>JAEEGL015140527.1_pt1 | contig 67361 bp, 55 predicted proteins | sample 9134231 | NCBI WGS metagenome assembly JAEEGL01 (sample SAMN16246548, study PRJNA631951) | gut metagenome | biome: gut microbiome; feature: rumen; material: fiber-attached | host: Bos | place: Iran: Karaj | collected 2018-10 | reverse complement strand
TAACCGAAATGGACTGAGATTGTGTGTGGTACCGACATCTAAAAACATGCTTCGTCTTTTTTCTTAGCAAGCGGTGACTTAAGCCGGCTCACCTTGAGTTCTGAAAAGCGCCAAATATAAATAACAAGTCTTTGTCCCCCGCACACACTTGCTTCGAACTGTAAATTGTTGTCCGGACACAAAAAGGATGCTCGTATTTAGCATCAAGAGTTTCTAACATCCTTGCGAAATGCAGCGGGTGGGAGGGGCAGCCCGGGGGGATATATAGAAAGATACTGTGAATGGTAAGGATACGCATTGTAAAAACAGGCAGAAGGGGAAAAGAAAAATCCCCTCTTGTGGTTAAGCAGAAATTTTCCTATAATAGTTAGGCAGGTTAATTTTAGACCCTAAATGAATTTATACATATATGGAGGAGTACGAATGAAAGTATTAGTTATTAACTGCGGAAGTTCATCTTTAAAATATCAGGTGATTGATTCTGACAGCGAGAAAGTTTTAGCAAAAGGACTTTGCGAAAGAATCGGAATTGACGGACGTCTTGTATATCAGAACGTAGACAAGGAATTGGATAAAGAAATTACAGAAGCTCCCATGCCTACCCATAAAGAAGCAGTTCAGATGGTATTGGATGCTTTGGTAAATGATAAGACCGGTGCACTTTCTGACCTTTCTGAAATTGAAGCAGTAGGACATCGTGTGGTACATGGTGGTGAGAAGTTTACTTCATCTGTAGTAATTAACGAAGAAGTAATTTCTGCTGTAGAAGAGTGTAACGATTTGGCACCTCTTCACAATCCTGCAAACATCATCGGTATTCGTGCATGCCAGGCATTGATGCCTAACGTACCTATGGTTGCTGTATTTGATACCGCTTTCCATCAGACCATGCCTGCAAAGGCTTATATGTACGGTGTTCCTTATGAATGCTATGAAAACTATAAAGTACGTAAATATGGTTTCCACGGTACTTCACACAGCTTTGTATCTAAGCATGTAGCTGAATTAAACGGAACCGATTATGACAAGACAAAGACCATCGTTTGCCACCTTGGAAACGGAGCATCTATCTGTGCAGTTGAAAACGGAAAGTCTGTTGATACTTCTATGGGTCTTTCTCCTTTGGAAGGTCTTATTATGGGAACCCGTTCCGGAGATATTGATCCTTCTGCAGTAGAATTTATTGCAAAGAAAGAAAACTTGGATTTTGCCGGAGTTATGAATCTCTTAAACAAGAAATCCGGTGTAGAAGGAATCTCAGGTGTTTCTTCTGACTTCCGTGATTTGAAAGCAGCTTCTGATGAAGGAAACCAAAAAGCTCAGCTTGCAATCGAGATGTTCTGCTATAGAGTAGCAAAATATGTTGGTTCTTACATTACTGCTATGAACGGTGTTGATGTAATCGCATTTACCGCTGGTATCGGTGAAAACACCGGATGGCTTCGTGAAAAGGTTTGTAACTACTTTGGTTACCTTGGTGTGAAGTTGGATGCTGAAGCAAATAAGGTTGCAGGAGAGGATAAGTTGATCTCTTCCGCTGATTCAAAAGTAAAGGTTTATTGCGTTCCTACCAACGAAGAATTGGCAATCGCAAGAGAAACCGTTGCATTGGTATAAAAAGTCTCGAAAAAGTGTATTTTTTGATTGACAAGTGCTGATTGTGTCAGTATAATTGGATTGTTGCGGATTGGAGACTGTTATGAAGTTAGAATTATCTTTTTTATTGGAAAAAGAAAATGAGACGACGGATGTTTCGGTTTCTTACGATATGACGGAAATCTCCATTGGAGGTACGACATACAAAAAGTCCGCGTCAGAACCTTTCAATTTAACCTTCTACAATGATGAAGGCAAGAAGTTATATGTCAGCGGTAGCACAAAGGTTTCTTATGTAAGTCCTTGTGACCGATGCTTGGAAGATGTGGAAGTATCCGTTCCGGTAAAGATTTCTGAGGAATTTGATATTTCAGATGATACATTTTCATGTAACGAAGAGGAAGGTGTGATTTGCATTCAAGATAACGAATTGGATGTGGATTGTTTAGTGGTAAATGAGATTCTTGTGAACTGGCCTAGCAAGGTTCTTTGCAAGGAAGATTGCAAGGGGATTTGTCCTGTATGCGGCAAGAACCGTAATCTTTATGATTGCGGATGCGATACCGTGGTATTGGATCCCAGGATGCAACAGTTTCAAGATGTTTTCAAAGATTTTAAGGAGGTGTAAAGAATATGTCTATTTGTCCTAAGAACAAATCTTCAAAAGGAAGAAGAGATAAGAGAAGAGCAAACTGGAAAATGAGCGCTCCCACTTTGGTTAAATGTTCTAAGTGTGGTGAACTTATGATGCCCCACAGAGTTTGCAAGAACTGTGGTTCTTACAACAAGCGTGAGATTATTGCTCAGGACTAATCTTACAACTCCTATTGATATGAAATGAACCCTTAAAGGCGATTGTCTTTAAGGGTTTTTTGTTTCTATATTGCTTGCTTTTGACCTTAATATATAGTATATTTCATAGAGTGGCATAAGGGAAAATGTCACTGTCAGGAGGCGAAAGATATGAGTGAACGTACCAGAGTTGCAGTTGACGCCATGGGTGGAGACTACGCACCTTCTGAAATCGTTAAAGGAGCTGTCGCTGCTCTGAATCGAAATGAAAATATAGAAGTTACTTTGGTGGGGGATGAAACTTCCATTAAAGAAGAATTAAATAAGTATGATTCTTATCCCACAGATCGGGTTCGTATTCTTCCTACTACGGAAGTAATCGAGACTGCAGAACATCCCGTTAACGCCATTAAAAAGAAAAAAGATTCTTCTATGGTAGTGGGATTGAAAGAAGTAAAACTGAAAAATGCTGATGCCTTTGTTTCCTGTGGAAATTCCGGGGCTTTACTTGTTGGCGGTCAGTTGGTTGCAGGTAGAATTAAGGGAATTAAGCGTGCACCTTTTGCACCTTTGATTCCTACAGAAAAGGGCGTATCTTTGATTTTAGACTGTGGTGCCAATGTAGATGCGAGAAGTGACCATTTGGTACAGTTTGCCCGCATGGGGTCCATTTATATGGAACATGTTATGGGGGTGAAAAATCCCAAGGTTGCCATTGTAAACATTGGAGCAGAAGAGGAAAAGGGAAATGCCCTTGTAAAAGAGACGTTTCCGCTTTTAAAAGAATGCAAAGATATTAATTTCGTTGGTTCTGTAGAAGCCAGAGATATTCCCAAAGGAGATGTGGATGTCATTGTCTGCGAAGCCTTTGTGGGAAACGTAATTTTAAAACTGTATGAGGGTTTGGCTTCAACATTGGTTCATGTAATTAAAAAAGGTTTGATGAGTACCTTGATTTCAAAAATCGGTGCTGCTATGGCGTTGCCTGCATTGAAGAAAACACTGAAAAGCTTTGATGCATCTGAATATGGCGGAGCTCCACTTTTGGGATTGAACGGTCTTGTAGTAAAGGCCCATGGTTCTGCAACCTCGAAAGAGATTGCCAATGCCATCGAACAGTGCGTGACTTTTAAAGAACAAAACATTACTGAAATGATTACAAAAAGTTTAAATACGGAAGAAGATAATTAGGAGGAAGAAAAATGGAATTTGAAACATTGAAAAGAATTATTGCAGAAGTATTAAACGTTGACGAGGCTGAGATTACGAAAGAGACTACTTTCATTGATGATTTGGGAGCAGATTCTTTGGACGTATTCCAGATTATTATGGGCGTAGAAGAAGAACTTGATATTGAGGTGAATTCTGATGACGCCGAAAAGATTGTTACCGTTGGAGATGCAGTTGAATTAATCAAGAAAACGGTAGGATAATCGGTTTATAAAATTTTTTACTACGTTTCAGAAAAGCCCTTTTTACAAGGGTTTTTTTGAACGTTAAGAAAAGGATGAATTTTGACGAATTTAAATGAATTTGAGAAAAAAATAAAATATGAATTTCAAGATAAAAGTCTTTTAAAACATGCGTTGATTCATTCTTCATATGCCAATGAAAAGCATATGAAGAAGTTCTCTGACAACGAAAAACTGGAGTTTTTGGGTGATGCGGTATTAGAGCTGGTATCCAGTGAATTCTTGTATCATACCTATACCAAATTGTCAGAGGGTGATTTATCAAAGTTGCGTGCTTCTTTGGTATGTGAGCCTACCTTGGCTTATTGTACCAAAGCTATTGATTTGGACCGTTATGTCTTCTTGGGAAAAGGAGAGGAACAAACGGGAGGACGTCAAAGAAAATCCATTCTTTCCGATGCTTTAGAAGCTGTAATTGGAGCTATTTTTTTGGATGGTGGAATTGAGCCGGCAAAGGCTTTTATCTTAGAATTTATACTTACAGACATTGAACATAAGCGTTTGTTTCATGATAGTAAGACCACGCTTCAGGAAGTTACCCAGGCTATGTTTGGAAAAGGGGTAACTTATGTGGTTGTTTCCGAGTCCGGACCCGATCATGCGAAAGAGTATGGAGTAAAAGCCCTTGTGGATGAAGAAGTACTTGGCGAGGGAGTAGGTACTTCCAAAAAATCCGCAGAGCAGGAAGCTGCTTATCAGGCGTTGTTAAAGCTCCATATGGAAAATAAGATTAATATTGTGAATAAATAATAGGGTAGAGGTAAAGAATGTATCTTAAAAGTATAGAGTTGCACGGATTTAAATCCTTTGCAAATAAAATTGTGTTGGAATTCCATAACGGAATTACAGGTATTGTAGGTCCAAACGGATCCGGAAAAAGTAATATTTCCGATGCGGTTCGTTGGGTATTGGGCGAACAGTCTGCGAAGCAGCTTCGTGGTGCTTCCATGCAGGACGTTATTTTTGCCGGTACGGAAAACCGCAAACCTTTAAGCTTTTCTTATGTTGCCATTACTATGGACAACTCCGATCATTTGCTTCCCATTGATTATGATGAAGTAACGGTAGCACGTCGTGTATATCGTTCCGGTGAATCTGAGTATTTGTTAAACGGTACACCTTGCCGTTTGAAGGACGTAAATGAACTTTTTTACGATACCGGTATTGGTAAAGAGGGTTATTCCATTATCGGACAGGGTCAGATTGAACGTATTTTGTCCGGTAAACCGGAAGAACGAAGAGAGCTTTTTGATGAAGCCGCAGGTATTGTAAAGTTTAAAAAGAGAAAAGCCGCTGCGCAAAAGCAGTTGGATCAGGAACAGGAAAACCTGGTACGTGTAAACGATATTTTAGGTGAATTGGAACGTCAGGTTGGTCCTTTGGAACGTCAGGCGGAAACTGCCAAAGAATATTTAAAGAAAAAAGAGCAGTTAAAGACCTTAGATGTCAATATGTTTTTGATTGAGATTGAGCGTTTGAGTGAAGAATTACAGGAAATCACAAAAAATGCCAACGTAGCTCAGGGACAATTGGCGGATACCAATGAGGAAAACGAAAAAATCAAAGCCAGATATGCCTCATTGGAAGAAGAAATCGAAAAGATGGATGAAAAGATTGAGTCCATCCGTAAAGAACAAAATGAGTCTACCTTGGCAAAGGGTAAATTAGAGACTCAGATTCAGTTGTTGGAAGGCCAGATTAAAATGGCAGAGTCTTCTGATGAAAACTTGGAAATGCGTCGTGGAGCCATCCTTGCAGAACAGGAAGATCATCAGGAAGAAAAAGACAAATACTTAAAAGAAAAAGAAGAACTGGAAAAACTTTTGGAAGAAGCGGTAGGTCGTTTGCAAAAAGCAAAGGATTATTTCCAGAATATTGAAGATGAAATTGCCCGCTGCAATAGCGGTATTGAAAATAATCAAAAGGAAATTATGGACCTTTTGAATAAAAAGGCAACCATTAAATCCGAAGAACAACGTTTCAATACTATGTTGGAACAGACAAACATCCGAAAAGCCCAGTTGAATCAGCGTTTGCTGGCCAGAAAAACAGAGGAGGATTCCTTCTCTTTGGCGGAAGCAAAGGCGAAAGAAGAATACGACGGCGTTACCAAAGAACTGGAGGATTTGAAGACAAAGGAATCCTCTATGCAGAAGGAAATCATATCCTTCCGTGGAAAGTTAAAAGACGCAAATATTTCTTCTTTAAACAAGCAAAAGGATTTGACGGGAAAACAGTCTCGTTTGGAATCTTTGAAAAACATTGCAGAACGTTATGACGGTTACGGCAATGCCATTAAAAAGGTTATGGATCAAAAGTCAAACAACAAGGGCTTACTTGGCGTTGTTGCGGATTTGATTCATGTAGACAAAAAATATGAAACCGCCATTGAGACAGCTCTCGGCGGAAACATTCAAAATATAGTTACCGAAGATGAAGAGACTGCAAAGAAAATGATTTCCTATTTGAAGGAGAATCATTTCGGTCGTGCTACCTTTTTACCTTTAACTTCGGTGGACGGCAGAGGTAACTTCAAAAAGCGTGAAGTGTTGGATGAAAAAGGTGTCATCGGACTTGCCAATGAATTGGTGGATTGCGATAAGAAGTACGATGGCGTTTTGGCTTACTTAATCGGTCGAGTAGTTGTGGTAGAACATATTGACCACGCTATCGCCTTAGCCAGAAAAAATAATTATTCCCTTCACATTGTTACTTTGGAAGGTGAATATTTAGCACCCGGTGGTTCTATGGCCGGTGGTTCCTTTAAACATAAAGGAAACCTTTTAAGCAGAAACCGTGAAATTGAGCAGTTAGAAAAAGAAATTACTTCCATTGAAAAAGAAGTAGATGAATTAAAACTACGTCAGGAAGAATTGGATACTGCCATTGCGTTACACACCGATGATTTAAAAGAATTACAGAGTGAGATTTCAGAGAAAGCCCTTGCACAAAACACTGCGAAGTTAAACTACGAAAGAGCGGTTGCTCAAAAAGAGGAAAGCTTAAAAGTAGCTGAGACTTTGCACGAAGAAGGGGCTGATATCGAAAAACAGATTCATGAAATTGATGCCGGAAAGAAACAGATTGTTTTGGACATGGAAGAGGCAGAAAATCGTGAAGAAGTATTAAAGAAAGAAATACAGCAGTTCCAGGAAAAACTGGATGAGCAGACCTATATGGAAACTTCTGCTAACCGAAACGTTGCGGAGGTTCAGGTAGAAGAAGCACAGGCAAGACAGAACCTTTCCTTTGTGGATGAAAATCTTTCCCGTGTGGAAAATGAATTGCAAAAAGACCAAAGAGATTTGGATGATTTGGATCGTCAGTCCAAGGAAGCAAAAACCGATGCCCAGAGAAAACGAAATGATATTGAGTCAATTAAGGCTACCATTTCTGCTGCAGATGACAGCTTTAAGGCATTGGAAGATGAGTTAAAGTCTTCTTTGGAACAAAAAGAAGAAATGTCCAAAACCTATAAGGGATTCTTTGATAAAAAAGAAGAGATTTCCAAGGAAATCACCAGATTGGAAAAGGAAATCTATCGTTTGGATACGCAAAGAGAAAAGGCACAGGATGCCATTGAGTATCAAAACAATTACATGTGGAATGAATACGAATTAACCCTTCATGCTGCTATGGAATTGAAGAATCCCGAGCTTACCAACGGAGATGAGATGAAAAAGACCATTTCCGGATTACGTGATGACATTCGTCGTATGGGAAATGTTAACGTAAATGCCATTGAAGAGTTTAAGGAGATTTCCGCCCGCTATACCTTCTTAAAGACTCAGCATGACGATTTGATCGAGTCTGCAGAACGCTTAACGGGAATCATTGATGAGTTGGATCAGGGAATGAGAGAACAGTTCTCTGCTCGATTTAAGGATATTCAAAGAGAGTTTGACAAAGCCTTTAAAGAGTTGTTTGGTGGCGGAAAGGGTACTTTGGAACTGGTAGAAGGAGAAGATATCCTTGAAACCGGTATTAAGATTGTTGCCCAGCCCCCGGGAAAGAAACTTCAAAATATGATGCAGCTTTCCGGTGGTGAGAAGTCGTTGACTGCCATTGCACTTTTGTTTGCTATTCAGAACTTGAAGCCTTCACCTTTCTGTCTTTTGGACGAGATTGAGGCGGCGCTGGATGATTCCAACGTAGATCGATTTGCAAAATACTTAAATAAACTTACAAAGAATACACAGTTTATTATTATCACCCACCGTCGTGGTACTATGACGGCTGCGGATCGTTTGTATGGTATTACCATGCAGGAGAAGGGTATTTCCACCCTTGTTTCTGTTAACTTGATTGAAAATGATTTAGAGGACTAACTTATGGGAGAAGAAAAAAAAGGATTTTTTCAAAAGCTCATTGAAGGTCTTACAAAAACCAGAGATTCCTTTGTGAAAAACATGGATTATGTTTTCCGTGGATTTACCAATATTGACGATGAGTTTTACGAGGAATTGGAAGAAATTTTGATCTCCGGTGATATTGGTGTTCGCACCACAGAGGAGATTTTGGAAGAACTTCAGAGCAAAGTAAAAGAACAAAAAATCAAAGAACCTGCGGACTGTAAAGAACTTCTGATTGAAAGCATTAAAGAACAGATGGATATTGGAGATGCTGCCTATGAGTTCGAAAACAAAACATCCGTTATTTTGGTTGTTGGTGTAAACGGTGTAGGAAAAACCACCACCATTGGCAAACTGGCGTCCAAGTTTAAAAACAACGGGAAGAAAGTGGTATTGGCTGCCGCAGATACCTTCCGTGCTGCTGCAGGGGATCAGTTGAAAGAATGGGCAAACAGAGCAGGTGTAGAGATTATCGGTGGACAGGAAGGAAGCGATCCTGCTGCGGTAGTTTATGATGCACTTCAGTCTGCCAAGGCGAAAAAAGCGGATATTCTTTTGATTGATACCGCAGGAAGATTGCACAATAAGAAAAACTTGATGGATGAACTTGGGAAAATCAATCGTATTGTATCCAAGGAATACCCCGATGCCTATCGGGAAACATTGGTTGTAGTGGATGCCACCACAGGACAAAATGCTTTGGTTCAGGCCAAGGAGTTTTCCGAAGTTACAGATTTGTCCGGTATCGTTTTAACCAAGATGGATGGTTCTGCAAAGGGCGGAATTGCCGTTGCCATTCAGTCTGAACTTCATATTCCGGTTAAGTATATCGGTGTGGGAGAAACGGTAGATGATTTGGAAAAATTCAATGCCAACGACTTCGTTGAAGCATTGTTTTATACAAAGGAAAATGCTTAATTTTTAAGCAGGGAAAGAAGGAAAAAAGATGTTAGAGAAAAAAGATTTTGACGAGGCTTGTAGTGTCGTAGATAAGGTTCGTTTGGAAACCAAACTTATCTACAGCGAATTCATGAGTGAAAAAACGGGAGCAAATGTTTATTTGAAACCGGAAAATATGCAGTTTACCGGAGCTTATAAGCTACGTGGTGCATATTACAAAATCAGTACATTGACAGAAGAAGAAAGAAATCGTGGATTGATTACCGCATCTGCGGGAAATCATGCCCAGGGTGTGGCTTATGCAGCGAAAAAATACGGAGTAAAGGCTACGATTGTAATGCCTACCACCACACCGCTTATAAAGGTAAACCGTACCAAGAGTTACGGGGCTGAAGTGGTGTTGGTTGGAGATGTCTATGATGAGGCCTGTGAATATGCGTTAAAGCTTGCAAAAGAGAAGGGCCTTACCTTTATTCACCCCTTTGATGATTTGGCTGTAGCGACCGGTCAGGGTACCGTTGCAATGGAAATTATCAAAGAGCTTCCTTTGGTGGATTATATTTTGGTTCCCATCGGTGGCGGCGGATTGGCAACAGGTGTATCTACTTTGGCGAAGTTGATCAATCCAAAGATTAAAGTCATTGGTGTTGAACCTTCCGGAGCTGCTTGTATGAAAGCATCTTTGGAAAAGGGAGAAGTAGTTACCTTACCTACGGCAAATACCATTGCTGATGGTACTGCCGTAAAGACCCCTGGAAAGAATATTGTCCCTTATTTGAAAAAGAACATTGATGATATTATAACCGTAGATGATGATGAATTAATCGGTGCTTTCTTGGATATGGTAGAGAATCACAAAATGATCGTGGAGAATTCCGGATTATTGACCTTTGCTGCAGCAACAAAGTTAAATGCTAAGGGCAAGAATGTAGTTTGCATTCTCTCCGGTGGAAACATGGACGTTATTACCATGTCTTCCGTTGTTCAGCAGGGATTGATTTTCAGAGACCGTATCTTTACTGTTTCTGTCTTGCTTCCTGACAAGCCGGGCCAGTTGGCAGAAGTATCTAAGACTATTGCGGAAGTACAGGGAAATGTAATCAAATTAGAGCATAACCAGTTTGTATCCACCAACCGCAATGAGGCTGTGGAACTTCGAATTACCTTAGAAGCTTTTGGAAAGGAACACAAGGGACAGATTATGGAAGCCTTGGATAAAGGCGGATATAAGCCCAAGATTGTTCGTACAAGTTTATAAAATGAAAAAGAATGATATCCTTTTAATTTTAATTTTATTATGTATAGGAGGAGCCGGATTTTTTGTGCTGAATCTCACAAAAGACTCCGGTTCTTTTGTTAATGTAAGTATTGATGGAAAGTTGACCGATACCTATGATCTATCTGTGGACGCTACCTACGAAATTACAGGTTATGACGGTGGCAAAAACACCCTTGTTATTAAAGATCATGAAGCTTATATGACGGAAGCGGACTGCCCAGATCAGGTTTGCGTGAAAACCGGAAAGATTCATAGAGTGGGGGAAAGTATAGTATGCCTACCCCATAGAGTGGTAGTGGAAATATCAAAGGAAGGAGAAGAGGCTGAAGTCGATACGGTCAGCCAATAGTTATGAAGTCAAAAAAGATAGCCTATTACGGGCTTTGTATTGCCCTTGCCTTTGTGCTCAGCTATGTGGAAAGCTTATTTCCTACTTTTATAGCGGTTCCCGGAGTAAAGCTTGGTCTTACCAATTTGGTGGTTTTGATTGCTTTGGTGAAAATCGGAAAAAAAGATGCATTTTTTATAAATATGATACGTATTTTATTGGTGGGCCTTACCTTTGGAACGGCCTTTTCTTTGCTTTACAGCTTTGCAGGCGGAATCTTAAGCTTCCTTGTAATGATGTTGTTTTATGGGAAAAATCGGTTTTCTGTAATTGGGGTTTCCGTGTCCGGTGGAGTGGCACACAATGTGGGACAGATTTTAGTGGCTATGATGGTATTGGAAAGTAAGGCTTTGGTTTACTACCTTCCGGTATTGATTCTATCCGGAACCCTTGCGGGAGTCGTGGTAGGAATCCTTTGTGGAGAGGTAGTAAAGCGACTGCCAAATCATACTTCGTAGATTATGATGTGAGTTTTTCTAATGTTTCGTAAAAGCTGGGATAGGAGATATTTACGCATTCACTTTGTAATAAGGTAGTTTCACCTTGGGCGCAAAGTCCTGCAATCGCAAATGCCATGGCAATGCGATGATCCAAATGAGTATGAATGGTTGCTCCGTAAAGGGGCTCAGAACCAAATTCATTGGAATTTCCGTGAATAATCATTCCGTCATCAGTGCTTTCACAAGAAACTCCCATAGCTTTTAAGTTTTCAATTACTGTATCAATTCGATTGGTTTCTTTTACTTTTAATTCCGCAGCATCTTTTATAATGGTATCTCCTTGTGCGCAGGCTGCCATAACTGCAATTGCCGGAATTTCATCAATCAAAGTGGGAATGATATCCCCTTCAATTATGGTTCCCTTTAATTCAGAAGATGTAATATGTAAATCGCAGACTTCTTCACCGGAAACTATGCGTTTGTTTAATAATTCCAAAGAAGCACCCATGGCTTGAGCTACGGATATAATGCCGGCTCTGGTGGGATTGGTATTTACGTTTTTAATAAAAAGATCTGCGTTTTTGCAGATGGCTCCTGCAACGATGAAATAGGCGGCGGAGGAAATGTCTCCGGGAATGTCTATTTTTTGTCCCTGCAGGTTGGGGTTTGGTAAGATGGTTGCCTCACAACCCTTGGATGTTACCGTTGCTCCAAAGCCCTTTAGCATAAGCTCTGTATGATTTCTGGATAATATCGGTTCTGTTACAGATGTTACACCGTCGGCATATAGTCCGGCCAATAAAACGCAGGATTTTACCTGTGCGGATGCAACCGGAGACTCATAAGAAATCCCGTGAAGGCCTTCTGTGGCAGGGGAAATGAAAAGAGGAGCGCAGTCATTTCCTTTTTTGGATGAAATGCTGGCGCCCATTTCTTTCAGTGGAGTCATAATGCGTTTCATGGGACGGCTTTGGATGGAATCATCTCCGTTTAGTTCGCTTTGGAACTTTTGTCCTGCCAAGATACCACTGATGAGTCGGGTGGTGGTTCCACTGTTTCCTACATCCAACACCCGGGTGGGAGCAGTAAGTCCGTGAAGACCCTTGCCGTGAATAATTACATGGTCATTTTCATGGGAAATATCTATCCCCATAGAGCGAAAACAGTTCATAGTGGAGATACAATCCGCTCCGTTTAAAAATCCGTTTAATTCCGTGATTCCACTAGAGATGGCACCAAACATCACACCGCGGTGGGAAATGGATTTATCTCCCGGAACGGTAAGTTCACCTTTTAGTTGCTTTGTATTTGTAATCTTTTTTTCCATAACAGTTCCTTTATATGTCAGTTCTTTAGTATGTCTCGTGAATAAAATATCCGTTTTGTTTTAAAATGGTTTTTGTCTTTTCCAAAGATTCAAAGGATTCTACCTCGATATGTAGAGCTCCTTGAATAAATTCTCGGCTGTTGATGATGCCGATGTTTTTTAAATTGATGTTTTCTGCTGCCAATAAAGTAGCAACCTTTGCAATCATACCGGTTTCATCCTTTAAGTCACAGTAAAGCTCAAAACTTACCGGAAGGACGCCGGTTTTTCTCATAGGCAAAGAATCACGATAGTCTTTTGCGGATGTAAACAATTCCATTAAAGCAGTTTCATCGCTGGTAGAAATGGCATTTTTGAAACTGTCCAATTGTTTTGTGTACAAAGAAATCAGTTTCAGGATTTCCTCTTTGTTTTCAACACAAATGTTTTGCCACATAATAGGGGAGGAAGAAGAGATTCTGGTAATGTCCTTAAATCCTCCGGCGGCGATGGTTTTTAAAATACTGTCTTGGGTTTCGTTTTCCTTTACCAGATTTACCAAAGCGGCACTCATAACATGGGGAAAATGAGAAATTGCGGCAGTGGCAAAATCATGAGTTTGATATGACATGGTAATGGGAATGGACTTTAATTCTTTGACAAAGTCTGCAAATTCCGAAATCAAATCCATATTGGTGTTTTCATCCGAAGTCAAAATATAGTAGGCATTTTCCATTAAAAGTGATGCGGAATGACTGTAGCCGATTTTTTCCGAACCGGTCATTGGATGTCCTCCAATAAATTGAGAGGATAGGCCAAGGGATTGGATTTCTTTGTGAATATCACCTTTTACGCTACCTACGTCTGTAAGGATACAGTTTTTTTGTAAAAAAGGTTTTAGCTTTCTAACATAATCAATATTGATTTTTACAGGAGAGCATAAAAAGATTAGGTCAAAAGAACCAAATTCCTCCAATGGTAAAAAATCATTGTTTAGAATAACGCCTTCATTGTAGGCATCTATAAGAGTCTCTTTATGAAATGCATGTGCATATATTTTTACGGTGGGATCGTATTCCAAAATTGCCTTTGCAATGGAACCTCCGATTAGTCCCAATCCGATAAATCCAACAGTTTTAATTTTCACGGTTATTTCCTCCAAATCCTTTCCTATTTTATCGTATTTATAAGGATTTTTAAAGGTTTAGCGCTTTACAGTAATAAAATTAGAAAAAAAAGAATATTTCACGTTGTTTTCTGAAAGTAAGTTGTGTAAAATTAAATTAACAGATTAAACATACGATCGAGGCATGAATTGCGTAAAACTTTTTGCTGGAATCGTAGGAAATGGGGGACCGGAAATGAAGGTATTTACAACAGACAAAATTCGTAACATTGTGTTATTGGGACATTCTGGAGCAGGTAAGACTTCTTTGGTTGAATCTATGGCTTTTTTATCCGGAATGACGAATCGAATCGGAAAGGTGGATGACGGGAATACAATCAGTGATTTCGATGCGCAGGAAATCAAACGGAAGCTTTCCATTCAAACTTCCCTTATTCCTATTTTGTGGGAGGATTGCAAGTTAAATATTTTGGATACACCTGGTTCTATTGACTTTGTGGGAGAGGTGGAAGAGGCCTTGACTGCTGCCGATGCTGCGGTGATTGTGGTCTCCGGTAAAGACGGAATAGGAGTGGGTACCAGACTTGCTTGGGAAAAATGTGAGAAATATCATTTGCCTCGTATGTTTTATGTAACGGGTATGGATATGGATGACGTTTCCTATAAGCAGGTCATTTTAGATTTACAGGAACTTTACGGAAAACGCATTGCTCCTTTTCATTTGCCTATTCGTGAAGGAGGAGAATTTGTTGGATATGTAAACGTTATCCAGCAAAGAGCGAAGCGCTGGAAAGAAGACGGAACGGTAGAAAAGATGGACGTTCCCGATTATTCCATGGAATACTTGGAAACCTATCGAGAAGCCTTGATGGAATCAGTGGCAGAAACATCAGAAGAATTTATGGACCGCTACTTTAACGGAGAAGAATTTTCCGATGATGAAATCCGTCAGGCGTTGAGAGTAAATGTTGCAGAAGGAAGTATTGTACCGGTATTGATGGGTTCCAACGTTCTTAATCGTGGTATGTATACCTTGATGGTAGATATGGTGAAATATCTGCCTGGACCGGATAAGCGGGAGTGTGCAGGTATTAATGCAAAATCCAATGATGTGTTTGAAGCCAATTACGATTTTGCAAAGCCCAAATCTGCCTATGTATTTAAAACCATTGTGGATCCTTTTGTAGGAAAGTATTCCTTGATTAAAGTAAACTCCGGTGTACTTAAAACCGATGACGTTTTATTTAATCATCACAAAGATACAGAAGAAAAAATCGGAAAACTCTATGTGCTGACCGGTTCCAAAGCTGAGGAAGTAAAAGAACTTCATGCCGGTGATATTGGGGCATTAAGCAAGCTTTCCAAGGTGGCTACTACGGATTCTCTTTCCACAAAATCCAATCCGATTTTATACATTCGAACCGGAATTCCTACACCTTATACCTGCATGAGATACAAACCGGTGAACAAAGGGGATGAAGAAAAGGCCGCTTCTGGTTTGAGCAAACTGGCTCAGGAAGATTTAACCATAAAGATTAAAAATGACGGTGAGAATCATCAGACTTTGATTTATGGTATTTCCGAACAGCATTTGGAAGTAGTAGCAGATAAATTAAAAGAAAAATACAAAGTGGAGATTACACTTTCCAGACCAAAGGTTGCATATAAGGAAACCATTCGCGGTAAGAGCGATGTGGAATTTAAATACAAAAAGCAATCTGGTGGACATGGTCAGTACGGTCACGTAATGATGACCTTTGAACCTTTAGGGGACAACGAGAAAGCCTTTGAATTTTCACAAACCGTTGTAGGAGGAAGCGTACCCAAAAACTATTTCCCTGCAGTGGAAAAAGGACTGGAGGAAGGTTGCAAAAAAGGACCTTTGGCGGCTTATCCTGTTGTAGGTATTAAAGCCAATTTGTACGATGGAAGTTATCACGCTGTGGATTCTTCCGAAATGGCATTTAAAACAGCGGCAATTCAATGCCTGAAAAAAGGTATCTTGGAAGCGAAACCTGTATTATTTGAGCCTGTTTCCCAATTGAAAGTGGTTATCCCCGATGACAAAACCGGTGATGTTATGGGAGATTTAAACAAGCGCCATGGAAAGGTGATAGGCATGAATCCCGTGGAAGGAAAGAAGACGGAAATCGTTGCGGAGATTCCCGATGCGGAATTGTTCGGATATGGAACCGCCCTTCGTTCCCTTACCGCAGGCGAAGGCGTTTTCTCATACGAGTTTTTGAATTATCAGCAAGCCCCCAGCGATATTCAGGAAAAAGAAATTGAACATCGAAAGAGTAAGCTTGAAGAGGAAGAATAAATCTTTGGAAAGGCAAGCGAAGTAACATGAAAAAATACGTAGGCATAACCATAGGACCAATTGTAAATGCACTTCAGTATGCAAAAGACCCACAGTCTTTATGGTTTGCCTGCGCTGTTTTTTCGGAAATATCAAGAGAAATCTGTGAGCTGATTACCGCTCCCAATTCCACCTTTGACGAAGTGGTAATCTATACTCCTTATTATTTCCACGGAATGAAAATTGACGATGGTGTTGCAAAGACCCATGACCGTATTGTTTTTTCAGCAAATCATGTAGATACATCTGTTTTGGACCGGATTATCCGTTTGGTAAAAGCGGACGTATGTGATTTGTTCCCTGTGGAATATCAGTCCAATGAATATCGGGAATTTCTTAACCGATATTTTCAAATCAACTATATCTGTTTGGATGAAAACGAAAATCTCAACCAAAACTGTATGATGTCTATTTATCCTTATTTGCGGGATATGGAACAGCTGCAAACAGAAGAAAAAGAAACCTTTTTAAATCCGTTTTATGATCTGTTTCAGTTGGGGGATGATGAAAGAAGTTTTCGAATTATGACTTCTCCCATGGCCCATCTCATTAAAAAAGGCTCTGCCCAATTCTTTAATATTCGGGGAGAGTTTAAAAGTGTGTTTGAAATTGCAAATCCATCAAAACCGGAAGGAAGAAAAACGGTTCCATTTTATTGTTTGGTTCGAGCCAACGGGGATAATATCGACAATTTGTTGCGGGGATTCTCCGAAAACAAAAAGCTGATATCATTTTCCATAGCCTGTTTGCAACATTCCATTACAGCATCGGAATTGATTCGTCTCTTTGGAGGCATGACGGTGTATGCCGGAGGAGATGAAATTTTCTTCTTTGCGCCTTTGGTGGGAAATGATGGTTCTACGGTTTTTGAGCTTTGTCAAAGAATACAGCAAAAGTTTTATACCTTTATGAAAAACCATCTTCCATGGTCAAATATTCCCACCTTATCCTTTGGGATTTCCATCCAGAGAAACAGTCACCAGGTATATGACGCCTTTGTGGAAACTGGAAAGCTTTTAAATGTGGCAAAGCAAATCAGTGACAAAAACAATACCGCCATTCGTTTGACAAACAAAAACCGAAAGGAATGCATCGTTATAAACAACGATGATATTGATGTGTTACTGGATTTGTTTGAAGCAGGACTGGATATTTGTGATGGCATGGTTACCATTGAAAGAAAGCGGTTACAGTTGTTGGAATCCATTGCTGTAATTGATGAATTTGAAAACATTATTTTATCTGTGGGAGAAATGGCTAGAAGCGGAAATCTTCGTCCGGAAGAATATCTCCGTTCCTTGTCATCAATTTTTAAAGGTGGCCCCATGGAAAGAAATCCGGAGTATCTGAAAAATATTTTGACGTTGTATTACAAGAAACTGGTGCGCAAACCAAAACAGATTTGGGTTCCGGAATTTGATGATGAAAACGGAAGGTATAAAAAAGCCAACCATCATGATGATGAGGATAGCAGTGTGAAGGTCTTTAAAGAAATCCTGAATATGAAGGAAGATTTGTTGGAATTACAGGAGGAGAAAGCAAGCAGATTTTCTTGACAAATAAGCCCCTTATGATAAAATTTTTAAGATTTAGATTTTATTATTAGGAGGATTGGAAATAAAGATGGCTCAGGCATATAATCATCATACTGTTGAAAAAAAATGGCAGAAATATTGGGAGGAAAACGAAACCTTTAAGACGGACGTTTGGGATTTCTCAAAGCCCAAATACTACGCGTTGGATATGTTTCCCTATCCCTCAGGAGTAGGATTGCATGCTGGTCATCCGGAAGGTTATACAGCAACAGATATTATGTCCCGTATGAAGAGAATGCAGGGATACAATGTACTTCATCCCATGGGATACGATTCTTTTGGTCTTCCTGCAGAGCAGTACGCAGTGACTACAGGAAATCATCCCGCAGGATTTACTGAGAAAAACGTTGCTACCTTTTCAAAGCAGTTAAAGGAATTGGGCTTTGACTATGATTGGTCAAAGATGCTTGCAACATCCGATCCCGCTTTTTATAAATGGACACAGTGGATTTTCAAAAAGCTTTACGAAGCAGGCTATGCAAAGCATATCGACATGCCTGTAAACTGGTGTGAAGAGTTGGGAACCGTATTGTCCAACGATGAAGTTATTGACGGAAAGTCTGAACGTGGTGGATACCCTGTTGTAAAAAAGATGATGAAACAGTGGGTAATCGACCAGCAGTCTTTTGCCGAAGAATTATTATCCGGTCTTGATGAAATTGACTGGCCGGAGTCTACAAAGGAGATTCAGAGAAACTGGATTGGAAAATCAACCGGTGTGGAAGTTGATTTCTCTATTGAAGGTGGCGGTGAATTCTCTATCTTTACCACCTGTATTGAAACAATTTACGGTATTACCTTTATGGTACTTGCTCCCGACGGAGAGATTACCGCAAGTTTGTTGGATCGTGTGGAAAACCGTGAAGAAGTAGAAGCTTATATTGCAGAAACTGCAAAGAAAAATGATTTGGATCGTACGGATTTGAATAAGACAAAATCCGGATGTCCTTTAAAGGGTATCTATGCCATTAACCCTGTAAACGGAAGAAAAGTTCCGGTATTTATCGGTGATTTTGTATTGGCAAGTTATGGTACCGGTGCGGTTATGGCTGTTCCTACTCATGATCAAAGAGACTTTGAATATGCACAGGCTCATGGATTGGAGTATATTCAGGTAATCGATGGAGAGGGTGTGGATGTTTCAAATCATGCCTTTGAAAAACAGGATTACCTTGGAAAGGGATGCACCTTAATTAATTCAGAAGAGTTCAATGGTCTTACCGTTGAAGAAGCTAAGCCTGCCATTACCAAGAAATTGGTGGATATGGGTGTAGCCAGAGAAAAGGTGAATTACCATTTCCGTGAATGGATTTTTGCAAGACAAAGATATTGGGGCGAACCTGTTCCCTGTATTTATAAAGAAGACGGAAGCATTGCCTTTGTTCCCGATGAAGAACTTCCGGTAGAACTTCCTGAGTTGGAAGACTATAAGGGCAAAAACGGACAGGCACCTTTGGAAAATGCCACTGAATGGAAAGCCTACGATAAAAACGGCTTAAAAGGTACCAGAGAAACTTCTACCATGCCCGGTTCTGCAGGTTCTTCTTGGTACTATATGCGATATATCGATCCTCAGAATGACAAGGAATTCGCAAATCAGGAACTTTTGAAGCACTGGATGCCTGTTGATTTATATGTAGGCGGTCCGGAACACGCTGTAGGACACTTGATTTATTCCCGTATTTGGAACAGATTTTTATACAATCAGGGACTTTCTCCTGTAAAGGAACCTTTCAAGAAATTGGTTCATCAGGGTATGATTCTTGGTGAAAACGGAATCAAAATGGGTAAACGTTTCCCTGAGTTTGTTGTCAACCCCAGTGATATTGTAAGAGATTACGGTGCAGACACCCTTCGTTTGTATGAAATGTTTATGGGACCTTTGGAAGTATCAAAACCCTGGAACTCCAACAATGTTCAGGGTGCGAAGAAGTTTATCAACCGTGTATATACCTTCTTTGCAGAGCCTTCCAATATCGTAGATGAAGATGATAAAACATTGGAAAAGATTTATCATCAGACTGTCAAGAAGGTAACCAACGACTTTGAAGAACTTGGTTATAACACAGCGATTTCTCAGATGATGATTTTTGTAAATGCAGTTTACAAAGCAGGAAGCTGCTACAGAGAATACGCTGAAAACTTTATTAAGATGTTCTCTTGTATTTGCCCTCACGTAGGTGAAGAAATTTGGGAGATTATGGGTCATAATGACACCATCGCCTATGAAGCTTGGCCTACCTATGATGAGGCTAAATGTGTAGAAGATACGGTAGAAATCGCTGTACAGATCAATGGAAAGGTAAAAACTACCATCGCCATTGGTAAAGATGATCCAAAAGATGACGTAATTGCTAAAGGTAAAGAAGCAATTGCCGATAAGCTGGAAGGCTTGAACATTGTAAAAGAGATTTACGTACCCGGCAGAATTGTAAACATTGTAGCAAAATAATGATACACATTAAGGTGGCTGTTTCTACAACCACCTTAAATTTTGAAAGGAAAAGATTATGTCAAAGATTGAAATGAAAACCCCATTGGTAGAGATGGACGGAGATGAAATGACCAGAATCCTCTGGCAGATGATCAAAGAGGAATTGATTACTCCCTTTGTGGATTTAAAAAGTGAGTATTACGATCTGGGATTGGAACACAGAAATGAAACCAACGATCAGGTAACAGTAGATTCTGCTGAAGCTACCAAAAAATACGGTGTTGCTGTTAAATGTGCCACCATTACTCCCAATGCGGCAAGAATGGAAGAGTATGATTTGAAGGAGATGTGGAAGTCTCCCAACGGAACCATCCGTGCGATTTTGGACGGAACTGTTTTCCGTGCTCCCATTATTGTAAAGGGAATTGAACCCTGCGTTCGAAACTGGAAGAAACCCATCACCATCGCACGTCATGCTTACGGTGATGTTTATAAAGCTTCTGAAATGAAGATTGATGGTCCTGGAAAGGTGGAACTTGTTTACACCAAAGAAGATGGTACAGAAGTACGTGAATTGGTACATAATTTCACTGGTGCCGGTGTGGTACAGGGTCAGCATAACTTATGCAATTCCATTGATAGTTTTGCAAGAAGCTGCTTCAATTTTGCTTTGGATTCCAAACAGGATTTGTGGTTTGCTACAAAGGATACCATTTCCAAAAAGTATGACCATACCTTTAAGGATATTTTCCAGGAAATCTATGATGCTGAATACAAAGACAAGTTTGAGGCTGCTGGAATTGAATATTTCTATACCTTGATTGATGATGCCGTTGCCCGTGTAATGAAATCCGAAGGTGGATTTATCTGGGCTTGTAAGAACTACGACGGAGATGTAATGAGTGATATGCTTTCTTCCGCTTTTGGTTCACTTGCTATGATGACTTCAGTATTGGTTTCTCCTCAGGGTTATTTTGAATATGAAGCTGCTCACGGAACCGTTCAGCGTCATTATTATAAACACTTAAAGGGAGAAGAAACCTCCACCAACTCTGTTGCAACCATTTTTGCATGGAGTGGAGCCCTTAGAAAACGTGGTGAATTGGATGAACTTCCTGAACTTATGAAGTTTGCCAATCAGTTGGAAAAGGCTTGTATTGATACCATTGAATCCGGAAAAATGACCGGAGATTTAGCACGAATTACCACTTTGGATAATCCCACTGTTTTAAACAGTAGAGATTTCATTGTTGCTATTCGTGAAACATTGGAATCTTATGTTTAAGGAGTAAGATTATGATTTTAACCTGTCAAAATTTAAAGGTGGCATTTGGTGACGAAGTATTGTTTGAAAATGTTTCCTTTCAAATTCGCGAGCAGGAGCATGTTGCCATAGTCGGACCAAACGGCTGTGGAAAATCCACACTTTTGAAGGTGATTACATCGGAGCTCTCCCCGTCGGAGGGCTCCGTTACATTTGGAAAAGATGTAACCTTTGGTTATCTTGCCCAGTATCAGGATACCTCAGCGGAAGATAAGATTTTCCAACACGTGCTTCATGCCAATGAAACAATTTTGCAAATGGAAGCGGAACTGCGTGAAATGGAAGAGGCACTAAAGGATACCTCTGGTGAGGAAATGGAGGCTCTTTTAAACCGTTACCATGAAAAAGCCCATAGTTTTGATTTGATGGGTGGTAATTCCTATCGAAGTGAAGTGGTTGGTGTATTAAAGGGGCTTGGATTTTCGGAAGAGGATTTTGACAAGACTATGAGTCAGTTGTCCGGTGGACAAAAGACCCGTGTGAATTTGGCAAGACTTTTAATGCAAAAGCCGGATTTGCTTTTGTTGGATGAGCCTATTAACCATTTGGATTTGGCTTCCATTGAATGGTTGGAAACGTTCCTTTTGAACTATAAAGGAGCGGTTTTGATTGTAGCTCATGACCGTTATTTTTTGGATCATATCGTGGGATGCGTCATTGATTTGTCCTTTCATACAGCAAAGAGTTACAAAGGAAATTATTCAGCCTTTTCACAGCAAAAACGTCAGATGCTTTTGACCCGTCAAAGGGAGTTTGAAAAGCAGCAAAAGGAAATTGCCCACCAGGAAGAAGTCATTGACAAGCTTCGTCAGTTTAACCGGGAAAAGTCCATTAAGCGTGCAGAAAGCCGTGTGAAACAATTGGATAAGATGGAGCGGATTGAAAATTTCCAAGCGGACAATACGGCGATGAAGATTTCTTTGAAACCGGACCGTATCAGTGGAAATGACGTTCTTAGTGTGGAAGGATTAAAAAAATCCTTTGATGACCAGACTTTATTTTCTGATCTATCCTTTGAAATCCACAGAGGAGAGCATGTGGCTTTATTAGGAGACAATGGAACCGGAAAGACTACCATTTTGAAGATTCTAAACGATAAATTAGAAGCCGATGGTGGAAAAATCAAAATCGGAACCGGTGTGGAAATCGCATATTACGATCAGGAACAGCAGGAATTAAACGATGATAATACCTTGTTTGATGAATTGAAGGATGCCTATCCCAATCTTACGGATACAAAGGTGCGAAACGTTTTGGCTGCCTTTTTGTTTACCGGGGAAGATGCGTTTAAAAAGATTTCGGCGTTATCCGGTGGGGAACGAGGTCGTGTATCATTGGCAAAACTTATGCTTTCCGGAGCCAACTTTTTGATTTTGGATGAGCCTACCAACCATTTGGATATGGAATCCAAAGACATATTGGAAAGTGCGCTTAATTCCTATGATGGAACCGTTTTTTATGTATCCCATGACCGATACTTTATCAATCAGACGGCGCATAGGATTTTAGAACTTCGTGATGAAAGACTATATTCTTATCTTGGAAACTACGACTATTATTTGTCAAAAAAAGATGAAGCGGTTTATCAGTCAAAAAACAATGTGAATGTGCAGGCAGAAACGGAAGAAAAATCCGAAGGAAAGCTTTCATGGGAAGAGCAAAAACGATTGGAAGCTGAAAAACGTAAAAAGCAGAATCAGATTTCCAAGGTAGAAGAACGTATCGAAGAACTGGAGTTGAAAATTGCAGAGATTGATGAACAGTTTTTGGATGAAGGCATTGCAAAGAATTCCGCAAAACTCAATGAGTTGTCTGCTACACAGGCTTCTTTAAAAGATGAGTTAGAAGCGGCTTATGAAGAATGGGAAGTGCTAAACGAGGAGTAGTTTAAGAGGTGCTTTCTAGGAGTAAAATGAGGGAAAATGATGACTTTCATTAAACATAAACTATCCGAATTAACATTTATATTATGTTAAATGTTTGACAAAATGGTAGGTGACATCTTATACTTTTGTTAGTTATTTTAATGAGAAGGGAATATAAATGGAACGAGAAATATCACAAGCGGTCATTCGTAGAATGCCAAGATATTACAGATACCTTGGGGAACTTTTAGAATCGAATGTAGAAAGAATTTCATCAAATGAGCTTTCAAAACTAATGCATGTTACAGCTTCTCAGATTCGACAGGATTTAAACAATTTCGGTGGATTCGGTCAGCAGGGCTATGGTTATAACGTGAAATTTTTACATGATGAAATTGGTAAGATATTGGGATTGAATCAGATGCACAATGTGATTTTAATCGGAGCCGGAAACCTAGGTCAGGCCATTGCCAATTATGTAAATTTTGAAAAGCTTTCATTTCGTATGATAGGTTTATTTGATGTAAATCCGGATAAAATTGGAAATGTATTTAGCAACGCAGAAGTACGACATATGGATGAACTTCCTGAATTCTTAAAGGATCATCATGTGGATATTGCAGCTTTGACTTTGCCAAAGGACAATGCAGAAGCAGTTGCCGCGGAGTTGGTGGATTTAGGAATTACCGCAATTTGGAATTTTGCCCATGTAGATTTGGAAGTGCCTGAAAATGTGGTAGTTCAAAATGTTCATTTATCAGACAGCTTAATGCAGCTTTCTTATAATATTACTCAGATTTAAGGAGCGATTTATGGACGAAAAGCAGTTTGAAGCAGCTTTAAAAGCGAATCGGATTCCTACGCTGGTGTTGGATCAGAAATGGCATAGATTGTTTGCTATTAGCGGAAAACCCGAAGATGTACGTACTTTAGAAGTGGAAGAAAAGGAAATTCTTTTACGTCAGGGGAAACTAAATCAGGAAATCAAAGATTTAAAAAAGATCAAATCGGATTTGATGAAGGGGATTGTGGACAATATGGAGGGGGCCGACGCAAAGAAGGCTACCCAGGAAAGTGAAAAAAAGCTTTCCGACAACAAACGTCTTTTGGACGAAACCAATGCCAAAATTGAAGCGGATGAAGATGAGTTAATGGATATTCCGAAGCTTCTGAAAGAAAAAAATGACGAGCTTATGCTTGCCACCATGACCTATTGTTACGCGAGACTTCGTACCAATGCTTCGGAAGCAAAAGAGATTACGGACTGGATTACCAATGTCCGTATTGAGTTGAAAAAGAATATTATCAAGAAGCAAAATCGTGAAATCAACAATAAAGAGATTTATTCCTATCTCCATGATTTGTTTGGAAAAGATGTTATGCAGCTTTTTGATGTGAAATATGAAGAAGAGTTGCCTATTGAGGCACCCAAGGAAGAGGCTTCTGCTACGGTAAAACGGAAAGAAGAAAAAGAAGCCAATAAAGAACGTAGTGAAAACTTTGATGTCAAAAACAATAAATAAAATGTTATGATAAAAGTGTCTTGCTTAGCAAGGCACTTTTTTAGGGAGGATGAAGTCATGTTACATGTTTTAAACGGAAAAGAAATGCATGCCTGTGACCAAAAGGTAATATCCGAATTTGGAATTCCTTCTTTGGTACTTATGGAAAAGGCGTCTCTTGGAGTTTGCTCTTACATAAAGGAACATTTCACAAAAGATAGTTCCATTGGAATTGTTTGCGGACCGGGAAACAATGGAGGCGACGGTCTTGCTGTGGGACGTTTGCTTTTTGACGAGGGCTACAATGTAAAAATCTTTCTTTGCGAGGATAGCAATCACCTTTCTGTGGATGCAAAAGCTCAATACAAATCCGCTGTTTGCTATGGCATTCCTTTTGTAATGGATTTGGAAGCGATTAGAGATTGTGACGTGATTTTAGATGCAATATTTGGAACCGGATTGGGAAGAAGTGTGGAAGGCGCTTATAGAGAGATTATTAACTCTCTAAATGAGTTTCCCGGAGAAAAGATTGCAGTGGATATTCCCAGTGGAATTTGCTCCGATGATGGAAGGGTGTTGGGAGTTGCACTGAAGTGTTCGGCGACCGTTACCTTTGCCTATTATAAAATCGGTCAGCTTTTATTCCCGGGAAGATCGTATTGCGGAGAAGTGGTCCTTTGTGACATTGGAATCTCTGGGAGAATGCTAGAAGACAAGATGGGAAATCTTTCTTTTGAAAAGGAGGATTTGAAAGAATATTTACCCCAAAGAACCATGGATTCCCATAAAGGAACCTATGGAAAGGTATTGGTGGTAGCCGGTTCTAAAAACATGGCAGGAGCTGCATATTTTAGTGCAAAAGCCGCATATTTAATGGGGGCTGGTCTGGTTCAGGTTTTCACGGAGGAAGCAAATCGTATTGTGTTGCAATCCCTTCTTCCAGAGGCCATTCTTACCACCTATGAGGGCAAAGTCAATGAAGATGAATTGACGAAAGTCATCCAATGGGCAGATGCCATTGTGGTAGGTCCGGGGCTGTCTACCGCCTCAACTTCCGTAAAGATTTTAAAACAGGTATTGGATTTGGCGTCTGTTCCTGTGGTGATTGATGCGGATGGATTGAATATTCTTGCTGAGCACAAAAATCTTTTGAAACGTCCTCATTTGGAATTGGTACTGACACCTCATTTGGGAGAAATGGCTCGTTTGACTGGACAGCCCGTATCTTATGTAAAAGAAAATCTTTTGCCTTTGGCAGAGGAATTCTCCAGAGACTACAACGTGGTTGTTGCATTAAAAGATGCTGCCAGTGTAGTGGCAATTCCATATTTGCAAAGTTATATCAACCGTTCTGGAAACAACGGTCTATCTACCGGAGGAAGCGGAGATGTTTTGGCCGGAATTATTGGAGGCCTGATGGCACAGGGACTGGCAGGAGAAGTGGCTGCTCCTTTGGCTGTTTATTTCCACGGACTTTGTGGTGAGGAAGGTTCCAAAAAGAAAGGCAAGGCTTCGCTTTTGGCTGATGATATTTTGGGAGAGATTCCTTTTCTACTGAAAGAATATGTATTATAATGTAGTCTAATGAATTACTTTGGAGGAAGATTATGTTGCCCGGGATATGCGGCTTAGCATTATTGTTTATATTTTTTATTCAGATTATCAGTAGTTTTTCCTATTATACCTTGGATGATTTAAATGACACGGATTTTACGGAAGACGATGATGATAAATTCTATTATGATTTCTTTTGCGATAGGGATTTTAAAGTAAAAGGAACATTTTTGACTGTGGTGGTTTGCGCTGTTTTGATTGGCCAACTTTCTATGTATTCGTTGTTTGGTGCCATACAAACACTCTTTTACTTACCAGCCCTTCAAAAAGGCATTTTCCTTTGTTTGTTGGAAATTCTTTTCGTTGTATTGTTTTTGGGAGTAGGGGTGTTTGTCCCTTATCATCTTTCCACCAAGAATTCCAAAAAGACATTTTCAAAATTAAAAAAATGGTTGCGTCTGTTTATGGTGTTGCTTGCGCCTTTCAGGGAAATTGCCAATGGAATCTCCATATTGATTTCTCTGGTTTTTGGCGTAGATCCCAGAAAACAAATCGATGATGTCACAGAAGAAGATGTTATTGATTTGATTAATGAAGGTCATGAACAGGGTGTATTTAAAGCTTCTGAAGCTGCCATGATTCAAAATATTTTTGAGTTTGATGACAAGATTGCAAAAGACATTATGATCAATCGAAAAAATGTCTGTGCTATTAATGGAGATGATACTCTAAAAGAAGCGATTCGCTTTTTCAATGAGAATCATTATTCCAGAATCCCTGTTTATGTGGAGGATTTGGATCATATCATTGGTATTATCCATATGAAGGAGATTTTAAAATATTCTGCCAGAACGGATTTATACTCTAAGAAGATTCGTGATATGGAGGATATTATGTATACTCCGGAGTTTGTACCGGAAACCCATGGTATTCACACCTTATTTACTCAAATGCAATTGTCAAAATCCCATTTGATTGTAGTGGTGGATGAATACGGACAGATGTCCGGAATTGTTTCCATGGAAGATATTTTGGAAGAAATCGTTGGAAACATTGAAGACGAACATGACGTAGAAGACGAAAGCGTTTTGGAACTTCCAAAAGATGAATATATTATGCATGGTTCCACCCAAATGGATGAAGTAATTGAAAAATTACATCTGTCCATGGAGGACTGTGAATTTGAAACCTTAAACGGATTTTTAACAGATCAGATTGGAAACGTCCCTAAGGATCATACAACCTATGAAATTACTTATGACAAGTATGTATTTTCCGTTATGGACGTGGAAAATAAAATAATTATGGATGTGAAAGTAAGACCCTTGGATGAGGGATGTGTTCTTGAACAAGCGTCTGAAAAATGATACACTTTCCATTAGAGAAATGAATAAGGAGATTTTAAAATGTCAGGACATTCAAAATTTGCCAACATTAAACATAAGAAAGAAAAGAATGATGCGGCAAAAGGAAAAATTTTTACTATTATTGGAAGAGAAATTGCAGTAGCAGTGAAAGAAGGCGGTCCCGATCCGGAGAACAACAGCCGTCTTCGTGATGTAATTGCAAAAGCAAAGTCAAATAACATGCCCAACGATACCATTGAAAGAGGTATCAAAAAGGCTGCTGGAGATATGGGTTCTGTTAATTATGAATCTGTTACTTATGAAGGATATGGCCCCAGTGGTACAGCAATTATTGTAAAGGCACTTACGGACAACAAAAACCGTACCGCTGCCAATGTTCGTAACTGCTTTACCAAAGGACATGGTAGCATGGGAACACAGGGTTGTGTATCTTACATGTTCGATGAAAAAGGACAGATTATCGTCGCAAAAGAAGAATGTGACTTAGATGCAGATGATTTAATGATGATGGCATTAGATGCCGGAGCTGAAGACTTCAACGAAGAAGAGGACAGCTTTGAAATTCTTACTGCACCGGAAGATTTTTCTGCTGTACGTGAAGCTCTTGAAAAAGAAAATATCAAAATGGCAGATGCCGAAGTTACAATGCTTCCTCAGACCTATGTTACATTGGATGCTGAAGAAGATATTACCTGCATCAATCGTATCCTTGATTTGTTGGATGAAGATGATGATGTACAGGAAGTATTCCATAACTGGGATGAATAATTTATAGATGTGGAGAAGGGGATAATGAGAAAGATTCTATTTGCAGCAAGTGAGTGCGTTCCTTTTGTGAAAACAGGTGGTTTGGCTGACGTTGTGGGAGCACTTCCAAAAGAATTCTTTAAAGAGGACTGGGATATTCGTGTAGTAATGCCGAATTATACATGTATTCCTCCTCAGTACCGTGATAATTTCAAATTTGTTACCAGCTTTAACTTGGGGATGGGACCTTTTATTGGTGAGAAATACTGTGGTGTTATGGAATATGAGTATCAGGGGATTACCTATTATTTCATTGATAATCTTGAGTATTTTGAATGCTTTTATCCTTACGGTGATCCGAGATACGATATGGAAAAATTTACCTACTTTGATAAAGCGGTATTATCTATGTTGCCCTTGATTGGATTCAAACCGGATTTGATTCACTGTCACGATTGGCAAACAGGTTTGATTCCTGTTTATTTAAAAACAGAGTTTCAGGCAAATCCGTTCTTCTGGAATATGAAGAGTATTATGACCATTCACAATTTGAAATTCCAAGGTGTTTGGGATGTAAAGACTCTTCAGGGATTATCCGGTTTACCTATGGATTTGTTCACTCCCGATAAGTTGGAGTTTAACAAAACAGGAAATATGCTAAAGGGTGGTTTGGTCTATGCGGATTACATTACCACCGTTAGCGGCACCTATGCAGATGAGATTCAGACACCTTATTACGGTGAAGGGTTAGACGGTCTTTTAGGATCAAGACATTTTGATATGCAGGGTATTATAAACGGTATTGATTATGATTCCTACGATCCGGCAAAGGACGATAAACTTTATAAAAACTATGACTTAAAGACCTTTCGAAAGAACAAAAAAATCAACAAAGAGCGTTTGCAAGAGGATTTGGACTTATGCATCGATCCAAAGAAGTATATGATTGGTCTTGTTTCTAGATTAACAGATCAAAAGGGATTGGATTTGATCAATTATTGCATGGAGGGTATCGTAGATGACAATACCCAGTTGGTGGTGATCGGAACCGGTGAAAGCCGTTACGAGAATATGTTCCGTCATTACGCATGGAAGTATCCGGATCGGGTTTCAGCAAACATTTGTTATTCTGATGATTTGGCCAGAAAGCTCTATGCTGCAGCAGATGCATTTTTAATGCCTTCAAGGTTTGAACCTTGTGGATTAACACAGTTGATTTCCTTCCGTTACGGAACGGTACCCATCGTTCGTGAGACTGGAGGATTAAAAGATACAGTAGTTGCTTACAATGAATATGAACATACGGGGGACGGTTTTTCATTCCGCAACTACAATGGAGATGAACTTTTAAATACCATTAATTATTCTAAGTATATCTACTTTGTAAAGAAGGCACAGTGGAATAAAATGGTGGAAAGAGGAATGCAAAAAGACTATTCCTGGTCAGCTTCCAAATTCCAATATGAAGGTTTGTATAAGTATTTAATCGGATTTTAAGAATAAAAAAGGGGGTTACTTCGGTAACCTCCTTTTTATGCGATATATAGTTGCTGAAACTTTTGCTTTATACAATATTTTGTGCTTTGTCTAATGACTTTTTATGTGAATTATGATATGATTAGTCACGGTTAAGTCTGCGGTTTTTTCAGGAATCGCAGTGTTGAAATAAATATGAGAAGGATGTTATTTCATGGCAACCCAATCAAAAGGGAAAAAGAGTAATACTACAAAAAAGAAAACGAATACAACAAAATCCACCAGAAGTTCTTCTGCTAAAAAACCAAACACTTCGAAAAAGGGTGCAAAGAAAACAGCAAAACTTCAGGCTACCAACAGTGTTGTGTCCTTTGAAGTGCTTTTATGGGGAACACTGGCTGTGAGTATTTTGTTGTTTTTAGGTGATTTGGGCTTTGGAGGAGTCATTGGCGATAATGTAAGCCGATTCTTCTTTGGCCTTTTTGGCGTACTTTCTTATGCATTTCCCTTTGGCCTTATTATTGCGGTTTTCTTTTTGGTGTCTAATAAGGAAAATCAGGTGGCGGTTGCAAAGGTGATTTCCGGCATTTGCTTGTTCTTGTTCTTAATTACCTTTGTGGATCTTTTGACCAGAGGTGCGAATGTAATTTCCGCTACTATGGCATATTTATATGGTTTCCAATATAAAACCGGAGGTGGATTCTTCGGTGGCGGTATTGCTTATTTGCTTGTTCGTGGATTTGGCATCGTGGGTGCTTATGTAATTGATGTCATTGCAATGATTATTTCCCTTGTTTTAATAACAGAAAAATCTGCGTTTAAGTTTTTGGAAAACAAATCCAAGCATCAAAAAGTTCGCAATGAAATGCGAAGAAAAGAAAAGCAAAAACAGCGTGAACTTCGCAGAGAAGAAATTCGTCAGCAAAAAGAAGCTCGTCAAAAAGAGCTGCAGGAAATGGCGAAGAAGGAAGAGAAAAAACCTCGCATTCAGTTAAAGACGGAAGGGGTTAGCTTTGATACCAAGTTAGAAGATAAAAAGCAGACTCAGACGGATAATATGAGTGAGCTTAATATAAATATTTACGATTCCGCTTCCGAAGTGGAAGAGGTGTACCGGGTTCCTTTAACTTCAAACGTAACCACCAAAAGTGAAAAGACATTCCCTAAAAAGGTGGAAGAAGAGCCGGTTGCTTTTGAACCTCCAGAAGAAATAGAGCCTGTGGTAGCAGAACCACGACCAGTGGAAGAGGCTACTTCATCTCGTCCGAGATCCACCAAAGAGACCCGTGCACAGATGGAATCTGAAGCAGATAAAGTGTCTGATGAAATTGAACAGAAAAAGGTACAGGCCAAAAAGCAATATGTATATCCCACAGTGGATTTATTAAATCCTCCCAAGGGTGGCGGAGCAGGAAATACTAGAGAAGTACTGCAAGAAACTGCTGCCAAGTTAGAGGATACCCTAAAGAACTTTGGTGTAAATGTTACCGTTACCGATGTAAGTTGCGGTCCTGCGGTAACCCGATATGAATTACAACCGGAAACAGGAGTAAAAGTATCTCGAATTACCAATTTGGCGGATGATATTAAACTGAATCTTGCTGCAACAGATATTCGAATTGAAGCCCCTATTCCCGGAAAGAGTGCTGTGGGTATTGAAGTGCCCAATAAAGAAGCAGTTATGGTTTCCATTCGAGAACTTATGGAATCCAAGGAGTTCAACAAAGCGAAATCCAAGATTGCCTTTGCGGCAGGAAGAGATATTGGCGGAAATGTGATTATTTCAGATATTGCAAAGATGCCTCATCTTTTGATTGCCGGTTCTACCGGTTCCGGTAAGTCTGTATGTATCAATACCATTATTATGAGTATTTTGTTTAAGGCTTCTCCGGAAGATGTAAAGCTTATTATGATTGATCCAAAAGTTGTGGAATTGTCCGTTTATAACGGCATCCCTCATCTTTTGATTCCTGTGGTAACCGATCCGAAAAAAGCTGCCGGAGCATTGCACTGGGCAGTGAGCGAAATGACGGATCGTTATCAGAGATTTGCGGAAGCCGGTGTCCGTGATATGGCCGGTTACAATGAAAAAGTAAAACGCAAAGAACTTCCTGCCAAGGAAAAACCTGACGGCACATTGGAAGTGGCGGAAAAGATGCCGCAGATTGTGGTAATCGTCGATGAGTTGGCGGATTTGATGATGGTTTCCTCAAAAGAAGTAGAGGAAGCAATCTGTCGTTTGGCACAGTTGGCCAGAGCGGCAGGAATCCATTTGATTATTGCTACCCAGCGGCCTTCCGTAAATGTTATTACCGGTTTGATTAAAGCAAACATGCCTTCACGAGTGGCTTTTGCTGTTACTTCCGGTGTGGATTCCCGTACCATTTTGGATATGGTGGGAGCGGAAAAACTCCTTGGTAAAGGGGATATGCTTTATTATCCTCAGGGATTTACCAAACCCTTACGTGTACAGGGGGCTTTTGTATCTGATGAAGAAGTCTCCAGAGTCGTTTCATTTATAAAGGAACATATGGGAGAGTCTCAATACGATGATGAGATTCAAAACAAGATTGAGACATCAACCGGTTCTGATTCCGGTGCCACATCAATTTCTAATGATGGTGGTGATGACAAAGATGCTTATTTTGGCGAAGCCGCTAAGCTTATTATAGAAAAAGAAAAAGGATCCATTGGTATGTTGCAGAGAAACTTCAAAATTGGTTTCAACCGTGCTGCAAGAATTATGGATCAGCTGGAAGATGCTGGAATTGTTGGTCCTGAAGAGGGGACAAAACCCAGAAAGGTTTTGATTACGATGGACCAGTTAAATGATATGGTTTCAGGTATGTAATGTAAGAAAAAAGGAGAAAAAAGCATGAAAAGTGATATCGAAATCGCACAGGAAGCTGTGATGCTTCCAATTACCGAGGTTGCAAAAAGCCTGGATATTGAGGCAGATGACTTGGAATTATACGGAAAGTATAAGGCAAAACTATCCGAGAACTTACTGGAAAAAACGAAGAATAACAAAGACGGAAAACTGGTCCTTGTTACAGCAATCAATCCTACCCCTGCCGGTGAAGGTAAAACCACAACTTCTGTAGGTCTGGGACAGGCATTTGGTAAATTAAACAAAAAGGCTGTTTTGGCTTTAAGAGAGCCTTCTTTGGGACCTTGTTTCGGTATTAAAGGTGGAGCTGCAGGTGGCGGATACGCACAGGTGGTTCCTATGGAGGATTTGAATCTTCATTTTACCGGAGATTTTCATGCAATTACTTCAGCCAACAATTTATTGGCTGCATTGTTGGATAATCATATTCAGCAGGGAAATGAACTTGGCATTGATCCTAGACAGATTGTTTGGAAACGATGCGAAGATATGAATGACAGAGCCCTTCGAAATGTTGTTGTGGGCTTGGGAGCAAAAGCTGACGGAATGGTTCGAGAAGATCATTTTGTAATTACCGTTGCTTCAGAAATTATGGCAATCTTTTGCTTGGCTACGGATTTGGATGATTTAAGAGAACGTCTTGGAAAAATCATTGTAGCTTATAACTTCAAAGGGGAACCTGTTACTGCCAGTGATTTACAGGCGGTAGGTGCTATGATGGCTCTTTTGAAAGATGCCTTTTTACCCAATATGATTCAGACTTTGGAACATACCCCTGCAATTATTCACGGTGGACCTTTTGCAAATATCGCTCATGGATGTAACTCCGTTAGAGCAACAAAGGCAGCGTTAAAGCTTGCTGATATTGTTGTTACAGAAGCCGGATTCGGTGCAGATTTGGGAGCTGAAAAGTTCTTTGATATTAAATGTCGCATGTCCGGATTGAAACCGGATGCCGTAGTTTTGGTTGCTACCATTCGTGCATTGAAATACAACGGTGGCGTTCCCAAGGATCAGTTGTCCGAAGAGAACTTGGATGCTTTGAAAAAAGGTATCGTAAACCTTGAAAAACATATTGAAAACTTACAGAAATATCAGGTACCGATTGTGGTAACCTTGAATTCATTCGTTACAGATAGTGAAGCAGAAACTGAATATGTTCGTAGTTTCTGTGAAGAAAGAGGCTGTGAATTTGCTCTTTCCGAAGTATGGGAAAAGGGTGGAGAAGGCGGAATTGCCTTGGCTGAAAAAGTATTGGATGTTTTGGAACATAAGACATCAGACTTTAAACCTCTTTATGATGATGCTTTGAGCTTAAAAGAAAAAATCGAAACTGTTGCAAAAGAAATCTATGGAGCAGACGGAGTAGAATATTCACCTGCCGCATTGAGAAGTCTGGAAAAACTGGAATCTCTTGGTATGGGTAGATGTCCTGTTTGTATGGCCAAAACGCAGTATTCTTTATCTGATGATGCGAAAAAACTTGGTCGTCCCAGCGGATTTAATGTAACCGTAAGAGAGGTATATCCTTCTGCAGGTGCTGGATTTGCAGTTGCAGTTTTAGGCTCAATTATGACAATGCCGGGTCTTCCGAAGTCCCCTGCAGCACATCGTATTGATGTGAATTCCAAAGGAGAAATCACAGGATTATTCTAAGAAGTATCAGGAGAGTAACTTTATGAAATGTCCTTTTTGCAATACAGAAATAGAAGATGGAAGTTTATATTGCAATCACTGTGGCAGTGCTATGCAGGTTGTTCCGGATTTCAATCTGTTAGAAGATGATGTATTGCCTTCCATGTTGGACAGTACAAAAAAGCGACAGATTCCTTTAGGGGAACAAAAAGAAATCGAAAAGCATTTGAATAAAAAATGGATTCTTTTCATATCCATTGCAGTACTTGTAGTACTTGGCCTTGGTTTTGGTGTATATCATTACACCCATACCTATGATTACTTTATGGCAAAGGGAAATGAAGCCTACAAGTCAAAGGATTATACAGATGCCATTTCCTTTTTCCATAGTGCCATTAAGAAAAACGAAAGCTATGGTGCATATCTTGCTTTGGGAAAGGCACAGCAGTCCGGAGAATATTACGATGAGGCAGAGGCGAGCTTTAAAAAGGCCTATGAATTGAATCCTAAAAACGAAGAAGTGATTACTCTTCTTGCCCTTTTATATGAAAGTACCAATGATTTTGATGCATTGGAAGAAATGCTTTCCTGGGAATTGACGGAGGAACAGATCGCTATTGTAAATGAATATGGAATCTTTGCACCTCATTTTTCTATGAAGGGGGGCACCTACAACGATGATGTATTGGTTGCGTTGTCAGGAAAAGAGGATTGTCTCATTTACTATACCTTAGATGGTACGGAACCTTCCTCACATAACGGTACTCTTTACGAAGAGCCTATTGAGATTTCCAAACAGGGAACCACACTTTTAAGTGCAGTTTGTGTTACTAAAGACGGAAAATACGGTGTGGTGGCTTCGGAATCCTATGAAATTACCTATATTGCACCAAATGATCCTGTGTTGAGTCCCACAGGTGGACGACTTACAAAAGAAACTTATATTACCATTACTTCCGATTGTGAAGACGGAAAGATTTATTATACCTGGGACGGTAGTGTTCCTACCTCCAATTCTTATCAGTATACGGATCCTATTTTGGTTCCGGAGGGGAATAATATATTATCCGTAATTGTTTTGGATAAACATGGTATGAGCAGTTCTGTTGTGAAAGGAAATTATATTTATTTACCATAATGAAAATCACTGTTCTTTGTGTTGGAAAAATAAAAGAAAAATTTTATCGTGATGCAGTGGCTGAATATCAAAAACGGCTTTCTAAATATGCCACCTTTTCTATCGTGGAAGTCAACGATGAAAAAACAGCGGAAAATCTTTCTGAAGTGGAACGAAATAAAATTTTAGACGAAGAAGGAAAACGTCTTTTGTCAAAAATTCCGGATTCCGCCTATGTGGTGCTGTTGGATATTTTAGGAAAGAAGTATGATTCTGTGGAGTTTTCCAAGTTTATGGAAGACAACATGAATCGTGGAAATAGTCATTTGATGTTTGTCATTGGTGGTTCTTTGGGTCTTAGTGATTCTGTAAAAAAACGGGGAGATGCAGCTGTGAGTTTTTCGGATATGACATTTCCTCATCAGCTCATGCGTGTAATTCTTACAGAACAGATTTACAGAGGATTTCGGATCATGAGAAACGAGCCTTACCATAAGTAGGGGAGGATATGCTATGTTTCGGATGTATGATTTAATTGAAAAGAAAAAGAATGGGGAAGAACTGACAAAGGAAGAAATTGAATTTATTGTTCAAGGCTATACCGATGGCAGTATTTACGATTATCAAATGTCCGCTTTTTTGATGGCGGTTTATTTTCAAGGTATGACAAAACAGGAAACCTTTGAACTTACCATGGCAATGGAAGCATCTGGTGATACCTTGGATCTATCTGAAATAAAAGGGGTTAAGGTAGACAAACATTCCACCGGAGGTGTGGGAGATAAAACCACCTTGGTACTTGCTCCCATGATTGCAGCATTGGATGTACCTGTTGCAAAAATGTCCGGCAGAGGATTGGGTCATACGGGAGGAACCATTGATAAATTAGAAGCCTTCCCCGGATTTTTAACTTCCCTTCCGGAGGAGACATTTATTCAAAATGTAAATGAACATAAGATTGCCGTTGCAGGACAGACCAAAAACCTTGCTCCGGCGGATAAAAAAATCTATGCCTTAAGGGATGCAACCGCTTGCGTAAATTCCATTCCTTTAATTGCCAGCTCCATAATGAGCAAAAAACTAGCATCCGGTGCAGATGGAATTTGTTTGGATGTTAAAGTGGGAAGCGGAGCCTTTATGAAAAATGAGGCGGATGCTCAATGCTTGGCAAAAACCATGGTGGATATTGGTGCATTTGCAAATAAAAAGGTGGTGGCTGTATTAACCAATATGGATGAACCTTTGGGAAATGCAGTTGGAAATACCTTGGAAGTAATGGAAGCAATTGATTCTTTAAAGGGAAATGGGCCAAAAGACTTAATGGAAGTGGTGTTTGCCCTTGGTAGTCAAATGCTTTTAATGGCAGGACGGGCATCTTCGGAAGAGGAAGCAAACAAACTGTTGCAATCCACAATCGATTCCGGCGCTGCATATGATAAGTTTAAGGAATTTGTGAAAATTCAGGGTGGAAATTCCGAGGATGTAGATCATATGGAATCACTTTTGTCTGCAAAAGTGGTTTCAGATGTGGTTGCTTTAAAGGATGGTTATGTAGCAAAAATTGAAGCGGAACAAATTGGTCATGCTTCCATGATTATGGGAGGGGGCCGTGCTTCAAAAGAAGATGATATTGATTTGTCGGTGGGAATTATTCTTCGAAAGAAGGTTGGGGATTTTGTAAAGGCAAATGAACCCATTGCCACCGTATATGCAAATGATTCGTCTTTGTGGGAAAAAGCGAAAGAGGAAATATTGGATTCTTACCAATTTTCAGACACAAAAACCCAGGGGAAACCCATGGTGATAAAAACGATTAAATAGGGGAACTTCATTGGAAAAAGAAATTTTATTAAATATACCGGCAGAGCATTTGGAAAATATTTTCGGCCAATTTGATCACAATGTAAAAATTATAGAAAACGGCTTGGAAGTATCTTTGGTAAATCGAGGAGATTCCGTAAAAATCATGGGTGAGGAATCATCGGTAGAAGCTGCCAAAAACATTGTAAACGAGCTCCTTCACCTGTCTAAAAGGGGAAATCAAATTACGGAGCAAAATGTTCGTTATGCCATGTCCTTAAAAGAAAACTTAGGAGATCATCCTATGGTAAAAATGGATGAGGATCTTATTTGTCATACGGTTTCCGGAAAACCGGTTAAACCCAAGACAATGGGACAAAAGAAATATGTGGATGCCATTCGAAACAAGATGATTGTGTTTGGAATGGGACCTGCTGGTACAGGAAAAACATATTTGGCTATGGCTATGGCTATTACTGCGTTTCAGGCAGGAGAGGTTTCAAGGATTATCCTTACTAGACCTGCCATTGAAGCAGGAGAAAAGTTGGGATTTTTGCCCGGTGATTTACAAAGTAAGGTAGATCCTTATTTAAGACCTTTGTATGATGCGCTGTATCAGATTATGGGAGCGGAGAGCTTCCAGAGAAATATGGAAAAGGGGCTAATCGAAGTGGCGCCTTTGGCCTATATGAGAGGTCGAACCTTGGATAATGCCTTCATTATTTTGGATGAAGCACAGAACACCACGCCGGCTCAGATGAAAATGTTTTTAACAAGAATCGGTTTCGGTTCGAAAGCTGTCATTACCGGTGATGCGACACAAAAGGATTTGGCCCCCGGTACGGTTTCCGGACTGGATGTGGCCTTAAAGGTCCTTGCAAAAGTAGAGGATATTGGTATTTGCACCCTTACAGGTAATGATGTGGTACGTCATCCATTGGTTCAAAAAATTGTAAATGCCTATGAAGTTTACGAAAAAAATCAACATAAAGGACGCAAGAAGTAATGAATATTGAAGAAAAGAAAATTGCCCCGAAAAGATTTTTTTACGTAATGGCCATGTTTGTGGTTTCCGTATGCAGTGTCTTTGTTTTAAGCTACGGAAGGAAAATGCTTTTGGACCAGGCACTTTGTTTGGTTACTTTATTTGCAGCCTATTGGATGGTTTTAATTCTATCCTTGGTGCATCAAAGAAGAATCGGGAAATTCACATATAAAGATACTACCTATCAACACTTGTTTGTGATATCGCTCATCAGTTGGGCATTAATCATTGGCACCTCGTATTTACCGGATTATTTCGGTCCAATTCTTTTGATTGCATTTTTATATGTATCCGTTTGTGAAAGCAGCTTGTCTTTAGCGATGTGCATATTTTTGGATGTTTTGTTGTGTTTTATCACAGGAAAAAACAGTTATGTGCTGTATTGCTATTGCATTTTATCTATTTTCGGAACGTTGTTTGCTTATTACATCAAAGAGCAAAAGCATGAAAAGAGATTGGAAAATTATGTGCTGATTGGATTGGTCCAATTTTTAATTCCTTGTATTTTTTATGATTTTACCTACGGTAAACTGGAATTAAGTGCTATGATACAATTTGGTATTGCCGCAGTGATTCATACATTGATTATTTACTTTGGCTTCGGGATCCTTTCAAACTGGGATCATAAAGAAGAAAGTATCGCCTATGAAACCTTCAGTGATTTTGATTTTTCTCTGGCTCAGGATTTGAAACGGTTTTCTCCGGGAGAGTATTATCACGCTACAAAGGTTTCAAAACTTGCCCGGGATTGTGCAGCAGAAATCGGGGCAGATGAGTTGTTATGTGCTTGTGGAGGACTGTATTATCACATTGGTATTATGGAGGGCGAGCCTATCGTGGACAATGGAGTTTCCATTTCCCAAAACAGATGTCTTCCTGAACCGGTGGTACGCATTATCAGTGAATACGGTGGTATTATGCAAAAGCCTTCGACTCCGGAATCTGCCATTGTGCAAATGGTTGATTCTTTAGTTACAAAGGTGGAAGCATTGGGAGATACCATGGAAAGTTCTTGGAATCAGGAGATGCTGATTTATCAAACATTAAATGAGTATTCCAACGAGGGGATGTATGATGAATCCGGACTTACCATGAATCAGTTCTTAAAAATCAGAGACTGTCTGATTATAAAGGAGAATTTGCTATGACAATTGAAATTAACGAAGAGGTAGAAACATCTTTTGATTTTGATTTGAAGGAAGTGGCCCATCAGGTAATTAACGGGGTTTTGGATTTTGAAAAGTTTCCCTATGAAGCAGATGTTTCCTTAACACTTGTTTCTTCGGAAGATATTCAAACAATTAACAAAGAGCAAAGGGAAATGGATAAGGTAACTGATGTGCTGTCTTTTCCCATGATTCCTTGGTCATCTCCGGTTTGCTATGAAGAACTGGAGACCTTCGATGATATTTTTCATCCGGAGACAGGAGAGGCGATGTTGGGAGACATTGTACTATGTGTTCCAAAGGTCATTGCTCAGGCTCTTGAATTTGGTCATTCGGAAAAGAGAGAATATGCTTTTTTGATTGCCCATAGTATGTTACATTTATTAGGTTACGATCATGAGGATGAAGATGAACGTATCCAAATGGAAAACCGCCAAAAAGAAATTTTAGAATACATTGGTATTACAAGGGAGGATTAATTAGAAATGAAACTAGGAAAGTTGGAACTCAGTAAAAAACAACTGGGAATTATTATCGGTGTACTTGTTGCCGTAATTGTTCTTGTAGTTGTACTTGTTGTGGTTAACGGAAAGAAGCAAAAAACTGAGGAACCCAAGACAGAAACCAAGACAGAAGCTGTGGAAGAAACAACAGATACCGGTGCAAAATCTCTTTTGACAGGAGAGAGCATTAGCGAAGAAATCGCTAACAACAGACCAATTGCAGTAATGATTGAAAACACTGTGGATGCTATGCCTCAGTATGGTTTGAATTCTGCAGGTGTTGTTTATGAATGTCCTGTTGAAGGTGGATTAACCAGATTAATGGCAATTTTTGACAATTACTATGATTTGGAACAAATCGGTAACGTTCGTAGCTGCCGTCCTTACTATGTATATTTTGCCAAAGAGTTTGATGCAATTTATGTTCATGTAGGTCAGAGTATTCACGGACAGGTATTGCTTGAAACCGGAATCGTTGATGATTTAAATGCTTTGAAGGGTGCTGCAGCAAACATCACCTTCTTTAGAACTTCTGAAAAGAAGGCACCACATAACTGCTACGTTTCTGCTGAATCAGTAGCAAAGGGTATTGAAGCAGAAGGATATCGTACTACTTATGAAGATGGTTATACCGGACATTATCAGTTCGCATCTGAGGATGCTCCTAATATGTTAGAAGACGGTGAAGACTGTGCCGTTGTTTGTCCCTATTTCTTCAACAATGAACCTTATTTCATTTACAACGAAGAGACTCAGACATATGACCGTTATCAGTTTAATAAGGCACAGACTGATATTGTTGATGGAGAACAGATTTCTGTAAAAAATATTTTGTTCCAGACATCTGCATCTGCAACCTCTTTGTATGAAGAAACTCAGTATTTGAACATTCCTTTGGTAGGTAGCGGTGCCGGAAAGTATTTCACCAACGGTAAGATGATTGATGTTACCTGGCAGAAAGATTCCGATACAGATATTACCCATTACTATGATGCTGCCGGAAATGAAATCCAGTTGAATGTTGGTAAGACTTGGGTTTGCTTAATTCAGTCACAGTATATGGACGAAAACAAATACTATGCAACAGAGGAAGATTTTAACAATCGATAATCAGTTTTATGAATAACAATAAAAATAACAGTACAAATTTTTTAGTTCAGGGATCTATCCTTGCAATAGCATCTATAATTAGCCGTATTGTGGGACTCTTATACAGAGTCCCACTTAAGGCTATTATTGGTAAAATGGGAAATAATTACTATGGTACCGCTTTTGAGATTTATAGTATCATATTGATTATTTCTTCTTACAGTTTACCTTTGGCTGTTTCCAAATTGGTTGCTACCCGTATGGAAATGGGTCAGGTGAAAAATACCATGAAGGTATTAAAAGGAGCTTTGCTTTTTGCATTTATCAGCGGCGGTATTTTTATGACCGTTGTATTTTTTGGTGCAGATTTTTTCACCGGACTGCTACAGACTCCATTGGCATCTGTTGCATTGCGAGTGTTGGCTCCCGTTATTCTTATTGTTGCAGTGTTAGGAGTATTTCGTGGATTTTTCCAGGGATTACATACTATGATGCCCAGTGCGGTCTCTCAGATTATTGAGCAGATTATTAACGCTATTGTATCCGTTGTTGCTGCCTATTTTTTGTTTGGTTATGGAATGAGAATCGGTGGCGTTTTAGGGGATTCAGATGAATATGCCGCTGCATACGGAGCTGCAGGTGGTACCTTGGGAACAGCCTTAGGTGCGCTGGCTGCTTTATTATTTGTACTGTTTATTTATGTTATTTTTTACAAAAAGTTTAAAAGAAGAGTTATAAGAGATCATAAACCTATGAAAGAGTCTTATGGTACTATTTTTAAGATTCTTATTATGACCATTATTCCTGTTCTTTTAAGCACCACACTTTACAATATCAGCTCCATTTTAGATCAGGGTATCTTTAAGAATATCGTTACCCTACAGGGTTATGATAAAAAGCTGATAGGTGAGTGGTGGGGTGTGTATACCGGTCAGTATAAGGTATTGATAAATGTTCCTATTTCCATTGCCAGTGCTATGGCAGCGTCTTCCGTGCCTACCTTAACGGCAGCGTATCAGAGACAGGATAAAAAACAGATTCGATATCAGATCCACAGTGCTACACGCTTTATTATGATTATTGCCTTCCCATGTACCGTTGGAATGGCGGTTTTGGGCGGACCTATTATGATGTTTTTGTTTGCTGATGCAGATCCCATATCTGCTCAGATGATGACCTATGGTGCTATCTCAATTTTATTTTATTCTCTGTCTACCTTATCAAACGGTTTGTTACAGGGAATTAACCGGTTGCGTATTCCGGTACAAAATGCGGCAATTGCTTTGGTATTACAGGCACTATTTTTAATCGGGGCATTGGAGCTCTTTGATTTGAATATTTTTGCCGTAGTTTATGCCAACGCATTCTATGCATTCTGTATGTGCGTATTGAACCATATTGCTGTGGTTCGTTACAGTGGCGTTCATCAAAATATTATGACTACCTACATTCTTCCATTTACGGCTTCTGCAATTATGGGAGTGGCTGTATTTTTGGTATACCAGGGAGTTCATTTTGTTACAAAGAGTAATTCCATTTCCTGTGTGTTCGGAATTATATTTGGTGGCATCGTTTACTTTGTGGTATTGCTTTTAATTCGTGGAATTGGTAAAAAAGAACTTTTGCGTTTCCCGAAAGGAGCATACTTAGTTTATATAGCTGAAAAGTTACATTTACTGTAAGGAGTATTTGCATGAAATATGATGTTGTTATAATCGGTGGCGGTGCCTGTGGAATGATGGCAGCCTTATCCGCAAAAGAAGCCGGAGGTACTGTTTGTATTTTGGAAAAAAACAGTATGCTTGGGAAAAAAATACTTGCAACGGGAAACGGTAGATGCAATTTTACAAACGAATATCAGGATGAAAAATGCTACCGAGTTGGCAATTTCCAGGTTTTCAAAGAGGTATTTTCTCGATTCAATGTGGAAAGCACCTTGGTCTTTTTTTCTAAGATTGGGATTTTGTATAAATCCAGAGAGGGATATTACTATCCCAGAAGCAATCAGGCTTCTTCCATTCGTCATTGCATGGAAAAAGCCGTTATGGCAAAGGGAATTGATTTTCGTTTAAATACGGAAGTAATGGAAGTGACAAAAAAAGACGGTGGCTTTTGTGTTACCACTAAAGATGGCGATTATTTCGCTAAAAAAATTATTGTTTGCACCGGGGGAAAAGCATCTCCCAAAAGCGGTAGTGACGGAATAGGGTATACATTTGCAAAAAGATTTGGTCATCATATTATAAAGCCGTTGCCGGCACTGGTTCAGTTGCAGTGTAAAGAAGGGTATTTTAAATCATTAAAAGGCATTCGTTCCATGGGAAAGGTGTCTTTATATGTGGATGGAAAAGAGGTTGCATCCGACCTTGGAGAATTGCAGTTTACCAAGGAGGGGATTTCCGGTATTCCGGTGTTTAACGTAAGTAGATTTGCGGTAGTTGCACTAGATCAAAAGAATGGAGTATATGCATCTTTGGATTTATTCCCTGATTTTTCTTTTGATGTTTTATGTTCCCATTTATCTAATCAGTTGTTATATCGTAGCTATCCTGTAACCGTTACAGAAGGCTTAATCGGTATGTTAAATGATAAACTGATTCCGGTGTTGTTAAAACAGTTATCTATTAAACCGGATGAATCCGTATATTCTTTGTCGAATGATGATATTAGAAGAATGGCTTCTTTTTTCAAGGATTGGCAAGTAGAAATTTCCGGATACAATGATTTTGACAGTGCTCAGGTGACCTGTGGAGGTGTGGATTTAAATGAAGTGACCAACCATTTGGAATCTCAAAAAACACCCGGGGTATTTTTTGCCGGAGAAGTATTGGATGTGGATGGTATTTGCGGTGGATATAACCTGCAATGGGCCTGGTCCAGCGGATATGTAGCCGGAAAAGGCGCGATGGAGTAACGTAATGATTCTTTTAAAACAAGTGAAGGTTTTGGTTAGTGACCAGCCCAAACAAGCTTTAAAAAATAAAATATTGAAAGAATTAAAGCTTCAAAAAGATGAAGTTTTAAGTATGGAAATCTTACGTCAGTCTGTGGATGCCAGAAAGAAACAGGAGTTGTTCTATGTTTACAATGTGGCTTTGCAGTTAAGGGATAAAGAGGATCTTATTTTAAAACGAAAGTACAAGTTTTCCGTAGAACCCTATGAAAAGATTCCCTTTGAAATTCCTTTCGTTTCAGACAAACACCATGAGAAAATTGCTGTCATCGGTGCCGGTCCTGCCGGTTTGTTTTGTGCCTATTATTTAGCTCTTGCTGGATTTAAGCCCGTGCTTTTGGAACGGGGCAAAAAGGTAGAAGAGCGAAAAGCAGACGTGGAAGAATTTTGGAACAATGGTAAACTTTTATCTTCTTCCAACGTTCAGTTTGGAGAAGGTGGAGCAGGTACCTTTTCTGATGGAAAGCTCAATACTTTGGTGAAAGACAAAACCGGTAGAAATACCTTTGTTTTGGAAACCTTTGTGAAATTTGGAGCTCCATCCAATATTCTATATGATTTTAAACCCCACATTGGAACGGATATTCTTATTGATGTAATTAAAAACCTTCGAGAAGAATTAATTCGTTTAGGATGTGAGATTCGTTTCGAGACGAAGGTGGAGGATTTTGTTTTTAAGAGCGGTGGATTGGTTGGCTTGATATTAGAATCCAAAGAAGAAATCCCCTGCACTAAAGCAGTGTTGGCAGTGGGACACAGTGCCAGAGATACCTTTGAAACTTTATATCATAAAAAGATTGAAATGACGGCGAAGGAATTTGCCGTAGGATTTCGTGTAGAGCATGAGCGGTCCTTTATTGATGAGCATCAATACGGAAGTTTTGCTGAAAAACTTGGGGCTGCACCTTATAAACTAGCTACAAAATTGAAAAATCAACGGGGCGTATATTCCTTTTGCATGTGTCCCGGTGGTTATGTTGTAAATTCATCTTCGGAAGAAGGTTTTTTGGCAGTAAACGGTATGAGTTATTCCGGCCGTGACGGATTAAATTCCAATTCTGCTATTGTAGTTTCTGTGGGAGCAAATGAATATGACTTAAAGGATCCCATGGCAGGAATTGCCTACCAAAGAAGCTTGGAAAAGAAGGCCTTCGAACTGGGAAAGGGAAAGATTCCCCAGCAGTTATACGGAGACTATTTGGCAAAGCGCCCTTCCGTTAGTTACGGAGGGTTTTCTTCCATGCATAAGGGAGCTGCTTCCTTTGCAGATTTGTCAGGATTATTCTCCGCAGATATGAGAACTTCATTTATTGAGGGTATGAATCTCTTTGAGCATAAAATGAAAGGCTTTGCCTCCGAGGAAATGATTTTATCCGGAGTGGAAAGTCGTACCTCATCTCCGATTCGAATTTTGAGGGATGAAAACTTTATGTCTAATATGAAAGGACTATATCCTTGCGGAGAGGGCGCCGGATATGCCGGCGGAATTACCTCTGCTGCCATGGATGGAATAAAGGTGGCGCAAAGTATAGTTGCCGCCTATACAAAAGATTAGGATGGAAATTATGGCTGAATATACACCAATGATGCAACAATATTTAAAAACAAAATCGGAATATCCGGATTGTATCTTGTTTTACAGACTGGGTGATTTTTACGAGATGTTTTTTGATGATGCAAAAATTGTTTCAAAAGAATTGGAACTTACCTTAACGGGAAAAGCCTGTGGTATGGAAGAAAGAGCTCCTATGTGTGGAGTTCCTTTTCATGCTGTGGACAATTATCTTCCAAGACTGGTAAACAAAGGCTACAAGGTTGCTATTTGTGAACAGGTGGAAGATCCCAAGGAAGCAAAGGGAATCGTAAAAAGAGAAGTAATTCGTGTGGTTACGCCCGGAACTAATATTGATGCGGCTTCTTTGGATGAATCAAAAAATAACTATATTATGAGTGTGGTTTATCAAATTGATCGTTTTGGTTTGGCCTTTGCCGACGTTTCCACCGGTGATTTTTTCCTTACGGAAGTGGATTCTCAAAGAAAGCTTTTTGATGAATTAAATAAGTTTCATCCATCTGAATTGATTTGTAACGAAGCCTTTTACATGAGTGGCATTTCCATTGATGAACTTCGCAACCGTTACCATCTTTTGGTTTCATCTTTAGATGCAGTTTATTTCGAAGATTCCTTTGTAAAAGATGTGATTTTGCGACACTTTAAGAGTATGTCATTGGAGGCTTTGGGTATTTCTGATTTCCCTGCAGGTGTGGCTGCAGCCGGTTCTTTGTTGCAATATCTTATGGATACGCAAAAATCCGATTTACATCATATGAATCGTATCGTTCCCTATGTAAACGGAAACTATATGATGATTGATTCTTCATCAAGACGAAATCTTGAACTTGTGGAGACTATGAGAGAAAAGGAAAAGCGGGGATCATTGCTTTGGGTTTTGGATAAGACCAAGACGGCTATGGGAGCGAGAACCCTTCGCAGTTTTATTGAGCAGCCTTTGATTCATAAAGAAGATATTATAAAACGTCAGGAAGGTGTGGCGGAGTTTAACAAGCACTTAATCTCCAGAGAAGAGTTACGGGAATACTTAAATCCCGTTTATGATTTGGAGCGATTAATGACTCGAATCGCATATCAAACCGCCAATCCCAGAGACTTGATTGCATTTAAAAACTCCATTGGGGTAATTCCCGGAATAAAAGCCGCCTTAGGTGATTTTCACAGTGATGTTTTGGTGGAATTAAATGATGCCATGGATGCCCTTTCGGATTTATATGAACTGATTGATGAATCCATTAAAGAAGAACCTCCCGTATTGGTCCATGACGGAGGTATTGTGAAAGAGGGCTTCAACGAGGAAGTGGACCGACTTCGAAAAGCAAAGACAGAAGGAAAGTCCTGGCTGGCCGAATTGGAGGCAAAGGAAAAAGATAAAACAGGAATCAAGAATCTCCGTATCAAATACAACAAGGTTTTTGGTTACTTTTTAGAGGTGACAAATTCCTATTTGGATTTGGTGCCGGATTATTTTATTCGTAAACAAACTTTGACTAATGCAGAGAGATTCTACACTCCGGAATTAAAGGAGTTGGAAAACACCATTTTAGGTGCAGAAGAGCGACTGACTTCATTGGAGTATGAGCTTTACAAAAACATTTTGGATTCCATCAATTCACAGGTGGATCGTATCCAAAAAACAGCGAGAGCCATTGCGCATTTGGATGTATTTTTGTCCCTTGCTTATGTAGCGGAAAAGAACCACTATGTAAGACCAAAGATTAGCGAAGATGGTGTCATTAAAATTGAAGGCGGACGTCATCCTGTAGTGGAAAAAATGATGGACAATGATATGTTCATCAAAAATGATACCTTCTTAGACGAAAAGAAAAATCGTGTATCTATTATCACCGGTCCGAATATGGCGGGTAAATCCACTTATATGAGACAAACAGCTTTAATTGTTTTAATGGCTCAGATCGGAAGTTTTGTTCCTGCAGACAAAGCCAAGATTGGTATTGTGGATCGTATCTTTACCAGAGTAGGCGCTTCCGATGATTTGGCTTCCGGACAGTCTACTTTTATGGTTGAGATGAATGAAGTAGCAAATATTTTAAAAAATGCAACCCCCAATTCTCTTTTGATTTTGGATGAAATAGGAAGAGGAACTTCTACCTTTGATGGACTTTCCATTGCCTGGGCGGTTGTGGAACATGTTGCAGATACAAAGATTTTAGGAGCAAAGACCTTATTCGCTACTCATTATCATGAACTAACGGAGCTGGAGGGAAAACTTGATGGAGTAAATAACTATTGTATTGCCGTTAAAGAAAACGGTGACGATATTGTATTTCTTCGAAAGATTGTCCCTGGTGGTGCAGACAAGAGCTATGGTATTCAGGTAGCCAAGTTAGCTGGTGTTCCCGATTCCGTTACGGAAAGGGCAAAAGAAATTGTCAGTGCCTTGGTGAAAAATGATATTGCTGATGTGGCGAGAAATCTTGCTGCGGAAAGCGCCGGATTAAAAGTGAAACCGGTGATTAAAACCGATGAAGTGGAATTAAATCAAATGACACTTTTTGATACGGTTTCCGATTCAGATATTATTCATGAGATTACAGAATTGGATATTAAGAATCTCACTCCCATAGATGCATTAAACATTTTAAATGAGTTACAGAGTAAGGTGAAGAATCGATGGTAGAAACACAAAAGATTGAACTGCTAAATCAGGAAACAATTGATAAAATCGCAGCGGGAGAAGTTGTGGAACGACCGGCTTCCGTTGTAAAAGAACTGGTGGAAAATGCCATTGATGCAAAAAGTACTGCCGTTACCGTAGAGATTAAAGACGGTGGTATTTCCATGATTCGAATTACGGATAATGGATGTGGTATTCCAAGAGATGAAATCCAAAAAGCTTTTTTGCGCCATTCCACCAGCAAGATTCGAAAGGTGGAAGACTTGGACGGCATTCGTTCCTTGGGATTCCGTGGAGAGGCCTTGTCCTCCATTGCTGCAGTTTCCAGAGTGGAATTGCTGACAAAGACTTCCGATGAACTTACCGGAACTTCCTATCGGATTGAGGGTGGAGAGGAAAAAGAACTTTTGGAAATGGGGACTCCTGATGGAACCACCTTTTTTGTACGCCAGTTATTTTATAACACTCCCGCCAGAAAAAAGTTTTTGAAATCACCTATGACAGAGGGAAATTATATTTCTGAAGTAGTGGAAAAATTGGCGATTTCTCATCCTGAAGTGGCATTTCGTCTTTTGGTAAACGGAAGTGAAAAATTTGCTACTGCGGGCAATGGAAATTTAAAGGATGTAATCTATCAGATTTACGGATTGGAGATTACAAAAGAACTGATTGAAATTCATGAGGAAACCCCTCATTTTTATATTCACGGATATATTGGAACTCCTTTGATTAATCGAGGAAACAGAGGCTATGAAAGCTTTTTTGTAAATGGAAGATATGTAAAAAGCCAAACGCTGATGCGCTCAGTGGAAGCCGGTTATGAAGGATTTTTAATGCAACATCAGTATCCCTTTGTCATTCTGAATTTGGATTTTTCTTCTCATGAAGTGGATGTAAATGTACATCCCACAAAGCAGGAAGTAAGATTCCAAAATAACGATATTATAGCCGATGATTTGAAGCATCTGATTTCCTATAAATTAAAGGTGCGGGAGGATATTTCCACCGTTCCTTTAACAGATAAGGATACTGTTGAAGTTACCGTAGAAAAAATAAAAGGTGCGGAGCCTTTTGAAACTTCCCACTTACAGGATTTTAAAGCAAAAATCGAAGAAAGAATCCTACAAGAAAAAGAAGAGGTAAACTTTGATTATCGAAAAGCTTACCAGCCCATTGCCATAAATGTGGGAGATAGGAAATCTGTTTCTACACCGGTAGAAGAGGAGACTGTGGTTTCAGAGTCTCATACTTTTGATGCGCCTGAAGTTTCGCCTTCCAAACCCCAGGTGAAGCCTACGTTTGTACAACAGACGTTTTTGGACGAGGCTTCCGTAAAACAACACCGTATTATCGGTCAGGTTTTTGATACCTATTGGATGGTAGAATTTGATGGCTGTTTGTATATCATAGATCAACATGCAGCCCATGAAAAAGTATTGTTCGAACGAACCATGGAACGGTTGAAGGAAAAGGAGATGACATCTCAGCAGATTTCTCCTCCCATTATTGTGTCTTTATCAGAAACAGACAAAAATCTTTTGTTTGAAAATGAAGAAAGTTTCCAAAAAGTAGGCTATGAGTTTTCTTCCTTTGGAGGAAGTGAAGTATCTTTGACAGCCATTCCTGACAACTTGTTTGGAATAGATGCAAAAGAGTTATTCTTAAACACCATTGCTGCATTATCTGACGTGGGTCGTTCCTCCAACAGTGATTTGATTTTGGAAAAAGTGGCGTCTATGTCATGTAAGGCTGCGGTAAAGGGCCATGACCATTTATCCTTACCGGAAATCGAAACCTTAATTTCCGATTTGCTTTCTTTGGAGAACCCTTATCACTGCCCTCACGGAAGACCAACCATTATTCGAATGACACAGTACGAATTAGATAAGAAATTTAAAAGGATCGTATAATGAAAAAACCTCTTGTGATTATTGCCGGACCTACGGCTACTGGAAAAAGTAAATATTCCGTTTTGTTTTCAAAACGCCATAACGGTGCCGTGATTTCTGCCGATTCCATGCAGGTGTATAAATACATGGATATTGGCTCCGCAAAAATCACCAAAGAGGAAATGCAGGGCGTTCCCCATTATTTGGTAGATGTTTTGGAACCCAAAGAGGAGTTCCATGTTGCCAGATTTCAGTCCATGGCAAAAGATGCACTAAAGGATATTTATGAAAAAAATCAAATCCCTGTGGTATGCGGCGGAACCGGATTTTATATTCAGGCTTTGTTGTATGGAATTGATTTTTCTTCCGGAGAAGAAAACAATAACCTTCGACAGGAATTACAATGTTTTGCAGATGAACATGGGGCTCATGCTTTGTTTGAACGCTTAAGAGCAGTTGACCCCAAATCCTGTGAACTCATTCATGAAAATAATGTAAAACGGGTAATTCGTGCCATTGAATATTATGAAACCACAGGTGAACCGATTTCCTTGCATAATGCAAGAGAAAAGGAAAAAGAATCGGAATACAACTTTGTGTTTTTCGTATTAAATGATGACCGTCAAAAGTTATATGACGGGATCGAGCGCCGAGTAGATGAGATGGTAGAAATGGGTCTGTTTGATGAGGTGAAACGTCTGAAAGAAATGGGATACTCCAAAGACTATGTATCTATGCAGGGCTTGGGATACAAAGAGGTTTTGGATGCCTTAAACGGTGATATTACCTTTGAAGAGGCTGTGTATCGAATCAAGCGGGACACCCGACATTTTGCAAAACGCCAGATTACCTGGTTTAAAAGAGAAAAAGATGTGGTTTGGATTGATAAATCACAATTTGTATATAATGATGAAAGAATTCTTTCCTTCATTGAGGAGGAATGTAAAAAGAGGAATATTCTATGTTAGACATGTATGAAATGTACAAAGAGATTGGTATTTCAAAAGAAGTATATGAATTTGGGGAAAAGATCTTAGACGATTTAAAAGATCGCTTTGAAGAATTTGATCGGGTTTGTGAGTATAACCAGTTGAAGGTACTTCAGGCAATGCGCAAAAACAAAGTCAGTGCAGAGTGTCTTTTGGGAACAACGGGTTACGGTTACAATGATTTGGGCAGAGAGACTTTAGAGCGAGTGTATGCAGATACCTTCAAAGGTGAAGATGCTTTGGTTCGCCCTCAGATTACTTGTGGTACCCATGCGTTGGCCCTAGCCTTAATGTCAAATCTTCGCCCCGGGGATGAACTTTTGTCTCCTGTGGGAAAGCCCTATGATACTTTGGAAGAAGTAATTGGTATCCGTCCCTCTCAGGGATCTTTGGCAGAATACAACATCACCTACCGTCAGGTTGATTTACTCTCTGACGGAGGAGTTGATTATGAAAATATCAAAAAGGCCATCAATGAAAAAACAAAATTGGTAACGATTCAGCGTTCCAAAGGATACGCTATGCGTCCTTCTTTTTCCGTAGAACGAATCGGAGAATTGATTTCCTTCATAAAAGAAATCAAACCTGACGTTTTGGTTATGGTGGACAACTGCTACGGTGAGTTTGTTGAGACAAGAGAACCTTTGGAAGTGGGCGCTGATATGATTGTTGGTTCTTTGATTAAAAATCCCGGTGGCGGATTAGCGCCTACCGGTGGTTATATTGTTGGAAAGAAAGAGTGTATTGAAAATGCAGCACATCGCCTTACTTCACCGGGCCTTGGAAAAGAAGTAGGTGCGTCTTTGGGAATGAATCAAAGTTTGTTCCAGGGATTTTTTATGGCTCCTACGGTTACAAATTCCGCTTTGAAGTCTGCGGTATTTGCTGCAAACATTTATGAAAAATTAGGCTATCATGTGGTGCCAAATGCTACAGAATCCCGTCACGATATTATTCAGTCTGTGGAATTGAAATCCGAAGAAGCTTTGATTGCTTTTTGTAAGGGTATTCAGTCTGCGGCTCCCGTGGATTCTTATGTAACACCGGAACCTTGGGATATGCCGGGATATGATGCAAAAGTTATTATGGCTGCAGGAGCTTTTGTACAGGGCTCTTCCATAGAACTTTCTGCTGATGGACCTTTGAAACCCCCTTACGCAGTGTATTTTCAGGGTGGTTTGACTTGGTATCACGGCAAGGTTGGAATCTTAATGTCCTTGCAAAAACTTTATGAGGCGAACCTTGTTATGGATATTTTGTTATGATAAAATATCTTAGTTAAAATACACAAAATCCGAGCTTGAATTCGGTTTATATACTAAGGAGGAATCATGAACAACGGTTACGGAATTGACCTGGGTACAGGTAATTTAAAAATATTTTCACTTACATCAGGTGAAGTTACAAATCAAAAAAATACCATTGCCATTGTGAATAAAAATGAAATGTATGCTTACGGTGATGATGCTTATTCTATGTATGAAAAAGCACCTGAAACCATTTCTGTATCATTTCCCATTATCAATGGTGTAATTGCTGATTTTGACAATATGCAGACCATGCTTTTGGAAGTATTGGAAAACAATGTAAAAGCGAAATTAAAGGGCTCTGATATTGTAATTGCCGTTCCTACTGACATTACAGAAGTAGAAAAGAAGGCATTTTATGATATGTTTGCAAAAACAAAGATTAAAGCAAAGAGTATTTCTCTTTGTGAAAAGCCTTTGGCGGATGCCCTTGGAATGGATTTGGACATTACCGAACCTACCGGTGTAATGGTAGTGGATGTTGGTGCTGATACCACAGAAATTTCCGTAATTTCTTTGGGTGGTTTGGTATTAAGTGAATTGTTGCCCTATGGTGGAAACAAATTGGATGAATCCATTGTTACTTACATGAAACGTAAGTTTAATCTTTTGATTGGAAAGAAAACTGCGAAATCATTAAAAGAAGGGATTGGAGCAGCTGTTTCCGGACAAAATACTTCTATGCAGATCGTTGGTAGAGACGTAGTATCCGGTCTTCCTATTGAAATGGACGTGGCTTCTGACATTGTCTTCGAAGGAATGAAGGACGACTTAAACAATATTTGTACTTCCATAAAAATGACATTGGAAAAGGTTCCTCCGGAATTGGCAAAGGATATTGTGAAATCCGGTATTTATTTAACCGGTGGCGGTTCTTTGATTAGGGAATTCGCATCCTATATTACAAATGTTACCAATATCAAGGTAAACGTTGCACAAAACGGAGAAGAAACCGTTGCCCGTGGACTTGGAAAAGTCTTAAGCGACGAAAAGTATCGCCGTTTTGGTTATAGTATGAAATCACGTATTTTTAGTTAACAGGATGGATTATGAGACAAAGAAATAAAATAACAATTCCCACAGGCGGATTGTTTCTAATTTTAATTACGGTTTGTTTCATGCTTTTGGCATTAAGTTATGTTACTGGCTTTTCCGGAGGACCGGTTCAGACAGTAGCAAATTACATCTTTGTTCCCATGCAAAAGGGTTTGGACTTTATTGGAACCGGGATTACCGAAAGTACGGAAGATGCCAAGACAAAAGAAGAGTTGCTTGCGGAAAACGAAAGTTTAACCAAGCAGGTAGAGGAGTTAACGACTCAGCTTACCAATATGCAGCTTCAGCAGGAAGAGTTGGAGCGCTTGGAAAAACTTCATGATTTGGCTACGGATTATGGCCAGTATGATACCGTTGGAGCTCACGTTATCGCAAAAGGAACCAGTAACTGGTTCAATACCTTTACCATTGATAAAGGAACCAATGATGGGGTAAAGGTAAATATGAATATTATTTCCGGTAGTGGACTTGTTGGTATTGTTACGGAGGTTGGTCCCAGTTATGCGGTGGTTCGTTCCGTAATTGACGACAATTCTTCCGTTAGTTCCATGATTCTTGCTACCTCTGACAATTGTATTGTGTCCGGAGATTTGGAATTGATGACGGATAGCAATATGATTGAGCTTACGGATTTGGAAGATCCCGATAATGAAGTGGAAGTAGGAACGGCAGTTGTTACCTCCAATATCAGTAGCAAATTTTTGCCGGGGATTTTAATTGGATATGTTAGTGAATTAAAGGAAGATGCTAACAATCTTACAAAGTCCGGAACCATTACACCTGTGGTTGACTTTAAACACTTACAGGAAGTATTGGTTATTTTGGAATTAAAAGAAACAGGAAACTCAGATGGAAATTAAGCCTATAATTAAAAGAATAATCGCATATGTATTGGTTACAGTAGTGTATTTTTTACTCCATACCAGTGTGTTTCCGAATTTTCAGTTAGGAGGAATCGCTCCCAATGTTATGGTGATTCTGGTTTCTGTTATTGGATTTATGAGAGGCGGAAATACCGCCTTGGTATTGGGCATGGCTTCCGGAGTTCTTTTGGATATGTTTTCCGGAAGTTATTTTGGAATGTATGCCGTCATCTATCTTGTAATCGGTTTTATTAACAGTGGTTTTCATCAGTTGTTTTTTGGCGATGATATGAAATTGCCGCTGTTTTTAATTGCCAGCAGTGATTTTGTATATGGATTGTTGGTTTACGGTTGCATTTACTTTATGCGTGCCAGATACGATTTTGGTTTTTATTTGTTCCATGTAATGATACCGGAGGTTGTATATACAGTTTTGGTATCTTTGGTGTTGTATTTCCCCATTTATTATTTGGAACTGTGGTTAAATAAGTCAGATAAAAGGAGCGAACGGAAACTTGTTTGAGTGGCTGAATGATTTAAAAGAAAGATTTTTTTCTTCCCGTCTCACCGTGATGGTTGGGATTATGTCTCTTTTTGCCATCATTTTACTGGGACGTCTTTTTGTGTTGCAGATTGTGAGAGGTTCTTCTTATCAGGACAACTACAACTTGCTTACAGAAAAGACTGAGACTACTGATGCGACCAGAGGAAATATTTACGACAGAAACGGTAATCTCTTGGCTTACAGTGAGTTGGCCTATGCAGTTACCATTGAAGATAAATTTTCAAATTACAGTACCGATGATAAGAATAAACTTCTAAACGAGATTCTTTATGAAATCATTACCAATTTAAATGCCAATGGGGATGAGATTGATAATGATTTTGGTATCTATTTAAATTCTGCAAAGGATTATACTTTTTCTTCTTCCGGCACGGCGTTACAGAGATTTCGTGCAGATATCTTTGGATATTCCAGTATTGATGATTTGAAATCCAAATCAGATAGCAAATATGATATTGACGAAGCCAATGCCACTGCGGATGAAATCATGGAATTTTTATGTGGAGAGAAGAAGTATGATATTTCCACAGATTATGACGAAGAGATTCGTTACAAAATTGCGGTTATTCGTTATAACATGAGCTTAAACAATTATCAGAAGTATATTTCTACCACCATTGCCTCAGATATCAGTGATGAATCCGTTGCTTATATTAAAGAGCATGAGGCGGATTTTACCGGTGTTGAAGTGGAAGAGCAGTCCGTTCGTCGTTATGATGAAAGCGAATGCTTTGCCAATATTTTAGGTTATACCGGAAAGATTTCTACGGAAGAATACGAAGAGTTGTCCAAAGAATCTGATGACTACACCTTAAACGATATTATCGGAAAAAGTGGTATTGAACAGTATATGAACGAATACCTTTCCGGTACAAAGGGTTACAAGGTCGTATACGTAGACAATGTGGGAAATGTTTTAAAAGAAGCAGAATCCAAAGATGCTGTTTCCGGTGGAGATGTTTACCTTTCCATTGACAAGGATCTTACCATTGCAACTTACAATTTGTTGGAGCAGGAAATCGCTGGTATTGTGTATTCAAAGATTCAAAATATCAAAGAATACAATTCATCCGCTGATGATTCTTCTTCAAATGTTGTAATTCCTATTTATGATGTGTATTTTTCACTGGTGAACAACAACCTCATTGATATTTCCGCTTTGGATTCCGATGAAGCCAGTGATGTTGAAAAAAGTGTATATTCCACATACACATCTAAATACCAAACGGTTCAAAATACCTTAAGAGATATTTTACTTGCAGATGCTCCTACTACATACAAGGATTTATCCGAAGAGTATCAGCAGTATAGTACCTATGTGGTAAAGACCCTTCGTTCCAATGATGTATTGCTTTCTGACTCTATTGATACTACGGATGAGATGTATCAAAAATGGTCCAACGAGGAGCTTTCCGTAGAAGAGTATTTGAAGTATTGCATCGAAAACGATTGGATTGATATTACGGTATTTACACAGAAGTCTTTGTATGTGGATACTGACGAAGTGTATGAAAGCCTTGTGGATTATATCGCTTCCGATATTTTGACCACTACTGACTTTGAAAAACTGGTTTATCAGTACGCCATTTTAAATGATGAAATTACAGGAAATCAGCTTTGTACCATTTTATATGATCAGGGTTATTTGGAATGGGATGAATCCACCAGAAATTCTTTGGCCTCTGGTTCTTTGTCATCTTATTCTTTCTTAAAAGAAAAGATTCGAACCTTGGAAATTACTCCCGGTGAGTTGGCATTGGATCCTTGTTCTGGCTCCTGTGTCATCATTGATCCAAATAACGGAGATGTTTTGGCCTGTGTTTCTTATCCCGGATATGACAGTAACAAGCTTGCCAATTCCGTGGATTCCTCATATTACAGCCAGTTGGTATTTAACTTGTCAAATCCTTTGTACAACCATGCTACCCAGCAGCGTACAGCGCCTGGTTCTACCTTTAAGATGATTTCTTCTGTGGCAGGTTTGGCAGAAAATGTTATTACAACATCTACGCAAATCGAAGATTTAGGTATATTTGATAAGGTTTCCAACCAACCGAAATGTTGGTATTACCCAAACAATCATGGTTCCATCAATGTATCGGAAGCTTTGAGAGATTCATGTAACTACTTCTTCTATGAAGTGGGTTATGAACTGGCTGGTGGAAGCAATTACAATGATGAAAAAGGTATTGAAAAAATTCAAAAGTATGCTTCCATGTTTGGATTGGATGAAAAGACTGGAATTGAAATTGAAGAAAGTACGCCGTCCATTGCTACAGAATACCCTGTCATGGCAGCCATTGGTCAGTCAGACAACAACTTTACTACAATTTCTTTGGCTCGTTATGTTACGGCAATCGCCAATAGCGGTACGGTATATGATTTATCTTTGATGGATCACGTAACAGATTCTGAGGGAAATACCATTGAAGAGTATTCCTCCACCGTAAAGAATACGGTAGATGTTTTGGATTCTTCCGAATGGTCTGCAATTCATTACGGTATGCGAATGGTAGTGGAATCCTTAGAGTGCTTTGATGGATTTTCTGTAGAGGTTGCAGGTAAAACCGGTACAGCGCAGCAGGTTACCACAAGACCTAACCACGCCTTATTTGTAGGATATGCTCCTTACAATAATCCGGAAGTTGCCATTGCCACCCGTATTGCCTTTGGTTATACATCTCATAATGCAGCCGAAGTTACAAAGAACATTTTAAGTGCTTACTTTGGTGTGGAAGATACGGAACAGTTAATTAACGGTGAGGCTTCTGCCAATTCTTCTACAAATACGGTTACAGACTAGAGGTGATAGCGTGTCAGAATTATGTGTCATCAAATTAAACTCCAAAGGGTTACAGTTGGTATTGGATCCTGATTGTGACTATATGGATTTGGTTAAAGACGTGTGTTTAAAATTCCTAAAGGGCAAAGACTTTTTTGGAAGTAGAGACATTGTTTTAGAAATAAAAGGAAGAGATTTGTCCCCCTCTGAATTAAGAGGGGTTGTGGAAGCGATTCAGCTCAACTCCGATTTGACCATTAAGTTGATTCGAGAAGAAGAGGAGCTAAAGGAGTATTCTTATCACGAGGATGTGGATAGATTTTATTATGAAAAAGCATTGGAAAATGCTAAAATAATAAGAGGTGATGTCTCATCCGATTTAAATGAGGAAACCTCCTTACTTGTGTTGGGAGATATAAAGAGAGAAGTCTTTGTGAAAGCCAGAGGAAGTGTCATTGTCCTTGGCAAAATCTTTGGAAAAGTGGAAGCCGGTGAAGCGGCGCATCCCGATTCCTTTATTATAGCTTCCGAATTCTTAAATACGGATATTACTCTTTGTGGAAGAACTAATGAAGAGTTGTTTGAAGAAAAAACAGGATTTTTTAAGAAAAAAGATAAGAAGGGTGAATTAAAGTGTGTTTCCATTTTCAGAGATGAAATGGTATTAGAACCTTTGGAACAGGGCATACTTTTTTCATAATCAGTTATGTTTCGAAATTACAGACTTAAAAATTTTAATTTACCATTGGTAATTTGCATTTTTGCTATTTCCATTTTGGGAATTTTGGTTATTGGAAGTGCAAATTCCGACTATCAGAATAAGCAGATCATCGGTATGTTGATCGGTGTGATTGTAATGGTAATTGTGGCTTTGATTGATTACGATTTTGTATTGCAGTTTTACTGGTTGTTCTATATCGGTATTGTTGGAATGCTAGGTGCGGTACTTGTCTTTGGTGATAATGCCAAAGGTGCTACCAGATGGATTGATTTGGGAGTGATTCGTTTCCAGCCTTCGGAATTGGCAAAGGTGTTGCTTGTTTTGTTCTTTGCCTTTTATCTTTCCAAGTATTCAGATGAAATCAATGATATGAAACGATTGGCGATTACCGCTGTTTTAGCGGGAATACCTCTTTTATTAATAGAAGAAGAACCGGATTTGTCCACCACCATCGTTACTTTTTTGATTATTGCATCCATGATTTTTTACAGTGGTTTGAGTTATAAAATTGTAGCACCATTGATTATTGTAGGCTTTGTAGGCGTGGTTGTAATTCTTTTGGTGTTAACTCACGGTGGAGCTTCCCTTTTGGAGGGATATCAGAATTATCGTATTCTTGCTTGGTTGTATCCTGATGATTATCCCCAGTATTCCTATCAGCAGCAAAATTCTATTATGGCCATTGGCTCCGGACAGTTTTTTGGAAAAGGCTTATATACGGAAAGTATTCAGTCTGTGAAAAACGGTAATTATATTTCCGAGCCTCAGACCGACTTTATCTTTGCAGTTGCAGGAGAAGAATTGGGATTTGTTGGTTCAATCCTGGTGGTGGGACTTTTGTTTGCAGTTACGGTTTTTTGTTTAAAAACCGCGAAGAAGGCAAAAGATTTGGCAGGAGAGCTGATTTGTGTTGGAATGGCATCCATTGTTGGATTCCAGACATTTGTTAATTTATGCGTTGTTACCGGAATGTTTCCAAACACCGGTTTAACACTGCCTTTTATGAGTTATGGACTTACATCCTTGGTTACCTTATATTTTGGTATGGGATTTGTATTAAATGTTAGTTTACAGGCTAAGAAGTATTAGCAAAAGGAGGCATAAATGAATATTGGGTTGGTTGCTCATGATTCAAAGAAGAAATTAATGCAAAATTTTTGCATAGCATATCGGGGAGTTCTTTCTAGAAATGACTTGTTTGCCACTGGAACCACCGGTCGTTTGGTGGAAGAGGCTACAAATCTTACGGTACATAAGTATTTGTCCGGTCACTTAGGGGGAACTCAGCAGTTAGGGGCTCAGATTGAGCATAATCAAATTGACTTGGTGATTTTTTTGAGAGATCCCCTTCAGGCAAAATCTCATGAACCGGATGTAAACAGTATTGTCCGTTTATGTGATGCCCACAACATTCCCCTTGCCACCAATTTGGCAACAGCGGAATTATTAATTATGTCATTAGATCGAGGAGACCTTGAGTGGCGTGAAATGTACAAATAAAGTTATTAGTTTTATCTTAATCGTTGCAGTGATGTTTTGTTTTAGCGGCTGCAGTGAAGTAACAGTGGAAAATGAGTATTCGGTTTACGAAGATTCTTATGTATATGGGCTAATTAACAATGCACCTTTGTCCTCTTCCAATTTGATGGCGTCCAATCTTTGTGTAACGGACGGCACAGATTTGGGAACAGGCGATGTGGATTCCCAGGTTGCTGAGGGTGGAGGACTTTTCAATGTTGATACTGGGGAAGTTCTATATGCCCAAAATACCCTTGGAAAGTTGTATCCTGCCAGCACAACAAAGATTCTTACCGCCTATGTTGCTGTTAAATACGGTGATTTGGAGCAGGAGATTACGATTTCCGAAGAAGCCTGTGATCAAAGCAGTGATTCCTCTGTTTGTAATTTGAATCCTGGCGATGTTTTGACTTTACGTCAGCTTTTGTATGGTCTTATGCTTCGCAGCGGAAATGACGCTGCTATAGCCATAGCAGAAGGTGTGGCTGGAAGTGTGGATGGTTTTGTTTCCTTAATGAATGAGGAAGCATTAAAAATCGGTGCCACCCATTCTCACTTTGTAACCCCCAACGGATTACATGACGAGGACCATTACACTACAATTTATGATATGTATTTAATTACCAATGCAGCACTTTCTTCCAATGATATAGTTGAAATCCTGCAAACGGTGAATTATGATGTATATTACAAAAATTCCGCAGGAGAAGATGTCCAGCAAGCCTGGAGTAATACTTGCGGATATTTATCCGGACACTATGAAGCTCCGGATGGAATTACCGTAATCGGCGGTAAAACCGGTACCACCAATCCGGCAGGTTACTGCCTGGTTTGTTATTGTACCAATGAAAATAATGAACATCTGATATCCATTGTTTATCATGCAGATTGTAGAGGAAATTTATATTTACTTATGAATGAGATGCTTGATAAATTTGGCAGATAGAAAGAAAGCGAGGAAAAAGTTATGGCTATTTTAGTTACTGGTGGAGCAGGATTTATTGGTTCCCATACCTGCGTGGAATTGTTAAATGCAAATTACGAAGTTGTTGTTTTAGACAACCTTCACAATGCAAGCGAAAAATCCTTGGAAAGAGTGAAAGAACTTACCGGTAAAGATGTAAAGTTTTATAAAGGTGATATTTTAGATCGAGATATCTTAAATAAGGTATTTGCTGAAAACAAAATTGAAAGCTGTATTCATTTCGCAGGCTTAAAGGCTGTAGGCGAATCTGTACAGAAGCCTTGGGAATACTACGAAAACAATATTGCCGGAACATTAACTTTGGTTGATGTAATGAGAAAGAACAACTGCAAAAATATTATTTTCTCATCTTCCGCAACCGTTTACGGAAATCCCGCTGAGATTCCCATTACAGAAAAATGCCCTAAGGGACAGTGCACCAATCCTTATGGTTGGACCAAGTCTATGTTGGAGCAGATTTTAACCGATATTCAAAAGGCAGACAATGAATGGAATGTAGTTCTTCTTCGTTACTTCAATCCTATTGGAGCTCATCCTTCAGGACGTATGGGAGAAAACCCCAATGGTATCCCCAACAATTTAATGCCTTACATTACTCAGGTTGCAATCGGAAAGCTTCCGGAATTAGGAGTATTTGGTGATGACTATGATACAACGGACGGAACAGGAGTAAGAGATTACATTCATGTAGTTGATTTGGCACAGGGTCATGTAGCTGCATTAAAGAAAATCGAAGAAAATGCCGGCCTTAAGATTTACAATTTAGGAACCGGTGTTGGTTACAGCGTACTTGATATCGTTAAGAATTTTGAAGAAGCAAACGATATTAAGATTCCTTATCAGATCAAACCTCGTCGTGCCGGTGATATTGCCACATGTTATTCTGACGCTTCTTTGGCTAAAGAAGAATTGGGCTGGAGCGCTAAGTACGGTATCAAGGAAATGTGTGCCGATTCTTGGAGATGGCAGAAGAACAATCCCAACGGATATGAGGATTAATTTTCGCCTTTAAAATCAATTGGATTTTTTGTTGTTTTTATAAAAAAAGTGCTTGCAATTCATAAGCATTTATAGTAATATCCTATTGTTGTGTTTTAACAGCATAAGGATATGGTTCCTTGGTCAAGCGGTTAAGACGTCGCCCTCTCACGGCGAAAACAGGGGTTCGATTCCCCTAGGAACTGTTGTTAAGAAGACTCCCAAGTATTTACTTGGGAGTCTTTCTTACATATTTATTTCTAAGAAAGGAAAGTTATGTCGAAAAAAGAAGAATATGAAAAGCGCACCGAAGAGTACATGCTTCCTATCGTTGAAAAGCGTGGGTTTGAACTCTATGATGTGGAATTTGTAAAAGAAGGAAACGATTATTATCTGCGTGCTTATATTGAAAAGCCCGGCGGAATCACCATCAACGATTGTGTAGATGTCAGTCGTGAGATGAATGAGATACTGGATAAGGAAGATTACATTAAAGAGGCATATATCTTTGAAGTTTCTTCACCGGGATTGGATCGACCTTTGAAAAAAGACAAGGATTTTGAGCGAAATCTTGGCAAACAGGTGGATATTAAAACCTATAAGGCATTTGATAAACAAAAAGAATTTACCGGAATTTTATCTGCTTACGATAAAGATTCGGTAACCGTAACCTTCGAAGATGGAGATTTTACTTTTTTACGTAAAGACATTTCTCTTATTCGATTAACGATAGATTTTTAATTTCTTATTTATAAAGGAGGCAAAAAATGGATAAGGAAGAATTACTGTTAGCATTAAATACTGTGGAAAACGAAAAGAGTATTGATAAGGCATCTTTAATTGAAGCGATTAAGAGCTCTATTTTAAATGCTTGCAAGCAATACTACGGAACAGCAGAAAACATTGTTGTTGATATTGATCCTACTACAGGAGAAAACCATGTTTATGCTGCAAAGACTGTTGTTGACGTGAAGGATTTGCAGGATGAAGCATTGGAACTTACTTTGGAAGAGGCACACGAAATCAATTCTGATTTAGCATTAGGTGATGTAGTTCAGATTGAAATTGATACAAAGAGCTTCGGCCGTATTGTAACAAACTCTTCTAAGAATATGATTATTCAGAAGATTCGTGAAGATGAAAGAAACACCATCTTCAATGAATTCTATGAGAAAGAGCATCAGGTTGTAACCGGTATTGTTCAGAGATACAGCGGTGAAAACATTTCCATTAACCTTGGTAAAGCAGATGCGATCCTTACAAAGAATGAGCAGATTGCTGGTGAGCATTACAAGCCTACCGATCGTATCAAGGTATACATTCTTGAAGTAAGAAATACACAAAAGGGATTACGTATGAGAGTTTCCCGTACCCATCCGGAACTTGTGAAAAAGCTTTTTGAAGAAGAAGTTACAGAAGTTAAGGACGGAATTGTTGAAATTAAGGCAATTGCCAGAGAAGCCGGAAACAGAAGTAAGATTGCAGTTTGGTCCAACGATCCTGATGTAGATCCTGTAGGAGCTTGTGTTGGTATGAACGGAAGCCGTGTAAATGCAATCGTTTCTGAACTTCACAACGAAAAAATCGATATTATCAACTGGGATGAGAATCCTGCTTACTTAATTCAGAATGCATTGTCACCAGCTATGGTTATTTCTGTTATTGCCGATTCTGATGAAAAGTCAGCAAAGGTTGTTGTACCGGATGATCAGTTAAGTCTTGCAATCGGTATGAAGGGACAAAATGCCCGTCTTGCTGCTAGACTTACCGGATTTAAGATTGATATCAAGTCTGAAACTCAGGCAAGAGAATCCGGAGATTTCATTGAATATGATGAAGAGTATGATGATGAATACTACGATGAAGAATACTATGGTGAAGAAGAGTAAACCCCAAAGAAAATGTGTTGGCTGCAATGAAATGAAAGATAAAAGCCAGCTGATTCGAATTGCAAAAATAAGTGATGATGAATTTGTTTTTGACAAAACAGGAAAACAAAACGGTCGCGGTGCTTATATTTGCAAATCAAAGGAATGTTTGGAAAAAGCATTTCGTAATAAGGGGTTTGAACGATCCTTTAAATGTAAAATTTCAACCGAGATTTATAATGGTTTAGAGCAGGAGATACAAGCATATGAAGCCTGACAAAGTCTTGTCCATGTTGGGAATTGCAAAAAAAGCCGGAAGCTTGAAGTCGGGAACGTTTCAGGTGGAAGAAGCCGTGAAAAGCGGTACGGCATATTTGGTAATCGGTGCAACGGACGGCAGTGATCGAAGAAAAAAAGATATTCAAAATATGTGTTCGTTTTACGAGACAGAATATTTTTTCTACGGGACCAAGGAAGAACTTGGAAAGTGCATCGGGAAAGAGTATACGGCTTTGGTAGCAGTTACCGATGAAAAACTTGCGCATTCCATTACAGACAAGATTGATATCAAGTCTTTTAGATAGGAGGATGTTAGATGGCTAAAATGAAAATCAAATAATTAGCTGATGAAATCGGCGTTAACAGTAAAGATGTAATACAGTTTTTAAATGAGAACGGATTTGAAGCAAAATCTTCAACAAAGGGTATTGAGGATGAGCAGATTGATTTGGTTCGTGCCAAATTTGCAAAGAAGGAAGAAAAACCTAAGAAAAAGAAGAATATTTCTGTTGTGGTAAATACCGGAAATTCAAGATACAACAAGAATTCCAATAACCGCAGAAGAGATGACAGAAATCAGAGACCTAACGGAGACAGAAGAAACGGAAACGGTGGAAATCGTCCTCAGAGAAATGAGAATCGTCCCACCAGCTTTTCTCCTATTAAGCCTCGTCCCATGAGTGAAAGAACCGTTCGTCCTCAGGCAACCAGAGTTTTGCCTGAAGAGAATGTTAAGCCTCAGGAAAATGCAGCTCCTAAGAAGGAGTTTACTTCCAATAACAGAGGAAACAATAACGCAGAAAAGAAACATGGAAATCGTAACAACGATCGAAATGATTTCCAGAAGAGAAACAACAACGAGAGAAACAACGATAAGAATTTCTCAAAAGACCGTAAAAACAATAATCAGCCTGTAGCTGCTGCAGATACTTCAAAGGCTAAGGACAATTCCAGAGATAGAGATAACGGAAAGAAGAAACACAACCGTGAACATGACGCTTTGGGTAAGAAGCAGGAACGCTATGTAAACCTTGAGAAAAACGGTGGTAAGAAAAAACAGAAGTATAAGAAGGAAACTCCTACCAGAAATGAGGATGAAATCCTTACCATTACACTTCCTGAAAGAATTACCATTAAGGAATTGGCTGAAAAGATGATGGTTCAGTCATCTGAAGTAATCAAAAAACTCTTTATGAAGGGGCAGATGGTTACTGTTAACCAGGCGGTTGATTACGAACAGGCAGAAGAAATTGCTTTGGAATTCAACTGTGTTTGTGAACAGGAAGAAAAGGTGGATGTGATTGCTGAACTTTTGAAGGAAGAGGAAGAGGATCCTAAGAACCTTGTTACCCGTCCTCCTGTAGTTTGTGTAATGGGTCACGTTGACCATGGTAAAACATCCCTTTTGGATGCAATCCGTGATACTAGAGTTACCGATCGAGAAGCCGGTGGTATTACTCAGAAAATCGGTGCTTATGGTGTTTCTATTAATGGACAAAAGATTACATTCTTGGATACACCCGGTCATGAAGCATTTACCGCTATGCGTATGCGTGGTGCATCTTCTACAGATATCGCTATCCTTGTAGTTGCTGCAGATGACGGTGTTATGCCTCAGACAGTAGAAGCAATTAACCATGCTAAGGCTGCCGGAATCGAAATCATTGTTGCAATCAACAAGATTGATAAGCCTAATGCCAATATTGAACGTGTAAAACAGGAATTATCCGAATATGAATTAATCCCTTCTGAATGGGGTGGATCTACAGAGTTTGTACCTGTTTCCGCTCATACTCATGAAGGTATTGATGACTTGCTGGAAACAATTTTGTTAACAGCAGAGATTCTTGAATTAAAAGCAAATCCTAAGCGTAACGCTCGTGGACTTTGCGTGGAAGCTGAGTTGGATAAGGGCCGTGGTGTAGTTGCCACTGTATTGGTTCAAAAGGGTACCCTTCATGTTGGTGATCCTTTGGCTGCAGGAAGCTCTTATGGTAAAGTTCGTGCCATGATCGATGAACATGGTAGAAACGTTAAGAAGGCAGGTCCTTCTACCGCAGTTGAGATTTTAGGTTTAAGTGAAGTTCCCAATGCCGGTGAAATTTTCGTGGCTATGGATTCCGAGAAGGAAGCACGTACCTTTGCTGAAACCTTTGTAAATGAAAACAAGAATAAGTTGATTGAAGAAACCAGAAGCAGAATGAGCTTGGATGATATCTTCTCTCAGATTCAGGCTGGTAATTTGAAAGAGCTTGATTTGATTGTAAAAGCTGATGTTCAGGGTTCTGTAGAAGCTGTAAAACAGTCACTTGAAAAATTGTCCAACGATGAAGTGGTTGTTAAGGTAATTCATGGTGGCGTTGGTGCCATTAACGAAAGTGATGTTATTTTGGCATCTGCATCTAACGCAATTATCATCGGATTTAACGTTCGTCCCGATCCGGCAGCAAAACAGACTGCAGATCACGAAGGCGTAGATGTACGTTTGTATAAGGTAATCTACAACGCAATTGAAGATGTGGAAGCAGCAATGAAGGGTATGCTTGAGCCTATTTACGAGGAACAGGTAATCGGACATGCTGAGATTCGTCAGATTTTCAAGGCTTCCGGTGTTGGTAACATTGCCGGATCTTATGTCTTGGATGGTAAGTTCCAGAGAGATTGTAAGGTTCGTATCAGCCGTGAAGGTGAACAGATCTTTGAAGGTGCTTTGGCTTCTTTGAAGAGATTTAAAGATGATGTAAAAGAAGTAAAAGCCGGATACGAATGCGGTCTTGTATTTGATGGATTTGATGCTATTCAGGAAGAAGATCAGGTAGAGGCTTACATTATGGTTGAGGTACCAAGATCATGAGTCATAAAAGCATAAAAAGTACGAGATTAAATGCGGAAGTACACAGAGAGTTGTCGAATATTATTCGTGGGGAAGTAAAAGACCCTAGAATTCATCCTATGACAAGTGTGGTAAAAGTGGATGTGGCGGCAGATTTAAAAACTGCCAAAGCATACATTTCCGTACTTGGTTCTGAGGAAGATGCGAAAAACACCATGAAGGGGCTTGAAAGCTCCTCCGGTTTTATTCGCCACGCATTGGCTAAGAATTTAAATCTTAGAAATACTCCTGAAATCACCTATGTATTAGATGATTCCATTGCATATGGTGTTCATATGTCCCATTTAATTTACGAGGTAGTTGGTGAGAATGAAGATTGATGATTTAATGACAAATGTGAAAAGTGTGGGAATTGCCGGCCATGTTCGTCCCGACGGAGATT
>JAEEGL014191278.1_pt1 | contig 67361 bp, 57 predicted proteins | sample 9134231 | NCBI WGS metagenome assembly JAEEGL01 (sample SAMN16246548, study PRJNA631951) | gut metagenome | biome: gut microbiome; feature: rumen; material: fiber-attached | host: Bos | place: Iran: Karaj | collected 2018-10 | reverse complement strand
CTTGCCGTTGGGGCAGCCGCCGCCGATGTCGTAGATGATCTCTCTGAGCGTGGTGCCCATGGGGATCTCCACCAGACCTGAATTGCTGATCTTGCCGCCCAGGGCGAAGATCTTGGTGCCGCTGGAGCCGGGGGTGCCCATGGATTTAAACCAGTCAGCGCCCTTCAGGATGATCTGGGCGATGTTGGCATAGGTCTCCACGTTGTTGAGGATGGAGGGCTTCTGGAACAAGCCCTTTACAGCCGGGAACGGAGGACGGGGACGCGGCTCGCCGCGCTTGCCTTCGATGGAGTTCATCAGAGCGGTCTCCTCGCCGCACACGAACGCGCCGGCGCCCAGGCGGATGTGGATATCGAAGTTGAAGCCGGTGCCGAAGATGTTTTCGCCAAGCAGTCCGTACTCATGAGCCTGCTCGATGGCGATCTCAAGGCGCTTGACGGCGATGGGATACTCGGCACGCACGTAGATGTAGCCTTCGTCGGAGCCGATGCAGTAGCCCGCGATGGCCATGGCTTCCAGCACGCAGTGGGGATCGCCTTCCAGAACGCTTCTGTCCATGAAAGCGCCGGGGTCGCCCTCGTCAGCGTTGCAGCAGACGTACTTTTTGCCGGTGGAGCCCATGGCGAACTTCCATTTGAGGCCCGTGGGGAAGCCGGCACCGCCGCGGCCGCGCAGACCGGAGGCCAGGATCTCTTCCTGCACCTGCTGGGGAGTCATCTCGGTAAGCACCTTCGCCAGGGCCTTGTAACCGTCAAAGGCTATGTACTCGTCGATGTTCTCGGGATCGATAACGCCGCAGTTGCGCAGAACCACGCGCTTCTGCTTCTGATAGAAGTTGATCTCGTCCAGAGGCTTGATGTCCTTGGCGGCTTCTTCGGCATCCCTGTACAGAAGACGGGTGACGACGCGGCCTTTGATGAGATGCTCGGAAACGATCTCGTCGACGTCCTCGAGCTTCACATGGCTGTAGAACGCGCCTTCGGGATAAACGATGACCACGGGGCCGGCAGCGCACAGTCCGAAGCAGCCCGTGCGGACGAGTTTGACTTCCTTGTCCAGTCCGTTAGCGGCCAGGAGTTCCTCGAAGCGGGCATACAGCTTCATGGAACCCGAAGAGGTACAACCGGTACCACCGCAGACCAGTATCGTGGAACGGAAAAGCTCCATATTGCCTACCTCCTATTATTCTGCCTGACCGATGGTATATTCCACCACGGGCTGGCCGTTTACAACGTGATCGGCTACGATTTTGGGCACCATTTCGGGCTTGACGTTCACATAGGTGACCTTTTCCTTGCCGGGGGTGGTGATCTCCACGATGGGCTCAAAACGGCACATGCCGATGCAGCCCGTCTGGGCAACGATCACGTCCAGCAGATTGCGCTTGCCAACTTCGTCCACGAAAGCGTTCATCACGGGACGGGCGCCGGCGGCGATGCCGCAGGTGGCCATGCCCACGACAATGCGGGTGCCTTCGCTCTCACGGCGCAGATTGACCTTGCTCAGCGTAGACTGGCGGATTTTTTCAAGATCAGCGATCGACTTCATATGGATAAGCCTCCTGTTTATTGTTCTTGGTTTCGAGTCTCCTCTATGCCCTCGGTGATGTAGTCCCGTATCCAGCTGAGCACCTCCGGGGTGTTGAGCGGCACACCGTCCAGCATTGCGCGCACCTCCTGGGTGTCGAAGCGGAATTTGTTTTCGTCCACCCGGTACTCCAGCACGAATTCAAGCCCCTCCGGCGAACCGTTCACCAGCGACAGCATGGTCTCGCCCAGGCTGCCCATGGGCGGCATGTCCATGTGCGAGGCCTTGAAGCCAAGCGTGAGGACGGTGCCCTTTCCGGGCTCGCTCTTTATGGAGAAACGTCCTTCACACATTTCGCACAGCTGCATGATCATCGGTATCCCGAGGCCGACCTTGCGGGTCTTCCGCGTGGTGGTGAAGGGACTGGTGACCTTCTGGAGCAGTTCCTTGCTCATCCCGCAGCCGTCGTCTTCGATCACGACGGTGAGCGTATCCTTATCGGTGTCAAAACTGACTGAGATCAGGATGTGCTTTGCGCCTGCCGTTACAGAGTTCTGGACCAGATCGAGGATATAGAGGGACAGCTCGTTCATTGCGCCTGTCTGTATTTGGCAAGGATGTCCGGGATCTTGTCCGGTGTGAGCCTGCCGTATACGTCGTCGTTAATCATCATAACGGGGGCCAGGCCGCATGCGCCCAGGCAGCGGGTGTCCTTGATGGTGAACAGGCCGTCCTTGCTGGTCTTGCCGACCTTGGTATCCAGCTCCTTGCAGACGCGCTCCAGCACATTCTTGGAGCCCTTTACATAGCAGGCGGTGCCCAGACATACGCCGATGATGTATTCGCCTCTGGGTTCCAAGGCGAACTGAGAATAGAACGTCGCGACGCCGTATACGTCGCTCAGCGTTGTGCCTAACCCCTCCGCGATGCGGATCTGCACATCCTTGGGTACATGGCCGAAAATATCCTGCGCGGCCTGCAGCGTACGCATTACGGCGCCGCTCTGACCTTTGTTCGCAGAAATAACTTCGTCCAGCTTGTCGTACTTGTCCTGACTGATTGCCATCGTCAAACCTCCCTGTAGATCGAATTCCCTTTGAGACGAATACACAAACCGCATAAATCGTCAAGCTTGATTATACCATATCTTTATGCATAATGCAGTATTCTTAAAATATTTAACATTTCATTCCAAAAAGAAAAGCGGCGCTTGTCATGCGCCGCCGTGTGCCGTGAAAGCTTCCGCCGTTATCGGTACGGGCAGAAGCGTTTCGTCTGTAAGGTAACGTATCTTTTTCTGGATAAATGCATTTTCTAGCTTCACGGCCAGGTAGCGATCGGCGCCTTCCGTGATCAGAAGCTCGCTGCCGTTGAACCTGAGCTCCACAGGCTCAAGCCTCTCCCCGGCCCGTATCCGTTCGCGCAGGGCATCAACCGCCTCTTCCTGCGGCAGGCCCAATAACGTGCAGGGACGGTATACGCCGCCAAGCAGCTCTTCGTTTCTAAGCAGGCAGTTGACAGCATCCGCGGTGTCCTGTACGCGCTCGTTGCTCACCATATAATCGCAGTCCACGGAGGACGCCATCTCCATCGGAAAACGCTGCGAGCGGATCTGGATGTTTTCTTCGCTGTCTCCCCTGCCGCGCATGCGCTCCAAAAGCTGGTTCAGGTCCTCCACGTACAGGAACAGCGACAGGATCTTTGTGATGTCGCCGAGCTTTTCCTTATATGTTTTGGCGCCCAGCACGTCGATGTCCTTGATGAGCGACTTTCCGCCCTCCAGGTGCTTTCTGAGCACCTGCCTGGAGCCGCCGTAGTAATTTCCGTCGTGGATCTGCTGCCACTCGTATATCTCGCCTTCGTCGATCAGGCGGCGGAAGGTTTCCTTGCTCACGTAGTGGTAGGGATCGCCTTCCCTCTCGCCCGGGCGCATGGGCCGCGTGGTGAGCGTGGGAAAGATCTCGTATTTATCGGGATAACGGGCAATGAGCTCCTTGATGATGGTGTTCTTCCCCACGCCCGCGCAGCCTACGAATGCCGTCAGCATAGAAAACGCCTCCTTATAAATATAATAGTATTATATTTTGAATCGCCGTCCGTGTCAAACCATGCAGCGCTTAACCTGCAACAGTTTACGGTATCTGAACACGCTTTTACGACTTGACTGTTTGGGCGCGTCGTTTAACCGTTTTTTTACCTCTTTTGCTATTTACAAAAGAGCCGCCGTGTTATATAATATCATTCGTTCGCGGGGCATTAGCGCAGTTGGTAGCGCACCACAATGGCATTGTGGGGGCCAGGAGTTCGAATCTCCTATGCTCCATTGAAAAAACCGTTCCAAAAAGGAACGGTTTTTTCATCGATATAAATCCACTTCGTGGATTTGTGATATGCGCTCCGCGTGTGATATTCGCCTGCGGCGAGTGATATGCCTGCGGGCATGAATGGATTTATATCATATCGCATTCGGCGCAAGCCGAATATATCGAAATTTGCAAAAGCAAATTATCTCGCATCTCGCGTTCGCGAGATATATCGATGGTACCCTTCGCCAGTTCGATCCTGCTTTGAAACAAATCCATCTCTTTCGTACTTTACACTCAAAATGACAGATAATTTGTCGCCCGCAAGGCGACCTTTTGGCCATCCTGTTTTGATATACTGCGTTCAGATGCGAAAGCAAATAACAAACAGGAGGAAACTGAAATGAAAAAAGGACTTACGGAAATGGTGTTCATTCTGGACAAAAGCGGGTCCATGTCAGGTCTGGAGAGCGATACCATCGGCGGCTTCAACGGCATGATCGACAAGCAGAAAAAAGCCGAGGGAGAGGCGCTGGTATCCACCGTGCTGTTCAGCAACCGTTCCAGCGTGCTGCACGACCGCGTGCCGCTGAGCGAGATCAGCCCCATGACGGACAAGGATTACTTCGTTGGCGGCTGCACGGCGCTGATCGACGCCATGGGCGACGCGATCCATCACATCTCCAACGTGCACAAGTATGCCCGTGAGGAAGACGTGCCGGAGCACACGGTGTTTGTGATCATCACCGACGGCATGGAGAATTCCTCCTGCCGCTACTCTTCGGAAGAAGTGAAGAAGATGGTGGAGGAGCGCAAGGAAAAGAAGGGATGGGAGTTCCTGTTCCTGGGCGCGAACATCGACGCCGTGGAGACCGCCGCGCAATACGGCATCGAGCGTGACCGTTCGGCGTCCTTTATTTCAGACACGAAGGGCCACGCAGTCAACTACGCTTCGCTCAGCCGCGCCATGCACTGCATACGCCGCAGCGAGACGCTCGACGAAAGCTGGAAAGAGAAGATCGAAGCGGACTATGAAAAGAGGAAGAATCGCTGATGCTTACAAGCATGCTGCATAGTTTCTGCTCCAAGGCCAATTCATAAATCGATCTGAGCAAATCGGGTCGGAGGCGCTTTGCCTCCGATCCCCTTTTATTTTATGCACTGTTCAGCGCAAGAGAAGACATGTTCAGTGTCCATGACGTACCGATGCCTGTCTGACCGATGATCATTCGCAAATTGTGCTTTTACCTATCATTATTTGTCATTTGTCTTAACTGCGTTCATTTATGTATGCTTTTAAGCAAACAATCGGTTGACAAATTGTTGATTTCCTTTATAATATTTTTGTTAGGTTGCTACATATATCGTTTTTCATTCGGCATGCAAAAGCATCCAATGCACAGTGGGGAGATAATCTCTATGCGAAGGAACACACGCAGATTGTTGGTCATCCTGGCAGTCGCGGCAGTCGTGGTCGCGGCGGTCGCGCTCATGTCCCGCAGTGCGGAGAATTTCAGGCGCAAATACGAGGGGCAGGATCTGTCGACAGACATCGGCGGTATCAGCCGCAGCGATACGTACTCTAAGTACGTAGCCGATCATGCCGGGCCGGACTACGCCGGCGAAGCGATAACCGCCGGGGACATCACCTCGTTTACCGGCGGCGGCGAAGCTGTAAGCGAAGACGGCGTTGACTGCGTACTGATCCGCGAGGGCGACGTGACCACCTGGAAGTTCAACGTGCCCCAGACTGGTTTCTACCACATCCGTCTGCGCTACAAGGCAACCCAGAGCCGCGGCGTGGATATGGAGCGCGCCGTGAATATCAACGGCGAACTTCCTTTCTCCAGCGCCGGAACGCTGCAGTTCACCCGGCTGTGGACAGACGCCGGCGAGGTCCGCCAGGACAACCAGAATAACGATATCCGTCCTTCCCAGACGGAAGTGTTCATGTGGCAGAGCGCCTACTGCAAAGACGATATGGGCTACACGGTGGAGCCGTACCGCTTCTGGCTGGAAGAGGGCGAAAACGAAATTTCGATCGAAGCGATCAACGAGCCATTCCTGATCAGCGAACTTGAGCTCGCCCCCATCGTGGTCTACCCCACCTATGAACAGTACCTGGCGCAGCAGCCCAACGTGTCCGGCCAGACTCCGGACAGCCAGTATATAAACGTCATCGAGGGCGAAAAGGCGTATCTGCGTTCTTCTCCCTCCCTGTATGCCCGTTACGATCGTTCTTCTCCCGCAACGGAGCCTTCTTCCCTCACCCATACGGTGCTCAATTACATCGGCGGCGATCCCTGGAAGGAAGCCGGCGACTGGATCGAATGGGATTTCACCGTTCCCGAAGACGGCTACTACAACATCACCATCAAAGCCAGGCAGCAGTACCAGCGCGGTTCGGTTTCATGCCGCAGCGTGTATATCGACGGCGCGATCCCCTTCGACGCACTGGAGTCCATCTCCTTCGCGTACGATACTTCCTGGAACATGTACCGGCTGGCGGATGAGAACGGCAACGCCTACCGCTTCTATTTAAAGGAAGGCCGCCATACCATCCGGCTGGAAGCCACCCTGGGCGAAATGGGCGAGATCCTCAAGGATCTTGAGGACAGCATTTACCGCCTGAACCAGATCTACCGCAGGATACTGGTGCTCACGGGCGTGAACCCCGACCGCTTCCGCGATTACAAGCTGGGCAGGGTCTATCCCGACGTGATCGAAGCGATGGACCTGGAGAGCAAGCGCCTGTATAAACTGGTTGACGACACAGTGGCCATCACGGGCGAAAAGAGCGACCGCGTGGCCGTAGCCCAGACTCTGGCCGTGCAGCTGGAACAGTTCGTTGACAGAAACGAACGCATCACCCAGTCTTTCGGCAACTTTAAAGACAACATCACCAGCCTCGGCACCGCGCTGCAGAACATGGCGGAATCGAAGCTGGACGTGGATCAGATCATCGTAAGCGCCGTGGACGCCAAACTGCCCAAAGTGCACGACGGCGGCCTGTTCAAGCTATTCCACGAGATCAAGTCCTGTGTAGCCTCCTATTTTGTTGACTACAACTCCCTGGGCGACAAATACGACGATGACGACGACAGCGTTCTGGAAGTTTGGATCGTCACCGGCCGCGACCAGAGCACCATCCTGAAGACCATGGTGGACGATATGTTCACCCCCGCTTCCGGCATCAAGGTCAACGTCAAGCTGGTGGCGGCGGAAGCGCTGCTTCCCGCCGTGGTGGCTGGAAACGGCCCCGACGTGGTGCTGAGCGTGGACGGCTGGTTCGCCGCCAACTACGCAATGCGCAACGCCGTGGAAGACCTTACCCAGTTTGCGGACTTTGACCAGGTGACCAGCGCGTTTTTAAACAGCGCCTTGGTGCCCCTTTCCTATAACGACGGCACAAGCACCGGCGTGTACGGCCTGCCCGAAACGCAGGTGTTCTCCCTTCTGTTCTACCGCGAGGATATCCTGGAAGGTATGGGCCTGAGCGTGCCCAATACTTGGGACGACTTGATCGCGATGCTGCCCACGATCCAGGGCAACAACATGAGCGTGGGCGTACCCTATCCGGACATCAGCAACGTGGACATGACCGTTTTCAATTCCCTGATCTATCAAAACGGCGGAACGATCTACGACGCGGAAGCCAAGCATACCCTGATCGACTCCGAGCCCGGTGTAGCCGCCTTCAAGCTCTATACGAGCCTGTACAACGATTACGGCCTGCCGGTGGTGTACGATTTTGTGAGCCGCTTCCGCACCGGCGAAATGCCCATCGGCATCTGTCCCTACACCACCTACAATACCCTGGCTGTATCCGCACCGGAGATCAGGGAGCTTTGGGATTTTGCGCTGATCCCCGGCACCATACAGGCCGACGGCACGCTGGACCGCAGCGTACATTCCGCCGGCGTGTGCTGCATGATGATCGCCACTGACAGCGAGCAGACCAGGCTCAACGCCTGGGAGTTCATGAAGTGGTGGGTCTCCGCAGAGTCACAGGTGCGCTTCGGCCGCGAGCTGGAAAGCGTTCTGGGTTCCTCCGCCCGTTACGCCACTGCCAACACGGAAGCGCTCAATCAGCTGGCCTGGTCCAACGCGCAACTCTCGATCCTGCACGAACAGCAAAGCTGGACGGTGGGCTTCCGGGAGATCGCCGGCGGCTACTCCACCACCCGACACATGACCAATGCGATCCGCAAGGTGATCAATGAAAAGGCAGATCCGCGTGAAACGCTGCTGACGTACGCGCGCACGATCAACGAAGAGATCAAGATCAAGCGGCAGGAATTCAACCTGCCCATTGACTGAGCATGCGGGAAAGGAAGTAATGAGACATGCAATCAAGCTCGCTTCTGAAAAAGTACGCTTCCATTAAGCAGCAGAAGATATCGTACAACTGGAACAAGGCCAAGCGCATGAAGATATGCTACCTGTTCCTTGCCCCGTATGCGATTTTGTTCTTCACGTTCCTGATCCTGCCGATCTGCACCTCCATATATTACAGCTTCACATCCTATAATATACTGGAGAAGCCGGTCTTCCAGGGCTTTAAGAACTACATCAACCTGGTGCTGCAGGACGAGGTATTTCTGATCGCCGTAAAGAACACCTTCGTGATCGCGGTGATCACGGGCCCCATCGGCTATCTGCTCTCGTTCATGTTCGCCTGGTTCATCAACGAGCTGCCCAAGTGGGTGCGCGCGGTAGCCGTGGTGGTGTTCTACGCGCCGTCCATCGCCGCAAACGCCTACAGCATCTTCCTGATCATCTTCCGGGGCGACGCCTACGGATATTTGAACTCCCTCCTGCTGAACCTCGGCCTGATCAGCGCGCCGTATCTGTGGCTGAGCAATCCGCAGTACATCATGCCGGTGATCATCATCGTCATGCTGTGGATGAGCATGGGCACGGGCTTCCTGTCCTTTATCGCCAGCTTCCAGGGCATCGACAAGAGCATGTACGAAGCCGGATACGTGGACGGCGTGCGCAACCGCTGGCAGGAGCTGTATCACATCACGCTGCCCAGCATGAAGCCCATGCTGCTCTTCGCCGCGGTCATGAGCATCACCACCGCCTTCAATGTTTCCGACGTGCCCCGCATGCTGGCTGGCTATCCCTCCACCGATTACGCCGCCCGAACCGTGGTGACCCACCTGTTCGACTACGGCTTCAGCCGTTTTGAGATGGGCTACGCTTCCGCAATCGCCACATTCCTGTTTATCGTGATGATCCTGTGCAAAAAAGCGATCAGCAACGCTCTGATGAAGGTAGGTACCTGATATGAACGAAAGCATACTGACCAGATCCCCCGGTACCTTATCGATCCCGGGCTCTGCCAATGCAAGGGGCGAGCTTCAGCTGGGCGAGACCTCGGCCTGCTTTGTAAGCAGGAAGGGCGAGGAACTGGTGGCTTTCAGCTATCACGACATCGTGCGGCTTAAAAACGTCAGGAACGGCGGCGTATCCAGTACGATCACCGTTACGTTGAATGACGACAGCACCTTCGACATGCACTTAAAGAGCGGCCTGGCCTGCCACAGCTTTATCGACAAGCACTGGCCGAACAAGCCGCGCCAGGTAAAGAGCCGCGCGGACGAACTGAGGCGCATGGCCGAGCTTCGCGGCGAGCGCATACAGACGCCCCTCGCCATGAGCGCGAAAAAGCACCGCAACGAACGCATCGCCGCTCTGGTAATCGCGCTGCTGCTGATCTTCTTTGACAGCGGCGTAGTGCAGAAGCTGTTCCATTTTGAGCTTTCCACCGGCTTCATGGTGCTGATCAACCTGGCTGTGATCGCCGTCATCCTGATACTGCTGGGTTCCTCCTTCAAGCGCCGCCGGCCCAACCGCTCCATTGGCGGCGATATGGGCATATACTTCCTTCTGATCGTGATGGCGTGCCTCATGGCGTTCCCGCTGGTGTTCGCCATCGGTATGTCATTAAAACCGCTGGACGAGCTGTTCCGCTTCCCGCCCACAGTTTTCCCCCGCCATGCCACGTTTAAAAACTTCTCCGATCTGATCGTGGTCATGGGCGAAAGCTGGGTGCCCTTCAGCCGCTATCTGTTCAATACCGTATTCATTACCTTCGTAGGCACGGCGGGCCACCTGCTGCTCGCTTCCATGGCAGCGTTCGTGCTGGCGAAGTACGACTTCCCCGGCGGGCGCACCTTCTTCGGCGTTGTCACCACGGCGCTGATGTTCTCCGGTTACGTGACCGGCATACCCAACTACGTGATCATGAGCAAGCTTGGCATGATCGATACCTACTGGGCGCTGCTGCTGCCCGCCTTTGCCGCCCCCATCGGCCTGTTCCTGATGAAGCAGTTCATGGAGGGCCTGCCCACCGCCCTCATCGAGGCGGCGCACATCGACGGCGCCGGAGAGTTCCGCATCTTCTGGAGCATCGTGATGCCCAACGTAAAACCCGCCTGGCTCACCGTGATGATCTTCTCGGTGCAGAGCCTGTGGAACACCTCCGCGTCCACGGTGATCTATTCCGAAGCCAAGAAGACGCTGGTGTACGCGCTACAGCAGATCCAGGCCGGCGGTATCGCCCGTACCGGCACGGCTGCCGCGGTTACCGTGGTGGTCATGATCGTGCCCATTATCCTGTTCGTCATAAACCAGAGCCGCATCCTCGAAACCATGGCGAGCTCCGGCATCAAAGATTAGCTTTCCGGCAACATATACTGATTGATTACAGGGGTGAAGCGCAAGTGAGAGCATTCAGAAAATACCTGACAATACTGTGCTGCCTGCTGACGCTGCTTTCGATGGCGGCGTCGGCTGAGGGAAGCTTGAATATGAACCATGACGGTTTCAGCACCTCCTACACCTACGGGTACGATTACTGGCAGGACGTGATCGAGTCTCCGGACGCGTACCGGGTGCTCACGGTGATCGACAGCCTGAATCTTGGGCTGGACGATAACCTGGAGGGCATACGCATGAACCGGCCCCAGAGCCTGTACGTGCGCAACAGCAGCCTCTATATCGTGGACACCAACAACAACCGTATCCTTCAGGTGGAATGCGGGAAAGAAAGATATACCCTCACCCGGGTCATCAAGGAGATCCAGGGCTGCGAGATATCCACATTCAACCACCCATACGACGTTTTCGTGGACGCGGATGAAAACATCTATGTGGCAGACACCGACAACTTCCGCGTGGTGATGGTGGACAAGGATCTGAATTATATAAAGGAATTCATAAAGCCCACCGATACGAACTTTGACCAGAATCTGGATTTCAAGCCCAGAAAGATCGTGGTTGATGTTGCCGGCCGCGTGTATGCGCTGGTTGCGAACATCAACAAAGGCCTGGTAAAATATGAAGCGGACGGCACCTTCTCCAGCTTTATCGGTGCGAACCAGGTGACGGTATCCACCTTCGACTACATATGGAAGATGTACTTCCAGACCCAGGCGCAGCGCGACGCGTCCGTGGCTTTCGTGCCCACCGAGTACGAAAACATCTACATCGACAAGGAAGGCTTCATCTACGCGACGACCACCACCTTCAGCGAGTACGACCTGCTGTGGGACAACGCCAAACCCATCCGCCGCATCAACAGCATCGGAAACGATATCCTCATCAAAAACGACAGGTACCCGCCCATCGGCGACCTTAACTGGCTGGAGGGCGACTCCACCTACTTCGGCCCCTCCAAGATGACCGACATCACTGTACTGGACAACGACATCTACATCGCGCTGGACAGGGTGCGCGGCAGGATGTTCGGCTATGACGACCAGGGCGTCATGCTGTGGGCGTTCGGAACGAGAGGCAATATCGAAGGCGCGTTCAACAGCCCCATCGCCATCGAGCACATGGGCTACGACCTGTTTGTTCTGGATCAGAATGACAGCCGCGTGACGGTGTTCACCCCCACCGAGTACGGCAGCAACGTATACGCCGCCATCAACGAATATAAGGACGGCCGGTACGAAGCCAGTGCCGACATATGGCGTAAAGTACTCAAACAGAACTCGAACTATTCTCTGGCTTTCCGCGGCATAGGCCGTTCGTACCTGAAGCAGAACCAGTATGAAGACGCCATGGAATACTTCAAGATGGCCCACGATCAGGAGAACTACGGCCGGGCTTTCAAGCTGTACCGGAAGGACTGGATCGAAAAGAATATTAAATGGGTATTCCTGGTTCTGATCGTGCTGATAGTCTTATGGCTCATCAAGCAATTGCGCAGGAAAATGCAGTGGGAGGTGATCATGCATGAACGCAACGAAGTCCGTAAAACAAACGGCTGACGTATCCGGGCGCGAAACGCGCCGGGACGGCTGGCGTCATTTCCGGTCATCCATGCGTTTCTCCATGTACACGATAACGCATCCCTTTGACGGATTCTGGGATCTGGCGCACGAGCACAAAGGCAGCCTGCTGGTGGCGCATACCTGGCTTGCGCTGTTCCTGCTCACGCGGGTGCTCAAGCTGATGTTCACGAGTTTCCAGTTCATGAACGTGGCGGTCCAGTATCTGAACGTCTTTGAAGAGATCTTCTCGCTGCTACTGCCCTTCCTGATCCTGTGCGTCGCCAACTGGTCGCTGACCACGCTGTTCGACGGAAAGGGCCGTTTTAGGGATATCTATACGGCGATGTGCTACGCGCTGATCCCCTACGTGCTGATCCAGCTGCCCCTGGTGTTCATCAGCAACGTGCTGACCTTTGAGGAAGCGAGCCTTTATACCGTGCTGATGAGCTTCAGCATCGTCTGGTGCGTTTTCCTTGCTTTCGTAGGCCTCATGGAAGTGCACGATTATGGTCCCGGCAGAACGCTGTTCTTCCTCGCGTTCACCATCGTGGGCGCCTGTGTGATCATTTTCCTGATCCTGGTGTTTTTCAGCCTCCTGAGCGATGCCTACAGCTTTTTTGCCAGCTTCTACCGGGAAGCGTCGTACCGCTTGAACTAAGGAGGCAACGATCATGACGAAAAAATCATTCCTCTGGCGCATGATGCCGTGGCTGATCGTGCTTTTGCTTCTGGCGGCGCTTATCCTGTTCGTGTTCGTACCCATCTACACCACCCAGGAGAAGACCTTCGGGCGCGAGACCCGCGTGATCTATTTCGAAGGCGACGGCAAACCGCTCCATATGGAGAACGACGTGCTCTCTTTCGAGATGGACGGCGCCACCACCCTGTTCGAAGTCACAGACAAGCGCAGCGGCAAGGTGTGGCGTTCCAATCCCAAGAATCGCGACAAGGATTCCCTTGCCCGCGGCGAGCGCCTCGAATACCTTTCCAGCACCCTGAACGTGTCCTACTACGACGACATCAACCTGCTGGAAATGAACAATTATACCGGGTCCATCAAGAACCAGGCTTTTGAAGTCTTTCAGCAGGAAGACGGTTCCATCCGGGTGAACTACTCCCTGGGCAAAAACGTAGGCAGACGCTACATCATGCCCAGCGCCATCACCAAGGAAAGATACACCGCCTTCCAGGAAAAGATGTCCAAAAAGCAGAAGTCGAAGATCGGCAACTATTATTCCCAGTACGATCCTGCCAAGCTGGACAGCAAAAGCAACAAGGACGAGATCATCGCGATGTATCCCAGCGTGACCGAACAGACGCTGTACATCATGAAGTCCGACCTGAACACCACCCAGAAGGAAGAGATCGAGTCCATCTTCAAGGAACTGGGATATACCGAAGAGGATTACGCCATCGATCAGGAACTGCTGGCAAACGAAGTCGGCCACAGCGGGCCCGTGTTCAACGTGAGCGTGATCTACCGCCTGGAAGGCAACGACCTGGTGGTTGAGGTTCCTTACGATTCCGTCTGCTGCGACGTGGACTACCCCGTCGTGTACTTAAGCACCCTGCCGTTCTTCGGCGCGGCTTACAAAACCGACGAAGGCTTCACCATGGTGCCTGAAGGCAGCGGCGCGCTGATCGATTTCAACAACGGCAAGATCGGGCAGAGCGTATATTACGCCAACCTGTACGGCTGGGATTACGCTACCCGCCGCGACAGCGCCGTGAGCGAGACCGACAACGCCTTCCCCGTGTTCGGCATGAGTCATGCGGACGGCTCCTTCATCTGCATCATCGAAGGCGCGGATTCCTATGCCGGTGTGAACGCCGATATCGCGGGACGCCTGAACGATTTTAACTACGTTTACGCCAAGTACAACGTGCTGCACTTTGACGAAGTGAAAGTGGACAAGAGCAAGTCCGCCAAGAAGTTCCTGATGTACGAGGACGTGATCCCGGACGAAGTGCTTGTTCAGCGCTACAAGTTCCTGGACAGCACCGGTTACGTGGAAATGGCTGAAGCCTACGGCGAGTATCTTCGCGCCAAGCCTGAAATGAAGGGCGAATCCGCTTCCGAAGAGATCCCCGTAAACGTGGAGCTCGTGGGCGCGATCAACAAAAAGATCGTGAAGTTCGGCCTTCCCTTAAACACCGTGATCCCGACCACCACGTTCAAACAAGCGGAAGCGATCATCGAAGAGCTTACTTCAAGCGGCGTACGCGATCTCAACGTGCGCTACACCGGCTGGTGCAACGGCGGCGTTCAGCAAAAGGTACTCACCAAGGTGAATACCTTAAGCGAACTGGGCGGCGAATCCGGAATGAAGAAGCTGATCGACAGCGCGAAATCCAAAGACGTCGATCTGTTCTTTGACGGCATCACCTGCTTCGCGTACGACAGCGACCTGTTCGACGGGTTTGTGGCCATCAGGGACGCTGCCAGGGCGACCACCAAGGCGCTGATCAAGCTGTACCCCTACGACATCGTCACCTACCGCGAATCGGACTGGATGGACCCGTACTACCTCGTAAAGCCCGCATATGCCATGAAGTGCAACACGAACCTGCTCACCGCTCTCAGCAAGCAGAACGCCGCGGGCGTGGCGTTCCGCGATCTTGGCAACCTGCTGAGCGCCGACTATCACAACACCAGCCTCACCACCCGCGAGCAGGTGAAGGATATGCACGTTCAGGAGCTCAAGGACGCTGACGAATCAAACCTCAAGATCATGATCAAGGAAGGCAACGCCTACGCCCTCCCCTACGCGGACGTCATCACCGATATGAACCTGTCCGGCAACGCCTACGCTCTGCTGGATCAGAGCATACCGTTCTACCAGATCGCCATCCACGGCCTGAAGAACTATACCGGTGAAGCCATGAACCTGGCGGGAGACTACGAGACGCTGCTTCTGGAAAGCGCGGAGTACGGCGCGGGCCTGAACTTCACCTTCATGTACGAAGACCCCAAGGTGCTGCAGGACAGCCCCTTCAGCTGCTACGGCTCTTCCGGATACAGTGACTGGAAAGACCAGGCCGTCGAGATGATCCTTCGCTATCAGAGCGAAATGAAGGGACTCAACCGCCAGCGCATCGTGGATCATGAAAAGCTCGCAGACAAGGTGAGCGTGACGACCTATTCCGACGGCACGAAGGTTTACGTCAACTACAGCTACGAAGACCACACCGAAGGCGATACCCTGGTGCCCGCGCGCGATTACCTGGTAGTAAGGGAGGCGCAGTGATGAGCAAAAAAGACAAGAAATACCGTGAGCATTGGTACAGCGGCATCACGGAAGCCGTTCAGATGTATGTTCCGGGAAACAAGCAGTATCATACCATCGCCGCCCGCCGGGCCCGCATCGGTACGCTGTTCATCCTGCCGTTCATCATCGGTTTTCTGGCCTTCATGGCGCGTCCGCTGATCATCTCCATGCAGATGAGCCTCAGTCAGTATACGATACTGACAGGCGAGATGAAGTGGAACAACTACCACAACTTCAAGTATGCCTTTACCGGCGATCCCGACTTCAACCGGATGATCGTGGACGAAGTGGGCCGCATGCTGATCAACGTAATAGCAACGCTGGTGCTCTCCTTCGTGATCGCAGTCATTCTGAACCAGAAGTTCAAGGGCCGCATCCTGTGCCGCATCATCTTCTTCCTGCCGGTCATTCTTTCCTCCGGCGTTCTGCCCGGCATAGAGACTTCCAGTTCCTCCTACAACCTGATCGTCAGCATGGGCCAAAGCATGGAGGAAGCTTCCGGCGTGAACATATCCGCGGCCCTCGAGGATCTGCTGTCGGTGTCCGGCGTGGCGGGAGAAGTGTTCGACGTCATCTTCCAGATGATTGACGCCATTTACGATATCGTCATGGCGAGCGGCATACAGATCATTGTGTTCTTGAGCGGTTTGCAGGCCATCTCCCATTCCCTGTACGAAGCCGCTGACGTGGAAGGCTGCTCCGCCTGGGAAGCTTTCTGGAAAATCACCTTCCCCATGGTCAGCCCCCTGCTGATCGTGAACTGCACATATACGATCATCGACTTCTTTATGAAGAACGACAACCAGGTGATCGAACACATCAACGAAGTCATGTACGGCGTGCAGATGGACATCGGCGTAGCCTCCGCAGAGAGCTGGATCTACTTCGGCATTGCTCTCGTCTTCATCGGAGTCTTCACCCTCATTATTTCAAGGCTGGTGAAATTCTATGAATAAGCAGGAAGTCGGAACTGTGAAAAGCAAGACCTTCTGGGAGAAGAACCGCCGGAGCGAAGGCTATCTGCTCAGGCGCAGGTCCAAGGAGATCGCCATCTCCCTGATCCGCGGCCTATTGCTGTTCGGCCTGTGCTTTATGATCATCTCCCCAATGATCAGCCGCATCTCCATGAGCCTGATGGAAGAAAAGGACCTGTACGATTCCACGATCGTGCTTCTTCCGCGCCATGTGACGCTGGACAATTTCCGTGTGGTGGCAAAGACTACGTTCCTGCCCACGTCCATGCTGAACTCGCTGTGGATCTCGCTTCTGGTGAGCTTCTGCCAGATCATCGCCACGACCCTGGTTGCGTACGGCTTTGCCCGCTACGAGTTTCCGCTCAAGAAGTTCTGGTTCGCCTGCGTGATCGCCCTGATCGTCATTCCCCCGCAGACGATCCAGAGCGCCCTGTACCGCACGTTCACCCGCTTCGACATTTTCGGCATCATCAAGCTGATCAAGGGTGCGCCTCTCAACCTGCGCTCCTCCATCTGGCCCTATGTAATGATGAGCCTCACCTGCATGGGCCTTAAGAACGGCCTGTACATCTACATGATGCGCCAGTACTTCAAGGGAGTACCCGAGAGCCTGGAGGAAGCGGCATACGTGGACGGGTGCAGCACCCTGCGCACCTTCTTCAAGATCATGCTGCCCGACGCCATGCCCGTGATCTCCAGCTGTTTCCTGTTCGGCTTCGTGTGGCAGTGGACAGACCTGTTCTACACCCGCAACTTCCTTACCGGCTATAAGGTCTACTCCCAGCAGCTGAGCACCGTCGTAGACCGCCTGGCCAACGAACTGGCCTCTACCATGGGTGCCTCCCAGACCATCGACCCCGGCCGCCAGCTGCAGCTGATCTCCGTAGGCGTGCTGATCTGCTGCGTACCGCTGATCATTCTGTATTGCTTCACGCAGCGGACGCTGGTAGAGAGCCTGGCGATGACCGGCTCCAAGGAATAATCCCCGCTGGGAGCGCAAGGCATCTTAACAGGAGATCATCCTGCGCTCCCATCCCCTACCGAAACCTTACGGACGATCAAGGCCGCCCGTATGGAAATAAAAAAGGAGGTTTTCTCGATATGAAGAAAATCGTATCCCTGCTGCTTGCGGCCATGCTTCTGGTTGCTTGCTGCGCCTCCCTGGCTGAAGTGCCGGAAGGCTACCCGGAGATCATCGAAGGTCTCGATTTCGGCGGAGCGACCGTCTACATCTATGACTGGTATTCTACCGGCGAGCGTGAGACCGATCCTACCGACGACCAGCAGCTCACCTACGACTACTGGGATTGGCTGCAGGAGACCTACAATGTGACCATCGTCGAGACAGCCCTGAGCGACTGGACCGGCAACCCCGAAGAGCTGCAGAACATGGTCATGAACCATGACGACAGCAAGCTGTGCATCCTGGGCATCGGCGGCGGCTTCGCCGGCCCCGCTCTGTCCAACGGCCTGTATATGCCCTGGACCTACGGCCTGGAGAACTTCAACGAAGCCACCGAAGACTTCATGACCATCAACGGCGTATGCTACGGCGTAAGCGGCAGCCCCTATGTTGAGCCCCGTCAGTGCGTGTTCTTCAACAAGCAGGTGCTGGAAGACGCCAACATCGACTGGGAAGAGCTGTATGATCTGCAGGCCGCCGGTGAGTGGACCTGGGACAAGATGGAAGAGTACATGGATGCCGTGCAGCAGGATCTGGACAACGACGGCGTTTACGACGTCTATGCCCTGACCGGCAACGGCGACGACGTGCTGATCGGTCTGGTCGTGAGCAACGAAGGCGACTTCTTCGGCTTCGATGAGAACGGCAAGCTGGTCTACACCGCTGACAAGGACAACAACACCCTGGAAGCCATCGCCCGCCGCGTTGAGTGGGGCGACAAGTACATGAGGCCCAACGAGAACTGGGACGACTATATGAGGTTCTGGCCGGAAGGCAACGTCGCCTTCTTCCTGGGACAGTCCTATGAAGGCTTCAACGGCAACAGCACCGTAAACGGCATCGAGCGCTGGGGCTGCGTCGCGCTGCCCATGGGCCCTGCCGCCAACCGCTACACCTCCGCTGCTGACAACAACGTATTCGGCATTCCGAACGTATACGATGAGGAGACTTCCCTCAAGCTGCAGCAGATCTACACCCTGTACCGTCTGCCGGCTCCCGGCCTGGACGAGGACAGCTGGAGCAACTCCTACTATGCTCTGACCGATGACCGCGCCATCGAAGAGACCTATGCCATGCTGCGTCAGGGCGAGAACGCCACCATCATGAAGTTCAACTACCTGGGTGATCGCAACAGCGTGCTGGGCTCTGACATCATGTGGAACCTCTGGAGCGGCACTCCCGCCGAGGTTCTCGAAGCGGCCCGTCCCGCCATGGAGAACCGCTGCGCCAGCTTCAACGGCGACACCGTTGCCGAATAAGCCGGGCAGAAAGCCTGTGTGACTCACAAACAAACCAAGGCCGCCGCGAGAAATCGCGGCGGCTTTTCGCAACGGTTGAAAAGCGTCTGAGGCGATTTGCTATTGACGCTTCGGGTCAGTTTCGCTACAATAGTAAGAAGAAACGGTCTGATGTGTATTTCTGGCCGGATGAAAGGGTGATCACTCTATGCGCAGACTGATTACGTTGCTTCTCGTTTTGATCCTGGTATTCAACTGCGTTCCGCTTTGCGCGGAGAGCAAAGTGGTGTATGTCTCCGATTTCTCGAAGGACGAAGACGGCTGGTACGGCCGCGGCGCCGCCGCCTACGCTTCGAACAACGTTCTTCACGTCACGGGCAGGCAGAGCGACTGGAACTCCCCGGGCCGCGATTTTGAGCTTGAGCCCGGTGAAAAATACACCTTCAGCGTGGAAGTGCTGCAGAAGGAGTTGGACAAAGCCAACTTCATGGTTTCCGTGGCGCACACCTCGGACGGCATCGAGACCTACGAAAACCTGGCCAAACGCTCTGTGAAGAAGGGCCGCTGGACAAAGATCGAAGGCTCCTATACCCCCGGAGAGTTCGACCGCTTCGTGCTGTATGTGGAAACCACGGGCGCTCCGACGCTGTCATTTGATATGCGTTCCTTCACGCTGACCGCACCGGAAAACGTAAGCGAGATCAAGCGGGAAGGCCCCGCGCAGATCGAGGCGCGGGAATACGTTCAGTCGCTTAAGGAACTGTATAGGGACTATTTCGATTTCGGCTGCGCAGTAGGCAGGCAGGAATCCGTGAACACGGCGCGCATGAACAAATATGCGTACTACTTCAGCATCTTCACCCCCGGCAACGAGCTGAAGCCCGATTCCGTATTGAACGTGTCCGAAAGCCGCAAGCTCGCCAAGGAAGACGATACCGCGGTAGCCGTGCACTTCAACAGCGCAAAGCCGCTTCTGGACTACTGTCAGAAGAATGACCTGAAGGTGCACGGCCACGTGCTCGTGTGGCACTCCCAGACGCCGGAAGCCTTCTTCCACGTGGGCTACGATCCCGCCGCCGCTTATGTGAGCCGCGAGGTGATGCTTGCAAGGCTAGACAATTACATCCGCCTCATCATGGAGTTCATGAAGGAGAACTATCCCGGCCTGATCGTGAGCTGGGACGTGGTGAACGAGGCAGTGGACGATTCTTCCGGCAAGCTGCGCCAGAGCAACTGGACCAAGGTCGTGGGGCAGGATTTTGTGAACCGCGCCTTTGAGATCGCCCGTAAATACGCGCCGGAAGATACGCTTCTGTTCTACAACGATTACTCCACACCCTACGAGCCCAAGCTAACGGGCATCTGTAATCTTTTGGACAGTCTGCTTGCTGAGGGCAATATCGACGGCTACGGCTTCCAGTGCCACTACCAGATCAGCTCCCCCAGCATCTCCCAGCTGAAGAAGGCATTTGAAAAGATCGCCGCAAAGGGACTCAAACTCCGCGTGAGCGAACTGGACGTGACCATTTCCGGCCCCACCGCCACGGCTTACGAGCAGCAGGCGAAGAGATATGCTGACCTGATGCAGGTGTACCTGGAGTATTCCGATCAGATCATCGCCGTGCACACCTGGGGCGTTACGGACGACCTGAGCTGGCTCTCCAGCCAGTATCCGCTTTTGTTCGACAGGAACCTGAACCCGAAGCCCGCCTTCGACGCGCTCACAGCGCTGGTGAGCATGGAGGAATAAAATGCGCTTTCTGCTGATTCTTTCCCTAATCCTGTGCCTGGCCGTTTCACCAATGACGACCCTTGCTGGCGCGGACACGTCTCTGACAGACGAGATGTATGCCCGGGCAATAAACTTTCCCGAGCCCGAGCTTGCCAGGCTCAAAAAGGTGCTTACCAAGGCGCTGGGCGGTGAAGACGTCACTCTTGGCGTGATCGGAGGCTCCATCACCGAGGGCAGCTCGGCCAACCCCAAAAGCAACAGCTACGCCGGTCGGCTCAAGACCTGGTGGGGCGATCGCTTCGACGGAAACGTGAAACTGATCAACGCGGGCATCAGCGGCACGGACTCCTATTTGGGCGTGCACCGCGCCTACAGCCAGCTGCTGAAGTACGAGCCGGACCTGGTGATCGTAGAGTTTTCCGTAAACGACTGGGGCAACGAGTTCTTCAAAACCAGCTACGATTCGCTGGTGCAGACGGTGCTCGCTCAGCCGAACCAGCCCGCCGTTATCCTTTTGTTCATGACCATGGAAAGCGGGAACAGCGCCGTGAACCAGCACAGCGCTGTGGGCGCGAAATACCGCCTGCCCATGATCAGCTACAAAAACGCCGTGCTGCCGGAGATCAAAAGCGGACACTTCGCCTGGAGGGACATCTCGCCTGACAACATCCATCCCAACAATGAAGGCCACGCGATCGTATGCGATCTGATCACCCGGTATCTCGAAGACGTGATCGCGAAGCTCGCTTCCATAGACGGCGAGATCACGCCCTTCACCCCCGCCCATTGCAAATATGAAGGCGCGCGCATTCTGAGCCGCGGCAGCGTGAAGACAGACGTGATGGAGAAGTATTACTATAAGGATTTCCATCCACGTTTTGCCGGCAACTGGATGGGCGGGCAGAGGGGAAGCCGCCTCGTGTTTACGGTGGAAGACTGCAGGAACATCGGAATCCTGTACGAGAAACTCGCTACCAGGCCCGGCGGCTGTGTGGATATCTACATCGACGGCAAGTGGACTGCCACGCTGAATTCCGCTGACGCCGACGGCTGGGACCACGCCTATCCCCAGGAAGTCTATTCTTCCGCAGAGGTCGGTACTCACACGGTGGAGATCCTGCCGACGGAAGGAAAGGAAGGCAACTTCATCCTGCTGGGACTGATGGTATCATAAAGCAAAGGCCCACACGCATAAACGATCCGCGCCTGATGAATCCAAGGCGCGGATCGTTGTATTTGGGGCTTTTCAGTCTTTGATCTCCACTTCCCGCTTTTGTTCGTGGGCCACGTATGCGTTTTCCATCAGAACGGTGAGCGCGCGGGCTTCCTTTGTGCCGAAGAGTACAGGTTTGCCGTACAGCGCGGAATCGATGAACTGGCGTATGGGCGAAGGCAGCGATTTGGGGAGTGCGGGCGTGATCCAGCCGCCGTCCTCCGCAGCCTGCAGAGAATCCGTTTTAACGCGCACTTTGCCGTCCTGAGCCAGGATCGTGCCCTTCGTGCCGTACACCTCGCAGGTCTGAGGCGTATACGGGGCAACGAGGCTGGTCTCCGCCACAGCCACCGCGCCGCTCTTAAAGCGGATGACGGATACCGCGTCGTCTTCCACCTGGCGGCCGGTTAAGTTCCTGAAGCAGCTCTGAACGGACGCGGGTTCGCCCAGCAGCCAGGAAGACAGATACATGGGATGAGCGCCAAGGTCCATCATCGCCCCGCCGCCCGTGGTTTCGGGATCGTACCAGTAATCCGGCAGCCAGCCCGCCAGGGCGCCGTTGTGGCAGTTGCGCACACGGAACAGCGTCACTTTTCCAATCAGGCCGCTTTCGATGGCATGCTTGATGAACAGATTCTGGGGAAAGCAGCGGTGCGGAAAGGAAATGGTGAACACGACGCCGTTTTCGTTTATCTCGCGTATCGCCTCGTCGCAGTCCTTCACATTCAGGCACATCACCTTTTCGGTGAAGATGTGCTTTTTCGCCCTTGCGGCCTGGATCATGAGTTGCCTGTGCATATTGGTGGGCGAGCAGATGCACACCGCGTCGCAGCCGCTGTCTTTCAGCATATCGGCATAGGAGGCGTAAAAAGGCACCTGCAGGCGCCCTGCCCATTCCCTGCCGCGAGCTTCGTCGTCGTCCCATACGCAGACCACCTGCGCGTCCGGCTCGCGGTTAAAGTCATTCGCGTAGCCTTCCGCGTGCACGTGCCATTTGCCGGCCATTGCGATCTTCAGCATAATTTCCTCCTATAAAGAAGAGGCACCCTGACGGATGCCTCTTGATGAAACGGAAGATTATTCTTCCTCGTCGTCGTCCTTCTTGGCGCTCTCCACGATCTTCTTGGCGTTCTGGGCGGGCACTTCCTGGTAGTTGACGAACTCCATGGAGAAGGAGCCTCTGCCCTGGGTCATGGAACGCAGATCGGTGGCGTACTTGAACATTTCGCTCTGGGGCACGAGGGCCTCCAGCTGGACCTCGCCGTCCTCCAGCGTCTTCTGATCGCTGATGGTGCCGCGGCGCTTGCTCATGTCGCCCATGATGGTGCCCACGTAGTCGTTGGGCACGGTGATGAGGGCTCGGTACACGGGCTCCAGCAGGTAGGGAGAAGCCGTATCCAGCTGCTTGAACGCCAGGCGGGCAGCGGTCTTAAAGGCCATTTCGGAGGAATCTACGGGGTGGTAGCTGCCGTCGTGCAGCTTGGCAGTGAGGCCCACCACGGGGAAGCCGGCCAGCACGCCCTTGCGGATGTTCTCGCGCAGGCCTTTTTCTACCGCGGGGATAAAGTTGCGGGGCACCACGCCGCCCACGACCGCGTCCTCGAATACGAAGTCGGTGTTGGTGGGATCGTCGTTGGGACGGAACTCGATAACCACGTCGCCGAACTGGCCGTGACCGCCGGACTGCTTCTTATGACGGCCGCGCACATCGACCTTTTTCTTGATGGACTCGCGGTACGGGATCTTGGGATCCTGCAGCAGGCAGTCCACGCCGAACTTGCTGGCCAGCTTCTTGGTGATCACGTCGATGTGGGTCTCGCCGAGGCCGTTGATCAGGGTCTCGGTGGTCTCGGCGTCCTTGGTGATGGTGATTGTAGGATCTTCTTCCATCAGGCGGTTGAGGCCCGTGAAGATCTTATCTTCCTCGCCGGCCTTCTTTGCGTACACGGCCATGGAGATGCAGGGGGCCGGGAACTCAATGTCGGCGTACTTGATGGGTTTGTTCTGATCGCACAGGGTGTTGCCGGTAGAAACGCTCACCAGCTTGGCCAGGGCTACGATGTCGCCCGCCACGCCCTTGTTGATGGCGTTGGTCTTTTTGCCCAGCATGTAGTAGATGTTGCCGGGTTTTTCGGTCTTCTCGGCGTTGGCGTTGTACAGGGTCATGTCGCCGGTCAGCACGCCGGAGTTGATCTTGAGCAGGCTCAGCTTGCCCACGAAGGGGTCGGCCAGGGTCTTGAAGACCTGAGCGGAGAAGGGCTGGTCTTCGGAGACAGTGCGTTCTTCAGCTTCGCCGGTCTTGGGGTTCACGCCCTTGAGCACCCGGTCGGCGGGAGAGGGCAGCAGGTCCACGATGTTGTCCAGCAGCTTGCCAAGCCCCACGCGGGTGAGGGAATCGCAGCACACTACGGGCACGACGCTGCCATCCACGATGCCCTTGCGCAGGCCCAGCATGGTGTCTTCGGTGGAGAGCTCCATCTCCTCGAAGTACTTCTCCATCAGCTCTTCGTCGGCACCGGCAGCGGCTTCCATGATGGCTTCGCGGCAGCTTTCGACTTCGGCCTTGACGGAATCGGGGATCGGGATCTCCTTGAGTGTCTTGCCTTCGCCGGTGAACGCCTTGTTTTCAAGGACGCACACCACGCCGGTGAACTGCCCGTTTTCCACGATGGGCACCTCGATGGGTGCGATGTGGGTGCCGTATTTGTCGGTGATGGTCTTGAGCGCCTTTTCGAAGTTGGCGTTCTCACGGGACATATTGTTGATGACGATCATGCGGGCGTTATGATGCTTGTCGCACTGGGTCCACGCCTTTTCGGCGCCTACGTCCAGGCCGCCAACGGCGCCCACGGTGATCAGAGCGCCTTCACACGCGGTGAGGGGGCCCATCATTTCACCGGCAAAATCGAAAAAGCCGGGAACGTCCACGAGGTTGATCTTGGTATCCTTATACTCCAGGGGAGCAAGAGCGGCGGAAATGGAGATTTGTCTGCGGTTCTCTTCCGGATCGTAATCGGTGGTGGCGGTGCCGTTTTCCACCTTGCCCTGGCGGTCGATCGCGCCGGCGGTGAAAAGCAGTGCCTCGACGAGGGTCGTCTTGCCCTCGCCGCCATGCCCAAGTACGGCGACGTTGCGGATATTCCTTGCGATGTAGTCTTTCATGTTCTTCTCCCCTTAATGTTTTCTGATTGATATGTCACAAACATACTGCTTTATATTATAACATAAAGCGCTCATATTGCAAGTGAATTTTTGTTGAAAGCCGGCTTTTCGCGTTTTTGTTTACATTTGATTGGTCATAGCGGCGAATAGCTGGAAGCCGGAAGGGTTTTTCGATATTTCTTTGCCCCGCAATTGCATTTAAGCGCATTTTGTTTTATAATGGATGCATACTATGAGCGAGGTGATCATATGGCCAATATACCCACTCCGCATAACAGCGCGAAAATGGGAGACTTCGCCCCCACCGTGCTGATGCCCGGCGACCCGCTGCGCAGCAAGTTTATCGCCGAGACCTTTCTGGATGACAAGGCCCTGGTGAACAACGTACGCGGCGTACAGGGCTATACCGGATACTACAAGGGCAAGCGCGTATCCGTGATGGCTTCCGGCATGGGCATGCCTTCCATCGGCATCTATTCCTATGAGCTGTTCAATTTCTACGGTGTGGATAACATCATACGCATCGGTTCCGCCGGAATGCTCCATCCCAGCCTTCACGTGCGCGACATCGTAGCTGGCATGAGCGCCTACACGAATTCTGCCTATGCCAAACAGTTCGGCTTTGAGGGCATGCTGGCGCCCTGCTGCGATTACGTCCTGCTCTCCAAAGCGGTAGAGGCTGCCGAAAAGCTGGGCGTGCACATCGTTCCTGGCCCGCTGTACTCCTCAGACACCTTCTACGACGAATCTGCGCCGCTGGGCAAGCTCAGGAACCTGGGCGTGCTGGCAGTGGAGATGGAAGCCGCGGCGCTGTACCTGAACGCGGCCCGCGCGGGCAAAAAGGCCCTTGCGCTTTGCACCATATCCGACAATCCCTTTACCGGCGAAGGCCTGGATGCGGAGCAGCGCCAGCTGAGCTTTACGCAGATGATGGAGATCGCGCTGGAGATCGCGTGATCCCGAGAGAAGGGACGACTCCTTCCGGAAAACGAATAAAGAGCAGACACGAGCGTGGAGTCAAGAGTTGGGAGTTAGCAGGTAGGAGTCAGGAGTTCAGGTTGAAATGCCTGCGGCATTTCTTTGATTGAGGGAGCACCGTTCCCCTCTATCCAAAGATATGCCGCAGGCATTGTTTTATCTCTTATTTTTACATCAACCAATCAAAACTCCTAGCTCCTGACTCCTAACTCCACACTCCCATTCAACAGCTCCTGACTCCTAACTCAACACTCCCCATCAGTCCGCATAAAAGATCCCGTCGAACACGTCATCGGCGTCCATGTATCTTCCGTTTACCAGCACCAGGTCGGCCCAGGGCTCGTCCTCATGCTTCATGCGCAGCCATCCGCCTGTGCGGCCTTCGGCGTCGGTGACGTATAAGCGGCTCACGTCGTCGCTGGCGGCGAGTATCACATGTCCGCCCGCCTTCAGAACCACAGCTGCGTCGCCGCCGTAAGGTGAGGCTGCCAGGGGCAAGTCCACCTTCAGCCCCACGATCATTCCCATGGGATAGACCGTACGGGGAGACTCCACGATGCGGTACAGCGGTATCCAGTCGTCTTCGTTTGCCGTAACGTCCCAGCCCCGGGCCAGGATGAAATCTGTCGTGCGGTACCAGGTACCGATCATGTTTGCACGTACGCTGGCGGTGATCACGCCGTCCCGGCTGACGGTAAAGTCCTCTGCCATCGCGGGAATGCAGCCAACATCGTACAGTCCGTCCGACGTGTACAGAATACAATAGGTAAGCGGATCGTCGCTGGGGCCAAGTTCGCTCACCATGAACATCGTGCTCCAGTAGAAGTCGTCATAGCCCATTTTCATCGCCTTCACACCGCGCTCAAGGCAAATACAGTCTTCTACCGTAATGCTCCACTGCCCTACCGTGAGCGTGAAGCTGCCGTCGTCGTATTCGTCCAGGTCGCAGGTAAAGCGCATGGTCTCCAGGATATCGTCGCTGTCAAAATCAGCCGTGAGGATCTCGCCGGCATCGAAAACCGTGTTTGCATAAGAATCAAACTCCGCTTTGCCGGCAAAAGCCGCCAGAATCAAAAGTACCGCGAGGATGCATATCGTTTTCTTCATATTTTGTTTTATACCTCCTGCCGCTTTATATCGTTCGGCAGCGCCATTATAGTTCGCCTTCGTACAGATGTCAACATGACAGGGAGCATTCCGAATGGCACTTTAATCAAATCGAAAGATTACAGTTACATGAATTTGAAATTTTACCGTTTTACCAGTTGCACTATGTCTGTCTTGATGCTATAATATCATCTGCTATGTGTGTAACTGTGCCTTCACGGCGCAGTATGATCAAGGAGGAATACAGATGTCCGTAGTTTTCAACATCATTCTCATCCTTGCCTCCCTGGCGCTTATCATCCTCGTGCTCATGCAGGAAGGCAATAAGCAGGGACTGGGAGCCATCGGCGGCGCCGCCGAGACCTTCCTGGGCAAGAACAAGGCCAAGAGCTATGAAGGCAAGCTTTTGAACCTCACCCGCATCCTCGCCGCGGTATTCGTCGTGCTGGCCGTACTGGTGACCTGGCTGAACGCCCGCACCTATACCGTGACCTATTATGACGAAAACGGAAAAGAATATTTCCCCTCTCTCGCCAGTGAAGTGGACTTGCAGAACGCTTCCATCCAGCTCGGCCTTTCGCAGGGCACGCTGACCACCTATGAAGAGGCTTATGAAGCCAACGTGACCAGCGCGGCGAACGCCTCCACCCCCATGACCGAGGCTGAGGTGCAGGACTACTTCCGCTCTCAGACCAGCTATGCCAAAGGAGCGGCGATCAGCTCTTACTCCACCCCCGCCAAAGAAGGCTATACCGGCAAGTGGGTCGTGGCGGAAAAGAATTCCGACGGTACCCTGACCCCCACCGACAAGGAGCTTCCCAAAGAGATGGGCCGCACCAACTACACCATGATGCCCGTATACACCATCAACAGCTACACGCTGCGCATCGTGGACAACGGCGTGCCCACCGAGACCGAGGCTGCTGAAGAAGCTGCTGAAGCAGAGACTGCGGAAGAGCCTGCTGAAGGCGAGGCCGCCGAAGAGCCCGCTGAAGAAGTCGAAGCCGCTGAAGAAGAAGCCGTCAAGGAAGACAACGTGATCTTTGAGGTGACTCTCAACTACGGCGAGACCATCGACTATGCCGGCAAGGACGTGCTGCCTGAGATCGAAGAGTATTACATCTTCTTCTCCACCAGCGCCACCGCCGTTGCTGACGGAAACATCTACCAGACCAAGTTGCCCGAGACCATGCCCGGAAGCAATGCGACCTATTATGTCAGCTACGCCCACGGCAACTTCGTGAGCTACTTCCAGCCGCAGACCCAGTACGAGGATGTGGAAGTGGAGCAGAAGGACGAAGAAGGCAACACCGTGCTGGACGAAGACGGCAATCCCGTAATGACCACCGAGCGCCGCGCCGTCGTGGATGAGAACGGCAACGAAGTGACCGAAGACGTGGAAGTATTCCCCGACTTCCTCAATATGGTGTCCAGCTCTATGGTCAGCTCCTGGCAGCAGACCTACTATTCCGACATCGATTACAGCAACGCCGATGCGCTGCAGGCGTACATAGCCGACTACGCGGAAGCCACCGGTGAAAACGGCATCATCACCCAGGCCGTGAACAACTATTACACCGAGACCATAGCTTCCCTCACCGAGAGCGATCAGCTGGATTCCATCCGCACGTTCGTGAATTTCGGCGAAGAGCTGAACCTCTACAGTGTTACCCCGAAGGACGGCTACATCGGCGTATGGGAGCCTGAAGCCCCGGCGACCATGGGCGCTGAGCGTATCGAGCTGCACGCGAAGTATTACCTCGACGTCACCCTCACCGTGATCGACGACGGCGTGGACGGAGAGAAGATCCCTTCTGAAGAAGCTGCCCCCGCTGAGGAGACTGACGAGGCCGCTGAGGGTGAGACCGAAGCTGCTCCTGCCGAAGGCGAGACTGAAGAAGCCAAGACTGAGGAAACCGACGAAGAGAACGCGGCCGAGCCCGAAGAAAAGCACAACGTGATCTTCACCTTCACCGGTGCTGGCCGTACCATCGACTACGGCACGCTGGAGCTTCCCGAAGCGCCCGAAGGCTACACCGTGAAGTGGAGCGAGGACCTGCCCGAGATCATGCCCGACGAAGACCTCACCATCTATGCCGTGTATGAGAAGGCCGAAGAAGAGACCCAGGCCGAATAAGCCATAACGAACAAAACGGCATGCAGCAAAAGCTGCATGCCGTTTTGCAAGGAGAAATACTTTGATTTCAAACGATATATTGGGCATACTCATCCAAGCAAAGCGTCCGCTTTCAATAAGCGAGATCCGGGAGCGCGCAAAGGCTGACGCCGGCCAGGTGCGTGAAACGCTTCACGAACTGGCTGAACAAGGAAAGGTATTTGGCGTAAAGGGCAACCGCTACGCCCATCCCTCTGTGCTGCGCCTGACGCTTTGTCGCGCCCGTTCCCAGGTGAACGCTCCAACCTTCGCCAGACCGCTTGACGGCGGCGGTGACTTTTACCTGGACATGCCGGACGAAACGGCTTTTGACGGCGATCTCGTATTCGTTCGCGAGACGCAGGGCGGTGAGAAAAGGCGCGGCACGCTGATCTCCATCGTAAAGCGCGCTCACAGCGTGATCACCGGCACGCTCTATGCCGAAGTGACCGCTCCTCCCCGCAGGCGGCAAAAGCGCTCCAGGGGCAGGCCAAGGTATGTGCCCGAGCCCAGATACCTCGCCTTGATCCCCGACAGGCGATTCCCCGCCCAGGCCTACGTGACCGGCGATCTGAGGGGCGCCGAGGACGGCGACCTGTGCGCCTTCGAGATCGTAAAGTGGCCTGTAAAAGACGGGCAGATGACCGTGCGGGTAAGGGAAGCCCTGGGCCGCGACGACGATCTTTCCGCGCACCTTTCCGCCCTTATGGCCATGCACGACATCCATGAGGAATTCTCTGCCGATACCTTGGCGGAAGCCGCGGAACTGGGCGACGATCCCAGGACAAGCGACATAAACGGCCGGCTCGACCTTCGGGGCGAAGTGATCTTTACCATAGACGGCGCGGACGCCCAGGATTTTGACGACGCCGTATCACTTAGTGAAGATGAGGGCGGCTGGACGCTGGGCGTGCACATCGCGGACGTGAGTTATTATGTAAGGCCGGGCTCTTCGCTGGATTCGGACGCGCGCGAGCGCGGCACCAGCGTATACCTGCCGGGGCGCACCGTGCCCATGCTGCCGGAAAAGCTGTGCAACTGCCTGTGCTCGCTCATGCCCGATCGCGACCGGCTCACCTTGAGCGCGATCATAAAGCTGGACAGGAATCTGGAGCAGACATCCCTTTCCGTTCGCCCAGCCGTGATCCGTTCCCGCGCGAGGCTCACATACAAAGACGTGAACGAGCTTTTTGCCGGGCGGAAGAACACGGTTCCGGAAGAACTGCACGAAACGCTGAAGCGCATGAACAAACTTGCCAAACGTATGCACGATGCGCGAGTGAAGCACGGCTCCCTGGAGCTGGACGTGCCGGAGCCGGATTTCACGCTGAACGATGAGGGATACCCGGTACGCATGGGCGTTCGCGCCCGCGGAGACGCCCAGCGGCTGATCGAAGAGTTCATGCTGGCCGCGAACCGCGCCGTGGCCGCCCACGCGCTGAAGACCGAACTGCCATTCCCCTACCGCGTGCACGAAAAGCCGGACAGCGAAAAGCTGGGCGAAATGGAGCTTACACTCCTGGCCCTCGGAAAACCCATGAAGCTGGGAAGCGTTCCCACTCAGAGCCGCCTTCAGAAGGTGCTGGATGCCTTCAGCGGAACGCCGCAGAGTTCCATCGTATCTGGTCTGATCCTGAGAAGCATGAGCAAAGCCCGGTACAGCGAAAAACCTTTAGGGCACTACGGTCTGGCCTTCGACGATTACTGCCACTTCACTTCCCCCATCCGCCGCTATCCGGACCTGCTGGCGCATCGAATGCTGAGGCTTCAGATGAAAACGAAGATCGGCGAGGAAGAAGCGCTTAAGCTCACGCAGAGCATGCACACCCTCACCGAGGAAGCGAGCCTGAACGAAGAACAGGCCGCTCAGTGCGAACGCGAGGCGGACAAGATGATGTGCGCGGCTTTTTTGAGCCGCAACCGCAGCAAAGAGCTGACGGCTACCGTTACGCGCTTTGTAAAGAAAGGCGCGTTTGTCGCCCTGGAAAACAGCTGCGAGGGACTGATCCCCTTTAAGAACATGGACGATGTGTACTCGGTAGACGACCAGAACGTATTCATGATCGGCAAACGAACCAGGCGCGTGATCAGACTTGGCGACATGGTGCTTGTAAAATGCACCCAGGCAGATATCGCCACCGGTCAAATCGAGTTCAGGCTGCTGGAGCCGAAATCCTGAAAATACGGACGTTCGATAAAGTGATCCCGGTTTCTTCCCGCCGTGCCGGCTTTTATGTCGGCACGCCGGCTTTATGCGCTGATGGCTTGTTGCCAGCGTCCCCATGCATGGACTTTTGTTAATTTTCCTGTTGACTTTTTATACTTTATTGTGTTAATATATTACAAAGGTTAGTTTTCAAATATCCGTATGGAGAAAGGCTGTGTCACTGTGAACGGCGTGCGAAAAACCAAGCGGTTCAAAAAAGAAGATCTGCCGCTGTACTTCATGGCGTTGCCTACCGTGGTGTGGCTGGTCGTGTTCTGCTATATCCCCATACTGGGTCTGGTGATGGCATTTCAGGATCTGAATATCACCAAAGGTATCCTGGGCAGCCCGTACGTGGGCCTCAAAAACTTCAAATTTCTGTTCACCACCACAGACGCCTGGGTCATCACGCGCAATACTGTTTGCTACAATCTGGTTTTTATCCTGGTCAACATGATGCTGGCTGTTTTGATGGCGCTACTGCTCTCAGAACTCAGGTCCCGCATCACCGCCAAAGGACTGCAGACCATCTACATGCTGCCCTACTTCTTGAGCTGGGCAGTGGTCGCCATCATATTGAGCGCTTTCCTGGACCGGGATTACGGCCTGATCAACCGCATCATGATCGGCCTGGGAAAGCAAACAGGCAAGGTGGACTACTATACCAACCGCGCACTGTGGCCGCCTTTGCTGGTGGGCATCAACGCCTGGAAAGGCGTGGGCTACCAGACGGTTCTGTATCTGGCCGTGATCAGCGGCATATCCACCGAGTATTATGAAGCGGCGGTGCTTGACGGCGCCAACAAGCGCCAGCAGGCATGGTACATCACGATCCCCCACCTGCGCATGGTCATATCCATTTCCATCATCATGGCGATGGGCTCCATCTTCCGGGGAGATTTCGGGCTGTTCTACGTGGTCACGAAGAACACCGGTCGGCTGTATCCCGTTACGGACGTTATCGACACCTATATCTACCGCGCGCTGACTCAGCTGTCTAACGTGGGCATGGCGACGGCTTCCGGCATGTATCAGTCCATCGTGGGCCTGATCCTTGTTCTGATCGTGAACGCCATCGTCAACCGCATCGACCCGGACAGCGCGATGTTCTGAGAAAGGAGGCGATACGATGTCCGCAAAGCAGAAGAAATCCCGCTTCAATCAGATTCCCTCAGGCTGGAACGCCGCTTTCACGGTGTTGCTGCTGCTCATCTCCCTTTTTATGCTGATGCCGCTGGCGCTGGTCATCATCGTGTCCTTCTCTTCCGAAAACTCCATTGCGTTGAGAGGCTATTCGTTCGTCCCGCTGGAATGGACGCTGCAGGGCTATGAGTATCTGGCGAAGATCGGCGACCAGGTGCTGGCCAGCTACCGCATCACCATCATCCACACCGCGCTGGGCACCGCGATGAGCCTGTTCGTGATGACGATGTACGCCTACGTGATCGCCCAGAAGAACTTTGTGATGCGCAAGTTCTTTACCTGGATGCTGTTCTTCACCATGCTGTTTTCCGGCGGCCTGGTGCCGCACTACATCATGAACGTGCGCTACCTTCACATTGACGACAGCCTCTGGATCTTCCTTCTGCCGTCCCTGGCAAGCGCGTATAACGTGATCATCCTCAGAACCTTCATCTCCACCACCATACCGGACACTCTGTTTGAAGCCGCGCGCATCGACGGCGCGCACCACTTCCGCATATACTTCAGCATCGTTCTGCCCCTGTTCAAAGCCGGTATCGCTACCATCGCCCTGTTCAACGTGGTGGGCCGCTGGAACGACTGGTTTACCGGCATGCTCTACATCAAGAACCCGGCGCTTATCCCCATACAGACGATGCTCAAAAACATACAGGACAACATCGAATTTTTAAAGCAAAACGCCGAAGTTGCCGGAACACCGGACGGCCTTCAGCTTCTGAACAACCTTCCGGACCAGAACCTTCGCATGGCTTGCACCGTGATCGTCATTGTTCCCATCCTGTGCGCGTATCCCTTCTTCCAGAGGTACTTCGTTCAGGGCTTAACGGTGGGAAGCGTGAAGGGATGACACCCGTTGCCTACAGCCTGAGGCTGTGCAAATAAAACAAGGAGGAACACCTTATGAAGAAATGGCTTTCCCTGGTCATCGCACTGGTGCTGTGCCTGACCGCGCTACCCTTCGCGGTGGCCGAAGAGGTGCCGGTGATCGACTGGTACATCGGATCTGAACCCGACCCGGATGTCCCGCTCGTCAACGAATACCTCAACGAGTATCTGGTTGAGAAAATCGGCTGCAAGGTCAACATCACCTACATGAGCAGCGCTGACTGGGAGCAGAAAATGGGCACCATGCTCGCTTCCGGCCAGGACTGCGGCATCGTAGGCTTCGGCTCCCAGAGCAAGAGCGACTACGTCATCGAATCCCAGAGGGGCAGCTTCTATCCCCTGGACGAGCTGCTGGAAGAGTACGGCCAGGACACCTATGCCCTGTTCCCGGATGCTGTCTGGGACGGCATGAGAATCAACGGCAAGATTTACGGCATCCCCTCCAAGAAGGATAACGGCTACTTCATCAGCCTGATCTACAACGCGGACATGGTCGAGGATCTGGGCATCGACCTTAGCGATTTGGACTACTCCAACTTCCGCGACCTCGAGGATCTGTTCTACGAGACCAAGGAAGCCCGCGACGAGAAATACCCCGAAATGGCGGAGTACCCCATCGTATGGAGCGTGAACCTGTTCTACCCCTACTTCTTCGCGTTTGAGACCTTCCTCAACGACTCCTATCTTGCGGTCGCCAACATCGACGGCATCATGGACATCGAAGGCTTTGATTCCGACACCGTGTTCAATTTCTACGACACCGACGAGTTCGAGGCGTACTGCCTGCAAAGGCAGAAGCTGGTAGCCGACGGCATCTATCTGTACGACTACACCGACAAGAGCGCTATGAGAAAGCCTGATCACGGCGTGTGCTACTTCGTCGGCTGGGGCTACACCTACATGCAGGAGCACCTCTACTCTGAAGAGTGGACCAGCAAGATGATCATGAGCGACACCATCTGGACGGAGACCAACAACTACTTCTCCGCCGGCACCGCGATCAGCGCCAACTGCGCGCATCCGGACCTGGCCTTCCAGGTACTGAACCTCGTGAACACCGATCCCTACATAGCCACCATGATGCGCTTCGGCATCGAGGGCATCCACTGGGTGCGCGGGGAGGACGGCAAGATGACCTTCGACTTTGAAGGCGGACGCAACAGGGTCGTCGGCGAGCGCGGCTACTACTATTGGTACAACGCTCCCGTCGGCAACCTGACCATCGTGGAAGCGCCCGAATCTCTGGTCGGCCCCAACAACGAAATGATGACCGTGATGAACGAGCTCAACGATGCTTGCATCATTCCCAGCCACCTGGGCTTCGTATTCGACGTAGAACCGGTAAACAACGAGATCGCTGCCTGCAGCAACGTCGAAAGTGAGTATACTTACGCCCTCCTCAGAGGTCAGTTCGAGTCTCCCGAAGACGTTGAAGCTGCCATCGCTGAATTCCGCGAGAAGCTGCACGCCAACGGCGTAGACAAGATCGTAGAAGAAGTGCAGCGTCAGATCGACGCATGGGAAGCCGCGAAATAAGAAATAGAAGTTTCCGATACACGGTTTACCCGAGCCGCCGCGCCTGAATGGCGCGGCGGTTTTCTGAAGCCTGCTTCCATAGCGATTTAACACCGATTCCCCTGTAAATAAACACGATACGCATCAGATCTTCTGGCCACAATCGTTTTTCCGTGGTATCATATACTTAAAAGATCATCAAGGATATCTTCAAGGAGGAATGAGAATGCAGAAGTATATCGACCCCATCACCGGTTACGCGGTGAGGCGCTACACCGAAGGACCTGCGCGGAATGCCAAGCTCTATTTTACCACCGAAAATTTCTCCACCAACGACAAGTATTTCTATTTCGGCTGCCGGGATAACGAAGACGAAAGCAAAAGCGGCACCTTCCGCTGCGAATGGAAAACCGGTGAGATCACCCGCGTTGCCGACAGCGCCTGCCGCGGCTTCGCGCTGGACCGCGAAAAGAACATCGCCTACGTCTGCCGCAACGAAACGGAAGTCTACGCGGTACGGCTGGACGACGGTCACATGGAGAAGCTGGGCGATCTGCCCAAGGGCGGCAACGTGACCGGACACCTGACCAGCGCCGATACCGGACGCGTGGCGTGCAGCTATCATTTGGCCAACAAGATCTACGCCCTTGTGGTGCTCGATCCGGGAAAGAGCGACGCCGAGATAGTGTACAGAAGCGACTATCGATTGGGCCATGCCCAGATCTGCCCCACGGATGAAAACCTGATCTTCTACATCCATGAAACCGAGGGCGACGCGTTCCAGCGCACCTGGATGTGTGACGTGAAGGAAGGATACGTTCGTCCTTACTATGTGGAGCATCCAAATGAATGGATCACCCACGAGGTGTGGTCTGCCGATGGAAAGGAAATGGCGCTGATGAAGCTCGATCCTCCGGGCTATGTGGACGGCGAAAAGGGCGAAACCCATACCGGCAACATCATCATCGGCGATAAAGACGGCAGGCACTTCGACGTAGCCGCGAGCGATACGCAGCTTCTGCACCCCTGCATCAGCCGCGACCGCAAATGGCTGTGCGCTGACCGCATCAGCTATCTGGGCACAAAAATCCAGGAGGGCGTGGTGCTGATCGAGCGCGCATCAGGCAGGAGCAAGCTGATCGCCTCCACCGGCAGCTGCAAGACCGGCGCGGACCACCAGCATCCTTCGTTCAACCGCGCGGGCGACATGATCCTTTTCTCCAATCCCGACGAAAACGGAATCGCTCAGGTGTGCACGATCGACCTGAAGCAGGTCATGAAGGATTGGTAAAGCATACTGGGTGCTGAAAAAGGCGGCAGGCATTTTGCCCGCCGCCTTTTTGTATACGCTTGTTTATTCCGCAAACATACGGAAATCCAGCTCGTACGGGGGCTTTTCCGCAGCCCTGTCGAAGGTCTTTCCTTCGCGGGCGGCGAGCTTTTCCCGTATGGTATACCAAAGCTCGCTCAGACTCACTTCGCCCTCCTGAATATCCGGGATCTCCAGGTATTCCCCGCCGTTTTCGAGGATGTCCAGCGCCTTTTTCTCTTCTCCCGTCATGGCGAGGGCAAAGGCGTAGTACAGCTTCATCCTGGGAAGGGCGCGTATGAAGGGAGCGCAGGCTTCATAATACGCGGTTTGCTTTTCGTACATGCCTGCAGCGTGCAGGTGCCGCGCGGTCATCTTGGCAAGGCTCGCGTCTTCTGGTGCCAGGGCTGCCGCCTCGAGCATGGTGAGCGCGCAGCCTTCCTGATCGCCCTGTACCCTCTTGATCTCTGCCTGCGCATAGAGGCCCCAGGCCGTGCGCCTGCAGGAAAGCGAGCGCTCGATATATATCCCGGCCCTCAGAAGGTCCGGCTGGGCCAGATACAGGCAGCCCAGCTGCAAAAGCGTGTACCAGTTTTCCTGATCGGCGTTTTGCACCGCTTCTTCCATGAGGAGCGTCCATTCCTTCTGCTTCATCCAGGCGGCGGGCGCTTCTTTTTCTTCGATCGTGCCCATGGAGCCGGTGTTCATCAGGTCCAGATATGGCTGCTGTTCCGCATGTGTTTTTCCGAAGTCCAGGTGCGGGCACATGGCAGGCAGATCTGCCTTTTGGCGCCGCAGGTTTTCCAGCGCGCCCCAGCCGGAGCCTGCATACAGCATTTCCTCCGCCGGGGACAGGGCCATATCGTGCGTGCCGGCAAGCTTCTTTTCCAGATCTGCGGCGCTTATATATTCGCCGATCTTCTTTTCCACTTCCGCGCGGGCGCCGTCCCAGTCGTCGTGCACTTTGGCGGGATCGGCGTTCATCGGTCCGTAGATCTCCAGCCACTCCCAGGCGGTGCGGGGCGGCATGGGGATGTGTTCGCTCTGGGTATGAGCAAGGCCGCACTGGATCTCGCAGTACTTTCCGTCGCAGCCGTCGCCGCTCAGGTATTCCTGCCACTTGCGTCCGCCGGGGCCCTGGCCCCACACGAAGATCTTGCGGCCCACGAGCCTGGACGTGGAAGACTGGAACAGGCCGTAGCCCTCCGGCGACAGCTGGCAGGTGTACATGCGGCGCGTCTTGTCCGTGCGGAAGAAGTAGTCCACCGACACCGGATTGTTGTCCGGGTAGGTGATGTCGATATCCCGCCCGGCAGCTTCCATTTTACGGCGGAAGCGGTTGCCCTCCGGCAGGCGCTGCACCACGTCGCTTAAGCGGATGGACGGCACGGGCACGGTGGTCATAATGCCGTTGAGAGGCGTATAAGCGCTCTCGGCGGGAACTACCACCCGGGCGCCTTCCACGTGCGGCACGGCGATGTTGCTCCACCAGTACATGGCCGTAGCGTGGTACGCAGGATTCACCACCCGCATCCGGGCGTACAGCAGGCGGGAAGCTTCGGGGATAAAGAAGTCCATCTGGTATACCACGCCGCGGATGCGCTCAAACTCGTACATCCTGAGTACCGGCGTTCCGTCTTCCATTTTCAGCTTCGCACAGAATACAGGAGAACAGGTGAACGGCGTATGGCCGTGCACGCCGCAGTTCCATTCCACGCCGCCGGAGCACCACGCGCTGCGCGTGGCCAGGTAGGCGGGCCGCACCACAGGATTGCGGAACAAGAGCTCCCGCCCCTTCTCCTTGTCAAACAGGCTCCAGAGTTTGCCGCCCAGCGCAGGCACGAATTCCGCCCGCAGGTATTCGTTTTCCAGAATGACGGTCCGGGGCTTTTCGGCGTTCAGCTGGCGGGTGTAATTGTCCTGAAAGCGGTATGGGAAGATGCTTTTGAGGAACTCGTATTTCAGATACAGCCCGTCCCCTTCCGGAAGGTCGGAAGGCATATCCGCGTCCCGCGTGTTTACGGTAAACAGCGGCGGCAGCGTGCTTTCCGGGCCGATGTCCACGCATCTGGCCTCGAGCCTGCCGGTATACAGTTTTGTCATCGTAAGCCCTCCTTACCAGCCGTACTTTTCGTAATTGGGTTCCACCACGCTGTGGTTATAATCGGCGCCGCCCGGGAAATTTGCGCTTTTGAGAATGCCCGGGGTGATGCCCATTTCCAGAAGCTTTTCCACGGCAACGCTGGTCATGCTCCACATGATGAGATTGCTGGCGATGCCGCTGGCAGCGGCGTACCTGGCCTCGATGCCGGGCACCTCCAGCATGGCTTCCGCGGCGGGGGCACAGTTGTCCAGCGCCAGGTCCACCATCTCATAGAGTTTAAGGCCGGAGGGATGCACGGCTTCCACCGCCTTCGTGTATTCCATGGAGGTGAAGGCGATCACTTTGATGCCCATCTTTTTGGCCTCATACGCCAGGTCCACCACGTTTACCGTGCGCCCGGATACGGACGAAACGAACAGCAGATCGCCGGGCCGCATGTCGCTCATTTTGAGCGCATAGGCGGCCATGCCCCAGGTGGAGGTATCCAGGTCGCTGCGGTCGCGTTTGCGGCCCAGCTTTTCCACGTTCATGTTCCAGGAAAAGTGCTTGTAGAAGATCGGGCCGCCGCCCCGGTAGATGGAATCGTATTCCACGTGATGGCAGATGGCGCTCAAATATACGTTACCGCCGTGCGCCACGGTATCGGCGATCATCTCGCCGCCCTTGATGATGTTTTCGCGCTGGGTAGAGCGCACCTTCGCGATCAGTTGGTCCACGGCTTCGTTGTAGCGATCCAGCAGCATGTTCTTCCCTCCTCAGTGTCCCATATAGAATATGCGGTCCTTGTATTTTGCGAGCATTTGGGCGTTGTGCCTGTCTCCGCCCTCCACGTTGGCGCTCATGAATACGGGCGGGGTAAAGCCCTTTTGAACGAGCATCTCCACGGTGCGCACCACGATAGCGTTGAGCATGGCCGCACCGACAGCGGTGGATGTGGGGCCGACCTTTTCGGAAAGGCCTTCAAGCATCACGCTTCCGTCCCCTGCACAGCCGCAGTTGTCCAGCACGATGTCGGCAGTATCCTTGAGCAGCTTGCCGGAAGGATGGCGGGACGGATTCTTTCTGCCGGCCTCCAGGCTTGTGAGTGCGATCACCTTTGCGCCTTTTTCGCGGCAGCGCAGGGCAAAATCGACTGTTACCGTGTTCCGGCCGGATACCGAATGTACGATCGTCGCGTCTCCGGCCTTGATGGGATTAAAGTCGCAGATCAGCTTTCCGTACTCCGGCAGGCGCTCGATCTGGCTGGTAAAGGTAGCGGGGTCAACATCCAGACAGAGGCCGGGTGCCTTGATGGGGTTGATGAGCGCCATGCCGCCTGTTCGGTAGTACAGCTCCAGCGCCAGCAGCCCCGCGTGGGAGCAGCCGAAGGCGAAGATGTTTCCGCCCCCCGCCACCGTGTCGCAAAGAAGACAGGCCGCCTCTTCCATCGCGGGAAACTGAGTATCGCGGACGGTCTTAAGTACCTCTGTAAGATTATCGAAGTAGCTGTCTATGCCGCTCATGAGAAGATCTCCCCCTCGTCTATGATAAAGTCCGGAAACTTGTGCGCCAGCGTGATGCGTGTCTCTCTTTCCGTCATGCCGGATTCCAACAGCCTTAGCGCTGGTCCAGCCATGACGTGTTCGAAGCAGGGACGCTTTATGACGTATACCGGGGCGGCGCGGCGCAGGTATTCGCGGCAGGCGTCAAGCATGCGCCCGTGCGCCTTCCACGCACCGCCGCACAGCACGATCTCGCGCTCGGTGTGTTCGGGCGCTCTTTGTATAAGGGCTTCCAGCTGCCTTGCGATGGCCTCGCCTGCCCTTTCGAATATTTCCAGCGCCACTTCGTCGCCTTCCCGTGCGGCCTGGGCCACAAAAGGCACCACGTCCGCTGCAACCCGGTACGGAGCAGGGGACGCCAGCACGGCGCGCAGGGCACACAGGCCCGTGGTTTGCAGAAAATGTGCTTCCAGGATATCGGTGAGGATCGTCTTTTTGCCCCATCCGTTGGCAGCGCGGCCTAAAGCCCTTAGCGCCTGCAGGCCGATCCACGCGCCGCTGCCCTGGTCACCCATCACAGGCCCCCAGCCGCCCACGGTACAGACCACCTTGCCGTTTTGGATCAGGAATACGTCCGAGCCGGTGCCGGAGATAGCCACCAGTCCGTTCAGACGGCAGGCGCCTGCGAAGAGGCCCGCCTGGGGCTCTCCGATGGGACGGAAGCGCCTCACTTCCGTTTTCGCCGCCAGTTCTTCCTCAAACAGCTCCCGCCTGCCCGCGATCACTTCGTCGGCGCATTCGATGATGCCAAGATGCGGCGCAAGCTGGGAAACACAGTCAGCGATATGCTCCTTCACGCTGGGAAGCGGATTCTGCGTCGGGTTCACGCCGCCGGAGCGGGCGCGACATATCTCCGTAAGCCCGTCATCGTACAAAACGGCGATGAGCTTGCTGCCGCCTCCGTCCACCGTAAGGTACAAACGCCTCACCTCCGACATAGACTTGTCTGCCTGGGCATCAGTTTGTATGAGTTGCCAAACGGGCGCGGACCAATGCCGCGCCCGTGCAAATACGGTTATTTCAGTATCTCTCTCATCTGGGCCGTAAGCTGCTTGTATTCATCGCTGTCGTAGCGGTAATACGGGTATGAGTGGTTCCGGGTGTTCAGCCACACCTTGCCGATCATAAGCATCACCGCCCGGTCTTCGGGCAGGTCGCTTAAACGGATGCGGGCGGGCAGGGTGTAGAAGCTGTAAGCGGTGTCTTCAAAGCCGTCGATCTCTGCCGTGGAAGACAGGAACACGAGGCCCAGGCTGTACACCGTTTCGATCTGCTCATTCAGGGATATTTCGGCGCTGAGCCAGCCGTCCTGTATAGTCAGAGTCAGTTCGCCAACCTTGTACGTGGCCGAGCCGATCACCGGGAAGGTATATGTGCCTTCCTTGGTCAGATCAACGAGTGTGACCATTTTCCACTCGTCGGTGCTTCTGACCTTCGCCCTGATCTCCGGAAGCTTGAGGCCAGCCGTACAGACGGTATTGGGGCCGTGCTCGATCTTCGGCAAAACGCTCTCCCCCAGGGCTTCACCGCAGCGGGTGCAGCTTTGCTCCATCAGGCCTTCTTCGCCTTTGGCCTGCCGGGTGATCTTCCATACGCCGTTGTGGCCGAGAGCCGGTACCGGCGCAGTCTCCAATTCGCCGCAGCGCTGGCAGAAACGGTGTTTTTCCCCTTCCTGCGTGCAGTCGCTTTCTTTGTCTGTGATCCACTCGCCCCAAAGGTGGCCGGCGGCGGGCATCTCCATCTGCGGCTTTAGCACTTCACCGCAGCGCGCGCAGTACGCGCCCTGGGTAAGGCCTTTTTCTGTGCAGGTGGGCAGGACGAGCTCCTCGGTGACCGGAAGATGTCCAAGCGGCTCGACCGCCATTTGCGCAGAAAGCACTTCGCCGCACCGCGCGCAGTGGGTCCCTTCCGTGAAGCCTTCTTCGGTGCAGGTGGCTTCTTTTCCCGCGTCTGTTACGGGTTCATGACCGAGGGCAGGCAGTACCGTCTGCGGCTGGAGTATCTGTCCGCAGCGCAGGCAGTGGCTGCCTGCGGTGAGGCCGTCTTCCGTGCAGCTGGGCTGCTTTTCTTCCAGTATTTGAATGTCGTGGCCCTGCGCGGGCAGCACATCGCTCTTAAGCAGGACCTCGCCGCAGCGGCGGCAGATCTCGCTCTTCGTATAACCGTCTTCGGTGCAGGTGGGCTCGAGAGCCGCCTTCACTTCAACATCATGCCCCAGAGCGGGAACTGTCTGCTGCCCGGCGAGCGCATGGCCGCACACCTTGCAGACTATGCCTTCCGTAAGGCCGTCTTCGGTGCAGGCGGCTTCCACAGCGGGCAGGATCTCATATTTGTGTGCGGTGATCTGTGCTTTGGCGGTTTGCCTGGCGGAGAGGGCCTCCACTGTGTGGATGCCGTGGCTCAGTTCAGTTTCGACAGAGTATGTACCGTCGGAGGTGACCGTCTGGCGCGCGCTCTGCCGGTCGATGCTGATCTCCAGGGGCGCCGTTACGTTTTGCAGCGTATAAGTAAGCACGCCGTTCTCGTATTCCGCAGAGAGCACAAGTTCTCCGGGCGTCTGGGTAGGTTCAGGCGTGTCTGTCGCTTTGGGAGTGGGCGAAGGTGTAGGTGCGGGCGTGGGAACGCTTGTTGGCTCAGGAGTGGCAATGATGTCCCCCTGCGTCTCGGGTGAATTGGCCACGCTGAATTCCGCGCTCACGCTGAGAGAATCGTTTTGGGCAGTAAGGACGTAGTCGCCTTCGTCAAGCACGATATAGATCGCGCCGGATTTGGTGCCGGACACGCTCTTTCCCAGGTCACCCTGGCCCGAAAGGGTCAGGCTCGCGCTGCCCTGTATATTGGCGGCGCTGTAAAACAGCACGCCGTTTGAATAGGAAGCGGACAGCGACGGCGTTTTGCCGCTCCTGCCGATAAAATACCCGGTGGCGAGCGCCGCGATGATCACGAGGGCGATGGCGACTTTCTTCATCTTCTGATCCTTTCAGGAGAAGATTTTTGAGCGTGAAACACAAACTGTCTGATTATACTTATTATATGTCAGAAGCGGCAAAATAGCAATACCGAATCACAGGTGCGAACGGATCTGGCCGATATAATCGCCGTCGATGATATCGTAGCTGTCCTCCGGCGGATACAGGGCGCCGCCGTAGAAGATATCGCGATTGTTGGCTGTGGAAGTATCCACTGCCCGGCGGAAGCGGGCCACGTGCACCTGGGTGCAGCCCGTGTATTCCATGATGCGGTCCACGTTTTGCAGGTTCACGCCCGCGCCCGGCAGAATCTGGATGCGGCCCGCGGCAAATTCACGCATTTCGCGCATGGTCTCGATGCCGTAAAACACGTCCGGCGCAAGGCCGCTGGTGAGCACCCGGTCTATGCCGATATCGATCAATTGGGACAGCATCCTTTTCCAGTCCGCCGCCACGTCGATGGCACGGTGGAACACCTTGGTCTTCGTACCGGCAAGGCGGGCAAGCTCCTTTGTTCTGGCTTCGTCAAGCGTGCCGTCGGCGTTCAGAAAGCCGAATACCAGGCCATCCGCTCCGTTCTGCATAAGCGCCTCTGCGTCCGCGAGGGCCGTTTTGTATTCTGCATCCGTGTAGCAGAAGCCACCCTGCCTGGGTCGGGCCATGGTCATCACGGGCAGGCGGGACAGCCGCTTTGCGGTGATCAGCTCTCCGATAGACGGCGTGAGCCCGCCGTGGAACAGGCAGGAATTGAGCTCCACGCGGTCCGCGCCGCCTTTTTCAGCCGCCAGCACGTCCTCAACGCTGCCGCAGCACACCTCAAGCAGATACTTCTTTTCCATGTCAGATAACCTCGATAAAGTGCCTGCGCACCGCGTTTGCGCCGGGCGCAAGGCGGATCATGCCGGGTTTGTGCTCTATGTTCATATCACAGGATTCAAAGTCCGGTGCGTTGGTCCAGGGTTCGATGCATACATAGTCCGCGCCGGGCTTGGTCCAAAGCATCAGCACGTCCATGCCGTCGTATCTTACGCGTATGCGCTTGTCGCTCACATTGCTGGCCAGGGTCGCTTCACGGCTCTTGAGATACGGGAACACCAGCGCGTCCACCGCGAAATATTCCGTCTTCAGGGGCAGACAGGAGACGTTCTCCCCCATGATCTCATATTCATCCGCCAGGAGGTTGCCGTGCAGAATGAAGCGTTTGAGGGTCTCGGGACGCTCGAATGCAATACTGCACTGCTCAAGGCCGCCGAATGTACGATAGGCTTCATGGGAGCCAAGGCCGCAGTAAAAGACGTCGCCGCCCCGGTTCTCCACTTCGTAGCGCACGGTGATGGTGCTGCCGGACACGCTGTATTCCGCAAACATCGCATATTCGAAGGGGAAGCCTTCTTCCTGATGGGTCAGTTCATAGCAGGCGCTCGTTTCATCAGAATGAACCAGCTTCCAGGGCAGCTTTCTGGCAAAGCCGTGCTTCTGCATGGGATATCTCTTGCCGTTCAGCAGATAAGCGTCTTCCTTCAAGCCGCCGCAGACCGGGAACATGATGGGCGCGCGGTTTGCCCAGAATTTGGGATCGCCCTGCCAGAGTCTTTCTTCTCCGTCCCTGTCCAGGATGGAATGCATCTCTGCGCCGAAGTCCGAAATGCGCACGCGGATCAGTCCGCTGTTCAAGGTTACAAATTCCATATCGCACGTCCTTTCTGCTTTCAGCTGTCCGAATTACAATTCTGAAGACAAAAGCATTGTGCGCTTATTTTATTACAATTTTATTTCAATTATTTACAAAATTGTTTTGATATGTTATAATTATTCAGAATATTTTTCGGAGGCAGTTATGAAGAAGAACGCGGATGGAAAGCATGCCGTTTCCACTAATACGAAAGCAGAGCGCAAGAAAGCGGCAAGGCGCGCGCGCAGGCTCACATTCCTGTTGATTTGCGTGATCATCGCATCGCTGGCGGCCTGCTACGCGCTGGTGCTGAAGCCCCGCAGCAGCTACGATAAGGCCGAAGCGCATTTCGCCCAGCACGAATGGCTGATGGCGGAGATGGCGTACAGGTCTCTTGGCAAGTATGAAGACAGCCAGGAGAAGGCCTCGTTTGCGGAGTGCATGCGGCTGTTTGACGAATCTGATCTGGACAAAGCCGCCGTGGTATACGAGCAGCTTTCCGAAGACAATAAAGCCCGCGCGAGAGAAGAGCTTGGCTCCTTCAGCGCGCTTGCGGAGCAGGCCATCGAGCAGGACCGTTACGAAGACGCTTACAAGTATTATTCGCTGGACAAGGAAAATCCCGACAGCGCAGACGTTATGGACGCGCTGGACGTGTATATCCAGGCATCCGCGCTGATGGAAAAAGGCGAGTACGCCCAGGCCCGCGAGCTGATAACGGCGCTGCCCTCCGGCATCAACGCCATGAGTCCGCGCCTGCAGAGCCTTGCGGACGACAGCTTTGAAAAGGAATACGAGCGCTACGACGCCCTGAGCTATACCGATCTTGACCAGGCCATGCAGGGCATGGAGAGCATACAGGACGAGTACGAGCCGGCGGCGGAATTCGTAAAAGCCACGCTGGAAGCGTATAACGCCGGCATCTCCCTCATGCACGCCGAGAAATACGCCGACGCGCGCACTCTGTTTGGACGCATCGTGAGCTATTCCGACTGTGAGTATCAGATCGGAGCATGCTATGTGCTGGAGGCTTCCACCCTGGCGGAAAAGGGTGATGAAGCAAGCGCGCTGGAAATGATAAGCAGCGTGGACTCCATAGACGAATACCTTGATCTGATCCCGGAAGACGGCGCACTGGCGGCGCTGCTCAGACAGGAGAATTAAATGGGCGCTATCGTTTCCGTCGTCGCCTGCCCCAGTTATGACGAGCAGGACGTAAAAGCCGCTTTCGGGCGGCTTTTGGCGCCGTTTGGCGAGCTTGATTTCGTGAAGCCCGGCGCGAAGATCGTGATCAAGGCAAATCTGGTGAGCATGCTGAAGCCCGAATCCGCAGCCACCACGCACCCCGCGCTGCTAACGGAGCTGTGCAGGCTTCTCATCTCCAAAGGCGCCGAAGTGGTGGTGGGCGACAGCCCGGGCGGCCTGTATACCAGCGCGTACGTCAATACCGTTTACAGCGTGACCGGCGTAAAAGCGGTTACGAAGACCGGGGCTGCACTCAATCAGGATTTTTCCCACGTTCATGCGGAAAACCCGCAGGGGCATACCCTGACTTCGCTGGAATACACCTCGTATCTGGATAAGGCGGACGCCATCATCGACTTCTGCAAGCTCAAGACCCATGGCATGATGGGGCTTTCCGCCTGCGTGAAAAACATGTTCGGCTGCATCCCCGGCACCTATAAGCCGGAATACCATTACCGTTTTCCCAGCCACGCCGAATTTGCGGACATGCTGGTGGACCTGAACGAGCGTTTCCGGCCCGCCCTGTGCATCGTGGACGCGGTGACGGGTATGGAAGGCAACGGCCCCACCATGGGCACGCCGCGCCACATCGGCGCCCTGCTGGCATCCGATTCCCCCTACGCCTGCGACAGAGTCTGCGCGGAACTGATCGGCCTCGATCCGGACGGCCTTGAAACGGTAGCGGCGGCAAAGAAGCGCGGGCTCGAGCCGGAATACGAAGTGATCGGCGACCCGCAGCGGTTCAAGATCAGCGATTACGAGCTGGTCCGCACCCGGAAGGACCTGAGCTTCAACCGGGAATTCAACGGCATCCTGGGAAAACTGGTGGGCAGCTTTATCCGAAAGGCCCTGTGCTCCGTGCCGAAGGTAAAAAAAAGCAAATGCGTTGGCTGCGAGAAATGTGCAAACATTTGCCCCGCAAAAGCTATTCAAATGAAGCGCAGAAAGCCCTGCATCGACCGAACCAAATGCATACGCTGCTTCTGCTGCCAGGAATTCTGCCCCAAAGGCGCCATGAAGCTGAAGCGGCCCATTATAGCGAAGCTGATGAATCGATAATTACATTCTGTATAACAGCAAAACCCGAAGCGGGAACGTTCCTGCTTCAGGTTTTTTATGCGCGGAGTCTGCCGGCTACGCCTTGCTGCGTCTTTTGAATGATTTTGGCGCGTCGCGCACGACTCGGAAAAGGATCGTGGCGGCGAATATGCCAAGGGCCATCGAACCGCATACGATCACGGCGTACAGGCCCCTTTCCACAAAGGTGCTTACATCCTTTTGCATCAGGCCCAGCAGGGAATAAAACAGCGCGCCGCCGGGGATCATGGGGATGTTGACCGGAATCACGAAAACCGTGACCGGTGTTTTGAGCACCCGCGCCATGATCTCGGAGTATAAAGTGCCCAGCGCAGCCGCTCCGGCGCAGGCGGCCGCCAGGTGTATGCCGTGCCTTTCAGCCACAAGATACGCAAGCCATGTCAGCGCGCCGCCCAGGCCCGTAAACAGCAGTTTTTTCGTACGCATGCCGTAGATCAGTCCAAAGCCCAGCGAGCTCGTGCACGCCCACAGAACCGGCAAGATCCATTCCTTCATCATACGCGCCTCACAATCCCATATAGCCGGACAGCGTGAACATGCCCGCGGCGCCGATGGCGATGATCACGGCCAGGAAAAGCGATTCCGACAGGTGCATGATGCCTGCCTGGATGTCGCCGGAGATGAAGTCCCGAAAGCCGTTGAGCATCTCGATACCCGGTATCAGCACCATCACCGCGCCGATGATGATCTTGTCCGCGTCTCGGCCCAGCCCTGCATGCACCAGAAGCATGGCTGAAAAGGACGCCCAGGCAGAACCGGCCAGGGCCATAAAGACCTTGTTGAATCCCGTTTTTTCAAACAGGCAGCGCGCGGCGTACAGCATGGCGCCCACCACGGCACTCGCCGCCGCGTCCAGGGCGCTTCCACCAAAGAACAGGGTGAACATGGAGCAGGTGAACGCGTAGATCAAAAGGTTCTGCCAGCGCGTATACCTGGGACGCGATGTCAGATCCTGCAGCATACGGCTGATCTCTTCAGGTTCGGGCCTGTCACGGCAGATCTCCCGGCTCAGGTTGTTGAGCCTGTCCAGCAGCTCCATATCGGTCTGCTGGGTATCCACGCGCCGGGTGAGCGTGTATTCCTCATCGCCGAATCTGGCGGAGGCGATGATATGCGACGGCACGGCGGTCACCTGGGGTTCCAGGCCGCCGTATGCGGTGAGCAGGCGCGTGACCGTATCCTCGATGCGGTAGATCTCCGCTCCGGAGACCTGCATGAGTTTGGCGATATCGAGGATCTGGGTCAGCAGCCTCGGAATGGAAGCGTTTTTCATGGTATCAGCGGATCGAAAGCGCCTGTTTGAGCACGGGCAGGATCGTTTGGGCCATGCGGTAAAAGCCCAGGTCGTTGGGATGTGAACCGTCCACGGTGCAGGCGTCGCGGTCTTTGCTGCCGAACAGGTCGAAGCCGTCGATGAACCACACCTTTTTATCGCCCTGTTCCACCGCGCAGTCGTATGTTGCCTTGATGATCTCTCGGCGCAGGGGCGTTTCGGCCGGGTTGGCTTCACAGTCCGGACGCGAAATGAAGATCACGGGAAGCTTAGGCTGAGCCCTGCGGATGCAAGAGAAGAAGCGGCTATGGGTGTTTGAAAGATGCTCAGGGGTAGGCGCGTTATGGTCGTAATCGTACACGAAGGCGCTCATTCTGAGCGTTGCGATGTACTCCGCCATGCTGTCTTCGCCCTTGGCGTTGCCGGAAAAGCCCAGATTGATGTGGTCACAGTCCAGCCACCTGGTGATGTGGCCCTGATAGCTGTTGCCGGGTCTGGAGGCGCAGCCGCCCTGGGTGATGGAAGAACCGTAGTACACCACCGGCGTATCGATGGCATAAGGCCTGGGAGCGCATACTTGTGCGCCCTCCTCCACGCCGATGTACAACTGGGTGATGCCGTTGTAAAGGGGCAGATTGAGCTCGATCTGGGCACTTTCCGTGCGGGTGCGGAATTCGCCTTCAAAGAAGCCGCCGTTGCCGTTGCCGGGACGAATGGCAGCGCGGAATACGCCGTTCACATAGGCGTCGATGCCCGCGCTGCCGGTGATGGGCATATGGGACATAAAACCGCCAAAGCGGCTTTCGCAGCGCAGCGCGATGCGGGGAGAATCGGTCTGAAAGCGAACGCGTCCGCCAGCGGTGTGCCAGGAAAGGGATTTTACGCCGTCTGAGCATGCAGGCAGCAGTTCCAGGGGCAGGCGGTTAAAATCGTTTCCCTGATGCACGGCAAGCCCGCGCAGCTGGATCGGCTCGTCGTGGACCGAATACCATTTGAGGCCCGCAGCTTCAAAGCTGCTGCCCAGCAGAAAGTTTTTGTCAATGAGCGTTATATCCTGCTTCATATACAGCCGCCTCCAAAGACCGGCAGGCACTTCACTGGGAAGTGCCCGCCTGAATGATCGGTATATACGTTATTCTTCTTCGTTTTTCAGGAAAGAGGGCTTATCCGGCGTCATTCCCCTGCGTTGACGGCGCTCCACGAAAGGTGCGCTGCTGTCGTAAGTGGCAGTTTCAGGGCGCTTTTTCGGAGGAATGTGCGTGTCGGGTGCAGGGCGCTTTACCGGCGGCTTGCCGGGAACGGGCCTGGCGGGACGCACATGGGGCTTGCCTTCTTCTCCGGCGGGCCTGGCCGGCCTGTGCAGGGGCTTGTGCTCTTCTCCGTCAAAGATCGGGGGCACGCTCACCTTTTCGCCGTCTTCCGAATTCACGGGACGGGGACGCCTGGGCAGCTCACTGTGGCCGGGGTTGCCCTTGTAGAGCTGTTTTTCAAAGCCTGTGGCGATCACGGTGATTCGCACCTCGTCGGTGAGGTTATCGTCGATACCGGCGCCGAAGATGATGTTGGCTTCGGGATCGGCGGCCTGCTGGATGATCTGCGCGGCTTCGTTGACCTCCATGAGGGTCATATCCTGGGAGCCGGTGACGTTGAGCAGCACCGCGCGCGCGCCGTCGATGGAAGTCTCCAGCATCGGGCTGGAGATGGCGGCCTTGGCGGCTTCCACCAGTCGGTTCTCGCCGCTGGCGGTGCCGATCCCCATATGGGCAAGCCCTCTGGACTCCATGACTGTGCGCACGTCCGCAAAGTCAAGGTTGATCAGGGCGGGCAGCGCGATCAGGTCGGAAATGCCCTGAATGCCCTGGCGCAGCGTATCGTCCGCGTAACGGAAAGCCTCGGTCATGGTGGTAGCTTTGTTGACCACCTGGAGCAGCCTGTCGTTGGGTACGACCACAAGCGTATCCACATTGGTCTTCAGCTCCGCGATGCCCTTTTCGGCGTTCTTCATGCGGGTGCGTCCCTCAAACAGGAAGGGCTTGGACACGACGCCGATGGTGAGAATGCCCTGATCGCGGGCGATCTCGGCGATGATGGGGGCAGCGCCCGTGCCGGTTCCGCCGCCCATGCCGCAGGTGACGAACACCAGGTCGGCGCCCTGCATCAGCTGGGCCAGCTCCTCACGGCTCTCTTCCGCGGCGCGCTTGCCGATCTCGGGATTCGCTCCAGCGCCGAGACCTTTCGTGAGCTTTTCGCCGATCTGCACCTTGGTGGGCGCTTTGGACATGGTGAGCGCCTGCTTGTCCGTATTCACCGCGATAAACTCAACGCCCCTAAGGCCGCTGTCCACCATGCGGTTTACGGCATTCGTTCCGGCGCCGCCGACGCCGATGACCTTTATGGTCGCAAAATTGCTTGTGTCAAATTCGTACTGCAGCACAAGGCATCCCCCTCGTCAATTATTCCTCATCTTCGTTTTTAGATCTGCCGAGCAGACCTTTGAAGGTATCTACAACCCGCATAGGCAGAGTTTCTTCTTCGCCGAAGCGCTGCTCTATGGAGTCAAAGATCAGATCAACCAGTCCCAGAACGGACGCGTATTCCGGGCTTTGCAGCTTGTTGGTGTTTACGCTGACCTCCGCTACCTCGCGTCCAAGGTATTTGGAGAGATACGCCGAGCCGCCCCTGAGGAGCGTTATTCCGCCGCCGGCCAGGTAGATCCTGGAGCGGGCGGTCAGTTCGGCCCCCTTAGCGTCGAACAGGGTGCGCTTCAGGTATTCGCACAGCTCTTCCAGCGAAACCGTGATCATGTTGCAGATGATCTCCGGTTTGTAGCGGATGCGCCGGCCTTCCTTATCGCGGCTCTCGGGAGGCCTGATCATTTCGTTGATGCCCTCGCCCACCGTCGCGCTGCGCTTGAGCAATTCCGCCTCGTCATAGCGGATCTCCAGCCTGTCAGCCAGGTCTGCTGTGATGTTGTTCCCGCCGAAGGGCAGCACCGCATGGTATACCATCGCGTCTCCCTTCAGCACAGAGAACTCCGTATTGTACATGCCGCAGTCGATAAAGATGCAGCCGTCGTCCCTGTCTTTCACCGCAGTGCAAAGCAGCTGTTCTCCCAGCGACGGCGAAAGAAAGCCGTTGATGGTGATGCCCACGTTGCCCATGATGGCACGCATGTCGTCGATAAAGTCCGCCGAGGCGGTAATAAACGATATGCGCGCGGAAAGGTTCTCGCCGCGCAATCCTTCCGGCTGCATGGTCTTGGGACCGCGGTCCACTGAATACCACGCCGGGGAGCGGTGGATCACACAGTCGTCGCTCTCCGTAAACTTATATACGTCGGCGGCCATATCTTCCACAGCCTGTATGTCTTCGATATGCACGCGGCCGTCTGCGGACCGCACCGGAACTTCCGCGTCGGCAGTCCGCACGTGGATAAATTCGCAGGGGACGCCGACATAGATCTCGTTTATTTTTTCGCCCGCGTCGCTCTGCGCCGCGATGATGGAATTGTATACTGCTTTGCTTAGGTTATCCCAGTCCGTCCAATCTCCCGAGCTGTATCCCGCATAATCGACTTTTCCGCAGCTCACGATCTCACAATGGTTATTTCTTGCGCTGCTCTTCGCTATAACGGTAACTATTTTCGAGGTGCCGAACTCGATAGCCGCTACCTTTGTTTTCATCTATATATCTCCCGCCTTATCGTGCGTACAACCCCGACACTTTTATGACGGTATTATACATTATCGAAATCAACTTGTAAATATCTTTTTGGTGAATATTTCGAAAGTATTACAAACAATCTTTACATACCCTTGGAGCTGTAGGTTTCCTCGGCATCAGGCCGGTAGAAGCCGTTGGTGCCCGCCACTTCGATCAGGCCGTCCGACACGCCGGAATCCAGCATGCCCTTGGCGATGTCCAGCGAGGTCAGAACGTCGAATCTCAGGTTGATGATGACGGGAACGCCTTTTGACGTGGTCAGGCGCACTTCCCTGGATTCCTTCACGCTGATGCTGGTGAAAATGCCCTGGTAGCCGTTAGCGTAGATGACGCTTGCCACTTCGCGGGCGTCTTCAAGCTTCTGGCCGTCTTCCGCCACGGTGATCAGGCCCGCCGTAGGATAGCGCAGCGCCACGCCGTTTACGAGGATCGGATCGTTTGCGCTCACGCGGTCGCTGACTTTCAGCACGTAGTTGTCCTTATCGATGGTAACATATTTGCCGGAAGTGCTCAGGGTCATCTGCGGCTCTCGGGCGGCGATCACAAGCGTGACGGACTGCTTTCCACTTACACGGATCTCCTTTAAGACGAAATACCCTGTAGCATTCACCGATTCGCGGGCCTTTTCCTCCCAGATGTGCCTGTCGGACATTTTCTGGTTGGTGATGCCGCTCAAGCGTATAAAATCGTAATCCGTCAGGCTTCTCGCGTAGGCCTCCGCCTGCGCGCCCGAAGCGTACTCCACGCCCACGCGTTTTACCCTGGCCGGTCCGCGGAACAAAAGAAACGCAACGACCGCTATCGCCAGGGCCGCCAGGACCAGGATGGCGATGATGGACGAGTTATCCCCTTTTTTCGCTTTCATTTGCATCTGCCTCCGTGTATATTTTGAGACGCAAAATCGACAACCTTGGCGGTCGTCGATAATATGAGGACGTTTTCGTCAGAATCCAAGCGTGATTCGCTTGAATTCCTCTCCCCTGTGTTCGAAATCCCGGAACATATCGAAGCTTGCGCAGGCCGGGGACAGAAGCACGTTCCAGCCCTCAGACGCCATATCGCGGGCGCGCCTTACGGCGGCTTCGAAATCGTAGCCTTCATTTGCGATGTCGGTAAATCCTGCTTCGCGGAGCGCTTTTTCGATCGCCTGGGCGGTATCGCCGATCAGCACCGCGCCTTTCACCTTGGAGTTCACGATGACCTTCGCCATGGGCGCGTAATCGGAATTTTTCACGGAACCGCCCAGGATGATTACGGTGGGCGCTGTCATCGTCTCCACGGCTTTGATGGTGGAATCCGGGTTGGTGCCCTTGGAATCGTTGATGTAAGTGATGCCGTCTTTGGTGCACACGGTCTCGATGCGGTGTTCCACGCCGGAAAACTTCTTGAGCGTCCCGGCGACCGTTTTCGCGGGTATGCCCGCTATCATCGCGGCTGCCGCGGCGGCAAGCGCGTTTTCCAGGTTGTGCTTTCCGGGGATGCGGATATCTTTTGCGGGAAGTATGGGCGAAACGGCATTTCCGTCTTTCCACATCACCATGCCGTCACGGACGAATGCGCCTTTTTCAACTTCCTCGCTGCGGGAAAACCAGTATACGTCGCATTTGGCGCGATGCGCCATATCGCGGGTGATGGGATCGTCGTAGTTGAGCACCAGCGCGTCGCCCGCCTGCTGGTTCATGAAGACGCGCTCCTTGATGTGCGCGTAGTTTTCGATCGTCTTATGGCGGTTCAGGTGATCCTCGGTCAGGTTCAGGATCAGGGAGATATCAGGCCTGAAGGAAGATATCGTTTCCAGCTGAAAGGAGCTCAGCTCGCATACCGTGACGCTTTCGTCCGTGGTTTCGCCCGCATGTGCGCTGTAGGGCTCCCCGATGTTGCCGACCACCTTTGTGTCCCTGCCCGCCGCGCGGAAGATCTCGCCGATCAGCGTGGTGGTGGTGGTCTTTCCGTTGGTGCCGGTCACGCCCACCAGGAAGCCTTTGGAAAAGCGCCAGGCCAGCTCGATCTCGCTGATGACCTCGATGCCCTTTTGCCTTGCCTGGTTGGCAGCTTTGTGGTCTGCGGGGATGCCGGGGCTGATGACCATGGTGTCCACGTCGTCCAAAAGGGTAAGGACGTCTTCACCCAGGCGGTCGTCAAGCTTAAGGCCCTCCAGGGCGTCGACATCGGGCTTCAGGCTTTCTCTCGTCTTCAGATCGTTGATGCGGACATAAAAACCTTTCTGGCACAGCAGCTTTGCAGCCGCGATGCCGCTTTTGGCCATGCCCCACACAAGAACACGCTGCATGGTTTTCCTCCCATCACATAAACAGGATAAACGCCGCGGCGCAGCCGATCAGCGTTATGGTGCTGTACAAAGACACCACATGGGTCTCCGGCATACCGCCCAGTTCCAGATGATGGTGCAGCGGGGACATGCGCATGAGTTTTCTGCCATGATGGCGCCGCATATATATGACCTGCGCAAAATCGGAAAGGGAGCTGATCATCATCGTCACCAGCATGAAGGGCAGCATCAGCATGCTTCCGGACACGATGGAAACAGCCGCCAAAGCACCGCCGATGCCCAGCGAACCTACGTCGCCCATGAACATTTTGGCCGGATGCGTATTGTAGCGCAGAAATCCGAACACAGCAGCGCACATGCACAGGCAGAAGACGCCCGTGTTCATCAGGCTGCCGTTCTGCGTGACGATGCCGGTATAGGTGGCGTAAGCGGACATGGCCGCAAACGCGATGGAACTGTTGGAAGAAAGCAGGCCGTCCAGGCCGTCCAGGATGTTGGCGGAATTATCTACCGCCACGATCACGAACGCCGCCACCGGGATATAGAAAACACCAAGCTCCAGCCGTTTCGAAGTGAAAGGCAGCATGATCCCGGAGCCTATGGAATCGCTCGCGTAGGCGATCACGGCGAAAACGATCGCCAGAACGATCTGAGGCAAGAGTTTCTGCTTTACCGTAAGGCCTTCGGAACGGTGGCGCACCACCTTGAGGTAGTCGTCCACAAATCCGACGAGGCCGAAAGAGAGAGTGCAAAGCACGCAGTACAGAAGCAGCTGTCCGTGGTCGTTTTTATAGCGGAAGCCGAAAGCCAGGGAGCATAGCAGGCCTGCCGCCAGGAACGAAACGCCACCCATGGTGAGGGCGCCCTGCTTGGCCATATGGTTCTGCGGGCCAAGTTCGTTGATGGTCTGCCCCACTCGCAGCTTTTTGAGCACCGGCAGCAGGGTATAGCCGCCCAGCATTGACAGAAGCAGGGCGCACAGCCCGGCGATGATATGATAAACCATGTATCTCTCCTTACATTTCGTTGAGCAGCTCCGACACGATCTCCTTTTCGTCAAAGGGATGCTTGACGCCCTTGATCTCCTGATAGGTCTCGTGGCCCTTGCCGGCGAGCACCACCGTGTCGCCTTCCTTCGCGTTTTCAAGGGCGTACCTGATAGCTTCGCGGCGGTTTTCGATCACGATGTACTGATCCGTAACGGGCTTGATGCCTGCTTCGATCGCATCGATGATGTCCATGGGTTCTTCGCCCCGGGGATTGTCGCTGGTGATGATGCAGAAGTCTGCGTATTTTCCGCCGATGGCGCCCATGATGGGACGCTTGAGAGCGTCGCGTCCGCCACCGCAGCCGAACAGTGCGATCAGCCTGCCGCGGGTGGATTCCCGCAGGGATTTGAGCACGTTCTCCAGCGCGTCCGGCGAGTGGGCGTAATCCAGGATCACACGGTACGGCGTATTTGTGTCCAGCAGTTCCACGCGGCCCGGAACGTTCTTGAGGGCCTCCAGGCCCTTTTTGACCGAATCCATGCTCATGCCTGCCTTGTCGGCGAGAGCTGCCGCCATCAGCGCATTGTAGACGTTGAATATCCCGCTTAAGCGCAGGTGAACGGTCTCGGTGGCCCGCTTGTGGAAGCTCAGAAGGAAGTCAACGCCGGTTTTGGTCATCTCCACCTGGTTCGCGTACACGTCCGCGGGTTCGCGTATGCCCACGCGGGTGAACGAGGCGCCCATATCCTTCAGGCCCTTCACCACGGTGAGATCGTCCACGTTCACCACCAGGCTGTCCGTCATGGCGGCGATCTTCAGTTTGGCGGCGAGATACTTTTCCATGGTCCCGAAATAATCCAGATGATCCTGCGAAAGATTGGTAAAGCCCGCCGTAAGGAAGCGCACGCCGTCTATGCGGTACATGTCCAGCGCATGGGCCGACACTTCCATTATAACATATTCCATCCCTGCGCGCACCATTTCCAGAAGAATTTTCTGAAACTCAATGGGATCGGGCGTGGTCTTGCCGGCTTCGTACTCCTTATCGCCGATCATCGTGCACACGGTGCCGATCAGGCCCGTGGGATGGCCTGCTTCCTGCAGGATCGAGCGGAGCATGAAGCTGGTGGTGGTTTTGCCCTTTGTTCCGGTGATGCCGATCATCTTGAGCTTCTTTGCCGGGAAGCCGTAGAACGCCGCCGCGATGTGGCTCATGGCCCTGCGGACGGAATCTACTTTGATCTGCGCTGCGTCTGTGTCGAGCCTGCGCTCCACCACCAGCGCCACCGCCCCGTTGCTTACCGCTGCCGGCGCGAAATCGTGCGCGTCGGTATGAAGGCCGGGAACGCAGAAAAACAAACCGCCTGCGCTTTTCGTGCGCGAATCGGCGGTAAGTTCGTTTATCTCGGTTTCAGGGTTTCCGTATATCTCGCATGCAAAAGGAAGATCGCGGACAAGATCGATGATACGCATATTTCCTCCTGTCAGTTGGACGCCAGCTGCGTTCCGCTGTGCTGGGGCAGGTAGAGGCTGACCAGCTTTTCGTCGTTGTCCACCATGTAGAGCCTTTCGCGGGCCAGCTGCCTGATCACTTTTTCCTTGGTCTCGGCTGTGAGGGTGAGCTGGCGGCTGTCGATCTGCTCCATCAGGCTGTTCTGGGCGCGTTTCAGTTCGTTAAGCTTTGCCTTGGTGCGCGCAAGATCGTTTGCTGTCTGGAAGCCCAGAATCAGAGCGAGCAAAAGCACCGCGCCGGCAAGGTATGACAGCCACTTGGCCTGGCCCTTCACGGGACGCACGGGCTGGTAGGACTTTACCGTGCGCGGCATGGAGCGGTCGCTGCGGCTCGGAGCGTCGTTCCAGTTATATACTTTTTTGCCGGAGCCGTTTATTCTCTTCATGTCGGCCATGCTTCATCGCTCCCTTCGGTGCTTTCGAAGAAGTATTTTTCGTTTACGTAATCCAGGGCTTCGTCCTTTTCGCCGCGGCTGACCAGGGACGATTGGGCCCTGCAGGCATCCTGGTTCCAGATCTCCAGCGTGCTGCCCACGCCCATCAGAACGACCTCGCTGCCCTCCGTGAGCCCGTAATCCTGCCGTACAGCCTGCGGGATGAGCACGCGGCCCTGGGCGTCGGCGTTGTACGGGAAAAACGTACTGGAGAAGATGAGGCGCTTCAGCTTGTGGGCGCGCCGGTCGGTATCCGGGATGCGGCGCAGCTTCAGGCTCTTCTTTTCCCAGTCCTCTTTGCAGTACAGGGCGAGGGTCTCCAGGTCGCTGGAAAGGGAGATCACAAAATCCTGCCCCAGCAGGTCCCGGTAGCCCTGGGGAAGGAACAAGCGGCCCTTCGCGTCTATCGTGAGCAGGCTTCTGCCGTTAAATTCCGCCATTCGGGTCGCCTCCTTCCGTTATGTGACAAAATTATACCACATATTTCCCTTTAAATCCACTATTAAATCCATTTTTCCCACTTTAAAACGGCCTGCCTTCGGTAAATTTCTTGTTAATTTCTGAAAAGACAGCAAAAAAGACGGCATCCGTTTTTCGGATGCCGTTTGAAAGAACACTTTTTATGCCTGCGTGATCAGGGAGAGTTTGAAGCCGGTGCCGTCGCAGGACACCTGATGATAATTCACACCGTTGTGTTCGCCGCGGAAAGCGCCTTTGAGCGCGCTGCCGTGCAGGTGGCCGTACACCGCGTGCGCGACATGGTATTTTTCGAGCAGGGCCGTGACCTCGGTATCGGGATTCGCTTCGGTTAGCGGCGGATAGTGCAGCATGCACACGATGATGCCGCCCTTGCTGAGCACTTTGGCCCTTTCCAGCGACATTTCCAGCCGCATGAGCTCGCGCCGGCAGATGCGCTCGTCTTCCGCGTCGCTCGTATCGCAGGGCAGTATCCAGCCGCGGGTGCCGCACAGGGTGATCCCGGATACGCGTACGGCGTCGTTCTGCAGCGCATACATGCCTTCGGGCAGCGCGTCCCGCACGCGGCTGATGGAGGCCCACCAGTAGTCGTGATTGCCGCGGATGATCACCTTGCGCCCGGGCAGGGACGCTACGCTTTGGATGTCCTCCCGCGCGTCTTCCAGCTTCATCGCCCAGGACAGGTCCCCGGGCAGAAGCACCAGGTCGTCGTCCGTCACGCGGCTCGTCCAGTCGGCGCGGATGCGCTCAAAGTGGTCGTCCCACTGGGAGCCGAACACGTTCATGGGCTTGCTGTTTCCGCCGGGAAGATGCAGGTCGCTTATCGCATATACAAGCACGGTCAGACCTCTTCGTCTTCCTCGTCCTCTTCTTCCTTGTCTTCCTCGTCGAACATGTCGTCGTCCTCGGCAAAGTTCTCTCCGTCCTCGCCGCCCACGTCCACTTCGATCTCTTCCATGGAGCTCACGCTGCCGATATCGATATCGCGGCTGCTGGGATCGCTCACGCCGTCGTCCACGCCCTCATCGCTGCGGCGCTGCAGTTCCTTGAGGCAGAAGGCGCATACCTCCTGGCCGGGTATCACGGGGTTTTCACCGCACTCGGAGCACAGTTCGATCATATCGTCAGGTTCGGGCTCGCCGCGCACGTCCTTGCGGCACACGGAGCACATGCCTTCGTTTTCGTACATATAATTCAGTTCGCACCTGGGACACTTGATCAGTTTCATTCTCATTCCTCCGATAGTTGCTTTGGATAGCGCATATATAATACACAATAATCGCCGTATGGAAAGCCCCTGCGCAGGGGTTTTACGTTAATTCTTTGTAATATCGGACATATCTGCGGGTCTCCCGGGCGCCTGTTCCCTGTGTGAGGCGAACGGACGGACGGTTGTTTACGTCGATCACCGAGGCTTCCGCACGCGTTATACCGCTTTGGATCAGGCTCTCGCACAGCGCATCCAGAAGCAGAAGCGTTACCGCCGGACGGAAGGGCACATCCTTTGTGATGAGCGTGGTCACGCGCAGAAGCGGCCTGCCCCGAAGCGTCATGGCGTAGCCGAGTGCCCTGCCATTGCCGTCCAGGGCGACAAAGCTAAAGCGCGCGGATATGTATCTGCGTATCCTCCCGGCCTGAAGCGCGGTCTCGCTTTGCCACGCGCCCGCAAGCTCGTACGCCGCGCGGGACAGCCCGTCCCCGAACAGGCCGAAACGGGCTTTCTGAACGCGTACGCCGAAACGGGCGGAGAGCCTGCCTGCATAGGCACGGTACGGATTCACGGCGGGCACGGCGATCTCAAAGCACGCTTCCGTCATGCAGGGCGCAAAGCCGGCCTTTAATAGCGCCCGCGTCTGTCCCGCGTCTCCGGGACCGGTGAAGGCACCCCTGTCTGTTCCGCAAGGCCTGTCGCACTGGCCGGTGAACAGTCCGCTGCCGTCCGGGGGCACAGGTCCGGTCAGGGCCTCCGCGTCCGGGTAAGCATTTTGCGCTGCTTCAAGCAAAAGCGCGAACGCGTTTTCGTCACCGTCCAAAAACGCAAAAAAGGCAGTGCGCCGTCCGGTGTTCCTTTGATAGGCGGCGTCCTTCCACACGAGGATGCGCGCTTTGGGCCGTCCGTCCTTCAGCGCCATGAAATAAGATGCGTTATCCGGGCGGCAGAACAGGCGCAGATACTCCGCTTCGTCCCGGCTGTACCCGCAGGCGCGCGAGAGTGAAAAAAAAGCCCTTTTCTGCCTCGGGCTTTCGGCTTTTATGACGGTATACATCTAGTTACTGTTGGGGTTCGGCCTCGTCCGCCTGCTCAAGCTCGGCAAGCTTTCGTCTTACGGCCTTAAAGTCTTCCCAGGCCTCCCGCTTTTTGGAAGGATCGCGCAGAAGCGCGCTGGGATGGTAGGTGGGCATGAAAAACACGCCCTTGCGTTCCACCCATATGCCGCGGGCGGCGGAGATGGGCCTGTCCTCCCCCAGCACATACCTCAGGGCGATCTTGCCCAGAAGCACGATCACGCGGGGACGGATCAGAACGAACTGCTGCCTCAGATACGGCATGCATGCGGCGGCCTCGTCGGGTTCGGGGTTGCGGTTCATGGGCGGACGGCACTTGACCACGTTGGCGATGTATACCTCGCACCTTTCCATGCCGATGGCATGGATCATCGTGTCCAGCAGCTTTCCGCTGGCGCCCACAAACGGCCTGCCCTGCTCGTCTTCGTCGCGGCCCGGCCCCTCGCCGATGAACATCAGGCGGGCGTTCGGATCGCCCTCGCCCGGCACAGGATGGGTGCGGTTTTCGCACAGCCGGCACAGGCAGCAGCCGTTCACGCTTTCAAGCAGCGTTTCCCAGGAAGCTTTCACTTCAGCCTCCGTTCATGTGCAGCACGCGCTCGCCGATGGTGAAGAACTCGCCGAATGACACCGGCACATCGCTTTTGAGCCAGGCCACGAGCTCGATGATCAGCGTGACGCACATCAGAACCAGCGCGGCGCAGGCTACGGTGACGAGAAAGTCAACCAGGCCAGCGGCGATCTGATAGCGCAGGCGGCGTTTGCGGTATTCCTTTTTGGTGATCAGTTTTGCCATTATATGTAGTCCTTCCAGTCCTTCTCCTCCGGAGTGGGCAGGCGGTGCAGCTGCCCCTTGCCGGAAAGCTCCGGCCAGTGAAGCTGCCTGAGCGCTTCGTACAGCACGATAGCCACGGAATTGCTCAGGTTCAGCGACCGGGCTTCCGGGCGCATGGGTATGCGCAGACACCGGGCATAGTTTGCCGCGAGCAGCTCTTCGTCAAGGCCCCTGGTCTCTTTTCCGAAAACAAGATAATCGTCAGGCCGGTACTGCACAGCCGCGTGGTCCCGCGGTGCCTTGGTGGAGAGAAAATACATGTTCGCGTCCGGATTCCTGGCGCAGAAGTCCTGCCAGTTTTCGTATACAGTATACTCCATCAGGTTCCAGTAATCAAGACCCGCGCGCTTGAGGTGCTTGTCATCCAGCACGAAGCCCAGGGGCTTGATCAGGTGCAGTTTCGCCCCGGTCGCCGCGCAGGTGCGGGCGATGTTGCCCGTGTTCTGCGGTATCTCCGGTTCCACCAGAACGATGTTCATGTGTTTTCCCCCAGTGCGATCTGTTCGATCATAAACGCGGCGCCGTCCTTGTCCACGTGCGGCGCGATGTGCGTTGAAACGGCCTTCAGGCTGTCCACCGCGTTTTCCATGGCCACCCGGACGCCCGCGGATAAAAGCAGGCCAACGTCGTTGGAGCCGTCGCCAAGGGCCATGATTTCTTCTTTTTGTACGCCGAAGCGTGCGGCCAATTCCGCGACGGCTTTGCCTTTGCCGCCGCCCGGCGGCAGGATCTCGAGGTTGTAGGGAAAGGCGCTGGATACGGACATGCCCCAGGAAATGAACTCGCTTCGCAGTTCGTCGATCAGCGCTTTGTCGTCGCTGTATGCCTCGAACTTGTAAGGGCCTTTTACCCCCTCGGTCTTCATGATCAGCCTGTCGGATTCCACGGCAAAGGCTTCCCCTTTTTTCGCCTCGCTCACGCGGCAGCAAAGGGAGCCGTAGCCGTTGGTTTCCGGCAGGGTATATACCTTCGTGCCCACGTAAGAAGTCATGAAGCAGCCCGCCCTGAGCAGCCGGTCGCACACGCGGCGCGCGGTCTGTTCTTCCATGCGGTCCTCGTAGATCGGACTCTCCCAGGGATGCGCGTCGGCGCGGCCCCCGTTTGCGCTGATCACCGGGCAGTCAAGACCCGCGTCCAAAGCCACGCGGGCGGTATTCAGAAACGTGCGGCCGCTGGCCAGCACGAAAGGGATGCCCGCTTCAGCGCAGCGCCGGATCGTATCCAGGGTGCGCGGGGACATCCTGCCGCCGATGGGCATGAGCGTGCCGTCTATATCGGAAACGATCATGCGGATCATGGGTTCTCCTCCGGCAGGATGCATGCGTTTTGGACCCTCAGCAGCTTTCCGATCTTCGCGCCGGCCAGGTCGTTTTCGTCCGTGCAGGTGACGAAGGTCTGCACGCCCTCCAGCCGCGAGATGAGCAGGCGCCGCCTTTCAGGGTCCAGTTCACTCATCACATCGTCCAGCATGAGCACGGGGGCTTCGCCTGTCTGAAGCTCCATAAGCTCGATCTCGCTGAGCTTGAGCGAAAGCGCGCAGGTGCGCACCTGCCCCTGGGAGCCGTAAGCGCGGGCGTCCATGCCGTCGATGAACACGCCCAGGTCGTCCCGGTGGGGCCCGGATGTGGTGGTCACGCGCTTTATATCCGCTGCCCAGCGCTGGGAAAAAGCTTCCATAAGGTTATTTTGCGTCTCGGCTTCGTCTGCGCCGCAGGCGACGTCCGGCTCGTACTCCACCTTCAGGCGTTCTTTGCCGCCCGACACAGATTCATGCACATGTGACGCGGTTTCGGCCAGGCGCTTAACGAATGCCTGCCTGGCCGCCTGGATGGCGGCGCCGCTTACGGCAAGTTCATTGTCCCACAGGTCCAGCGTGTCGGGGCTTACGCCGCTTACCGCGCAGTCCCTGAGGAGTGTATTCCTCTGCTTAAGGGCGCGGTTATAGCGCTGCAGATTATAATAGTAGTCCGGGCGCAGCTGGCTCAACTCCATATCAATAAAGCGCCTGCGCATGCCGGGGCCGTCCTTGATCATGCGCAGATCCTCCGGCGCGAACAGAACGCCCGTGATATGGCCGAGCATCTCGCCCGAGCGTTTCACCTGGGAGCCGTTAACCTTCACGCGCCGTCCGCCCGCCTGGGTGAGGGCAAATTCCACGTCGTGCAGGCCGTCTTTGCGGCGGCCTGTGACCTTTACGTAGAAGGCGTCCTCCCCCATGCGGATCATTTCCCGGTCGTGGGAGGTGCGGTGGGAGCGGCCCGTGCAGCACAGATACACGGCCTCCAGCACGTTGGTCTTGCCCTGCGCGTTGTCGCCCGCCAGCACCGTAACGCCCTCGCAGGGGGCGATCAGTGCCTCTTCGTAATTTCTGAAGTTTTTGAGATGTATCGAGTTGATCCTCATGCGTTCTCCCGCACTTCCCCGGTTTCTGCATCCCGAAGGGAAACGGAGCTCCCGGACAGAATGCCCGGGAGCGCTTGCTTACAGATTTACGACTTCCGGCTCTTTGCCGAAGGCACAGAAGACGGCGGTGGCGTTTTTGAAGTAAAACACCTCGGTATTGCCGTCATCGGGGGAGTACATGGCCTTCAGGCTGGGGTACGCCTCCAGCATGGAGACGCGGGCTTCCCTGCGGTCGTCCTCGATGAGCTCTCCGGACAGGCGGAGCCACTGGCCGTCCTTGAACGCGCAGATCTCGGCTTTGGGATTTGCATGCAGCTGTTTGGACACGTCCTTCACCTTGCCCGTCTGGATGTACAGCCTGCCCTCAAAGATGTGCGCGGTGCCGAAGGGCCTCACGCGGGGCTGGTCTGCGTCCACGGTTGCCAGGTAGTATACGCCGGCTTCCTTCAGAAAATTCATGACCCGTTCCATACTGTGCCTCCTGTTAATATGATGATGTGATCGCTTTTGCGGCCGGGGGACTTTGCCCGACGCGCTCAGCGGAAAAAGCCTTATCCCTTTTTTCTCGCTTCCAGCTTTTTGCGGGCTTCGGTGCCCAGGATCTTTTTGCGCATGCGGATGGACTTTGGCGTGATCTCCACAAGCTCATCGTCGTCGATATAGTCCATGGCCTCTTCCAAAGTGAGGATGCGGATGCCCGTTACCTTGAGGGCTTCTTCGGCGGAGGCGCTGTTGCGGATGGAGGTCAGGTGCTTTTTCTTGCACACGTTCACGTCGATGTCGCCGGGGCGGGAATTGCGCCCGATGATCATGCCGGTGTACACGCGGGTGCCCGGCTCCACGAACAGCTCGCCGCGGTCCTGGATGTAGAACATGGCGTAGTTGGTGGTCTCGCCCGTTTCCCAGGCCACCAAGGAACCGCTGGGGCGGGAAGGGATCTCGCCCTTGTAAGGCTCGTAGCCGGAGAACACGGCGCTCATCACGCCCTCGCCGCGGGTGTCGGTCAAGAATTCGCTGCGGTAGCCGAACAGGCCCCGAGACGGCACGCTGAACTCCAGGCGCACCCGGTCCTGGCCCTCCATGCTCACCAGCACGCCCTTGCGGCGACCCATTTTTTCGATGACGGCGCCGGAGTACTCCGTGGGCACGTCGCACACCAGCTGCTCCATGGGCTCGCATTTCACGCCGTCGATCTCCTTAAACAGGACCGTGGGCTTGGTTACGGCAAACTCATAGCCCTGGCGGCGCATGGTCTCGATGAGGATGGAAAGATGCAATTCTCCCCTGCCGGACACTTTAAAGCAGTCGGTGGTTCCGGTGTCCTCCACGCGCAGGGAAACGTCCGTCTGCATTTCCTTGAACAGGCGGGCGCGCAGGTGGCGGCTGGTAACGTAGGTGCCTTCGGTGCCCGCGAAGGGAGAATCGTTCACCACAAAGTCCATCGCCACGGTGGGCTCGGTGATCTTCACGAAGGGCAGCGGGTCGGCCAGCGCCACGTCGCAGATGGTGTCTCCGATGGCCAGTTCGCCGAAGCCCGTTACGGCCACGATGTCACCCACCCGGGCGCTTTCGCAGGGCACGCGCTTTAAGCCGTCAAACTCGAACAGGCCGCCCAAACGCGCCGCGGGAGACACGAAGCTTTGGCCGTAGATGCAGCGCACGGCCATTTGGCCCGCCTTGATGGAGCCGCGCTCGATGCGGCCGATGCCGATGCGCCCCACGTAGTCGTTGTAGTCTATGGTGGAGATGAGCAGCTGCAGGCTGGCCTCGTCGTCGCCTTCAGGCGCCGGGATGTGGCTCAGGATCGTATCGAACAGGGGGATCAGGTTTTTGGCGGGCTCGTCCAGATCCAGCGTGGCCACGCCGGTTCGCCCGGAGCAAAATACCACGGGAGAGTCCAGCTGCTCGTCGGTAGCGTCCAGCTCCAGCAGCAGCTCCAGCGTTTCGTCCACCACCTCGCGGCAGCGTTGGTCGGGCCTGTCCATCTTGTTGACCACGATGATCACAGGCAAGTCGAGGTCCAGCGCTTTTTTGAGCACAAAGCGCGTTTGCGGCATGGGGCCCTCGAAGGAATCCACCAGCAAAAGCACGCCGCCTACCATCTTGAGCACGCGCTCCACCTCGCCGCCGAAGTCCGCGTGGCCGGGAGTGTCCACCACGTTGATCTTGACGCCCTTGTAGTGGATGGCCGTGTTTTTGGACAGGATGGTAATGCCTCTTTCGCGCTCCAGGTCGTTGGAGTCCATCACGCGGTCGGAGACCTGCTGGTTTTCCCGGAATACGCCGGACTGCTTGAGCATTTCGTCCACCAGCGTGGTCTTGCCGTGGTCTACGTGGGCGATGATGGCGATGTTGCGGATGTCTTCCCTTACGATTTTCAAAGTGTATACCTTCTTTTTTGAATTACTGTCTGATAGGCTGCGGGGATCAGTAGGTCCCCACCCGTTTGTAGGTCTGTATGATCTGTTCAAAGTCCTTCAGGCTCACCGCCGCGGGGATCGAGTGATCCGAGGCAAAGATGTAGCCGCCGGACTGCATCATCATGGGTACGAGCTTTTCGATCTGCGGAAGGATGACCTCCGGCCTGTGCCAAAGGGCGGCGTTGGTGCCGCCGTGGAACAGAAGACGGCTTCCAAACTCCTTTTTGAGCTTTTCCGGCTCCATGCCCGCCTTGACCTCCAGCGGGTTCAGACCGTCCAGGCCCATATCCGCCAGCTCCGGCACGAGGGGCATGATGTTGCCGCAGGAATGCAGGCGCACGTAGCAGCCGTGTCTGTGGCCCCAGTCTATAGCCTTTTGGTGAAAGGGCTTAAGCAGCTCGCGGTAGTCCCGCAAAGAGAAAAACTGCGTGCCTTTATAGCCCATGTCGTCCGGCCATGAAACCTCGTCGAAGGTGTAGCCTGCGTCCCACACCATGTCCATGAGGGCAAGGTTTAAGTTGAGTTCCGTGTCGAACATGTCCATCACCCACTCAGGCTCGTCCTTCATGGCGATGAGCATGTTCTCGGTGCCTACCATGCCGGAATGGGTGATGTCGAAGCCGAACCACAGTGCGCCTGTGATCCATCGGCCTTCTTCCCGCCATGTCCTGTACTTGCGCTTCAGCCTGTCCCAGGGAATGCGGTCGGAGGAGGGCGTCATGCGCGGCTTGACCTTTAGCCACTCGTCCGGCGTGGTCACCTGAAAGCCCAGGGATTCCGGCGTGGTGGTGTGGTGCCTGAAATTCCGCCTTGTGGCGCCCCAGGGCGTCGTGGAGACGATGAACTCGTCGTTTTCCTCTAAAACGCGCACTGGAAGACGCGGAGAACTGTCCACGGAGACAGAGGCGGTCTTATCCAGGTCGAAGTATCCCAGGTAGTCGTCCGTGGGCAGGCCCTCTTCGCGCCAGCGGGCCAGGGTCTCCGTCCAGGCGTAGTCCATAAAGGGCACCCGGTCCGCTTCGCGGTGCTCGTACATTCGCCGGAACCGTTCGTTCGTGGTCATGAGTTCTTCCCCTGTGTGCGCTTTTTACAGCTCAGTCTTGTCGGCTTCCATGCGGTCCGCCGTTTCGGCCAGTACGAGCCCCTTGTTGTTTTCCGTGCACAGGCGGATGGACCATTCGTTTTCGAAAAACAGCACGTCTCGGTTCGCTTTATCCACAGCCGGAACGGTGGTGGAGGGCAGCCGGAGCTTGTCCACGGGCTTGGGCGTTTCCTTGATCCACCGTACGTAGCGGTACGGCAGGGTCTCGCGGGTGATCTCCACGCCGTATTCGCTCTTCAGGCGGTACTCCAGTACATCCATCTGCAGGGCGCCCACCACACCGGCGATCATCTCTTCCCGGCCGATGTTGGGGCGCTTGAAGGTCTGCACCGCGCCTTCCTGGCTGAGCTGGTTCACGCCCTTCAAAAACTGCTTGCGCTTCATGGAATCCACGGGGCTTACGCGGCTGAAGAACTCCGGCGCGAACAGCGGGATGCCGCTGTAGCGCACGGGCGCGCCGGTGCACAGCGTGTCGCCCAGGCGAAAGATGCCCGGATCGAACAGGCCGATGATGTCGCCGGGATACGCCGTTTCCACGGTCTCGTGCTCCTGGGCCATGAACTGCTGGGGCTGGGCGAGCTTGATGCGCTCGTTTGTGGAGGAATGCCACACGCTCATGCCCTTTTCAAACACGCCGGAGCAGACCCGCATGAAGGCCAGGCGATCGCAGTGGGCGGGATTCTTGTTGGCCTGGATATTGGAGATGAAGCCCGGGAACTTCTCGTCCATCGGATAGATGAG
>JAEEGL012389401.1_pt1 | contig 67370 bp, 58 predicted proteins | sample 9134231 | NCBI WGS metagenome assembly JAEEGL01 (sample SAMN16246548, study PRJNA631951) | gut metagenome | biome: gut microbiome; feature: rumen; material: fiber-attached | host: Bos | place: Iran: Karaj | collected 2018-10 | reverse complement strand
TGGTTTTCACGGAAAACTAAAACCGCAGCACATCGTCAGATTTGCTTACCATACATACTCAGTATGCTTTCGCAAATCTTCCTTGTTCTGCGGCTTATTTTTCTCGGGAAAACTGCTTCGCACCTCAAAGAAATGAAATTTGTGCATATTTGCAGGTTTTGACGACGAGGAATACTTGGCTGTATTCCGAGGAGGAAACCCTGCATAAGATGTGCAAAGGTCGCTCTTTGAGGCATTACTGTTTTATGACCCTCCGCCCTTTCCGTGCGCTTTTTGTATGTCTTGAGTTTTATACTGTTGCCGCCGCTTCTTCGCTTTCGTCCTCACGGCCGTATTTTGTGATATTCTCCGCTACCTTTACTCTGCGCTCGTTGAGTTCACGGTACATTCTGTCACGTTTTTCTTTGTTGATATTATACCAGAACATCGGTATCATACTTGAAAGCACTATGAACGCGGGGATAATCGTAGCCATTGCGAATATCCATTTCTGCGCCTTCTCGGGCTGCTCTCTTCCTTCCGTATAAGCGGTCTGATCGTAGCCTATCCACTGCTTGTATCTCGGCTGAAGCACGCCGTTTATTCTCGAAGGAATCTTACAAAGGAATGTGCTCGCAACAGAGAGAGTTGCCTCGTTTCTGAAGCCGCATTTCCACTCGATGTAGTCGTTGCATTCGTTGCTGATTTCCTGGTTTGACAGGCTCTTTACGCCCCAGAAGGTGGCGTAGATGATTTCCCATACTGCGGTGACGGGCAGCATGGGTATGCGCTGAGTGAAAAATCTGTTGCCTTTTTTGTCCTTTATAAACATTCCGTAGAAGAAGAGCGGGATGTAAAAAGTCTTTGCGAATACCTGCGAAATCATATACAGGCTTCTTGTTGAAAACTTAGTGGTCAGGTAGTTATACTTCGCAAAACCTATAGGCTGGAAGAAGAATGACGGTATGCCCGCAATTGTCTCAAATGTGGTCATATTGAGCACCTGACGGTAGTAGTCGTTGGTGGTAAGTCCGGTGCCGAATGAGCCGAGAGCGTTGCTGAACATATACATAAGAATCGGTCTGTTGGTAAACACGATTTTAAGGCTCTCTTTGATTTTTGCCGTTTCAATCTTCTGGTGCACGCGCTCCTTGGCGAGTTTGCAGTACCAGGAGATAATCAGACCCGAAGCAATCGCCGTGAGAGGACCTACAATAAGCAGAGACGCTTTTATCATATCCGCGCTTGTTCTGGTGGCCGATTTCACTATGCCGTTCTTTATGAAGTCCAGCATAAACTCAATCACCAGGTCGGGTATTCTCGAATAGATAATGCTGAAATAACTTGAGATAGCAAGCAGCCTTCGTCTGTCGGAAGGGTAGGGGGTTATGGTTGAAATATACCCGCCTATCGCAACGTTTTTGAAGTTTGAGAGCAGTTCAAATGTCATATCGAGAGCCGCAAACACAAAGAATTTGGGCAGATATGAAAAATTGTCAACATGCTCGGGAGAGAAAATCATCGGCAGCAGCCAGTATATGGTTGAAACAATCGCCAGCGGTATGCCGCCTATGAAAATATAGGGCACGAATTTGCCCCAGCGGGTTCTCGTTTTTTCGATTATTCCCGCTACAAGGAAGTCGTCAACAACATCCCAGACTCCCGCAACTATATTGTATTTTGACTGCAGGGAAAGGCTTATTTTCAGGATGCTGTCAATGAATAAATCTTTGTGGCCGTCAATGTTGAAGTTGCGGCTGCCGTCAAAGAGCATATAACCGATGGTCTGGCGGCGGTTGATAACTCTTCTGTCAACATCAACGAGCTGCCTTAACTTCGCGTTGGTTTCTTCAAGTTCGCTTTCATAACTGCTTTTCTTTTGTTCTTCACTCACCGGTTACACCTCCTTATTTCATTTTACTGCGCTGTTCTTCTTCTTTGGCGCGGGCTTCTTCCTCTTTGCGCCTTACTTCCTCCTGCATGGCGGTAAGGGCTTCGACCATCTTTTTGCGTATTTCGAGTTCACTCATGCCTTCCTCAACATACCTGTAGTATTCTTCGCTCGGCAGTCCGCCTATGTAACAAACAGTGTGCTTCACGGGCAGCCCTTTCTTTGCGAGCACGAGGTTGTAAACAAGCAGGGCGGCAAAAAGAGCGATATACACAAACGCGCCGGCCGAAAGGGAATAACCGCCTGCCGCGATAATCGCCGCTCCCGCCGTAACTGCGCAGAGCAGTTTAATGCTGTCAAAAATCAGATTTCTGATTTTTCCGTGTTTTCCCAGCGACATCACAAGGCAGATTGAACTTACAAGTATCAGCACCGCCGACACAAGCACCAAAACCAGAGATAAATCGGGGGCTTTTCCGCCGAGAGCGTTGCTTATGATTTTGCTGAAATCGTTTGAAGAAATATACTTATAGATGCCTATTGCGTTTATGCTTTTTCCGCCTGATTTGCACAGCGGCAGAAAGAGTGCGCCCAGCGGTATTACCGAAAGCACCAGCCTTGCGATTGCCTGAGGCGAGCCGAAAATCGACGCCTTCGCCCTGTCTATGCCGGGCTGATGTTTTGCGTGCTCTATTTCCGCTTTTTCGCTTTCTTCGAGCAGCCTTTCGTTTGAGCCGAAATAGATAAGGTTTACTCCGCACGAGGGGCAGTCCTGCTTCCAGTCAATAAACCGGAGTTTTTTGCCGCAGTTAGGGCATACGGCCATAAGAAATCCCTCCTGTTCATGTTGTTTTTCTTTAACTGAATTATATGTGTTTTTACACAGTACAGTCAACTGTTTTTTTGAAAAAAATAGATAATCTGCCGAAATACGCCTTTAAATGAATTAAAACTGTAAAAACGGGCTGAAATATGATAAAATGCAAAGCGAATAAAAAACACGGAGGAACCTTAAATGAATATACAGATTCTCAAACTCCTTTCCAAAGACGCAAGAATGAGCGCAAAAGAACTTTCCGTTATTACCGGCCTTACCGAAGAAGAGGTTGAAACGGAAATAAAGGATATGACAAAGGAAGGGCTTATCAGAGCCTGCAAAGCCGTTATTGACTGGGAAAAACTTGACGACGGTTATGTTTCAGCCCTCGTTGACCTCAAGGTTACTCCCAAGCCCGGCTACGGTTTTGAGGATGTTGCCAAAAAAGTGGCAAGGTACAAAGAGGTTGAAAGCGTTTATCTGCTTTCGGGTGTATCCGACCTTTGCGTTATCGTAAAGTGCAGAAACTTCCAGGAGGTTTCCCGCTTTGTTTCAAAAGAACTCGCGGTCATGGAAGGCATCACCTCAACCAAAACACAGTTTGTTATGAGAAGATATAAAGAACTTGATGTTGCTCTCGATGTTGAAAGCAACGATGAGCGGGGAGTTGTTTCGTCTTGCTGAATTACGAGTCTGTTCTCAACAACAGAATAACGGAGATTCAGCCCTCGGGTATCAGAAAGTTTTTTGATATAGCGGCCACAATGGAAGACGTGATTTCCCTCGGCGTAGGCGAGCCCGATTTCGAAACGCCCTGGAAGATAAGAAACGCGGCTATTATGTCGCTTGAAGGCGGCAAAACGAGTTATACCTCCAACAGAGGCCTCGCGCCTTTAAGAGAAGAGATTTCCGCATATCTCAGGCGCAAGTATTCACTCTCCTATGAGCCGAAATCCGAAATCCTCGTAACCGTGGGCGGCAGTGAGGCGATTGACGCCGCCGTGCGCTCTGTGGTGAACGACGGCGACGAAGTGATTATCCCTCAGCCGAGTTATGTCTGCTATGTGCCTATGGTGCTTATGGCGGGCGGTGTGCCCGTGATAATCCGCAACAAAGCCGAAAACGATTTCAAACTCACCGCCGCCGAGTTAAGGGAGAAAATAACTCCGAAGACAAAGGCGATTATCCTGCCTTATCCCTCAAACCCGACGGGCGCGATTATGGAAAAGGCGGACTATGAGGAGATTGAAAAACTGATAAGCGGCACGGATATCATTCTTATTTCCGATGAGATTTATTCCGAACTTACCTTCAACGGCAAGCACCACGTTTCACCCGCATCTGTCGGAAACCTCAGAGAGCGTACCATAGTCATAAACGGCTTCTCCAAAGCATTTTCTATGACGGGCTGGCGTCTCGGTTATGTATGCGCGCCCAAAGAGATAATTGCCCAGATTACCAAACTTCACCAGTATTCCATTATGTGCGCGCCCACCACTTCGCAGTATGCCGCAATCACCGCCCTGAGAGACTGTGATATGGATGTTGAGGCAATGATTGAAGAGTATGATATGCGCAGAAAACTTATGGTTTACGGCTTCAACGAAATAGGGCTCGAATGCAGAGAACCGGAAGGCGCTTTCTATGTATTCCCGAGTATCCAAAGCACGGGTATGACCAGCGAGGAATTCTGTGAAAAACTGCTTGAGGAAGAGCGCGTCGCTCTTGTACCCGGCACCGCCTTCGGAGAGTGCGGCGAAGGGTATGTGAGAGCCTCTTACTGTTACAGCACCGACCACATAAAAACAGCCATAGAACGAACAGGCAATTTTCTTAAAAATTTATAATATAATAATTTACAATGCCGGAGCGATGTGATAAGATAATATCAGTATCGTCCCGGCATTTTATTATATGGAGATTATCAATGGATATTTTTGATGTTTTTACATTACTCGGAGGTCTCGCGCTCTTCCTTTTCGGTATGAGCGTTATGGGCACCGCGCTCGAAAAAAGAGCGGGCGGAGGGCTCAAAAACCTGCTCGGCAGGCTGACTTCAAGCAAGGTCGGCGGCATCGCCACCGGCGCGGCTGTCACCACAGTCACACAGGCGTCGTCGGCCACCACCGTTATGGTAGTCGGCTTTGTAAACTCGCGCCTTATGACTCTGAGTCAGGCAATCAATGTTATCATCGGCGCAAACGTCGGTACTACGGTCACCGCGTGGATTCTTTCGCTTAACGGCATCAGCAGTGACAATGTCTTTTTAAGACTGCTCAAGCCTACCTCGTTTACTCCCGTGCTCGCTTTTATCGGAATCATAATGTATATGTTTTCCAAAAAGAGCAAAAACAAGGATGTAGGCACGGTACTTCTCGGCTTTGCCACTCTTATGACAGGTATGTCTCTTATGACCAACTCGGTCGGCGGGCTTACCGATATTCCGCAGTTTACCAACCTTCTTGTGCTTTTCGGCAATCCGTTTCTCGGCGTGCTTATGGGCCTTGCCGTCACCGCCCTGATACAGTCATCGGCGGCGTCAATCGGTATTTTGCAGGCTCTTTCTGCAACCGGGCAGATTACCTGGGGCACGGCTATCCCGATTGTTATGGGTCAGAATATCGGTACCTGTATCACGGCTGTCATCTCCGCTTTCGGAGCCACCAAAAACGGTAAGAGAGCGGCGCTTGCCCACCTTCTTTTCAATGTGACGGGCACAGTGATTTATCTTTCCGTATTCTGCGTTATCCGCTATGTTTTCGCTCCCGCTTTTCTTGACAAAGCAATCGCGCTTTACGGTATTGCGGCGGCGCACACCATATTTAATGTGCTGACAATGCTTGTTGTCACTCCGTTTACGTCTTTGCTTGAAAATGCAGTTACAAAACTCATCCCCGACAAAGAGGATTCCGATGAGGGCGAAAAGATTGAACTTGACGAAAGACTTCTTTCCACTCCTCCTCTCGCGGTTGAACGCTGCCGCCTGCTCACCCTCAAAATGGCGGAGCGCTCGGGCAAAGCGCTTGTAAACGCAATCAGCTGCGTTTTTGAACTCGACGAAGAAAAAGCAAAAATCGTGCGCAAATATGAGGAGCGCACCGATGTATATGAAGACGAAATAAGCACTTATCTCGTAAAACTCTCGGGGCGTGAAATCAGCGAAAAAGACTCAGCAGAAGCCGCGTTTCTGCTTAAAGTTGTCGGCGACTACGAAAGAATAGGCGACCACGCTCTCAATATTCTCGAAAGTGCCGAAGAGAGAGACGAGAAGAAAATCTCTTTCGGCGACAGCGCAAAGAATGAACTTGATGTACTGCTTGCGGCGGTTGAAGATATTTTCACCCTTACATACAGCGCGCTTCTCAATGAAGACTTTGAAACCGCGCAGGGCATTGAGCCGCTTGAGCAGACTATTGACGACCTCAAGGAGGCAATCAGAAAGAATCACATTAAACGCCTGCAAAGAGGCGAATGCAACGCAGAGGCGGGCTTTGTGCTCTCCGATCTTCTTACCAACCTTGAGAGAGTTTCGGACCACTGCGCAAACGTTGCAGGCGCAATCGTTGACCTGGCGCATAACGATATGATGTTTCACGAGTCGATGCGCAATATCAAAGAAGACAGCGCCGCTTTTGCAGCAAGATACGAAGAATACACGAAGAAATATGTTTTACCCGAATAACAGGAGGTATCGCCGTGAATTTCAGAGCGCTTCCCGGCAATCAGCTTTTTGAGGGCTTTTGCCTTATCAAATCCGTTGAAAAAAAGATAACCGCAAAAGGTTCAAACTACCTTGATTTTATTCTCACCGACACCGACGGTGAGGTAAGCGCAAAACTCTGGGATGTTAAAGACATTCCCGAAATGTGTTTTGAAAGATTTGACTTTGTCAAAGTCAGGGGCAGTTTTGTAAGTTTCAACGATTCACAGCAGTTCAGGATTGACCGCATCCGCAAGGTAACCCCCGATGACGGCGTGGATATTAACGATTATGTTCCCTCCGCCTGTCTCTCGGGTGAGGTGATGCTTGAGGAAATCGAAAAGGTGATTGACGATTTCTCCGATTACGAACTGAAACTGCTTACAAGAGCGGTGCTCGATGAATACAGGGAGAAACTCATTTACTGGCCCGCCGCGAAAGGGCTTCATCACGCGATAAGGGGCGGCCTGCTTATGCACACGCTCTCCATACTCCGTCTTGCAAAAGCCGTATGCGGCGTTTACACCTATGTCAACTGCGATCTGCTTTGCGCGGGCGCGATACTTCACGATATAAGCAAGGTTGACGAAATCGACTCCGCCGAAACAGGCGTACCGGGCGAATATACGGTGAAAGGCAATCTCATAGGCCACCTCGTGCTCGGGGCAATCAAAGTGTCCGAGCAGGGCAAAAAACTCGGCATATCCGATGACACGGTCACTCTGCTCGAGCATATGCTTATATCACATCACGGCGTGCCCGAATTCGGCGCGGCAAAAGTGCCTATGTTCACCGAAGCGATACTTCTTTCGATGCTAGACGATATGGACGCCAAGATGTATGAATCCCGCGCGGCGCTGCTTGAAACAGAGCCCGGTGAATTCACCCAGAAACTCTGGAATTTTGACAATATCAGGCTTTATAATCACGGCCGCGATGAAGACGGCGGCGTGGAACTTATATAAAACCGCAAGGAGGATATAAAATGAGAAATCACGAAGTAACAAACGTACAGCCCCTGCTTACCGAAAACGGCAGCCTCAGAGAGCCCGGCTGGTCAAGAAGGCTTTATCAGAAGTACAGCCGCAAGGATATCAAGGCGCCCAAATTCCGCATCAAAGAGTGGGATTATTATCTTATCCTCTCCGAGAAAAACAATTTCGGCGTCGCTCTTACAATTTCCGATGACGGCTATATCGGTCTGCAGTCGGCAACCCTGCTCGATTTTTCAAAGCCGTGGGAGCATACCGAGACCATACTCAACGCTTTCCCTATGGGCAAATTCAGGCTTCCCAGTACTTCAGAAAGAGGCAACACCTCTTATCACGACAAGCGCCTTGATATGGATTTCATCGTATCCGAAGGTCAGCGCAGACTTGTATGCAATTTCAAAAACTTCCTTGACGGCAAAGATTTCTCCTGCGATATCACCCTTGAGCAGCCCGATATGGACACTATGGTAATAGCAACTCCCTGGGCGGAAAAGGATACCGCGTTTTATTACAACCAGAAAATCAACTGTATGAGAGCCAGCGGCAAAGCCACCTTCGACGGTAAAGATTATGTTTTTGACCCTGCCACCGATTTCGGCACTCTTGACTGGGGCAGAGGCGTATGGACTTATGACAACACCTGGAAATGGGGCAGCGGCAACGCGGATATTGACGGGCACAAATTCGGCTTCAATATCGGCTACGGCTTCGGCGACACTTCCGCCGCGAGCGAAAATGTCATTTTCTGGGACGGCGTTGTGCATAAACTTGACGACGTAACTTTCAACATTCCCGAAACCGGTTACACCGACCCCTGGACTTTCACCTCAAGCGACGGCAGGTTTGAAATGAGTTTCGAGCCCATCATTGACAGGGCTGCAAAGATTGATATCAAACTGATTGTCAGCGACCAGCATCAGGTATTCGGCCGTATGAGCGGCAAGGCAATCCTTGATGACGGCACTGTGATTGAGATTAAAGATGTGCTCTGCTTTGCGGAGGATGTTCACAACAAATATTGATGTGAGGGCTTATGGCTGACTGGACCGAAATAAGAATTGAAGTACCCGCCGACGATGTTGACAGGGCGGGGGATATAGCCTCGATGGCGGTGCCTTACGGCATCTATGTTGAGGATTACCGCAATCTTGAAGCGGAGGCTATGGAGATTGCGAAAATCGATTTGATTGACGAAGACCTGCTTGCCAAAGACAGAAGCAAGGGAATAGTGCATATCTACATTTCTCCCGAAGAAAACCCTGCGGAGGTTGTGTCATTTCTCAACGAAAGATATGAGAGCGAAGGCATAGATTATCACATTGACGAAACTCTCTGCAAAAACGAAGACTGGGAGAATAACTGGAAAAAGTATTTCAAGCCCATGCCCGTAGGCAAAAGGCTGCTTATCCATCCCGTATGGGAGCAGGACTATGAAGCTCACGGGAGATGCGTTATCCACCTTGAGCCCGGTCTCGCTTTCGGCTCAGGCACTCACGATACCACCCGCCTGTGCCTCGAATCCATTGAGAAATATGCATATCCCGGCAAAACCATGCTGGATGTAGGCTGCGGCAGCGGTATTCTTTCCGTAAGCGCTCTGCTCCTCGGAGCGGACAGCGCGCTCGGAGTTGATATTGACGCTCTCGCCGTTAAAACTGCGAGAGAAAACGGCGAGACAAACGGTTTTACCGAGCCGAAGTATAAAGTGGTAAAAGGCTCGCTCACCGATAACGTGACGGGCAGATATGATATTATCGCCGCAAACATAGTTGCCGACATCGTGATTAAACTTTGCGAAGATGTAAAGAGTTTTATGAACGACGGCGCGGTTTTCATCACTTCGGGTATTATTGTTCCCAGAGAGAACGATGTGCTTGAGGCCTTTGAGAAAAACGGGCTCGAAGTGATTGAGAGGCACGAGAGCGGCGGCTGGCTCTGCTTTGAGGTGAAGAAACATGAATGATGAACTTTGCGCTCAGATAAAAAAATTCGCTCTCGACTCGGGAGCGTCCGATATAGGTTTTTTCAAGTGCGATGAAGAGCCTCCCAAAGAGGGGCTTGAATACGGCATTTCGGTTGTCGTCAGACTTTCGGAAGAAATAGTGTCCGAGATAGACTCCGAGCCCACTCTCACATATTTCAACCACTACCGCCAGGTGAATGCTCTTATCGACCGTATTCTTCTCGGCATAGGGCTCATCCTTCAGAAAAACGGGTACCGCTATCTTACCGTAGCGGCATCGCAGAGTATGAATAAAGACGGCTGGAATTACACAGGCAGATATTCTCACAAGCAGGGCGCCTGCCTTGCGGGGCTCGGAGGTATAGGCAGAAACTCCCTTTTCCTGCACAAGGATTTCGGCTCAATGGTAAGGCTCGGCACGGTATTCACCAACTGTGAATTCGACACAGCCGGCAGACTGCCTCTTGACCCGTGCGGCTCGTGCACAGCCTGTGTTGACGCCTGCCCTGCGGGAGCAATCAAAAACACAGATTTCTATTACGGCATACCCCGTGAGGAAATATTCGACCCGCAGAAATGCAGCGAATATATGAAAAAGGAATTTCAGAAAATAGGCAGAGGCGCGGTGTGCGGAATCTGTATGCGCGTCTGCCCCAAAAATAAACTTGACAGTGAGGTGTCCAAATGCTGACTGATATGCAGATTGACAGAATGTTCAGTAAACTCAAGCGCTTTGAAGAAACGCTTGAACCGATGATTTTCAAAAAGGTTGATTCAATCGGCGCAAGCGCCTACGAAACGGCGGACAGGCTCTATTCGGTACCCGATGACAGCCTCTTTACCCCTGTTCAGCCCGGCTTCATCTGGGGCGGTGAAGAAACCTTCTGCTGGTTCAAAACTTCTTACACCGTGCCTGCGGAACTTGACGGCAAAAACATCTTCATTATGCCTTGCACAAAGGGCTATGAATCCCTTCTTTATGTAAACGGCAAGCCCTACGGCACTTTCAACACCAAGATAGTTTTCACCGGCCACGGCAACCATTACTGCGACCTGCTCAAAAAAGAGGCGAAAGCCGGCGAAAAACTCGATATAGCAATCGAAGTGTATTCGGGTCACAGTTACAAGGGCACCGCTCCGCTTGAAAACAGACCTCTGCTTGACTATAAATACACCTTCGAAGGCATTGATATCTGCGTTAAGGATTACGATATTCAGGATTTCTATTTTGACCTGTTTACCGTAAATGAACTTTTTGATAACCTGCCCGACGGCTCTTTCAGAAAGGCATCCGTTGCCAACAGCCTGCTTGAGGCACACAAGAGACTTCTCTATTCAAGGGAAGACACCGACGAAGAATCATTCAGAGCCGCTCTCAAATCGGCTCATCCTTTCCTCAAAGAGATACTTGCCGTCAAAAACGGACCCGAAGCTCCGTCTGCGGGCATTATAGGCCACTCTCATATGGATACCGCCTGGCTTTGGAAGGCGACCGAGACCATAAAGAAGTGCGGCAGGACCTATTCAAACCAGATTGCGCTTATGGACGAATACCCCGAGTATAAATTCGTTCAGTCATCCGCCTGCCACGGTAATTTCATTCTCAAGTATTATCCCGAACTTTTCGAGGATATCAAGCAGAAAGTAAAAGAGGGCAGATATGAGCCCAACGGCGGCGTGTGGGTTGAGTGCGACTGCAACATCACTTCCGGCGAAAGTATGGTAAGGCAGTTCCTTTGGGGTCAGAGATTTACAAGAAAGCATTTCGGCTTCACTTCAAACACCTTCTGGCTGCCCGACACCTTCGGCTATTCAGCCGCTATTCCGCAGATTATGAAAGGCTGCGGAGTTGACTATTTCTGCACCACCAAACTTGACTGGAACGATACAAATATCTTCCCCTATGACACCTTCTACTGGAAGGGAATTGACGGCACCACAGTATTTACCCACTTCAACAGAACTCACTGCTGGCCCGGCCCTGAAGATCTGATTAAATTCGTTTCAGGCCCTAAGTACGGCACTTCGCTCAAAGAGAGAAGCGTTACAGACGAACGCCTTATCTCCTTCGGCTACGGTGACGGCGGCGGAGGACCGCAGTATGAAATGCTTGAGGCCGCCCGCAGAACAAAGGACTTGAACGGCGTGCCCAAAGCGGAATACACAACCGTCGGCGACTTTATGAAGAAACTCGAAGGCAAGGTAAAGAATCCTTCGACCTACAAAGGCGAACTCTACCTTGAACTTCACAGAGGCACACTTACAAACCAGCACAATATCAAGCGCAACAACAGAAAGTGCGAGTTTGCTCTCAGAGACCTTGAAATACTCACCGTAAACGATGCCGTAAAGAAGGGCGAAATCGCAAAGGATGAAAAGATTGCTCCTCTGTATGAAACTCTTCTTCTAAACCAGTTCCACGATATTCTGCCCGGCACCTGCATTCCTTCAGGCCATAAACTCTCGCTTGAGCAGACGGGCGCCCTGCTCGATACCGCTCACAAACTTATCAAAGAACTTTCTTCCGGCGAGGGTGAATGCGTAAGCATTACAAACACTCTTTCGTTTGACAGAAGCGATCCCGTTTTCATCGAGTGCGAAGAGGGGCTTGTTGCCGATATCGACTGCAAACAGCAGAGATATACAAACCTTGACGGCAAGAGCGTGCTCATACTCAGCGGCATCACCGTGCCCGCGTTTTCAACCGTTAAGATTAACCTCGTAAAAGGCGAAATCTCAGGTGACAGCGCTTTCAGGATTTCCGGCAACTCGCTCGAAACACCGTGCGCCGAACTCACATTTGATGACAAGGGCTACATTTCTTCCTTCTATGATAAGAAAGCATCAAGGCAGATTAAGGGCGAAGGCTACAGTTTCGGCACCTTCCTTATGGCTGAAGACCTGCCTCACGACTGGGATAACTGGGATCTCGACGCCGATATAGAAGTAAAATATGCCGACACTTCCGAACTTCTTTCAAGAGAGGTTATATCCGACGGCGCGGTTGCTTATATCGTGCGCAGCAAGTATAAGATTTCCTCAAAGTCAACAGTCACACAGGATATGTTCTGCTTCGCCGACAGCGCCGAAATCAGATATGATACCCTTATGGACTGGAACGATGACCACAGATTCCTCAAGACCGCTTTTGATACCGATATCAACAGCGACTTCGCGAGATTTGAAATTCAGTACGGTAACGTGCTCAGACCCACAACCAGAAACAACTCCATTGAGAAGGCGAAGTTTGAGGTTGTCAACCACAAATACACCGACCTCTCCGAAACAAGATACGGCGTCGCGATTCTCAACGACAGCAAATACGCCATCACCGTTGAAGGCGGCAAAATGCGTCTTTCGCTCCACAAGGGCGGCACTAGGCCCGATTTCACAGGTGATCACGGCCTTCACAGGACCGTGTACTCGTTCCTGCCTCACTGCGGCGGCTTCAGCGCTGAAAATGTAATTCAGCCCGCTTATGAACTCAATGTTCCCGCAGTAATCGGCAAAGGTGATTTCAGCCTTTCAGCTCTCGCCGTGCCCTCTGCCTCCAATATAATCGTTGAGGCAGTCAAGCCTTGCGAAGATAACGAAAAGGCGTTCATCATCCGTCTGTATGAAGCCGAAGGCACACAGACCGTTTGCTCTCTCAAACTCTTTGACGGAGCGAAGGATGTTAAGGAAACCAATATGCTCGAAGAAGTTATTGCGCCCGCCGATTGCGCAAGTCTCTCATTCAGACCGTTTGAAATCAAAACACTGAAAGTGAGTTATTGATGCACTATGAAAACATTTACTCTTGATTTAACCAACGAAAATGTTACGCTCACCGCGTATCTTCCCGACACCTCTCCCGAGATGCCGAATATGGACTCAAGACGGGCAATTCTCGTGATTCCCGGCGGCGGATATCATTTCTGCTCCGACAGAGAGGCAGAGCCGATTGCGCTCAAATTCCTCGCAAAAGGCTACGCCGCGTTTATTCTGAGATATTCGCTTAATGAAAACTCAGAGTTTCCGAAGCCGCTCAATGATGCCGAGGAAGCGCTCGCCCTCATCCGCAAAAACGCGGGTGAATGGGGAGTTAATCCCCGGAAGATTGCGGCAATAGGCTTTTCGGCAGGAGGTCACCTTACCGCTATGCTCTCGGTTGCGGGCAAAGAAAGACCGAACGCGCAGATTCTCGGCTATGCCTGCACTCTTGAGAAAATCGGCAAAATTCTCGCGAAGCCCATCCCGGGCGCCGATGTGCTTGTTGATGACAAAACTCCTCCCGCCTTCATTTTCGCGAGCGCAGAGGACAATGTAGTGCCTATAGAAAACTCTCTGAAATACGCCGAAGCGCTTGACAGCAAAGATATTCCCTTTGAAATGCATATATTCCAGAAGGGATATCACGGATTTTCAACCGCCGAGGAATATGTCTACGCGGAGGATGAGCACAGGGCTTATAACGCAGACTGCGCCGTATGGGTGCCGCTGTGCCTGAGATGGCTTGACAATCTTTTCGGCAAATACGCGTAATTTAATCAGTCATATTATAAAACTGCGGACAGCAACTTCGCTGTCCGCAGTTTACTTTATTATTTTTCTCTGAGCCGCTCGCAGAGTTCTCTGTCGGGCTTCACCCACATAGTGTTGTAGGTGTGATAGATAACCATACCTTTTTTGCCGCCCTTGAGTTTTTTGAGTTCGCGAGCTTCTGTGTAGTCCACAGCCACCTGCGAGGAATCGCGTGCCGACGAGTTGTAAGCGGCAATCGCCGCCGCCTGACGGCAGGTGCGCTCGGGCAGGATATCGCCGCCTCCGATTACTATCACGTGAGAGCCGGGGAAGGACTGCGTGTGAAACCAGGAGTCGTTTTTTGCCGCAACCTTGAACGAGAGTTCTTCGTTTTGCAGATTGTTTCTGCCCACGAGTATCGTGTAGCCGTCATCGGAAATGTATTTGACGGGCGGCAGGGATTTCGGCGCCTTGTCTTTTTTGCTTCTGTTCTTTCTTAAATATCCCTCTTCCGAAAGTTCGCTCTTGATTACGGCTATGTCCGTAAATCCTCTTGCTCTTTTGACCGAGTCGAGCACGCTTTCGAGGTAGCCGATTTCAATCCTGCTCTCTTCAAGCAGACTGTCAAGCAGTTTCTCGGCGTTCTTGAGTTTGTTGTATTCCTTATAATATTTCTGCGCGTTTGCCGCAGGGGAGAGAGCAGGATCCGCCTTGATTCTTATTATTTTATAATCGTCATAATAATTTTCAAGGTCGTAGTAGAGAGCACCTTTTTCGAGCAAATACTGATTTGAAAGTATCAGTTCGGCGTTTATTCTCATCTGCTCTTTTTCGGCGCATTTCTCTTTTTCTTCTTTTCTCGTTTCATATTTTCTCTTGCTTCTTGCAATCAGATTAACAAGAGTTTTCTGCAGTTCTCTGCTCTGCTGCCCCGTTCTTTCAATCAGATTTTTTTCGGCGTAGAAACCGTCAATCAGTTCGGAGTAGGTTTCGTACTGCTTTGATTCCACGCTGAAACCGTACTGCGTGATATCGGTGAACGAGAGGTCAAACGGCTTGCCGTCCTTTATGAGCATGGTCGGAGTGCCGCCCGAAACAAGTGTTTCACGAAGCCGGTCAATCTTTGATGCGAGGGAGTCAAAATGCTTTTGAGTAAGGTCGCCTATAAGCGAATCAGAGCCTGTCACAAGGCCTGCAATTTCTCTTGAAATCAGGGGAGAAATGCCCTGCAGGGTTTTGAGAAGAGCGGAGGAGAGGGGAACATCCCCCTGCTTTTTCACGGCGCTTATCAGAGTGTCTGTATCCGTTTCAAGTATGTTCAGTTTGCCCTGCGAAGGCGGCAGCACATATTTGAAGCCCGGCTGAATCTGCCTTATTGTCGCGGTTGTCAGATCCGATTTCTTAATTGCCTCGATTATTATTCCTTCGGAGTTTATAACGGTGAAATTGCTGTGCTTTGCCATTATTTCAAGCGCAAGCGTAAATGTAACCGGGTCTCCGAGTTCATCCGTTCCCTTGAGTTCGGCAAATATAACTCTGTCAAGCCCGAGCTGATGTATATCGGTAAACACACAGCCCGTGAGATGTTTCCTTAAAAACATGCAGAGCATAGGAGGAGTGCCGGGGTTTTCGGGAGCCGAAGCTGTCAGGTTGATTCTCGGTATGCTTGACGACGCGCTGATAAACAGTTTCTTTGCCCCGTCTCTTGAACGAAGATGAAAAACAAGTTCATCCCTTGCCGGCATATGTATTTTTTCAATTCTGCATCCGGTTATTTCTTTTTTCAGTTCACCGGTCAGCAGGTGCAGGGTATATCCGTCAAGCGGCATCAGATCGCCCCCGTGAATTCCGTTGTCTTTTTCTGTACGAGCATCACGCAGTCAATGCCCGTTTTCTTCTGCATTATATCTTTAAGCACCTTCATAGCAGGCGCTTCGGTCTCAAAATGCCCTGCGGCAAAAAGGGCGATATTTGTCTGCCTTGCCCCGAGAAAATGATGATGTTTCGCTTCTCCCGTCACAAAGGCCTGTGCGCCCGATGCAAGCGCGGCTTCATAAAACTCACCCGCCGCGCCGCCGCAAACGGCAACTTTCTTTATCTTGCCGCTTCGTGCGGAGTAGGTAACTCCGCCGCCGAGTGCTTTCGCAATTGCCTGAGCAAATTCTTTTGATGAAAGAGGCCTTTCAAGAGTGCCTACGCGGCATAAGCCTTCTTCGTCCGTATCCATAATCTTTATATCTTTAAGCCCGAGCAGAGAGGCAAGCACCGTGTTTACGCCGGGCTCCGATTTGTCAAACGGAGTGTGCACACTTATTACCGCGATTCCGTTTTTGATTGCAAGATATGCGGGGTCCGTTTCACTCAGTGAAGAAACGGGATTGAATATAACCGGATGATGCGTGATTATAAGTTGGCATCCCTTTTTCTTAGCGTCATTAATCACTTCGGGTGTCGCGTCAAGGGCAAAGCCGGCTTTTTTTACATCCGTATTCATTGAGCCGATAATAAGCCCGCTGTTATCCCATTCGCTCTGTGACGAAAAGGGAGCAATTTCATTTATTATTTCGTAAATTTCACTGATTTTCATTTATTCTTCTCTCCGCGTCTTCAATTATCATTTTCAGTTTTTCAGCCTCTTCGGGGTCGCCGTAATTCTTTTCGGCTTCATAACGCACTTTCAGATATTCGAGCGTCCTTTTTACAATCGTTCGCGAGGCCTCGTCTCTGTTTTCGGGCAGTGAGCCGAAATATATATATGAAGGGCAGTATTCTTTATGCTCACCCGTATATTCCGCCGCCATAGCATTATAAACTCTGCCCTCGTCAAAAAGTGCCGTTTCTTTAATAATCTCAAAGCCGTTGTTTATAAGATACTCTCTCACGTCGTTTGAGTGAGACTGCGGCTGTATTATCAGCCGGTATTTCTCATTTTTGAGCCAGGGTGTTCTTTCAAGCAGTTCCGCTATGAGCGAGCCGCCCATTCCGCAGATTATGAAATCATCCGCCTCGTCTTCGCCTATGCTGTCAAACCCGTCGGAAAGGCGCAGAGACAGCCTGTCTTCAAGGTGATATATCAGCGCCGTCTTTTCCGCATTACAAAGAGGACCCTTGCTCACATCGCAGGCAAGGGCCTTTGTCACTTTGTTTTGCAGCAGCAGATAAGCGGGCAGGTAGGCGTGGTCGGTGCCTATGTCGGCAATGCGCACACCGTCCCTCACCATATCCGCCGCCGCTTTAAGCCTCGGGCTCAGTTCAGGCATTCGCGAGAAATGCGTTGATTTTTGCTATGAGTTCATCGGCGTCAACACCGTGTACCATGCAGGCCTGCTCCACAGATTCGCTTCTTGCGGAGGGACAGCCCAGGCAGTGCATACCCATCTCAAGGAAGAAGGGAGCAACTTCCATATTGGCATCAAGAATTTCGCCGATTTTCATATCTTTTGTGATTGTCATGATATTTTCTCCTTTGGTTTTTGATACGAAAGTATTATTGCATATAATTGTTAATTTTTCAACATATATTGAAATAATATCGGCGTGCGCGTTATTATTTCTGTTTTTCTTGAAAACTTGAGGATACTATTGTATAATTTCATAAGAGAGGTAATCATTATGAAACACTATGATTTATGTATAGCGGGCGCCTGCGCGTCGGGGCTTGCGGCAGCACTGAGCGCCGCGAAGAATCACCCGGGCATCGGAATCGCCGTGCTAGAAAAACTGCCGAGGACAGGCAAGAAAATACTCGTGACAGGTAACGGCAGATGCAACCTTACAAATGTAAACGCCGTGCCGGGCAGTTACAATAACCCGGCTTTTGCCGCGCCCTGCCTTGAAAAATATTCACCCGAAAAGGTCACGGGCTTTTTCGGGAGTCTCGGTCTGCTCACTTACACAGATTCAGCAGGCAGAGTGTATCCCAGAAGCAACACCGCCTCAAGCGTGCTTGATTCCCTGCGCTTTGCCGCCGAAAAATACGGCATTGATATTTTCACCGAAACACCCGTTACTTCTGCCGTGAAGAAAGACGGAGAGTTTATTATCAATAACGAATTCTCCTGCGATAAGTTTATCATCGCGACGGGCGGCAAGGCTTCTTCGCCGCAGGGGAGCGACGGAAGCGGCTATCCTCTCGCAAAATCTTTCGGGCATATAATCACACCGCTGTTTCCCTCTCTTGTGCCCGTAAACACAAAGCCCGATGAAGTGAGAGGACTCAAGGGCGTAAGAGCGGCAAATGTGCGCCTTACTTTCAGCGCGGAAGATATAAACGCCTCATCGGAGGGTGAACTTCTTTTCACCGAAAACGGCATATCGGGTATCTGTGCTATGGAACTTGCTTCCTTTGCCGCAAAGGCTGTAGCCAAAAAGATTCCCGCATACATTAAAGTTGATTTTCTGCCGGAGATGGCAGAAGAATCGCTTGAAAAATATCTGTCCGATACCGCCCGCAGTAAATGCGGCGAGCCGATAGATTCCTTCCTCACCGGCATACTGCCCAAGCCACTCGGCATAGCAGTGCTCAAAAAGGCGCAGGTTTACCTCGGCGGCTCGCAGGTGGAAGAGATAAGCACCGGTATGGCAAAAGCGATTGCAAAAGAAATAAAGGAATTCACTCTCACCGTTACGGGTACAAAAGGCTTTGAAAACGCCCAGGTCACAAAGGGCGGGGTGGATACATCCGATATAAATCCCGAAACAATGGAGTCTCTGCTTGTGCCGGGGCTGTACTTCTGCGGCGAAATAATTGATATTGACGGTCTTTGCGGAGGTTTCAATCTTCAATGGGCTTTCGCCTCGGGTCTTCTTGCGGGGGAACTCGGATGATAAGGATTAACGAATTAAAACTTCCTCTTGATTGTGAAGAGAGTGAACTCAAGGTTCTTGCCGCCAAAAAACTCAGGATTGCTCCCGAAGCGGTAACCTCTTTTGAGATACTTAAAAAAGCGGTCGATTCCCGCAAAAAAGACAACGTCCATTTTGTTTATAACATCGCTGTTTCTGTTGAGGGGCGCGAAGAATCGATTATCCGCCGCTGTTCGTCTTCAGGCGTTTCCGCTTATCAGCGTGAAGAATACACAATGCCCGAAATCAGGCGCACAAGCACCCTTCGCCCCGTGATAGCGGGCTTCGGACCCGCAGGGTTTTTTGCCGGGCTTATTCTTGCGAGAGCCGGTTTTCGCCCCCTTATAGTCGAGCGCGGCTCCGATGTTGACAGAAGGGTGAAAGATGTAAAAGGATTCTGGGAAAACAGAATTCTCAACACCGAGAGCAATGTGCAGTTCGGCGAAGGGGGAGCGGGCACTTTTTCTGACGGCAAACTGACAACGGGCATCAAAGACCCGCTGTGTATGAAAGTGCTCGAAGAACTTGTGTCTCACGGCGCGCCGGAAGAAATAATGTATTCCTCCACTCCGCATATCGGCACCGACAGACTGCCCGGAGTGGTGAAGGCAATCAGAAAAGAAATCGAGTCTCTCGGCGGCGAGGTGAGGTTCAACACAAAACTCACCGATATTATAATTGCAAATGGCTCTGTGCAGGGCGTTACAATAAAACCCGAGGGAAAATCTCAGGAGGATATCGAAACCGATACTCTGCTTCTTTGTATAGGACATTCGTCAAGAGATACTCTTGAAATGCTTCACAGCAAGGGCTTCAATATGATGCAGAAGCCGTTTTCCGTAGGTGTCAGGATTGAACACCCGAGAGAAATGATAGATAAATCACAGTACGGCACTTTTGCCGGTCACCCGAAACTCGGAGCGGCTGTTTATAAAATGGCTTGCCATCCCGAGCACGGCAGGGGAGCATACACTTTCTGTATGTGCCCGGGAGGCACGGTTGTTGCCGCCGCGAGCGAAGAGAATATGTGTGTAGTAAACGGTATGAGCGAATATGCCCGGAACGGAGAAAACTCAAACTCCGCAATTCTTGTGGGCATAGAGCCCTCCGATTTTGAAAGTGAGCATCCGCTTGCCGGTATCGCCCTTCAGCGTAAAATCGAATCCGCGGCTTTTGAGCAGGCGGGCTCAGATTATTCCTGCCCCTGCCAGAGTGTAGGCGATTTCCTTGAAGGAAAAGCGTCTTCCGGACTGCCGGGAGTAAAAGCAACCTGCCCCACCGGAGTCACACCCGGCGATATTACTAAGGTGCTTCCCTCAAAGGTAACAAACACGATGAGGGACGCCATTGTGAAAATGGACCGTATGCTCAGCGGTTTTGCCCTGCCCGGGGCGGCGCTTACCGCTCCCGAATCGCGTTCGTCATCACCTGTAAGGATTCTGAGAAACGATATCCTTCAGAGCAACATCCGCGGAGTATATCCCTGCGGCGAGGGCGCGGGCTACGCGGGAGGCATTGTTTCAGCCGCTGTTGACGGCATAAAGTGCGCTCACGCTGTGCTTCTTGACGAGACGGATGAGTGGTAAATATTTATAAACAAATACACAATAATGTAGCAATTTTAACAAAAAATCCAATCGCAAAGAGCGATTATTGATTTATTTTGTTAAGATTGCTATAATTATTTTATAAATAAAATCGGGAGGTCAATATAATGGCGCATTGTCCGAAGTGCGGATACAAATTAAAAATCTACAATGTGAGCCAGTTTTGCCCCAAATGCGGCGTCAATTTAAGGTTTTATGAGTTTGACAAGACTTTTTACCGTGAAGCCAAATACGCCGAACTCGCCAATGCCACGGTCCATGTGAAAATACGCAGACTCAAAGCGTCTTTCATCGGCAGCAAACTTACCATCCTTCGTCTTGTTGCCGCGCTCTTTCCTCTGATTGCCCTGCTTGTTCCTGCGGCGTCTTTCACTCTGAGACTTCCGTTTTTCAGTGAGGACTTTGCCTTGAGCGGTCTCGGGCTTTTCGGCTCTTTTTCATCGGGCAGTCTTATGTATCTGCTTGGTATGAATTCCTCCTCACCGGGCGGTGAAACATACGGGCTGTTTTTCAAGGCCCTTGTGCTTTACGGCATTGCCGCCGTGCTCGCGGTAATAATTCTCCTGCTCACAATTCTCTGCTTTATCAGCGTTAAGAATATGCAGAAGATAACAGCAGTTGTTGCGCTCACAGGAGTTTTGTTTTCGATTGTATCATTTTTTGTGCTCAATCATTTCGTCGATTTCTGGGATAAATGCACGGTTGATTCAAACGAAATTCTCGCGGCAAAGTCGGGCTTCGGTTTTCTTGTCCTCGCCCTTGCTTTTGCGATTGTGTTTATAATTAACCTGCTACTCTGGATTAAGGGCATACCCGTTGAGTATGACGAAGGTATGGAAGAGCGCCTTGAAATTTACCGCAAGGTAAAGAAGGGCGAAATCGACCTCGATTCTCTGCCTCAGCCTGTAGTTGAAACCGAGGCGACAAGAAAGATAGACGAAGAGATAGCGAAGGAAGAGGCAAACCTTGCCCGCCTCAAAGCGGAAAGAGAAGCCGAAGAAAGTAATTCACAAGGAGGGGAGAACGATGGAAAAGAAGAAACCTGACCGCAATATGCTTATCTACCGCGGCGTAATCGTTATCCTCATTGTGATTTTTATCGCGCTGTTTGTTTACGGCCTCAATAAAGTGCTCGCTATGGAAGGTACTCTGCCTCCCATAAACAACGAAGAGGGGCTTACACCTGCTCCCGTGAGCGCTTCCCAGGGCATTGATTTTCTTAACACCGCTTATAAGAAAGCAACGGAACTGAGGCCCAAAGTTACCCGTGAAGATACCTTCAGCGTTGACGAAGATTCAATTGACACTTTCGGAAATGACAGGCTTAAATCCACGCTTGCGTTTGTTTCCGGCAGTTTTGAAGAAGTGCTCGAAGATTCTTTTGAAGATATCGAAACAGATTTCGGGCAGGAATTTCCCGCCGGAGTTATGGCTCCTGCTATTGACGGCTCTGCCGTAATTCCTCATAAGTATTACGCCTGCGAAAAATGCGGCAAAACGAGTGACGAAGCGCAGGAAACCTGTGAAGAGTGCGGCGCCGAAACACCTTATGCCGAAAAGACTCAGGATGTCAGATGCAAATATATCTACTATTCCTGCAGGAGCTGCGGCGAGAGAAGCGATGTTCAGAGGCCCGAATGCGAAGTGTGCGGCTGCATCTATCCGTACAACGAAAAATACGCCGACGAATACGAAGTCACTCTCTGGCTTGACGCTTCCGCCGTGCAGAATTATTTCAGCCCTCCCGGTAAAGAGCAGATAAAAGAAATCCTCGCTCCCGAAACTGAAAACTGGTTTGATATCAAAGACTACACTGTTGAATACGGCGACGTTCATATCTACTATAAAGTGCGACGTATGACAGACGAGATTACCTACCTTGAGTATTACAGGGATATGACGGTAACCGCCGATCTTCTGTTTAATGAGCAGTATGAAACGGGCGACGCGAAAGTGAAGTTTAACCTCACCGAAAAGAACAAACACTCGTTTACCTGGCCCGGCATAGAACTGAACAAACACGAAATGTCGGTTGAGCCCGGCGCTACGGATAACCTGCTCGCAACCCTTACCTGCACCGACCCGACCAAGCCTGTCGTTACCTGGACTTCTTCCGATGAAAACGTGCTCACGGTTGACGAAGAGGGCTACATAAAGGGCGGCAAAGAGGCAGGCACGGCAACAGTTACCGCGTCATTTGAATTTGACGGCAAAGAGTACAGCGACAGCTGCACGGTCAATATCAGATATTCCGTTGAATCAATGAAACTCAATAAGAGAAAGGCAAACCTCAAAACGGGTGACACCCTTACTCTTACCGCAAAACCCTCACCGTCAAAAGCGAGCGTTAAAACCGTTACCTGGCACACCGATAATCCCGAAATAGCGTCTGTTGATGCAAACGGTACGGTAATGGCTGTATCAAAGGGCAAGACCGTTGTTTATGCCCTCTCCGATGACGGCTACTATAAATCGTCCTGTGAGGTGAATGTGAATTGAGCGATAATACAAACAACACCGCCGAAAAAAGAACGCTGACCGAAAACATATTCGGCGCTGAAGAAAACTCGGCGGCAAGTATAGGCAAAGAGCACCTCGGCAAATACAGCAACCTCGCTGTCAAAATGTTTCATACGGGCGTACTTTCACCTAAGGAAATGCTCTATCCCGCCTTCGGGCAGTTTGCCGCAAAACTCGTAAAAGGTCTTTCGGCATACAGAACGCTTTACTTTGTAAACGTGCTCAAAATCGATATGGCTTATGTTACTGTTATCCTTACGCTCATATCGATTTACGATATCCTCAACAATCCCCTTATGGGCGCGGTGTATGACCGCACAAGGACAAGATGGGGCAAGGCGAGACCCTATATCGTTTTCTCCGCATTCCCGTATTTCCTTTCAACCATCATAATGTATTCGGGCGCAACGGTGCTCGGTGACAGGGCGGGAGACGACCCGAAGAAGATTATCTTCATTTTTGTGATGCTCTTCATTCAGGAAACGTTTTCAACCATTTACTCCATCCCGCGTGATAACCTTGTTACCCTGCAGACCGCCTGCCCGAAGGACAGAATCACCGTCGGCCTTCTGCAGACATATATCGGCGAAGTCGGTTCCCAGGCAATCTACGCAATCTTCCTTCCCCTTATGGAACTCAACAACAAGGGCTACATCAATGTTTCCCTGCCGCATATCTTTATGATTCTGTCTTCGGTAACCGGTATTATCGGATGCGCGAGCAATATCGCCATGGCGGTCGGCTGTAAAGAGAGAATTCTCCTTCAGCCAAAACCCGCTCCGCTTACCAAATCTATCTTCTACATTCTCAAGAACAAATACGCATTCAGAAACTTTATCGCAAACTTCGTTGTCAGCTGGTGGAGCGACGGCGGCTATTCCTGGGATGTTGTTACCCAGCAGGAAATATTCGGCGGCTCGATTCCCTCGTTTATCGCCTATATGCCTTATAACGCTTTTGATACTCTGAGTATTACATTAATCCCGAAATTCCAGAAAATCTTCAAGGGCAATAACAGAAACGCGGTTATCGCGCTTCGTATGTGGGACCTTCTCACCAATGTCGGCATGTGTATTTTCGGTATACCTAATGTACACCGGAAGTGGGTTATGGTCGGCATCTATGCTCTGTTCCACGGTCTTAACGGTATCAACAACGGACCCTCAAATGTGTTTGAAGCGGAACTCGGCAGAGAGATTAACGACTATACGGAGTATGTGACGGGCGAAAGACCGGACGGTACCTTTACCATACTCACCGACCTTATCACAAAGGTCACGTCGCCTCTCAACGCGCTGCTGACAATCAAGCTGTTCAAATGGTCCGGCTATGATTCAACCCTTGATATTCTTCCCTGGGCGCAGGGGAGCAAGGTGGTGTATCAGAAAGTATTCTTCCTGTTTATCGGCATAGGCGTTCTTCCCAACATCATCAGAATGATTCCTTATCTTTTCTATGACCTCACCGGAGAAAAGAGAGAGAAGATGTATATAGCACTTAACGAAAGACGCGCTCTTATGGCCAAAGAGGATGAACTGAACAAAGAACTTGAGGAAGTAATAACAGCCCTCGACGACGCACAGTAAAAACTAAACAGACATAAAAAAACGGAGATTGCCTCGGCAATCTCCGTTTTGCTTTGATTAATATTATTTGAACTGCTTTATGTAATCCGTCATCTGCTGCTCGCTTACTCCGTCAAAAAACCTTATGCAGTAGGAGTAGCCGTAATCAAGCGTTGACCATACGGCGAGGTTTGCCTTGTCGCCGTTTCCCTTGAGTGTAACAACAAGTTCGTCCACATTTTTGGCAACCGATTTTTCATACTGAGTGTAATCGTTGCTTATGTCACCGCCCGGCAGGGATTTTCTGAGGTAGCCGCCGTCAAAACGGACTTCCGCAACGGAGCCTGAAACAACAGCGTATTCGGTGGGCTTGATTCCTTTCGGCACATTGATTTCAAAGCCTACCGCTTCACTGAGCGCTTCGAGCGAGTCATAAAGTTCGCTCGGCTCTGTTGTAGTAATTATCTCGGGAATTGAAACGGATTCAGAGGGCTCCGTGCTTTCTTCAGCGTTTTTTGTGCCACAGGAGGCAAACAGTATGCCCGCCGAAAGAATCAGCGCTGCGGCTGTGATTATTGACAATGCTTTTTTCATAGTAACATCTCCGTGTTATACAGGAATTACGGTGAATTCGAAGGTGAGGCCTTTGCTGCCGTCAACGATGAATTTATCAAGCACATCGGGTCCGCAGGATGCCGTGCCCGCGCCTCTCTCGAAGCCGCTGATATTTACGGCGATTGTGTTTTCATCGCGCAGGTCCTCAATGTGGCCCGCTTCGTCAAGCAGTTTCTGAGTGAATCTTCTTGCGTTGAAGGCGAGGTACTTGCCCTTGTATGCGAATACAAGACCCGTGCCGTCATCGTCGGTCACTTTGACGTATCTCACTTCACATCTGTTGCCGCTCTCCTGAGGCCTGATATAGGGCTCGTACATTTCGTCAACATCCGTCTGATAGATGCCTGCTATGCTCTGCGCATAGTAGTCGGGCAGGTTTTCGTTGGGGCCGAGGCCGTAGTATTCAACATTTTCAAAATCTCTCGGCATTTCAAGCCCGAGAGCGAATCTCGCGAGGTTTGCTGATGCGCGTTTCTTTGCAAGGGGCTTGAATGAAGTTTTTACGTCAATAACGCCGCCTGCCTTGAAAGTGTAGTTAACCGTTACTTCGGCGATTGCGCCCTTTACTTTCGGGCTCACGAGCGAGAAGACAACGCTCGCCTTTACGCCGGCAGAATTCTTGCGGCACTTGAAGTCTTTTACCTTGCACTTATAATCGCTGTAGCCCGCTTCCTTCCAGCCGTCGCGCACTGTACAGTCATTATCTGTCGCGGCTCTGTAGATGTTGGGCAGGAAGCCTCTCGCTGCGGCGGGAGCCTGATTGATAAGTTCTTTGCCCGCGTATTTGAAGGAATTAATCTGACCGCAGTCCTTGCAGAGTTTGATTGCCGCTTTGCCGGATTTTACGGTGATGAATTTTTTGTCTTCGGTGCAGGCAATCTTTGCCTTTGAAGCGGGAAGTGCGTACTCATATTTCTTCTTGAGGCTGACCTGCTCAAAAGCGATTTCATTTACGCCGTCATAGTAATAGAGGTTGATATGAAGGTCGCAGTTTTCTGCGGGCACCTTGATATCCATAGGATAGGAGACTGTCTGCTCGGGCTCGATATCAGCCTTGAATTCATCTGCCGCAAGCAGGATGTTGCCGTCCTTTACAAGTTCCCATACTACGGTGATATACTTGGTGTTTCTGAATCTGTTGGTGTTTGTGAGTTTGAGAGCCTTGTTTGCGTAAGCCGCTCTTATGGGGCGGTAAACGTTTTTCATTTCCTTCGCGCCCGTGTGAAGCCGTCTGTCGGGATATACAAGACCGTCAACGCAGAAACAGCCGTCGTGGCGCCATTCACCGTGGTCGCCGCCGTAGGTGAATTTATATTTGCCTCTCGGATGATAAACGGAGTGATCAGCCCATTCCCAGATGCAGCCGCCCATAAGGTTTTCGTATTTGTAAAGAATCTGCCAGTATTCCTCAAGAGCGCCGGGGCCTTCGCCCATAGCGTGAGCATATTCGCAAAGGAAGAAGGGCTTGGGAGTATATTTGCTGCCTCTTGTGTGCTTGCCGCATTTTTCAACATTCGCGTGATTTGTATACATTTCGGAAACCACATCGTATGAGTGCCTGTCCGAATGAATTACGCTCTCATAATGTACGGGAATCTCGGGATTCTCTTTGTGAAGATAATCGTAGCAGACATCTTCGCACTGATATCCGCCCGCCTCGTTGCCGAGCGACCACATTGTTACGCTGACTCTGCTTCTGTCACGCAGATACATTCTCTTTACTCTGTCAAGGAATCTCGGAGCCCACTTGATATTTTTGCTGATGAGGTGGAAATCATTGTGAGGAGCACAGCCGCAGCCGTGAGTTTCAATATCCGCTTCGTCCACAACATAGAGGCCGAGAATATCGCACAGAATAATAAACTGCGGGTCGGGAGGATAGTGGGAGGTCCTCACCGCGTTGACATTGAGGCTCTTCATAAGTTTAAGGTCTTTCTCAATGTCATCGTATGTCATCACATAACCGGTCTTATAGTTGGTGTCGTGATGGTTTACGCCTTTGAATTTAATCAGTTTGCCGTTGAAATAGAACTTGTCTTTCTTAATCTGAACACTCTTGAAACCTACGAAGTATCTCACCGCCATAATGCTTTCGCCCTTCTTTGAAAGGGTGAAATAAGCGGTATAGAGTTTGGGTATTTCGGGGTTCCAGGATTTTACGTCAAGAGAGGTGAAACTGATAATGCCTGCCGACGCGTCGGCGCTTGCGCTTGCCTTGAGTTTTTTACCGTCATAAAGTTCCGCGGTTACTTCATAACCCTTGAGGTCGCCTTTTACATCAAACTTTACATCAAGGTCCCAGCCCTTTTTCGCGGGCTTTGATTTGCAGTAAATATCGTTAATGTAGGTCTTGGGCATTTCATAGAGAAGTACATCCCTGAATATGCCCGCCTCCCTGAACATATCCTGGCACTCAAGGTAGGTGCCGGTGGACCATTTATGAATCAGAACAAAGAGTTCGTTTCTGCCCTTTTTCACATAGGGAGTAATGTCAAATTCCGCCGTGTTGTGAGCGCCCTCGCTGTAGCCTACGTATTTGCCGTTTACATATACGTCGAGGCAGGGTGCGGCGCCGAGGAAGGCGAGAATATAAGTTTTGGTTTTTGCTTCTATATCAAAAACCTTTCTGTAAATCGCGGCAGGCTGCTCTCTGGGCACATGGGGAGGAGTATCATCAAACGGATAACAGCAGTTAATATAAGCGGGGCTGTCATAGCCGGACCTCTGCCAGGTGCAGGGGATTTTGATTTTGTCAAAATCCGTCTTGGCGGTGTCGATGATTTCGGGCATCTCTTTGTATGAGGGATAATACTTGAAATCCCACTCGCCCGAGAGAAGCCTTACTATGTCGGATGAAGCGCGCTCTTTTTTGAAAGGCACCGCGGCAACCGCTTCTTTGCTTGAATACGGAATCATGTACGCTCTGCCTTCGAGTTTGTTGATTTCATAGGTCCTGAAATCGTGGAAGTTCTTGTGGTTTAAGGCGTATTTCATTTGCTTTGTTCCTCCAGAGTTTTAATCATGATTTTCGCAGCTTTGTATATATCACCGCAGCCGAGGGTTATTATGCAGTCGCCCTCTTTTGCGTGTTTTACGGCGTAGTCCGCGACCTCCTCAAATGTGTTGTACCACACGGAGCCGGGAATCTTTGCGCTTAAATCAGCCGAGTAAATGTTGTAGGTGTTCACCTCGCGCGAGCCCATTATCTCGGTCAGTATGCATTGGTCGGGGATTGAAAGCACTCTCGCGAAGTCGTCAAGGAGCATGGCGGTCCTTGAATAGGTGAAGGGCTGAAAAACGGCAAACACTTTGCCGAAGCCCATTTTCATGGCGGTATTAAGTGTTACTTCAAGTTCAAGCGGATGGTGCGCGTAATCGTCGATTATCGTTATTCCGCCTATTTCGGCAAGTTTTTCAAATCTTCTGCCCGCTCCTCTGAAATCCTCCATGCCTTTCGCAACCGCGTCGAAACTCACTCCGCTGTACATAACGGCGGCGGCAACTGCCAGAGCGTTCATTATGTTGTGACTGCCGGGCACAGAAAGATTGATTCTGCCGAGATTATCGCCTTTTACAATCAGGTCAAATGAATAGTACTCGTGGCGGTTTTCGATGTTTACAGCTCTGTAATCGGCATCTTTGCCAAGACCGAAAGTAATTATGTCTTTATCCGTGCTTGCCAGCACATCTTTCAGCGCGTCAATCGTATTCGCGTCATCGGAATTGTAAACAATTGCCTTCGTTGCCATTGAAGCGAATTTCGCAAACGAGCGCTTGAGGTTATCGAAAGTCTTGAAATAATCAAGATGGTCCTCGTCAACATTGAGTATCACGGCAATATCGGGAGTGAGGTCAAGGAAAGTGTCAACAAATTCACAGCTTTCGCAAACCATATGCTCGCTTTTGCCTACTATTCCGTTAGTACCCGTCAGCGGGAGTTTGCCGCCAATTACGGCGGTCGGGTCAAAGCCCGCCTCTATGAGAATCTGCGTTGCCATTGAGCAGCTTGTTGTTTTGCCGTGCGTGCCGCTTATGCAGATCGCGTTCGGGTACATCCTCGTAACCGCGCCGAGCAGTTTGCTTCTTTCAAAGGTGGGTATTCCGCTCTGCTTTGCCGCGACGAGCTCCGGGTTGTCGGGGAGAAGGGCGGCAGTGTAGATAATCATCTCGGCGCCCTCAATGTTTTCCGCTTTCTGCCCCATAACTACGGGTATGCCCAGCGACCTTATTCTTTTGAGCGTGTCGGTTTCGTTATTGTCGGAGCCCGAAAGAATATAACCTTCCTTGTGCAGTATTTCGGCAAGCGGGCACATACCCGAGCCGCCTATACCTATGAAATGCACTCTCTTAACCTCAGAGAGCAGCCTGTCTATCTCAAACATACTGTTTAACCTCGCGTTGTGTTTAATCACAGTTGATTATACTATATATTGTGTAAAAAATAAAGAGTTTTTATCGGTGAACGAAAAACTTTTTTTGAACTTTTATGCATAAAATTATGAATATTCATCGTTTTATGCATTTTTCTGTTGTTTTTATTATTTTTATTTGTTATAATACAGCCGTAAAATTTTATCGGGGGTAAAAGACCATGACAAGATCTCAGGAAAGAGAGCAGGCTTTCGTGCTGCTTTTTGAAAAATCCTTCAACTCCGAAGCAGACCCCGCGAGACTTGCCGAGATGGCGTATGAAACCGAAGTATTAGAAAAATCCGACTTCACGCAGGAGTTGTTTTTCAAAGCCTGTGACAACCTTGAAGATATCGATTCGGTTATTTCAAGGTTTGCCAAAGGAAGAAGTTTTTCGAGAATAAGCAAGGTTTCTCTTGCCGCGCTCAGACTTGCGGTTTGCGAAATTAAATATTTTGACGAAATACCCGTTGGTGTTTCGATTAATGAAGCGGTTGAAATCTGCAAGAAATATGCATCCGAGGACGAATACTCTTTTGTAAACGGATTGCTCGGCAACGCCGTGAGAAGCGGTGAAGTATGATTACTTTAGGCATTGACACCAGTAATTACACCACTTCCTGCGCCCTTTACAACAGCGAAACGGATGAAGTGATTCAGCGCAAAAAACTTCTGCCTGTAAAACCCGGTGAAAAGGGGATAAGGCAGAGCGACGCCGTGTTTCATCACACCGCGCAGTTATATCCGCTTATCGAAGAACTGATGAGCGAGGCGGATGTCAAACCGGATGCTGTCGGAGTGTCAGACAGACCCCGTGACGCGCAGGGTTCATATATGCCCTGCTTTACGGTCGGCATCGGCGCGGCGCACTGCATAGCAAGCGTGCTGAGTGTGCCCGTTTACGGCTTTTCTCATCAGTCCGGTCATATTATGGCGGCGCTTTATTCCGCCGGCAAAACAGACCTCAAGGATAAAGAATTCATCGCCTTTCATCTCTCCGGCGGCACAACGGAAGCGCTTTTTGTGAAACCGGACAGCGAGAGAATGTTCATCTGCGAAATAACCGGCAAAACTCTCGACCTTAACTGCGGCCAGGTGATTGACAGAGCGGGTGTTATGCTCGGCCTTGATTTTCCGTGCGGAAAGGCGCTTGAATCTCTTGCCCTCGCGAGCGATAAATCTTTTTCGCCCAAAGTAAGTATGAAACAGGGCGACTGCTGCCTCTCCGGAGCAGAAAACCTTTGCGCAAAAATGCTTTCGGACGGCGAAAAGGCGGAGGACATTGCCGCTTTCTGTATAGCATATATCGGCACCGCGGTTGAAAAAATGGCGGAGTATGCCGTAAACCGTTTCGGAAATTTACCGCTCGTTTTCGCGGGCGGCGTTTCATCCGATTCAATTATAAGAGATAAAATCAAAAGCAGATTCAGCGCTTATTTTGCACAGCCGGAGTATTCCTGCGACAATGCGGCGGGCACTGCGATTCTCGCTTTTGAAAGAGGAAAGAATAATGGCGGATAACTACGTGCTTTCCGTTTCCGCGCTTAACAGATATGTGAAATCTATGCTCGATTCCGACGCGAATCTGCAGAATGTTTTTGTAAGGGGCGAGATTTCAAACTTCAAGGCGGGCGGACCGGGCGGTCATTTCTATATGACGCTCAAAGACGAAAATTCAAGAATAAGAACCGCGATGTTCAAGTATGCCAACAGCAGGCTGAAGTTTATGCCCGAAGATAATATGAGTGTTATCGTCAGAGGCAGAGTAAGCCTCTATGAGCAGGGCGGCGAATATCAGCTGATAATCGACGATATGCAGCCCGACGGCGCAGGCGCGCTTGCGGCGGCTTTTGAGCAATTAAAGAAGAAACTTGCCGCAAAAGGACTGTTTGACACAGAGCATAAAAAACCTATTCCCGCTTTTCCCGAAAGAGTCGGTGTTGTCACATCGGGCACGGGCGCGGCTGTAAGGGATATTATCAATGTCCTCTCGCGCCGTTTTCCATCGGCTGAAATAATCATCTGCCCCGTTGCTGTGCAGGGCGAAAAAGCGGCGGGTGAAATTGCCGCCGCGATAAAACTCTTTAATGAAAAACAGGCGGCGGATGTTCTTATAGTCGGCAGAGGCGGAGGCTCGGTTGAAGACCTTTGGGCTTTTAACGAAGAGCCTGTTGCTTACGCTGTGTATGAGAGCGGGATTCCGGTAATCTCCGCTGTCGGTCACGAAACCGATTTCACAATCTGCGATTTCGTTGCAGATTTGAGAGCGCCCACTCCTTCGGCGGCTGCTGAACTTGCCGTGCCGGACAGTGAAGAACTTGCCGACAGTATAGAATCTATGAGCAGAAGTATGTATGCTTTCTGCCGCAGAAAGATTTCACAGGGTGAGAGCGAACTTGCCCTTTGCAAAGGTATCCTCGAAAAGAACAACCCGGGCAAGATAATCGAAAATATATATATGCGAAACGATTACGCATATGAAGGATTAAGAAATGCCGCAAAGCGTTACCTTGAGAGAAACTCCTCGAAACTTGACAGCATTATTCTCAGGCTTGACGCGTGCAGCCCTCTGAGAATTATGTCCAAAGGTTACGCGGTAGCGATAAAAGATAATGCGATTGTCAAAAGTGTGTCGTGCGTTGCTCCCGGCGATGAAATCGACATTAAAGTTGTTGACGGAAATATGAAATGCGAGGTCAGGGAAATATGGAAAAAATGAATTATGAGCAGTCGATAAAAAGGCTTGAAGAAATAACAGCCGTCCTCGAAAAGGGCGAAGTGTCTCTTGACGAGATGGTGAAACTTTACGCCGAGGGCACAAAACTCGCCTCCGCCTGCACCAAATCACTCACCGAAGCGCAGGCTAAGATTAACGAACTTTCTCAAGAGGAAGCAAAATGACAGACTTTGAAAAAAGATTCAGCGATTATATATTGCTGTTCAATTCATACGCCGAAAGCGAAATGGCAAGGTTTGCCTCTCTTTCGCCCGTGTCACCCGGCTCGGAGTTTATGATTGAGGCGATGTCGTATTCGCTTGTAAACACAGGCAAAAGAATAAGACCGGTGCTCTGCCTTGAATTCTGCCGCGCCTGCGGAGGAGATTACAAAAAGGCTCTTCCGTTTGCGCTCGGCGCGGAAATGATTCACACCTATTCGCTTATTCACGATGACCTGCCATGTATGGACGATGATGATTACCGCAGGGGAAGGGAGTCCAGCCATAAAAAATTCGGCTACGCAAACGCGCTTCTCGCGGGCGATTCGCTTCTCACGCTTGCCTTTGAAGAACTTGCAAACGCGGATGTTGATGCCGCAATAACCGTTGAAGCGGTTAAAATGCTTTCAGGCGCGGCGGGCTTTCGCGGAATGGTCGCCGGTCAGGTGATGGACCTTGAAAACGAAAACAAGGCGGCGGATATCGATACCGTACGCTTTACTGATGAACTCAAAACAGGCGAAATGATAAGAGTGTCCGCTCTGCTCGGCTGTGCCGCGGCAGGCGAAAAAGGCGAAAAACGCGAAGCCTGCGTTGAATACTGCAAAAACATCGGCCTCGCTTTTCAGATTGTTGACGATATCCTCGATGTGACGGGTGATTTCGAGTCAACCGGAAAAGCGGCGGGCAGCGATGAAAAGAGCAATAAATCCACTTATGTTTCTTTACTCGGGGTTGACGGAGCGAAGAAATATGCCCGTGAACTTACCTCGCGCGCTCTTGAGGCGCTCGATATATTCGGGCAGGAAGGGGAGTTCCTTAAAGAACTTGCGGTAAATCTCTCCGACAGGACGAAATGATTTATGGATTATCCGATACTTGAAAATATAGGTTCTCCGCAGGATGTTAAAAATCTGCCGGAGGACAGGCTTGACTCTCTGTGCGATGAGATAAGAAACAAAATGATTGAAACCGTTTCAAAAAACGGCGGACATCTTGCTTCAAATCTCGGTACGGTTGAACTTACCGTTGCCCTGCACAGATGTTTCAGCGAGCCCGACGATAAAATTATATGGGATGTAAGCCACCAGTCCTACGCCCATAAACTGCTTACAGGCAGATTTGCCTCTTTTGATACACTGCGCACGCAGGGCGGTATTTCCGGCTTTACTCGTCCCGATGAAAGCCCTTACGATATTTCATATGAGGGGCACGCAGGCACCTCCGTTTCAAGGGCGGCGGGCATAGCGGCGGCAAACAGGATTAAAGGAAACAAAAACTATGCCGTTGCGGTTATAGGTGACGGCTCATTCGGCAACGGCCTTGTATATGAGGCGATGAATGCCGCAGGCTCAAAAGGCGGCAGGCTTATCGTGATACTCAACGACAACGAGATGTCGATTAACCGTAATGTCGGCGCGCTCGCAAGATATCTCGCGACCGTAAGGGCAAAGCCCGAGTATTACAGATTCAAGGCCGGCGCAGAAAAGGCCCTCAACCATATACCGCTTATCGGCGTGCACCTTTCAAACGGGCTTTTCAAAATCAAAACATTTCTCAAAAATCTGATTTACAGAAGTTCATTCTTTGAAGATCTGGGCTTCAGATATATAGGGCCGATTGACGGCCACGATATCCCCACTCTCTGCGAGGCTATGAGTTCCGCCAAAATGGTCGGGAAACCCGTATTGCTTCACGTGAACACCGTTAAAGGCAGGGGCTGTGACTTTGCCGAAAACTCGCCCGAAAACTATCACGGCGTTTCGGAGTTCAACCTTGCGACAGGCGAATCAAGGCATTCAGATGACAGTTATTCCTCGCAGTTCGGCAAAGCGCTGTGCGAGTTTGCTTCAAAGGACTCAAGGATATGCGCCGTTACTGCGGCTATGACAAAGGGCACGGGGCTTGAAGAATTCTTTGAGCAGTATCCATCCCGTTCATTTGATGCCGGCATAGCGGAGGGGCACGCTCTTGTGTTCAGTTCCGGACTTTCAGCGGCGGGGCAGGTGCCCGTATTCGCCGTTTACTCCACCTTCCTTCAGCGTGCCGCGGACCAGCTTATTCACGACGGCGCCCTGCAGAGGAAAAAGATTATTATAGGCATAGACAGAGCCGGATTTGTAGGCGAGGACGGCGAAACCCATCAGGGCCTCTTTGATGTTGCTCTTATGCAGTCTCTGCCAAATACCACCGTTTATTCACCCGCAAGTTATTCCGATTTAAGAAGCGCTTTGTACAACGCACTCTATAAAGACGAAAATCTTGTAGCCGTAAGATACCCCAGAGGCTCAATGCCGGAGGGCGGCGATGACCTTACTTCGCCCGGCGAATATGAAGTGTACGGCGACGAAAACGCCCCCTACGCCATTGTCACTTACGGCAGGCTTTTCTTTGAAGCGGTAAAAGCGGTGAAAGAACTTTCCGCAAAGGGCATAAATGCCAAAGTTATTAAACTTTGTAAAATCATTCCTCTTCCCGAAGAGTGTGAGTCTCACGCGCTTGACTGCCGCAAAGTTTTCTTCTTTGAAGAGGGAATGAAAAACGGCGGCGTCGGCGAAGAATTTTCGTGCCGCCTTATGCAAAGCGGTTTCGGCGGAAAATATATCCATACCGGAGTTGACAGAGAGTTCGTCTCTCACGCCGGAGTTGATTATCTTATGAAAAAATACGGTCTTGACAGCGCATCAATGGTGCGTCTTATTGAAAACGAGGACAGTAATGAAAGAGAAAACAAGGCTTGATGTAGCCGTCTTTGAAAGAGGGCTTGCCGAGACAAGAGAAAAAGCGAAGGCGCTAATTATGGCGGGCAGCGTTTACCTTAACGGACAGAAGGCTCTCAAAGGAGGAGTAAACGTAACCGAAGAGGACCAGATTGAAGTCAGGGGAGCGGTCAATCCGTTTGTCAGCAGAGGCGGGCTTAAACTCGAAAAAGCAATGAAATCCTTCGGCATCACCCTCGAAGGAAAAATCTGCATGGATATCGGCGCTTCAACCGGCGGCTTTACGGACTGTATGCTTCAGAGCGGCGCGGCAAAAGTTTACGCCATAGATGTCGGCTACGGTCAGCTTGCGTGGAAACTGCGCACGGATGAGCGCGTGGTCAATATGGAGCGCACCAACTTCAGATATGTCACAAAAGAGCAGATTCCCGACGAGCCCGGCTTCGCGAGCGTTGATGTCTCCTTTATCTCACTTAAAAAAATCATACCGGTTATGAAAGAAATCTTAAGTGCAGACGGTGAGGCCGTATGCCTTATAAAACCGCAGTTTGAGGCAGGCAGAGAAAACATCGGCAAAAAAGGCGTTGTAAGAGATAAAAAAGTGCACGAAGATGTGATAGCCGATATTTCCGCCTTCGCGCTCGAAAGCGGCTTTGACCTTATCGGCATAGATTTTTCGCCGATAAAAGGTCCCGAAGGAAACATAGAATACCTTATGTACATAAAAAAGAGCGAAGAGCCGCAAAGTTTCTGGGACGGCGACGCTCACTTACTTGCCGAAATATCCCACAATACTCTTGACTGAGGAAGTGAAAATATGAGAATAGCAATATTGCCGAATATGACGAGAGTGGAATCCGGCAGAGTTACCGGAGAAATCTGCAAAAACCTTGAGACTCTCGGAATAGAATATTCACTGCCCGGTGAACTCGAAAGCGTGTTTTCGGGCACGGGGGCTGATTTTATGCAGTCCGACGAGGCTATTGAAAAAGCCGATATCGTGCTCGCGGTTGGCGGTGACGGCTCGATTATCCATGCCGCAAGAGCGGCTGTAAAATACGGCAAGCCCATTCTCGGCGTAAACGCCGGCAGGCTCGCCTTTATGGCGGGGCTTGAGAGCGACGAACTTTCACTCCTCTCAAAACTTGTGCAGGGCGATTATAATATTGACAGGCGTATGCTCCTCAAAACGAGGGTAATGAAAGATGATGAAATTCTCAGCGAAGATTTCGCTCTCAATGAGTGCTTCATCACCAACGAGGAGCGTCAGAGGATGTCTTCAATGGATGTTGCTCTCAACGGCAACGTATTTACCGATTATCTTTGCGACGGTCTTATACTCTCCACTCCGACAGGCTCCACCGCCTATTCTCTTTCGGCAGGCGGCCCCGTAGTCAACCCCGAACTTGAGAGTATAGTGTTTACACCCGTGTGCCCCCATTCTCTTACGGGCAGGCCCGTTATTTTCCGCAGCAGCGATGTCATTTCCGTCAATGCCAGAGACGGCGGGAAACTGCTATACTCAAATGACGGCGCGTCAACCCTCCCGATTATGCCGGGGTGCCGCATAGATATCTCCGCCTCGGAGTTTACGGCTGATTTTATCAGAATCAAGTCCGACAGTTTTATGGACATTCTTTATAAAAAACTTGCACAGCGCTGATGAAAGGAAGATGAAAGTGAATAAGGGAAGAAAAGAAGCAATACTCAGAATAATATCGGAGGAATGTGTCACCACACAGACCGAACTGCTTGAAAAACTCAACGCCGAAGGTTTCAAAACTACGCAGGCAACGGTATCAAGGGATATCAAAGCGTTAAGGCTTATTAAAAAGCCTGATGAATTCGGAAGGCCGCGCTATGTTGCCGACAGAGCGGACAAAGACGAAATATTCAGCAAATACAGCAGCGTATTCGGTCAGAGCGTTATCTCGGTTGATTACGCGGGAAACATCGTGTGCGTAAAGTGTTACAACGGTATGGCAAACGCCGCCTGTGCAACTCTCGACGCTATGGAACTTGAAGAGTCCGTAGGCACAATCGCGGGCGACGATACAATTTTTGTGCTCTGCCGCAATGAGGAGAGCGCAGTCAATCTTAAAAAAATCCTGGAAGAAGCGACTATATAACAAGAGGGTTTTCTTATGCTGCAAAGCTTGAAAATTGATAATATAGCGGTTATTGAAAATGCCGGCATAGAGTTCCGCAAGGGGCTCAATGTTCTCACGGGCGAAACAGGCGCCGGCAAATCAATAGTAATCGATTCCATAAATGCGGTGCTCGGCGAAAGAACATCCCGCGATCTTATCAGAACAGGATGCGAAAACGCGAGTGTCTGCGCGGTGTTTGACGATGTCAATGACTCCGCAAAATCGGTTATGGAAAAATTCGGCATTGAACAGACAGAGGACGGCACCGTTACCGTCGCAAGGTCGATAAGCGCCTCAGGCAAAAATACCTGCCGCATAAACGGCTGGCCCGTCACCGTAACTCAGCTTAAAGAAATCGGCACTTACCTTGTAAATATTCACGGTCAGCACGACAGCCAGGCTCTGCTCTCACCCGACAAACACTGCTCTTTCATAGATTCCCTTGCCGAAAACGAAAAACTGAGAGAAGAATATAAAGACAGATTTCATTCTCTTATCAAGGTCAAAAAAGAACTTGACCGCCTCTACGATACAAGAGACGAAAGCAACTCAAGGGCGGATTATCTTGATTTCGTGATAAACGAAATCACCGAGGCGAATATCACGCCCGGCGAGAGTGAAAAACTTGATAAAGAAAAACTGCTTATTCAGAACAGCGCTTTTGTAAAGAAGAGCCTCGAAAAAGCATATTCATCCCTTTCGGGTGACGGCGGAATCACAGAGGCGCTTGAGGAGTGCGCCGCGCTGCTTGAAAAAGCGGCGGAGTTTTACCCCGATGCCGCCGAAACATCAAAAGCGGTAAAAGGGCTTTACCTTGAACTTTCCGAGCGTACTGGCGAGGTCAGGTCTCTCGCGGACGGCTTCGGTTATTCTCCTTCAAGGCTCAGCAAAATTGACGAGCGGCTTGATGTTATCTATCGCCTGTCAATGAAATACGGCAAGACCGAGGAAGATATACTCGAAACACTTGATAAAGCGTTAAAAGAAAGAGAACTCATCGGCTCAAGCGACGCGAGAATCGCCGAACTTGAAAAAGAACTGTATAAATGCTCGGATGATGTTAAAAAACTCTCGGAGAAACTCACCGCGACCAGAGTAAAAGCCTCGCGCGAGTTTGAGAAAAGAGTGTCGGAGGAACTTGCTTTCCTCGATATGCCTTATATTAAATTCGTAGTCGCTCTTACACCCGGCTCGCTTACTTCAAAAGGAGCGGAAACTGCCGAGTTTCTCATAAGTTCAAACCCGGGGCAGGAGCCGAAATCGATTTCAAAAATAGCGTCGGGCGGCGAACTTTCGAGAATAATGCTCGCAATCAAAAATGTTCTTTCCGATAAGGACCCTGTTGACACTCTTATTTTTGATGAAATCGACGCGGGCGTGTCGGGCTCTGCGGCTGAAAAAATAGCCCTGAAACTTGACAGTGTTTCGGCGGGCAGGCAGGTAATCTGCGTAACCCATCTGCCGCGCATAGCCGCGCAGGCGGATTACCATGTAAGAATAGAGAAAAGCGTATCGGGCGGAAAAACTTATACCGAGATTACTCCGCTTGATTTTGAAGGAAGAGCGCAGGAGATAGCGAGAATCAATGCGGGCTCCGCCGTTACGGGGCTGCAGCTCGAAAGTGCAAAAGAATTGCTTGAAAAGGCGAAGGAGACGAAAAAATGAAAATAGGCGTATGTGTAGGCACAGATATTGAAAGGCTGAAAACGGCAAAGAGATTCGGCTTTGATTTTGCCGAGAGCCATTGCCAGAATATCGTTAAGATGACCGATGAGGAACTTAAAGCGTTCAAAGAGGAAGGCATACCAGTGCTCGCCGCAAACTGCTTTATAGGTATGAGAATAGTCGGCGAAGAAAGAGATATTCCCGCGATTAAGGCTTATCTCAATACTCTATTTGAAAGAAGCGCTTACCTCGGCATTAAGTGCCTTGTATTCGGCTCGTCCGGAGCAAGAAACATACCCGAGGGCGGCTCATATGATGAGACCTATGAGCAGATAGTTTATTTCCTGAAAGAACTCGTTGCGCCCCTTGCCGAAAAATACGGCATAACTGTTGCGATAGAGCCGCTGAGAAAAGGTGAGACCAATATCATCAACACAGTGCCCGAAGCGGTGAAACTTGCGCAGAGAGTGGATTCTCCGTATATCAGAGTGCTTGCGGATGTGAAACATATGGTCGAGGGCAATGACCCGCTTGATAATCTTCCCGCGTATAAGGGAATGCTTGTGCACGCTCACACTTCCAACCCGTATCCCGACCCGGCGCTCGGCAAAAAGAGGACTTATCCCAGACCCGGCGACGAGTTCAATCAGGATGATTTTATTCTGCCCGTTATCGCCGCAGGCGTTGAAATGTGCTCGATAGAAGCGGACTGCATCGACTTTGTGCCGGACTGTGAAGGCTCGATTGCGGTGCTCGCAAAGTATATGGATAAATGATGAAACTGTTCAATTCAAAAAAAAATAAAAACGGAGCGGGGGATTATTCAATCCCCCGTATTGCGCTTGATAAAGAAATTGAAAACTGCCCGGAAGATTTGAAATATCTTTTCACGCACAGCGTTGTTGACGATGCACTTGATTACTTAGGTCATCCCGATTCCGTGCTTCTCAGAAACGGCGATATCCTCACCGTTTATCCGTCCGGTCACGGCAAGGGCGCAGTGCGCTCCGCAATAAGTCACGACGGCGGGCTGACCTACACCGGAAAGATAGAAAATATGCCGCCTTCCTGGCAGAATTCCAGGGAAACACCCACTGTTTACCGCCTTGATTTTACTGACGGGAGCACAAAACTGATTCTCATCTGCGGCAACCCCGACTGGCACGACGGCAAGGGCTCAACCGGAGGATTCAACTGCTCTATTTCGGAGGACGAGGGAAAAACATGGAGTGAGTTTGAACTCTTTTACGGCAAAAAAGACGGCTACTCTTTCAACACAATAGTTGCTCTCGCATCCCTCACGCGCCTTAAAGAAAACGGTGTTTTTACGGATAAATGGATGGGGCTTTTTCACGACGATAAGTTTATTAATTATAAAACAATTCTCTCGTTTGAAAACGGCAAAATGAAATGGAGCCTCCCCGAGCCCTATCTTGCCGGGTATCGCAAAACGGAAATCGAGGCGCAGATATGCGAGGTTGAATGCATCCGCTCGGATGAAGGCAAGGGCGATGAACTGTGCCTTATTACAAGGTGCAACACCAAAAAGTATAATTCTCTGCTTTTCTTTTCCCGTGATGAAGGCAACACCTGGTCCGCGCCCGTGCTTGCGCCGTCCGCTCTCAACGGCGAGCGTCATAAAGCGGATTATCTGCCCGACGGCCGTCTGTTTATAGATTTCCGCTCCATAGAGCGCGATTATGACAAGGTTAAAAAATATGCACCCGGCTGCGGCAGAAACTGGTTCAGCGAAGGCTGGGTTGCCTGGGTAGGCACCTATGATGACCTCAAGGCGGGCAGGGAAGGGCAGTATCGTCTTAAACTCGCCCACACATATATTGAAGGGCAGACACAGCCTCAGATGAACGCGAACGCCGATACGGGCTACTGCGGCAATGTCGTACTTCCCGACGGCACACTTGTCTGCTCCACCTACGGCAAATTCGGCGAAACAAACTCCGACGGCTCGCTTAAAACCTATGTAGTATCAAAGCGGATAAAGATGAGCGATGTCGACAGACTGTATGATATAATCAAAAACAGATAAAAAATTCCCGGAGGAACTTTTGTTCCTCCGGGATCTTTTTACTTAAGATAAGTCTCTGCGTATTCATAAAACAGTTTATCCAGGGATTCTCTTTGCGGCGGGTCGTTTTCGAGGAAGTGACCGGAATTCGGGAAAATTACAAAATCGTGTTGCGCTCCCGCGCCCGTGAGCAGAGAGTCAAGTTCTACGGCATCCGAGTAAGGCACCACACCGTCAACCATTCCGTGAGCAATCACCGTAGGCGCGCAGTTTCCGTTTACATAGGAAACGGGCGATATCTTTTTGATTGCTCTGAGCCACAGATTATATCTGCCGCTTTTGTTTCTGTATTCCTTCATTGTGATTTTAACTCCGCAGAGTTTGCACAGCAGGGCAAGCGTAGTCTCGTCATTGCCTGCCAGAAGTACAAGATACTCGGGGTTTGACAAATCCGTCGGCCCGCTTTCACTCACAACCGCGCAGGGCTTTACGGGAGATGAATCCGCGCGCGAATAAGCATAAAGCATAGAGAGATGCGCTCCCGCCGACGCTCCGGTAAGCAGGGCTTTGTTTACTGTGCAGCCTTGCTCTGCTGCAACTTCTTTCACTTTTGACAGAGCGTTTTCAATATCGTCAAGTTCATCTTTTACATGGATATAATCCGAAACATAGCGGTAATTGAGAGCCGCGGCAACATAGCCCTCAGAGGCGTATTCCCTGAGCTGCGCGGAATAGCCTTCCTTGTCACCCGAAATCCAGGCGCCGCCGTAAATGCAGAGTATCAATCCGCGTGTTGTGCCGTAAGCGCCCTCCGGCATTATGATATCAACCGTGTTGCGCTCGTGAGGACCGTAGCGGTATTCGTTTTCTTTAAGCGGTTTTGTGTTTATGCCGGATATCCCGGCAAAAAATGAAATTACCGCCATGATTAATGCCGTTATTTTTTGAATGATGCCGGTCATAATGCTTCTCCTTGTGAAAGCACGCTTTATTTGTAACTGAGAGTTTCGCTTTGCTTTTTGCCGTTACTGCTTGTGAAAGTGAGCTGAGCCGAATCCTTGCCGAAAACGATTCCGGTGCCGGTGAAAGATTTGCCTTTTTCCACTCCCGATGCAATCAGCAGTTTGCAGGGCTGACCGTAATCATCATAGTCACAGCCGGGCTCAAATATTCCTGTTTTGTGCGTGTGACCGCAAAGCATAAGGTCGGGTTTTATATTCTTTCTCAGCAGAGCCGCCCATTTCCTGTAAATATCTTCTTCAATATCAAAGGGAGGCTTATCCTTGTGGGTAAAGGGCATATGCACTACTATGAGTTTGAGCAGATCTTTTTCCTCTTTGTATTCCTCGGAAGCATTTTGTATAAGTGACTTTATATAATCGGTTTCTTCAAGCCTGAATCTGTGGCAGGCAACCGTACAGCCGTATTCGGGGTTTGAATCGTTTTTATCTTCGCCGCAGTCAAGGCAGAGCCCCCATATTTTTCCGAGACGGAAAGAGTAATAAGTCTTTCCGTTTTTTGCGGGAGCGTAATCTGCAAACTTCTCGGCGCATTTGCCTCTTAAATCGTGATTGCCTCTTGCAAAAACAACGGGTATATTGCCGTGAGTAATCTTAGCGCAGATATCAAATATAGTGTTGAAGTTTTCTGTCCTGCCGCTGTCTTCGGGCACATCGCCGTTAAGAATCAGAAAATCGATTTTGCCGTATGCCTTTGCCGCTTTCACGGGCCTTTCAATGTCATTATGTGAATCGGCTATATGGTAGCATACCGGGTTTTCATCGGGCACTGGCCTGAAATCGTAAGGGTAAAACCTGTCTTTCCTCGTCTGTGTAAAATAGGGCAGGCGTTTTATTATCGGCTTTTCTATTACCGTGTATGCTTTTTCCGAGTTAAGTAACTCCTGCGGCACTTCAATATTATGAGTTCTTGAAGCGGAGCGCAGAATACCGTTTGAATGATCGACAAAAAGTTCGTCGCCGACTTTTATGCTGATAAAAGACTGGGATCTTGATGTGACAATAATCTGGTAGTTTTTGCCTACGGCAAACACAGCGGGGTCAGTTCTCAGCATTGCAATCCTCCTCAGAAAAGTGAAATATCTCTGTCTGTGGCTAAACCGGAAACTCCGTAAACAAACATTATTTCGTCAAAACCTTCTTCTTCAATAAGTCTGCTCACGGGAGTGTTGAAATACCGCTGGTCAATCATTGTTATTTCGCCGTATTGCTCGGCAAGAAACGGCGCGAGGCAGTGAGCGAAAGAATCTTTTATCAGAAGCAGTTTTTTGTCGTTGACTCCCGATGTGATATCAACCCTCGTGTGGTTTCCGTCAAGGAAAACTGTATACATATCGCCCTCATCGAGACGGTCTGTAAAGAATACGGAATCGCTTTCCTTAACATCACTGCCTTCGGTTATTTTTACTTTTGCGTTAAGATTCGGATTGATAAACAAATGCACTTCATCGGGCTTTGTGAGGAAATAACAAGAGGTCGAGTAAGATGTGCCGTAAAAGCCGTCAAATGAAGAAATGTCGTAGTCTGTAAGCGCAGGCTCGGCAAAACCCTTTACTGCGCATAATTCACGGTAAGCGGCAAACGCGCCCTCGCTTGTCCAGTGGTGATCTGTCCGGTAATAATAACTTCTGTTGAGCATATCTGAAAACGGCTCGCGAAGGTCCACATACTCCGCGTTGTCAATTTTCGAAAAGGCGTCCGCAATCTTCTGCATATAATCAAAGTCGTGATATTCGAGCGCGTTTTTCGGCAGATAGGCGCCGAGCAGAGCACCCTTTTCGGGCACGGCAATCAGCGTGACGGGCAGGTCGCATTTCTCCGCGAAATCCGTTATCTCTTTCAGATTTTTATCAAATCTGTTTTCGGTTTCAAACGGCTTTTCTATCAGCCATCCGTTTTTACAAAGATAAACAGAGTTGCCACCCTTGATTAGTTCAAAATAAGCGTTCACCGATACAAAAAATGAACGAAGGGGAGTCTGGTCTGCGAGAAACTTTTCAAAGTCGGAGGAAAACTCGCCGCTTTTTATCTTTTTCAGGCTGATTTCGGGAGCGGTTGAAAGATATCTTTTTTCCAATTCCGAGTAATCCGATTTCGGCGTAAAAATATAGAGAAGGCATCCCGCGAAAATAAACGCGAGAAACATTACGGAAATGATTACCGGCAGTATTTTGTTTTTACTGTTTGTTTTATCTTTCATAATCAGAATTTGAAATAAAGGAAGGGGTTGTATTCGGCGCTCACAAGGCTTGCCGTGCAGAGAATAAGCACTGCCGCGGCGGCAATAATCTCAACCGGAGCGCAGATTTTTGTATCTTTGATTTTCTCATAAATGCGTCTGAGCAGGGGAGTTGAAGCAACTATGCCAACCACTGTCAGCGGCAGATAAGACGCTATTGTGTGCATCACTTCCGATGAACTTGCTCCGCCCGAGAAAAGTGTTACGGCAAAAGAGCCGAGCGCGGGGAAACCGCCGACGTCGTCGGAGAAATAGAAAAGCATCCACCCGAGTATGATAAATACGAGCGCATAAATATGCCTGAATATGCGCGGAACTTTTTCGAGCACTTTAAGTAAGAATGTTTTTTCGATTATCAGCATTATTCCGAAATAAAGACCCCAGAGCAGGAAATTCCAGCTTGCTCCGTGCCAGAATCCCGTGAGCATCCACACAATCAGCAGGTTAATTATGGTGCGCGCCTTGCCTTTTCTGTTGCCGCCCAGAGGAATATACACATACTCCCTGAACCAGGTGCCGAGGGAAATGTGCCAGCGCCTCCAGAATTCCGTGATGCTTTCGGAAATATAAGGATAATCGAAGTTGATATGAAATTCAAAGCCCAGCATATTGCCGAGGCCTCTCGCCATATCGCTGTAACCGCTGAAATCAAAATAAATCTGAAGTGAAAAGGCGAGTATGCCCATAAAAGCGCCGAGCGAGCCGGGCTGTGAGGCTTCCCTCAGGCTGTCCCACATAAGGCCCATCGGGTTTGCCAGCAGCACCTTTTTGCCGAGACCGAGCAGGAAAAGGCGTACGCCTTTTGCAAACAGGTCAATGTTTTCGTGTCTGTCTTTAAGCTGAGAAGCAACATCCCTGTATTTGACAATCGGGCCGGCAATCAGTTGCGGGAAAAGTGAAACATAGGTGCCGAAGTCAACTATGTTGTGCTGCGCCGAGGTATCGCCCCTGTAAACGTCGATTGTGTAAGACATTATCTGGAATGTATAGAACGAAATGCCTATCGGCAGGGGAACGCTGATTTCGGGTATGCCCGCAAGCGGCAGGATAACCCGCAGGTTATTTGCGATGAATCCCGCGTATTTGAAAAACGCGAGCAGGCCTAAATCTATGACAACCGATACTATCAGTATCGCTTTCTTTTTATCGGCATGTTTTTCAATCAGCAGGCCGGCAAAGTAGTTTACAACGATGGAGAAGACCATCAGCAAAACGAGCACCGGCTCGCCCCAGCCGTAAAAGAACAAATCAGCCGCCAGCAAAAATATATTTCTGAATCTTTTCGGTAATATATAGTAAACGGTAAGCACAACCGGAAGGAATATGAACATAAACATCAGGCTTGAAAATACCATCGGCTTACCTCCTCTAATTAATTTTATACAGATAAAATTATAACAGTAATGTTATCAGCGGTCAATCAAAATGGAGAAACATTAATAAAGTTTTTATAATTAAAACTCAAACTAATTATTTTGTTTTAAGTAATTTTTGATGTCATTTCCTCAGAGACACTTAGTGAGGAGAATAGGCGAGCGAAAACGGAGCATTTGCGAATGAAGACAGTATCTGGATACGGCAAAGGACGGAAAGAGTCGAGAACAAAAAATATAAACTATTCCTTATATAAATCAGATGAAATAAAAATCGAGGACCGCAAAGCAAAAACTTGCAGACCTCTTCTTCTTTTTTTGTTCGTTTTTCGCCGTTTATTCTACGAACGGTTTCGGGAGCAGAAAAGGATGAAAACAACGCATTTATGAGCGAAGACAGTACTAAGGTACGGCGAGCGAATAAAGGCGTTGAGAAAAAACAATAATCAATTATTCCTTATTCAAATCAGAACTCATAAAGAAAAGAAGTACGAGTGTATAACCCGTACTTCTTTAAAATATGTTTTTTCGCTTTTCGCCTTTTATGCCCCGAAAAGATTATTTCATGGCTTCTTCCACGGCCACAGCACACGCTACCGTCGCGCCGACCATCGGGTTATTACCCATACCGATAAGTCCCATCATTTCAACGTGAGCGGGAACTGAGGACGAACCTGCGAACTGAGCGTCGGAATGCATTCTGCCCATGGTATCGGTCATGCCATAGCTGGATGGACCTGCAGCCATATTGTCGGGGTGAAGGGTACGGCCTGTGCCGCCGCCTGATGCAACCGAAAAATAGTTTACGCCGTTTTCAACGCACCATTTCTTGTAAGTGCCTGCAACGGGATGCTGGAATCTGGTGGGGTTGGTGGAGTTGCCGGTGATTGAAACGCCTACGTTTTCAAGTTTCATGATGGCAACGCCTTCGGGAACGTTATCCGCACCGTAGCATCTTACCTTTGCTCTGTCACCGTCCGAATAAGGAGTTTCGGAAACGATAGTAACCTTTTCGGTGTAGGGATCGAACTCGGTCTTAACATAGGTGAAGCCGTTGATTCTTGAAATAATCATAGCGGCGTCTTTGCCAAGGCCGTTGAGTATAACTTTAAGGGGCTTAACCCTTACTTTGTTTGCGTTGAGAGCAATCTTGATTGCGCCTTCTGCGGCGGCGAAGGATTCGTGACCTGCAAGGAAGCAGAAGCACTCGGTTTCTTCCGAGAGGAGCATCTTGCCCAGGTTGCCGTGACCGAGACCTACCTTGCGGTTGTCGGCAACGGAGCCGGGGATGCAGAAACTCTGAAGACCTACGCCGATTGCAGCGGCGGCATCAGCAGCTTTTACGCAGCCTGTCTTGATGGCAATTGCGGAGCCTACGGTGTAAGCCCAGACAGCGTTTTCAAAGCAGATGGGCTGAGTTTCTCTTACTATTTTGTCGCAGTCAACACCCTTTGCAAGAGTGATTTCTTTGCATTCTTCAATTGAAGAAATGCCGTATCCGGCGAGAACTGAATTGATTTTGTCAACTCTTCTCTCATAGCTTTCAAATAATGCCATAATTCTTTTCCTCCTCTTACAAATTATTCCTTACGCGGATCGATGTATTTTGCGGCATCGGCAAATCTGCCGTAGGAGCCGATTGCTTTGTTGTATGCGGTGGTGGGGTCGTCGCCCTTCTTGATGAAGTCGGTCATCTTGCCGAGTGAAACAAACTCATAGCCGATAACCTGGTCGTTTTCGTCAAGAGCGAGTCTGGTAACATAACCCTCTGCCATTTCAAGGTAACGAACGCCCTTTACTTTGGTGCCGTACATTGTGCCGACCTGTGAACGAAGGCCTTTGCCCAGGTCCTCAAGGCCTGCGCCAACGGAAAGACCGTCATCCGAAAAAGCGGACTGTGATCTGCCGTACACAATCTGCAGGCAGAGTTCGCGCATTGCGGTGTTTATTGCGTCGCATACGAGGTCGGTGTTGAGAGCCTCAAGTATGGTTTTGCCGGGAAGAATTTCCGCAGCCATTGCGGCGGAGTGAGTCATACCGGAGCAGCCGATAGTCTCAACAAGAGCCTCTTCGATAATGCCGTCTTTAACGTTGAGCGAAAGTTTGCAGGCGCCCTGCTGGGGTGCGCACCAACCCACGCCGTGAGTGAAGCCGGATATGTCCTTGATTTCGTATGCCTTGACCCACTTGCCCTCCTCGGGAAGCGGAGCGGGGCCGTGGTTGGGACCCTTTGCTACGCAGCACATATTCTGCACTTCGCTGGTGTAATTGATCATATGAATTTCTCCTTTCATCGGATGTAAAATAACCGTGTAATATTTTAAACTAAAACCGATTTATTATCAAGTGTTTTATTGCTTTTTTTCAAAATACTCTTTATAAAGAGCCGAATCCTTTTTCAGCACGTTTTCTTTTTTCATAAACCTTGTTCTCAACGCGGTATAAAGATAAGACGGCAGCTGAGTGTATGAATTGTTTGATTTGCCCTGCTTTCGCGAATAGCAGTTTGACGGCACTTCCTCAAATTCATACCCGAGTTTCAGCGGCTTCAATACAAGTTCGAGCAGTATTGAAAAGCCGGTGCTTTCAAGGCTGAGTGATTTATATAACTCCGACGGAGCAATCTGTACGGGATTAGTGAAATCCGTAAGAGTGGATATGAACAGCACTTTAAGAAAAATCTGCGCGCAGAAGTTAAGCAGTTTTTTGAATCTGCCGTAGCCGTAAAACTTCTGACCTTTGAGCCATCGCGATGCGGACACTATTCTGCTTGGCGATTGTTTGACTTTTTCAATCATCACGGGCAGTATTTCAAGATCTTCCGCAAAATCGGACGAAAGAAAAATGCAGTGTGAGCCCGAAGCGTTTTCTATCCCGCATCTTATTCCTCCTGCTATTCCGGACTCTGTCTGCGTGATTGCGATTACCGGAACATCCGTCTGATTATTCAGAATGCTTTCAACCGCTTCTCTGCTTTGATCTGTAATACTTTGCGAGCAGATTATCAGTATTTCCTTGAGATCTGAATGATTGCAGGCAGAGAGAATGAAACGGACAGTCTCTGTAAGAGAATCTGTTTCCGTCACGGCACCGAGCACTATTGTAAGGCTTTCAAATTCAGTCATTTACTGCCTGCACTTTCTGTTTATTTCAGGAAAGGGGAATAAACGTAATTGTTTCTCTTGGGTTTGTAAGCAGGGTTGCGCTTCTTCTTTTTCCGAACCAGATTATTTCACGGGCGTAATCGTCCCATCTGTCAATCTTCTTTTCGGTTTCTATTTCAAGTCTGTTTCTTATCTTTTCGAGTGGAGCGTATCTGTTGTCGTAAATGCGGTTAAAATAATTATAGAAATCGTATTCCGATTCCACTTCAACCTTTCTCTGACCGGGAAAACGCAAAATGTTTTTCTGGTAATCGAGCAGTTCGCCGTAAACGGAAGTGTCTATTCCGAGAGACTCGGTAAATCCTTCGATTGAGGGCCAGAATTTTTCTATGTTGTATACGCAGTCAAGGAATATTCCTTCTTCAAAATACCAGCCGACTTTGCTGAAAATATCTTTCTGATAGCACCACTTTGAATGCTCCGTGTCAGCGGTTTCTTTTCTTATGCTTTCAAAAAGGTCGCAGATATATGAGCCTTTTGCGTCAAAGATATAATCGAGAAGTCTGTTGTAGAAATCATAGTAACTAATACCGAGTTCATAGCGCGCATAAATCGCGAAGCAGCGCAGAAGACCGAGGTGATGAAAACTCTGCAGGCACACGGAAAACATATTTGCCTTTACCCAGTCATCCTTGCTCATATCCTTCGTTTCAACAACAACATCATAGTATTCCTGCACGCCGTTGAAATCGGCGGGGTAGTGTATGCCGTGCAGTTTCTGTCTCTCCCAGCGAATTTTATATTTTTCCACAAATTCGGGCTGAGCGATAGGGGAGTTGCAGTAAACCTGGCAGGTGTAAACCGTCATCGAATTATGCTGGCCCGCTTCAAGCAGGTTGCATATTCCGTGACAGAATGATTCGTATGTTTCACCCGGAAGGCCGAGTATGAGTTCGGTGTAGGTCGGTATTCCGGCGTCGGCGTATCTGGCGTTGAGTTTTGTGAAGTATTCAACATCCAGGTTTTTTCTGCCGATATTTTCAAGAACTTCGGGTGACATTGACTGATAGGCGAGCGTAACGCCTTTGTCAACACCGCTGTCATTGAGAAACTTGCCTATTTCAAACACTCTGTCGTCGCTGTTTTTGGCGTAACAGGGCTTGAAGGTCTGCGGATAACCGTTTTTGCGGTTGCATTCCACCACACATTTCGCTATTTCCATATCTCTTTCGTTTATGCCGAAATTGGCGTCGGCACAGTAGCAGTACGGAATTTTGTGAGCGGAAATCCATTTGATTTCTTCTTTGACTTTTTCCAAGGGGAAAAACCGTATTTTTTCCGTAAAGCACCAATCACAGAATGCGCACGAATACGGGCATCCGCGGTTTGTTTCCAGAGTGCAGTGAAAAGTCATATTCGGATTTTCCTCAAACATCTTGTCAAATATGCCGGTGAGATAAGGCGACGGCAGATTTTCAACGGGCAGAAGATATGTGCCGCGCGGCAGCATAACACACGTTCCGTCAATTCTCAGGGAGACATCCGCCATATCGGAAAAATCATTTTTCAGCAGTGCCTTAAGGAGATTTACAAAACAGAGTTCGCCCTCGCCGTGAATAAGAAAATCTATGTACGGTTCCGTTTCAAGCAGAGATGTGTTATAAGGCACATTGTGCCCGCCGAACATTATAAAACAATCGGGATACTTTGCTTTGATTGCCCTTGCCAGCGCCTTGTTGTATTCCATATTCCAGACATAGGAAGAAAAGCCCACAAGATAAGGATTATCAATCATGGCAAGCGATTCTTCTATTGACTTTCTCTGGTACAGAATACTGGCAAAATTGAAATTGTCGTTTATTATGTCATCGGTCTGCGCGTAAGCCATAATACAGCCGGAGGCATAGGGGAGATAAACCAATGATTCACTGTAAGTAACATTGACCTGAACGAGATAGATATTCTTTTTCACAGGTTTACCTCCTTTCCGGATTATTTATCGGGTGATTACTCTGCCTTTTCCGCTTTCGCAGCCTTTTTCTTTGCTTTTGCTGCTTTGAAATCATCATACCAGAGGTCTTTGTAGATGATGACTGCGGCAATGAGTGAAGCGACTATCGTTACAAACATAAGCACGCCCACGCCTGTTGCGGGGGATATGAGAAGTACGAGCACGCCGCAGATAATCGGCGCGATGCCGAGTTTCCAGTGCTTCGCGAAGTAACTTGCTCCAAGTGCACCGAAGAGGGCGGGAAGCACATTGTTGAAAGCGGCGTTGAATGTAGCGTTATTGCTTGCGGAGTCAAACACTTTTGAAAATGCAATTACGCCTACCGCAATTACAACCGTTGTTGTAAGCGAAGAAACGGCGATTGAAATGGTGCTTATAACTTCGCCTTCCTCGGTGTTGGGATGTACCTTTGCGTTTTCCATTGCGTTGAGGCCGCAGGGGAGTTTAAGGTTGGAAATATTGCCGGTAACAAATGAAAGATAAGTGCCGCCTGCGCCGAGCATAGGCACATAGGTAACAACTTCAATTATGCCTGTCACCCAGTAAAGAGGCGCGAGAGTGCCGATTACCTTGCCCATTATTCCGAGGCTGGGCCAGGTTTTTAGCACAACGCTTACCATTACGGGCACGCACAGCATCATAAGCAGGGCGGCGTAATTCCAAACAGCGCCCCATACGTGGACTCTGTCAAAATAGTTTCTTTCTCTGCTCATCACATTACACCTCCGATTTCATACCAGGTAAAGCTTGCAAGGTCGGGGGGCAGTATTTTTGAGAAAAGCACCGCGCAGCCCATAGCCGCAAACATCGCAACGGGCATAGCGAATGATTCGAATTTTTCGAGTGCTTTGATTTTTTTGCAGAGAGCCATCAGCACAAGCATTATAATAATCGCAAATATAAGAGTGAGTATTGAAAGCAGGCCGGCGGATTCTTTGATTACGCTCTGCGTGATTTTTTCACCCGCTTCATTGAGAGCGGGATTACCCGCGGCGTCAAGCACGGGCTCTTTTACCACGGTACAGCCGTTTATCGCCCTTGCTATAAAAGCAGAGATGATGCCGATAAATGCTGCGGCGGCAAGAATGTCACCGAGTTTCTTTGTCTTTTCGCTTTTGCTTACGGCACCGCCGATTTTATTCTGAAGTTTTTTGCATACTATCGGTAGAAATGTCAGCGGAAAAACGGAGCCGAGCGTCATAGCCCATACAACGGTGGAAAACTGCTTCATATCTTCGATTTCCATGCTCAGTGAACCGCCGAGATTGTTGAGCGCTGTTTCAGCGGCAACCGTTTCATAGGCGAGGTTACCTATAACGGTCAGCCTTATCCACGGCAAAACCACTCCGAGCGCTTTGGCAAGCACGAATACCGTTACAAGTATGGAAATGGCGGGGGCAACGGAAAACAGAATGCTTGAGGTGATGGTGTTTACCATTGTCTCCTTTGTAATTCCGAGTTCTTTTCCGTGTTTCCATGATTTGATAATGAAGAAAAGCGACTGGGCAAAAATAAACGCAATTACCCCGAACGCAATCAGATACATGGAAAATGTTTCTTTGAAATCAATCAATGCAATTCCTCCTAAATTCGCAGATTTTCAGGATTATTATCAATATATTATTTTAACACAGTAATAATTAAAGTGTCAAATAAAGAGGAGAAGTTTTTAAATGTAATAAACTCTGCCGTCTTTTCTTGCCGCCGCTTCGGGAATATCACAGTCTGCATAGCCGATTGCGCAGTGCCCTATGCCTTCCCATTCGCCTTCAATGCCGAGTTGTTTTAATATCTCCTTGTATTCGGGCATTTCAAATTCTTCTTTTGCTCTGTGAATCCATATACTTCCGAGCCCGAGTGAATGAGCGGCAAGCATCAGGTTGCCCATAACGAGCGAGCCGTCATACAAGGATGTAAAGCAGGCTTTGTCCGCAAGCACAATAAGTATAACGGGAGCGCCGTAAAACGGGTCGAAGTTTTCGTCCTTCCATCCGCCGATTTGTCTGTTAATCTGCGAAAGCCTGTCACGGAAAGTTTTATCCGTTACGGCGATTATTTTTGTTTCCTGCCTGCCCATTCCGCTTGCCGCATAAAGTCCGGCTTCGATTATTGCGTCAATGTCTTTTTTATCGGGCATATCGCCTTTGAATTTTCTTATGCTTCGTCTTTCTTTTATCGCTTTGATTATGTCGTTCATTTTTTTCCTCCGTTTTCGGTTTTAATAATTATATCATTACTGTAACTAAAATACAATAAAAAGCGAACACCTGCCGACGGCAACTTTCGGCAGGTGTTCATGTATCTTATAACAGGGGGAAGGGAATTGGTAAAAATATCAGAAGAGTCCGCTTATCTTTCCGTTTTCGTCAACATCAATCTTTTCTGCGGCGGGCACTTTGGGAAGTCCGGGCATTGTCATAATGTCGCCGGTAAGCACAACCACAAAGCCTGCGCCTGCGGAAACCTTGACATTTTTGACGGTTACGGTGAAATCTTCGGGTGCGCCGAGTTTGGTCGGATCATCGGAGAAACTGTACTGTGTTTTCGCGATGCATACGGGCATCTTGTCACAGCCGAGCGCGGTGAGCTGGTCAATCTGTTTCTGAGCGCCGGGCATAATTGTTATGCCGCTGCCGCCGTAAACCTTTTTGACAACCGCTTCAATCTTTTCTTCGATGGAGGTGCCTTCAAGTTCATAAGAGAAGGTGAAGTCGCCTTTTTCTTCTTCGCAGAGGCGAACAACTTCTTTAGCGAGTTCTTCTCCGCCTTTGCCGCCCTCTGCCCAAACGGTGGAGAGCACAGTGTTAACACCGAGTTCACGGCATTTTGCTATTATGAAATCGATTTCCGCATCGGTGTCGGTGGGGAATCTGTTTACTGCAACAACGCAGGGGAGTTTGTAAACGTTCTTGATGTTTGAAACGTGTCTGAGAAGGTTGGGAATGCCCTTTTCAAGAGCGGCAATATCTTCCGTGCCGAGCTGTTTCTTGTCAAGTCCGCCGTGCATCTTGAGTGCTCTTACAGTTGCAACAACAACTACTGCATCGGGGGTGAGGCCTGCCATACGGCACTTGATATCAAGGAATTTCTCAGCGCCGAGGTCAGCGCCGAACCCTGCCTCAGTTACGGTGTAGTCGCCCATCTTGAGAGCGAGTTTTGTGGCCATAACGGAGTTGCAGCCGTGAGCGATGTTTGCAAACGGACCGCCGTGTACAAATGCGGGAGTGCCTTCAAGGGTCTGCACAAGGTTGGGCTTGAGAGCGTCCTTGAGCAGGGCGGTCATTGCGCCTACAGCCTTGAGGTCGCCTGCGGTAACGGGTTTGTCGTCATAGGTGTAGCCGACGATTATTCTTGAGAGTCTCTCTTTGAGGTCGGTGATTGAAGAAGCGAGGCAGAATACAGCCATTATTTCACTTGCAACAGTGATATCAAAGCCGTCTTCTCTGGGAGTGCCGTTTGCTTTGCCGCCGAGACCGTCCGCTATGAAACGAAGCTGTCTGTCGTTCATATCAACACAGCGTTTCCAGGTGATTCTGCGTACGTCAATGCCGAGGCTGTTGCCCTGCTGAATGTGGTTGTCAAGCATAGCGGCAAGCAGGTTGTTTGCAGCGCCTATAGCGTGGAAGTCACCGGTAAAGTGGAGGTTGATGTCTTCCATAGGTACAACCTGTGCGTATCCGCCGCCTGCCGCACCGCCCTTTACGCCGAAAACGGGGCCGAGTGAGGGCTCTCTGAGAGCAACGGTAACATCCTTGCCTATGCGTCTGAGACCATCTGCAAGGCCGATGGTTGTGGTGGTTTTGCCTTCACCCGCGGGGGTGGGGGTGATTGCGGTCACGAGAATGAGTTTGCCGTCTTTCTTATCGGTTTCTTTTATAAGAGCGGGGTCGATTTTTGCCTTGTATTTGCCGTACTGCTCAATGTATTTTTCGTCAACATGCGCGGTCTTTGCGATTTCGGTAATCGGTCTCATTTCACATGCCTGAGCAATTTCAATGTCTGATAAATAAGCCATTTTGAAGCACTCCTTACTTAAAATATTTTACTGCCGCTTTGAACATGCCTATGTCGTAATTGCCGGGTACATTCTTATAAAGTCCGCTGCCTGTACGCTCGCTGTGACCCATCTTGCCGAATACGCGTCCGTCGGGTGAGGTAATACCTTCAACCGCATATACGGAATTGTTCGGGTTAAACTGAACATCATAGGTCGCGTTGCCGTCAAGGTCAACATACTGTGTTGCAATCTGACCGTTTTCGGCGAGTTTCTTTACGAGAGATTCGTCTGCGAGGAATCTGCCTTCACCGTGAGAAATAGGCACGGTAAAGATGTCGCCGGGTTCAGTCAGGGCAAGCCAGGGCGATTTGTTGGAGGCAATCCTTGTGCGTACAAGTTTGCTCTGGTGCCTTGCGATTGTGTTGAATGTGAGCGTGGGACAGTTTTCGTCGGTATCAATTATTTTTCCGTAAGGCACAAGACCGAGTTTTATAAGTGCCTGGAATCCGTTGCATATACCGCACATAAGACCGTCTCTGTTGTCAAGAAGGTCTGTAACCGCTTCTTTTATAAGACCGTTGCGGAAGAAGGCGGTTATGAATTTTCCGCTGCCGTCGGGCTCGTCGCCGCCGGAGAATCCGCCGGGTATGAATATAATCTGCGCCTGCTTTGCTTTTTCGGCAAACTTGTCAATGCTTTCGCGTATTCCGGAAGCCGTGAGATTTTTGATGACAATTATCTCGGGTTTCGCTCCCGCGTCTCTCATTGCTTTTGCCGTATCAAATTCGCAGTTTGTGCCCGGGAAAGCGGGGATTATAACTCTGGGTTCAGCCGCTTTGATTGCGGGTGAGGGGTAAGACTGCGCCTTGTAGGAGAAGTTTTCAACCAGCGCGTCTTTCTGCCTGATATTGCAGGAATAAACGCTTTCAAGTTTGTCTTCATAAAGCGCGTTTATTTCGGCACAAGAGACCGATTCGCCTGCGTAGGTGAAAGCGGAGTTGCCGCTTACCTTACCTATAACTTTGCCGTCATCGCAGGGCTCTGTCACTTCAAGAATAAACGAGCCGTATGAGTAGCCGAATATTTCTTTAAGTGAAAGTGCATCGTTAAATTCAAAGCCGAAGCCGTTGCCCATGCACATTTTGATAATCGCTTCCGCAATACCGCCTATGCCGGGAGTGTAGCAGGCGACTGCTTTGCCGCTTCTGAGAAGGGCGGTCACTTTGCCGAAAACAGAAACAAGCGATTCCGTAACGGGCAGACCGTTTTCATCCTTGTCGGGAGCAAGCAGTATAACATCGTTTCCGGCTTTTTTAAATTCCGGAGAAACTACGGAAGAAACTTTATCTGTTGTAACAGCAAAGGAAACAAGGGTGGGGGGCACATCGAGGTCTTCAAATGAGCCGCTCATTGAATCCTTGCCGCCGATAGATGCGATTTTGAGATTTTCCTGTGCTTTGAATGCGCCGAGAAGAGCGGCAAGAGGTTTGCCCCAGCGTTTTCCGTCTTTGCCCGGATGCTCAAAGTATTCCTGGAAAGTGAGATAAACATCTTTGAGGTCCGCGCCCGTGGCAATCAGTTTTGAAACCGATTCAATCACCGCGAGATACGCTCCGTGATATGGGCTCTTTTCGGTGATATAGGGGTTGTAGCCCCAGGACATAAGCGAGCAGTCATCTGTGTGTTTCTTTTCAACGGAAATCTTCTGCACCATTGCCTGAATGGGTGTGCGCTGATATTTGCCGCCGAAGGGCATAAGCACTGTGCCTGCGCCTATCGTTGAGTCAAATCTTTCGGAAAGACCTCTCTTCGAGCAGATGTTAAGGTCTGCAGCATATGCCTTTATGTTTCCGGTAAACGTGCCTGAGATATCTTTTTCAACAGATTGTGAGGAGGCGGGGGTGATATCTATGTGTTTGTCGGCACCGTTTGAATTAAGAAATTCGCGGCTGATATCAACTATCTTCTTACCGTTCCAGTTCATGGTAAGGCGGGGTTCCGCCTTAACTACCGCAACAGGGCAGGCCTGGAGGTTTTCGGTTTCCGCAAGTTTAAGGAAGGCGTCAACATTTTCCTTTTCAACCACAACAGCCATTCTCTCCTGAGATTCGCTGATTGCGAGTTCTGTACCGTCAAGGCCTTCATATTTTTTGGGCACGGCGTTGAGGTTTATTTCAAGTCCGTCGGCAAGTTCGCCGATTGCAACCGAAACACCGCCCGCGCCGAAATCGTTGCAGCGCTTTATCATACGGCAGGCGTCGCCGTTTCTGAACAGCCTCTGGAGTTTGCGCTCCTCGGGTGCGTTACCTTTCTGCACTTCAGCGCCGCAGGTTTCAACGGAATGGGAAGTGTGCGATTTCGATGAGCCTGTCGCGCCGCCTATACCGTCGCGTCCGGTTGAGCCGCCCAGAAGAATTACCACGTCGCCGGGGGCGGGTACTTCTCTTCGCACATTTTCTGCGGGAGCCGCCGCGATTACCGCGCCGATTTCCATTCTCTTTGCTTCATATCCCGGGTGATAGATTTCATCAACTATTCCGGTGGCAAGACCTATCTGGTTGCCGTATGAAGAGTAACCTGCCGCCGCAGATGTAACAATGCTTCTTTGAGGCAGCTTGCCGGGAATGGTTTCGCTCACGGGTTTGAGCGGGTCTGACGCGCCCGTTACTCTCATCGCGCCGTAAACATAACTTCTGCCCGAAAGCGGGTCTCTGATTGCGCCGCCTATACAGGTTGCGGCGCCGCCGAAGGGCTCAATCTCGGTCGGGTGGTTATGTGTTTCGTTTTTGAAGAGAAGGAGCCAGGGCTCTGTTACGCCGTCAACTTCAACATCGATTTTGACCGTGCAGGCGTTGATTTCTTCGCTCTCGTCAAGTTTGGGCAGAAGACCTTTCGCTTTAAGATGCCTCGCCGCTATTGTAGCAAGGTCCATAAGGCAAATCGGCTTTGTTCTGCCGAGTTCTTTTCTTACCGCGATATAATCATCATACGCTTTCTGAAGAAGTTCATCTTCAAATCTGACGGAATCGATTACCGTGAGGAAAGTTGTGTGGCGGCAGTGGTCGGACCAGTAGGTGTCAATCATCCTTATCTCGGTGATTGTCGGGTCTCTGCCTTCTTTTCTGAAATAATTCTGACAGAATTCAATGTCATCCGCGTCCATCGCAAGGCCGTAATCCGCAACGAATTTTTCGAGGCCTGCTCTGTCAAGGGCGGTGAAGCCGTCAAGGGTTGCAACGCTCTCGGGGATGTCATAGTTAACTTTCAGAGTTTCGGGTTTTTCAAGAGCCGCTTCTCTTGATTCAACCGGGTTGATAACATATTTTTTGATTTTCGCAACATCGTCTGCGCTTATATTGCCGTAAAGTTTGTATACTCTAGCGGAGCGGATGAGCGGTCTTTCGCCCTGAGAGATAATCTGAATACACTGCGCGGCGGAATCGGCTCTCTGGTCAAACTGACCGGGGAGATACTCTACCGCAAAAACTACCGAATCATCTTCTTCAAGTTCGGTGGTCGCAATGTCAAGCTGGGGTTCCGAAAACACGGTCTTGACCGCGTAGTCAAACAGTTCGGGCGTTATGTTTTCCGCATCGTAACGGTTAAACAGACGGATGTCTTTCAGGTTTTCTATGCCCAGCAGAGTTACGGCGTCGCCGAGCAGCGCTTTCGCTTCGTTGGCAAGGCCGGGTTTCTTTTCAACAAATATTCTGTAAACCATGCTTTACCTCCCTGCTTTAAGCGCTCTTGCGCCTATATCCTTGCGGTAAAACGCATTACCGAAAGATATTTTGTCAACAAGTCCGTATGCTCCGTCAATCGCCTGCGCGAGAGTGGGGGCGGTTTTTACCGCGCCGAGCACTCTGCCGCCGCTTGTCACGAGTTTACCGTCTTTGACGGCGGCGCCCGCAACATAAACGCTGTCGCTGATTTCTTCTGGAATTGTTATCTCATATCCCTTTTCGTAAGCGATGGGATAGCCCTGTGAAGCCATAATCACACAGCAGGCGCTGTTATCGGAAAACCTGACTTCCGTTTCGGCAAGAGTGCCGTCGGTTGTTGCATTCATTATTTCAAACAGATCGCTTTCGAGAAGCGGGAGCACAACCTGAGTTTCGGGGTCTCCGAAGCGGCAGTTGTATTCGATTACTTTAGGACCGTCGGGTGTAATCATAAGGCCGAAATACAGGCAGCCTTTGAATGTTCTTCCCTCCGCGTTCATCGCGTTGATTGTGGGCAGGAAGATTTTTTCCATACATTCAGCCGCGATTTCGGGTGTGTAATAAGGATTCGGAGCAACCGTACCCATACCGCCGGTGTTGAGGCCCGTGTCGTTGTCGCCGGCTCTCTTGTGGTCCATTGAAGAAATCATCGGTTTCACGGTTTTACCGTCTGTAAACGAAAGCACGGATACTTCGGGGCCGGTAAGGAATTCCTCAATAACGATGTTTTCGCCGCTTTTACCGAAAGCCTTATCCTGCATCATTGAGATAACCGCTTTTTTCGCGTCTTCACGGGTTTCGGCAATTATAACGCCTTTTCCGAGCGCAAGCCCGTCCGCCTTTATTACGGTGGGTATCGGAGCGGTCTCAAGGTAGGCAAGAGCGCTGTCCATATCGGTGAAAACTTCGTACTTTGCCGTGGGGATGCCGTATTTCTTCATCAGATTCTTTGAGAAAACTTTGCTTCCCTCAATGATTGCCGCCTTTGCTTCGGGGCCGAAGCAGGGGATACCGACCTTGTTGAGCGCGTCAACACAGCCGAGCACAAGCGGGTCGTCCGGAGTGACAACAGCGTAGTCGATTTTTTTGCTTACGGCAAAGTCAACAATCTTTTCAATATCCGTTGCGCCTATGGGCACACAGGTTGCATCCTTTGCAATACCGCCGTTTCCGGGCAGAGCGAATATCTCATCAATGCTCTTGTTTTCTTTAAGTTTCTTTATGACGGCGTGTTCTCTGCCACCGCCGCCTATCACCATTATTTTCATAGATACCTCTGAATAATGTGTTATCAGTGATGGAAGAGTCTCATTCCGGTAAATGCCATTGCCATGCCGTATTTGTCACAGCAGTCGATAACAGCGTCATCGCGGATTGATCCGCCGGGCTCGGCGATGTATTTAACACCGCTTCTGTATGCTCTCTCAATGTTGTCGCTGAAGGGGAAGAATGCATCTGAGCCGAGAGCAACATCGTTCTTTGTGGCAAGGTATGCCTTTGCTTCCTCATCGGTAAGAGGCTCGGGCTGTACGGTGAAGTATTTCTGCCAGATTCCGTCTGCGCATACATCTTCTTCGTTCTTGTTGATGTAACCGTCAATGACATTGTCCCTGTCGGGGCGGCCGATGTCGGGCTTGAAGGGGAGGTTAAGCACTTTCTCGTGCTGACGAAGGAACCAGGTGTCTGCCTTGGAGCCTGCAAGACGGGTGCAGTGAATTCTGGACTGCTGACCTGCGCCTACGCCTATTGCCTGACCGTCAACCGCATAGCAAACGGAGTTGGACTGTGTGTATTTGAGAGTGATGAGCGAGATTATAAGGTCACGCACTGCGCTCTCGGGAAGATTCTTGTTTGCGGTAACAACATTCGAAAGCAGGTCCTTGTCAATCTTGAAATTGTTTCTGCCCTGCTCAAAGGTAATGCCGAATACCTGCTTATGCTCGGTGGGGTCGGGAACATAATTCGGGTCTATTTCAACAACGTTGTAGTTGCCTTTTCTCTTTGATTTGAGTATTTCGAGTGCTTCGGGCTCATAACCGGGAGCGATGATGCCGTCGGAAACCTCTCTCTTAATCATCTTGGCGGTGGTCACATCGCAAACATCGGAGAGAGCAACCCAGTCGCCGAAGGAGCACATACGGTCGGTACCTCTTGCTCTTGCGTAAGCGCAGGCGAGAGGAGAATCGTCAAGGCCTTCGATATCGTCAACGAAGCAGGCTTTCTTGAGAGTGTCGGAAAGGGGAATGCCTACTGCCGCCGAAGTGGGGCTTACGTGTTTGAAGGAGGTTACTGCGGGAAGACCGAGAGCCTCTTTGAGTTCTTTCACAAGCTGCCAGGAATTGAAAGCATCGAGGAAGTTGATGTAACCGGGTCTGCCGGAGAGAATTTTAATGGGAAGGTCTTCGCCGTTAGCCATAAATATTTTTGAGGGCTTCTGATTGGGGTTGCATCCGTATTTAAGTTCAAATTCTTTCATTTTATTATCTCCTTAATTATATTTGTTAACGAGTCTGTTCTCTGTTTTGCCTGTTTCAATGTCTATGTAGCGCACATAAAGGGAAATCTTGTTATCCTCGTTGAGAGCGCCCCAGAGTTTGTTTGTGAATTCGTCGATATCATCGGGGATTTCCACTCTCTCGGGCTCACCCTGGAAGGTGGGGATGGGATTGCCGTCGCATACATAGGTGTGCACAAAATGACCGAGACCTGCAAGGGGAGCGTATGAGAAGGTATATCTGTTGCAGGCTGTGCCGTCAGCGTCTGCACTCTTGAGTATGCTCATTTCATAAGTGAAATCGCCGTCAAGGTTGAGTATCGCGCTGATTCTGGGGGTGTAGTTCGGCTTGTCGGGCTCGAAATCTCTTGTGGCGAGTGCGCCTGAGAATGTGCCGCCTGCCTTGATGCCTTCATAGATGGTGTCGGTCTGGTCGCCGTTTGTCACTATGAGTTTCTTGCCGAGTGAACGCACAGCGGCGTAGATGATGAGACTCGGGTCTTCCACTTTGGATGCGTCGTAGGGCTCGGTAAATACTTCGCCGTTCTTTTCGGTGAAAATGCGGTTTCTGCTGTTTGCGCTTCTGCCCATAATGAAATAGGCGGCGACGGCCTTTTTGCCGTCTTTGGATTTGCCTGCGACAATTCCTCTGCCTACATAGGAATTGTCCTTGATTAACTCTGCGATGTCATTGATTTTGTAAATATCCATTTTCATTGCCTCCACACAACTTTTTTGTTATTTACATATTATTTTGCTGCATACTTTTTCAATGGATTCGGGCAGTATTTGCCATTCTGCCTGCTCCATAACCCTTCGCTGAAGGATTTCGGGGGTGTCGCCGTCTTCAATATAAACCGCTTTCTGCATAATGATTTCGCCGCCGTCGGGTATTTCGTTTACGAAGTGAACCGTAGCGCCGGTTACTTTTACTCCCTTTGCAAGCGCCGCTTCGTGGACTCTGAGCCCGTAGAAGCCTTCGCCGCAGAATGAAGGTATGAGAGACGGGTGAATATTGATAATTTTATGGTCGTAATGCCTTGTGAAATTCTCACTGAGAATAACCATAAAACCTGCAAGCACGATTAAGTCCGTGCCGTTACTGTCTATTGTTTCAATAAGTTTTTTCTCAAACTCTTTTGCGTCCGGATAATCCTTCTTTGAAACGACTGCGGTTTTCACTCCCGCGTTTGCCGCTCTTGTAAGAGCGTAGGCGTCGCTTTTGTTTGAGATAACCAGAGAAACCTCACCGCTGTTAATTATTCCGCTTTTTTCGGCGTCAAGTATTGCCTGAAGGTTTGTGCCGCCGCCGGAAACAAGCACGGTGATTTTTGCTTTTTTTTCTGCCATCATTATTCCTCTTTCTTCTTTTCCTTCATGCAGAGCGTCATCGCGCACAGAAGAATTGCGCCGATTGAATTGCCGAGCACTACGGTCATAAGGAAGGCGAATGCTTTGAGCGAAACAATGCCAGAAGCCGCGAAATAGAATATGTCGGCTATGGAGTGCTCAAAGCCGCTGAGGATGAATACGGGGATGCAGAAGATGATTGCAAGCGGGGTTTTGTGGTCTCTGAAAATGCTTACCGCGAGATACATAAGTACGCCGCACAGGCAGCCTCTTATGAGAGTCTGTAAAAACTCCTGGCCGAGTTTCGCATTGCAGATTGTCAGCGCCGTTTCTTTTATTCCGGGCACTGCATAGGCAACGGCATAGCCGAGAATAACTGTGCCGATTGTGTTGCCGAGCAGACCGAGAAGCAAAACGGAAAATTCTTCTTTACCGTGCTTTTCGGGCAGATAACCTACCTTGCCGGTGAAAAGGGAATAGCCCTTATAGCAGATGCAGAGAAGAGCAACCGTGAAAAACGAAGCGCCGACATATTTGTTGTCACACGCAAGAAAAACCGAGCCGCCGATTGAAATAAGAATACCTGCACTGATTCCGTTTACAATTTTTTTCAGCATATCGTTATCTTATCCTTTGATTCAATTATTTCGCCTATGATATAAGCGTCTTCGCCGTTTTGCTTGAGTATTTCAAGCGCTAAGCCTGCATCTATGCGGGAAACGACAATGCTCATACCTACACCCATATTGAAAGTGTTGAACATATCTCTCTCGCTGATACCGCCCTTCTTGGCAATCAGGTCAAATATCGGCAGAATCTTAATTGCGCTTCTGTCGATTTTAGCGCCGAGCCCGTCGGGTATGCTTCTCGGAATATTCTCATAGAAGCCGCCGCCGGTTATGTGTGAAATGCCTTTTGCCCTGATTAGTTTGAGCAGAGCAAGTACGGGCTTCACATAAATCTTTGTGGGAGTGAGAAGAGTTTCGCCTATGCTTTTGCCGCCGAGTTCGGCGCATGGGGCTTTGAGGTCGGTGTTTTCAACATCAAACACTTTTCTTACAAGGGAGAAGCCGTTTGAGTGCACTCCGCTTGACGGAAGAGCGATGATGAGGTCGCCCGGTCTCATTTCTTTATTATTTATTATTTTTCTTTTATCTACCACTCCCGTGCAGTAACCTGCGAGGTCGTATTCGTCAACGGGGTAGAAGCCGGGCATCTCTGCGGTTTCGCCGCCGATAAGAGCGGCGCCGCTCTGCACGCAGCCGTCGCACACGCCTTTTACTATATCGGCGATTCTTTCGGGAATATTTTTGCCGCAGGCGATATAGTCAAGGAAAAACAGGGGTTTTGCTCCGCAGCAGATAATATCGTTTACGCACATTGCAACGCAGTCAATGCCGACTGTATCGTGCTTGTCAAGTAAAAACGCTATTTTCAGTTTGGTGCCCACTCCGTCGGTGCCGCTTACGAGCACGGGCCTTGCGATGTCGGTAAGGTCAAGTTCAAATAATCCGCCGAAGCCGCCCACATCGGAGCATACGCCCGGTGTTACGGTTTTGGCTATGTGCTGTTTCATAAGTTCAACGGCCTTGTAGCCGGCGGTGATATCAACACCTGCCGCCGCGTAACTGTCGGACCTTGAATTAGTGTTCATATATTATTCCTTTCCGCTCCAGCAGTATGTGCAAAGTTCATCTTCGTCTATTCCGATGGCTTCGATGATACCGCTCAGAGTCTGAAAATCGAGAGAGTCAAAGTTGAGTTTCTTGCAGATGGTGCTGCGCAGTTTCTTGCCTCTTTCGGTGTTTCCGTCGGTGTATTCGTCAAGGTGCTTGAAACCTTCCTCGCCTTCAAGTTCCATAATGGTGGATCTTGAGATGAGTTCCATATCGCTTGTCGCCCTTGAGAAGTTGAGATATTTGCAGCCGTACATAATCGGCGGGCAGGCAGAGCGCATATGGACGGTTTTTGCGCCGTTTGAATAAAGGAAATCAACCGTTTCGCGAAGCTGTGTGCCTCTTACTATTGAGTCATCAACAAAGAGCAGATCCTTGTCTTTGATAAGGTCGGTAACAGGCAGAAGTTTCATCTTTGCCACTCTGTTTCTCTCGCTCTGATTAACGGGCATAAAACTTCTCAGCCAGGTCTGCGTATATTTGATAAACGGTCTTCCGAAAGGCGTTTCGCTGTTGCTCGCGTAGCCTATTGCGTGCGCCGTGCCCGAATCGGGAACACCCGCAACATAGTCAAGGTGATAATCACAGCCTTTTTCCTTGTCATTGCGTGACATAATGGCGCCGTTGCGCATTCTCATCACTTCAACATTTACGCCCTCGTAAGTGGCGGTCGGATAGCCGTAGTAAGACCAGAGGAAAGCGCACACTCTCTTCTTTTTGCCCGGAGGCGAAAGCTGAGTGATGCCGTCTGCCGTGATTTCAACTATTTCGCCGGGGCCTAGTTCGCCGCAGGCCGAATAGCCGACCTTCTGATAGGCGAAAGATTCGAAGCAGGCGCAGTAGCCGTCCTCTCTCTTGCCGGTAACTATCGGAAGCCTGCCTACCTTATCTCTCGCGGCGATTATGCTTCCCTTTTCGGTGAGAATAAGAATTGAGGCTGTGCCGTCGATATTGTCCTGAGCGAATTTTATGCCTTCGGTAAATGATTCTTTCTGATTTATCAGGCAGGCGACAAGTTCGGAGTTGTTTGTGCGCCCGCTTGTCATCGCGTTGAAGTTTGCGCCGTTTTTGATGCACAGGTCAATCAGTTCATCCATATTGTTGATTATGCCGATTGTGCTGATTGCGTATGTGCCGAGCCTTGACTTGATAAGCAGGGGCTGAGGGTCTGTGTCGCTGATACATCCTATTGAAGCAAAGCCCTTCATCTCTTCAAACACCTTGTCAAACTTGGTGCGGAAGGGAGTCTTGTCTATGCTGTGTATCTGCCTCTGAAAGCCCCTTACCGGGTCATAAGCGGCCATACCGCCGCTCTTTGTACCCAGATGTGAGTGATAGTCGGTGCCGAAGAAGACATCACCTATGGCGTCTTCTCTGTTGACCGCTCCGAAAAATCCTCCCATATGTTATCTCCTTATCAGCCGAAAACTCTGTGCATCATTTCGTTGTATGCACCTTCAACTCCGCCCATATCGCGGCGGAAACGGTCTTTATCAAGTTTCTCGTTTGTTTCGGCATCCCAGAATCTGCAGGTGTCGGGAGAAATCTCGTCGGCGAGAACGATTGTTCCGTCGGCTGTTTTGCCGAATTCGAGTTTGAAGTCAACGAGTTTAACATTGAGTTTCAGGAAATACGCTTTGAGTATCTCGTTGATTTTGAACGCCATTGATTTGATCTGCTCAATCTCTTCTTTTGTGGCGAGCTTGAGAGCGATTGCGTGATAAGCGTTCATAAGGGGGTCGTGAAGGTCGTCGTTTTTGTAGGAGAACTCGATTGTGGGCTCATCAAACACAATGCCTTCTTCCACGCCGAATCTCTTCGCAAATGAGCCGGCGGAGATGTTGCGGATGATGACTTCAAGGGGAACGATGGAAACTTTCTTAACTACGGTTTCCCTGTCGTTGAGTTCTTCAACATAGTGAGTGGGTACGCCTTCCTTTTCGAGAATCTGCATAAGGAAGTTGGACATACGGTTGTTCACTACGCCCTTGCCTGCGATGGTGCCTCTTTTGGTGCCGTCAAAAGCGGTAGCATCGTCTTTGTAGGAAACGATAACGTAATTATCGTCTTCCGTTGCGAAAACTTTTTTTGCCTTTCCTTCGTAGAGTTGTGTTGCCTTTTCCATATTTTTACCTCCTGTTGAGTTTATTCGCTTATTTATTGAACTGCTCCGAAATCTTTGCGTCTTTCGCAAGCACAGCCTGAGCATCGGCTTTTCTTTTGGCGTCAAGCCTTTCGGCAAGTTCACTGTCGCTTACTGCAATTATCTCGGCGCAAAGCAAAGCGGCGTTGACTCCCGCATCCACTCCGACTGTCGCCACGGGGATTCCCGGGGGCATCATAACAGTTGAAAGCAGTGCATCAACGCCGTCCATAACTTTTGATTTGCAGGGTATTCCCACAACGGGGAGGGTAGTGTTTGCCGCGATTGCTCCGGCAAGGTGAGCCGCCATACCCGCAGCCGCAATTATCGCGCCGAAGCCGTTTGCTCTGGCGCCGAGCGCAAAATCTCTTGCCTGCTCGGGGGTGCGGTGTGCGGAATAAACGTGCACCTCATAGGGTACACCGAGGGCGTCAAGGGTAGCGGTTGCTTTTTCGATAACGGGAAGGTCGCTGTCGCTGCCCATTACAATTCCGATTTTTTTCATATTTTTGCCTCCTTAAAAAATGTGAAAGAGCGCAATTGCTCGCACAAAAAGCAATGCGCCCAGACGGTCGGCTGAAATATGCTCTGTTTCACTGTGGTGCTCCACAATTATCCGTCAGAAACAGAACACTTCTGAATTTTCACCTAACTACTATATGTAGTATATCATTATACTTTTTTTAAGTCAAGAATAACAACTTGTATGAAAGCAAAAATATCAATTTATACAATAAAAATGTCAGTTTTAAGCATATTATTGACAAATACGGCAGAGGGATTTTTCCGCTTTTTTATAAAAATAAAACCGCACCGCCGGGCAGTATGCCTGCGGTGCAGTCTTCACTTTTGCAATCAGTCTAATTTTGCGCTGAGATAGTTGTCGTAAAAATCTTTTACGCCTGCGTAGAAATCTTCAACTGAGCCGTCGTTTTTCATAATGTAATCGGCCATCTTTTCGCTTTCGCTGGTGTGGAAGATTTCTTCTTCGTGAATATCGTTTTCGCGGAGTTTTTCAACGCTTTTGCCGTCTCTCTCCGAGCCTCTGGCAAGCATTCTCTGATATCTTACTTCGTCATCGGAAATCACAACGTCAACAAGCACGAATTTGTCGCCGAAAGCCTTTTTGAAAACTTCGATATCCGAAGGGGGACGGATTCCGGAAACAAGGAAGTTGGGGCTGTCGCTCTCCTTGATTTTTTTGACTATCAACTAGGGGAAGAATGCCAGACCGTCTTCGGACATGTACTTCTTTGAAGTGGCGTGAAGATTGTCTACAGTGGGATCTAGGCCGTCCTCTGCCGCGAGATCTATCACAACGACGACTGCTGAAATCA
>JAEEGL015932922.1_pt1 | contig 67407 bp, 52 predicted proteins | sample 9134231 | NCBI WGS metagenome assembly JAEEGL01 (sample SAMN16246548, study PRJNA631951) | gut metagenome | biome: gut microbiome; feature: rumen; material: fiber-attached | host: Bos | place: Iran: Karaj | collected 2018-10 | reverse complement strand
TCATATACTTCAAAATGCCCATACCCCGGATCATTCCATTCTATTGAGCCGGTATCATTATTGAACAATAACAAGAAATCATCTCCGACTTCTGTAAAGAATGATCCGATCATTGCTCGTTTGCCCATATTAAAACCACCTGTCCATTTAAAAAACGCATCCTGAATAAAAGAGATATCATCTTGCTGTGCGCATAATGGGTATAGTTCATAATCAATGTCACCGGAAATCATCTCTATCCAGGAAGAGAATGCATTATTGGGCGGTTCGATAAACTGACTTTCTTTCAAATGATATGCTCCTCGAATACATCTTTCTTTGTCACATCTCATTCTTGAATAAAAATTCCTGAGTCCATCATGAATACGAAATCCAAGAACTGATTCAACCAGGTTCCAATTGATTTGTATCGTTGCTGTTGGTGTGTTCACAAAATCCTCAATTGAAATCACACATATCACCTACTAAATTCCGATTTTTGTCAGTAATAATTATAGCATAACATAGCCGCACTGTCAATAGAAACGCCATAGTACTTCTGACTGTAGATCAGAAATACTATGGCTTAATACTTCTATATGAGTATCGACTGTATGAGGGCGATTTTTGTCCTCTTTTTTCTTTACATTCGTCCCCGAAAATGATATAATTTAAGCAGCGAAATGTGTTTAAGCTCGTCCCCGCAGAAGCGGGAGCGTAGAGATACATTATTCAATATGGTCAGGTGCTTACGAAATTCTGAAAAAACTTGTTCCCTAAATTTCTAAAAAGTGTCACTTTTTGAAAATAATGCACCATCATTTTTTTGAGAATTCGTAATTGTAATGGCATAACCATTCCATTAGTAAGATAATAAAACTAAGTGTGAAATGATGCCGACTTAAATGATTATTCTGCGTATTATAATAACTTGGAGACAATTATGGGAAAATATGATATAGGAGCAGAGCTTACAAATGAATGCAAACTGACAGCATATGACCTTGCAGAAGAAATAGCTGAAGAACTTGGTTTAAGTGATACCAAAGCTATTGAAATGAAATTAGGTAACGGAAAATCAGGTTTGCTCAAGAAGTTAAAAGATCTATTGGAATTTGATGCAAAAGAGATTGCTAAGGATTCAGAAGTAGAACTATTTAAAATGTATAAGTTGCTAAAAGTATTATATTTATGCGAAAAAGATGGAGCGCCAAAGAAAATAAGAGTATATGATACTGAATCAGAAATAAAGATACGAATAATTGACATCCTCGCAAAACCAAGAATGTCCAACATTGCTACTTACCTTGTAGATGGTAATAAGGTTGAGAATGCTATTGATCAGTTAATTTCTCTTATTAAAGTAGAGGTTGATGATGCAGCGGATCGCACTGCTTTAATTGACAAAATAGATGATCGATGGCAATACATAGCTCAAAAACAGTTTGATTATGTAACTTCAGATATGGCGCTATCTGATCCGGAGACTACACTCAAGGAGTTGAAGCGTATAAACCGAAAGCTCGACACTATAATTGATGAGCTAAATACAGAATCACAGACGGATGCCATCCCAACGGAAGGAGTTATGAACTCTTTTTTCAACATGCTTATGAATCATAAAAAACTGTGCTATCTGACAGACAGGATAAGGATGAAATCCTTCTTATCGCTTCCTAAGAAGCCGGATGATAAGTTCGTTGAAATATTCAGGAAATATGAGGAGCAACCCATTATTGTTGACAATATACCCGAATTGAGGCAAGCTCTTAAAGCTAAAGACAATCCTGAGATTATGACAGATTTATTGAACCTTCTGTGTTACTTTGAAGAAATCCCTGAGAGTGATTATAAGCATTACAACTACGCTTTTGAACATTGCAGAATCGTTCTCCAATGGCTAATGAAGGAAAAGGGCGTGGATTTTTCTCATGTAGTTCCGATGTCTGTTTTTGTTTCTGTTATTCAGGAAATAGTTTATGTTAAAAAGAATACTAATGATTTCAAAGTAAAGAACGACTATTTCGGCTTTAACCCTTCTGGAATATCACTCATGTCGGCGCTGAAAAAAACAAATGCTACAGAAGTTCCCTCGGTTCTTGTGGATATTTGGATTAGAAGAATAGAGAACAGGTTTTGTGCTAATTATGGTGCTATTGACCTGATTAGTGAGAAGAACAAAGCTGAGATTAATACGCTCATTATAAGAACGCATATTTTTTCGCACAATAATCTGTTTGTTCTAAAAAAAGAAAATGACGCATTATTGCATAGAGTTGCTGCTGCACATACTAATACAAGTGTCGCTGCTGATACGGAAAAAACTTTTCGGGTTGTATTGTGCCACAATCTTGGATCGTTAGGTGAGTTTGTTGAACATTTCGAGCTTCCTGACGATTCTGATAACATCTATGATATGTTCCGGGAGTTATTATATGCTTATGGTAAAGACTTAGACAATGAACTGGAAGAACTCGCTATAAGCATTACACATATAATAGTGAATCAAAAAACATATGGTCAAAATGATCCTGATCTTAAAGAAATGGAGTGTAAGTTTACCATTATCCTCCCCGATGGTGTCAGTCAAAACTGTTCGTTATACTTTGATTACAAATCAAATGCAAAGACCTTTTTCTACCACAATTTCAGAATCCTGTAGTAGATTTTTGAGGGAGAAAAAAGTGAGGGGATTTTCTTATCTACAAAAATCGAAATGTGTGATATGATAGTCATATCGGATAAAACCGATGCGACTATTATTTTTTTAAGAGGAGAGTTTTATCATGGCATATGAACGCTGGTCCCCCAACACAGCATGGGAAATAATCAACCGCGAAAAAATGGAGAAATATGGCACGACAGACTACGAAACCATCGAATTGATGGAGAAATACAAGGATAAATGCCTTCAGGAGGAAACCGCAGAAAAGGTGGAGGTTGAACTTCAGAACGCACTTCCGGCTATCAAAGAGGAAGCACGAGCAGATGCTGTGATTCGTGTGAGAGACGAATACGCTATTGCTAGTGGGAGAGAAATATATGGCTTAACTCCTTTCAACAGCGAGAGTATAACCGTCAACGGCAATACTCTCTATCCAAGCAGCTTTATCCCTGATAGACCTACTAATGATCCGGTCGGCGAGGATACAAGACTGCATTTCGACGATCGGAACGACAAATGGCTTGTGAAGGTGAAAAACGGCTCACACAAGCTTATTTCTCGATTCGTAGTAATTGCCTGCCTCATCGTAGATGCCAGCGGACCGGGAAGGTGTCGAGCCTTCGTCATCTTCCTCAAGGGAGTGGCTAACCCTTTAATCTTTTGGGAGGGCATTATAGAAGCGGCTGAGCTTCGCAGACAAACTCAATTTCATCAGAAGGGGCTTAATTACGGACGGAAGGAGCTATACCACGAGTCATTTCTCCGTGCTTTGAGGAGCTGTAAATCGGTTTACTTTCTCTCGCTCCCGCAACATGCAGGATGGAATATAAAACCGGATGGATCGTTGATATTCGTTGATTCGGCAATGATGAAACCTGAATTCGAGGGCTTGTTCCTGAAGGATGACGCTGAGGATAAGAAGAAAGAGTGCAATAAAAACAAACTGCACAATATTTTTCGCGATATTTCCTTAGTGAGAGCTGAACACGAGTTCGATGATGTTGCAGCTGAATTCCACAGCCTGCTCCCGGATGCGCTTCCGATAAAAATCGGTACAGTGATTTCGGCAACGAGTCGCCTTCTTCCTCACTACAAGGCGGAGGGTCTTGTTCAGGATAGGTTGTGGGTAGTGGAAACTTCCGACAATGCAACTGCAAAGGCTATGGTAGCTGTAATGCAGAATAGGAATCATCGTACTACGGAGGTACTCTTCTCTTCTATGCAGCTTCCGCATATAAAAGATGAGTTGATGAAATACGTCGATTGTGTTGCAGTTATGCGTCATTCTTGTGCTATCTGTTCAATGTACGATTTTAATAAAATATTAAAATATTTATATGAATTGATACAAAACGGATATTCAGAGAATGACAACGGCAGGTTGATACCTACTTTATTTATCGATAATGCCGGGATCATACCTGAGGAGTTCCAGATTCACCAGATATCTATCACTGACAGGCTTCATTTGGATGATATAGAGCAGATTCAGGGAATCCTTGGAGAGATTGACTGCAAAATTGTGAAGTTCGCTGAACGGAATCCTGATGCGATGGCGCAACGCTTAAAAAAAGCGACAACCGAAGCAAAGGAAAAGGTAACGGCGCTTCCGAGGCGGAGTCATAGCAGTTCGGCAGTAATGTTTATTGCAACCGCTCTTATGCTTAAAAAAGGCGGTATTCTAACTGAGGCTGATGTGCAGGCTATGCTGCAGTGGCTAAGTACCGAGGCTAAGTCCAGGACTTCAATGGAGCGCAGTGTTTGTAAAGCTGTAGGTACAGCATTGAGCGATGAGATATGCAACGGCAGACTTTCGATAGCGAGACAGTACGGTCCTCCGTTCTGGGCTCCTGATAAGGCTTTTGTTGCAGGAGATGAGTCGCTTAATGTGACAAAGGATTTTTGGGATGACGAAATATTACCTGAGATACCAGTAGGACGGAATACTGCACTTCAATATCTAAAGGACGAGGATTCCCTCTTCACTAACAAGGGAGAGGATCAGAAAACCTGGACTGTCGAGACTGAAGACGGCGTAAAGAGACCGCGGCGATTCTACTCGTTTTCGCGGGATTTACTTACTCCCGAGGCTAACAGGATAGTTGATGAGGCAGTAGCTTCAGATCTGTTCCACAAGCCGGATAAGCATCTCGATCATTTCTCCCCTTTCATAAAGCATCCTCGACTGGATATGTATGCTGGGCAGGTCATTACTGATTACAAAAACGGTAATCCGTTTATTGCTGTAACTGGTACTCCCGGTTCAGGCAAGACGGACTGGTGTATGATGCAGGCAGTTCAAAGAGCAAAGGCAGGAGAGGTTGTAGTTATTCTCGACCCCACCAATGCCTTTTGTAGAGAGGAATTGTCTGCACATATGATCCCAGATGAGATTATTAATGAGTACGTTAAATTCTGGGATATGTCGACTGACGGTTTCCCAGTTAACATTCCAGACTACGAAGGTTGTACTAACATAGAGCAGAAGACGCAGAGATTATCAAGCCTTCTGATATCTGGAATGCACCTTACAGGATTTAAGCAGAAGCCCATTCTCACAAGTAAAGTAGCAGAATGGCTTGAGAAAACTCCGATCAACACCCCACAGGAATTATTGCCCTTAACGTCTTCGTTTAGCGAAAGCGCAGACGAACGAGCTATTATTCCAAGGATGACCGCACTGTTCAGCACTGTTAATATGCAAAGTAATGTACCTTATTGTTGGGCAGATCGCCTTTCTGATAGGGGAAAGATATTGGTGATTTCAAGCGGTAATGCTAACACAAATGAACATGCTAACCCCTTCGATGTAGTCTTGGACTCCCTCTACAGTTATAAGGATATTCATCGCGATGAAAAAGTTACTATAATAATGGACGAGTTCCAGACTCTGAATCGCTACCAAGGCTGCACTCTTGAGGCAATACTTAGCCGTGGAAGAAAGCTGAATATGTCAGCAATCCTTGCTTCGCAAGATTATACTGACGCTAAGGATCCCATTGGTCGCTTCTACGCCTACTGTGGAACCCATGTGTTCTTCAGACCTCTCGGCGAGGAGTGCACAAAAGCTGTTTCTGAGCTCACAAAGCTCGATGATAACGTTATCCGGACTCTTCCGGATTTCCACTGCGCTATCATGGGAGCAGTTTATAGCGATTACCACAAGAAGAATATACAGCTCGGCTCAGCTATCGTCGGAGAGACATACCGTCCACCATATGTGGGCAGTTATGACGATGATGAGCACGCATAAGGCTTGCATTAAATGAATATCCTGCACTTATACCGGGCAAAATCATAATGAAAGGGGGCAGGTGCGTTGGAGATATACGACAAGCGTGACAAGGGCTACATCGAGGTCTGGCTGACGAACGCAGAACAGCAGCTATACGACCGCAAGGAACTGACGCGCTGCCTCCTTAAAAAGGTGGACGCAAAAAATTGCAAGGTCGTGTACTTCCTGTCTGGCAGCGACGACCTGCTCAGTTGTACGGAGAGCTTGCTCAAACATAATCTGGGGTGCGCGTGAAGCGCACCTCTTTTTTCTTCTTGACAAGCGGGCACCAGTATGTTACAATGATGATAATCGAATCGGATAGCTTATTACCAACACTGACACGGAGGAGCTGACTATGGAAAACAGACAGCGAATAGCAGGATATTGCCGAATCTCGGTCGATGAGGAGCTTGACCGTGACAATACCTCCATCGAGAACCAGAAAGCGATAATCGCCGATTATATCGGCAAGACCTTCCCCACAGCGGAGCTCGACTTCTACGAGGACCGCGACCGCTCCGGCTATACTTTTGAGCAGCGCGAGGGCTACCAGAAGCTGCGGAAGAAAATGCTCATGCACGAATACGATATCCTCATCATCAAGGACTTCTCGCGTTTCAGCCGACGCAACAGTAAGGGACTTGTCGAGCTTGAAGATCTGCGAGATGCGGGAATGCGTATAATCTCTATCGGCGACAGCATCGACTACCCGACCTTTGATGACTGGACGGCGATACAGTTTCGCTTCCTCATCAACGAAATGCCTGTTACGGACACCTCTAAGAAAGTCCGCTCAGTAGTCAAGCGCCGTCAGGAGGAGGGCAAGTGGATATGTGCCGTTCCCTATGGCTATATCATGATCAACAGCAAGCTCATGCAGTTTGAAGTCGATGAGCCAGCTGCGGAAGTTGTCAGGGAGATATTCAGGCTCTACAGCGAGGGCTGGGGCTACAAGCGCATTGCCAATCACCTGACCGACCGTCATATCCCTACGCCGCGCATGGCTGAAAAGGAGCGCCGTGAGGCTAAAGGAGAGGAGTGCAAGCTCCGCGGAAAGAGCGAGTGGAGCATAGTCACGGTCAGCGATATTCTTCGCAACGATTTCTATATCGGAACGCTCAGGCAGGGCAAGTACCGCCGCAAGAAGATAAACGGCTCTGATATGAAGCTCGAAGAGACCGACCACCTCATCTTCGAGAACAACCACACTCCCATCGTGGACTACAAGCTATTTGTAAGTGTACAGGAGCAGATGAAGCGGCGCACGAACAGTAACTACCGCGGCGTGAAGAAGTACGACAACATCTATTCGGGCTATCTTTTCTGCGGTGACTGCGGAAGCCCGATGTTCGCAATGAGCCGCCCCGACCTACCGCCAGCCTATCGCTGCGGAACATACCATAAGCGTGGAAGCAAGGGCTGTACCTCACACCATACCCGTGTTGATATGCTTGACGGGCTGCTCCGCTCATTCGTTGAAAAGGTACGGGACAACTCTGAGACTATGCTCGAACAGTTGCAGGAGTCTATCGACAAGGAGCGCAGCGAGACTTCATCAAGCAAGTCCGTAGTCGAGGTCCTCGAACAGCAAATGGAGGACACCCGCACCGAGATAAAAATGCTTGCACGTCAGCACGTCAAGGATATCGCAAGGCACCCCGAGCGTGAAGAGATGCTTGAGGAGATATACACCGAGCAGATAGACGAGCTCACTCTCCGGCTTGAAGGGCTTCGTAATCAGATGCAGCTTGCCGCCGACAAGCATAATATGATAGTGAGCGTCAACCGCACAGCCAGGACGGTAATGGAAGTGTTCGACGCTATAATAAATAAGGGGACGCTGTCAAAGGTCGACGTTGACTTCATCATCGAGCGGATAACGGTCTACGAAGACCGCGTCGACATCAGGCTCAGACCTGACATAGATACTCTACTCAAAACAGGAACGCTGCCCGAGCAGGTCTGCGAGGAGACAGCCATAAATTTTAAGCAAGGCACCGGGATAACCGAAACAGCTTCACGATTTGCCGAAATTACGACAAGTACCGGCAAAAATCTCAGTGTCAATGTTATCAGTGAAGGCGACCCCCTTGAGATATACACAAACAGCGAGGGCGAGGTCATATTCAAGAAGTACTCCGCGATAAGCGAGATGAGCGAAAACGCCTCATACGTCGCGGAGATAATGCACAAGATAGCCGGCTGTCCGGTCGCGGTGTTCGACAAGGACCATGTCGTCGCGACAGCCGGCGTGCCTAAGAAGGAATTCGCGGAACGCCGCGTGTCGGCACAGCTTGAGGAGCTCATGGAGAGCAGGGGACAGTTCTTCTGTCCGGACGCCGCGACGAACAGCTTCTGTCCGGCGGAGGGAGTGGACCGTACCGCGACCGCCGCCGTACCGATAATCACAGCAGGCGACGTTTCGGGTGCGGTGGCGTTCCTGAGCTCGGAGAAAAGCAGCACTGCGACTGACCTGCAAAAGAGTCTGGTCAACGCCGCAGCGCAGTTCCTTTCGCGGCAGATAGAGGGATAAAAATAAGGGCGGACCACAGCGGTCCGCCTTTTGCTTTGCCGGATCTTCCCCGAAAAATCGGAACGGAACAACTCCTTTCAGAAAGTTAAAGACTTTTTAAGAATTTCCGTGTTATGATATAGACACAGAGAAACAAGGAGGAAAAGTCATGTTCCGAAGGATACTTAAAAAAGACCTGAAAAGAAAAAAGACCATGAACATCATCATACTGCTGTTCGTGATAATGTGTTCGATGTTCGCGGCAGCGAGCGTCAACAACATCATTGCCGTCACAGGCGGTATCGACCACTTCTTCGAGCTGTCGGAATTACAGGACGTGCAGATAACAGTCTCGGACGCCCCCGAGGCAGTGGAGGAGATAAAGTCGCTCCCCTCGGTCAGCGACGTAAAGGAAGTACATTTCGTCGAGGTCTCGAAGTCGAAGAGCTTCAGTGTCGGCGGCAAAAAGCTCGACAACTTCATCAACCCGGCGCTGTTCTGGGCTGACGACAGTATGGCATACAACTTCTTCGACACGAACAACAACATCATCAAGGACGTTGAGCCCGGCTGGTTCTGGTGTACAGCGCCGTTCCTTGAGAACAACGATATGAAGTACGGCGACGAGGTCGAGGTCACGGTCAATGATACAGTTGTGACACTGAAGTTCGCGGGACGCTTCAAGGCGGCGGGAATATCCACCGAATCCGGTGCTTCGCCTCATCTGCTTGTAGACCGCACGGACTACGATACCCTCGACAAGGCATCGGGCGATAATGATTTCTTCCCGATCACCCTTCTCTTCCTCAACACGTCAGACCTTCAGACACTGAAGGATATGGCTAAGGAGAATGCGAATATCGACGTTACTCCCCGCGACGACATGAGAGCCGTCTACATCTACGATATGATAACCGCCTACATCATGATGGTGGTGAGCATAGTCCTCATGCTGACGGCATTCGTAGTGCTCAGGTTCACGATAATGTTCACTATCAGCGAGGAATTCCGCGAGATCGGCGTCATGAAGGCAGTCGGCATACGCAACAGCAGCATACGCAGCCTGTACATAGTGAAGTACTTCGCGATATCGGTCGTAGGAGCGGCGATAGGCTTCCTTTGCTCGATACCGCTCAGCAATGTGATGCTGCGCACAGCCTCCGAGAACCTGGTCCTCGGCAATGAGCACAGCGTGATAATGGGACTTCTCAGTGCTGTTGCAGTGGTTATCCTGATCGTGATGTTCTGCTACTTCTGCACACGCAAGGTACGCAAGCTCTCCCCGGTAGACGCAGTGAGAAACGGTCAGACCGGCGAGCGCTTCCGCAAGAAGAGCCTCATGCACCTCGGACGCTCCAAGCTCCCGGCAACGGGCTTCATGGCGGCGAACGACGTCGTGAGCGCACCCAGACAGTTCAGCATAATCACCGTGATACTCGCGCTCGGTATGCTGATGATAATGCTTATGTCCACCTTTGCGGTAACGCTCAAGAGCAGAGATATAATGTGGCTGTTCGATATCGTTGACTGCGACGCGACCGTTCTGGATGTTGAATATATCGCCGATTTCATGATGGATCAGAACAAAGCGCAGGATACGATAGATGATATCGAAAAGGCCCTTGCGGAGCACGGTATGCCCGGAAAGTGCGGCATAACGGTAGGCATGGTGAAGGATATGCAGCACGGTGCCAGCAAGGCGACCGTCATGATAGAAACGAGCTACGGCAGCCTCGAAGCACCCACCCGCTACGATGAGGGCACTGCCCCCGCAAAGGCGGACGAGATAGCGCTCACAGGCTACGCAATGCAGGATCTTAACGCCAAGATAGGCGATACGGTATCAATGACCGTTGACGATAAGGAATATGAGTTCATAATCACCGGCAAGTTCTCATCGTTCATGAACGGCGGTCACGTAGCAAGGGTCAGCCGCGAGTTCGACGCCAGGAGCGAAAAGGCAAACAGCAGCATGGGCATACAGATACGCTATGACGGCGACCTGAGCGACAAGGAGATCGAAAAGAACAACGAAGAGCTGAAAACGATACTCGAGACCGACAAGGTATTCGGAACCGAAGAACTGATAGGCTGGGCGACCGGCATGACCGATACGCTCACAGCGATCAAGCTGCTGATAATAGTGCTCACGGTCATCGTAACGCTTATGATAGTGATACTCATGGAGCGCTCGTTCATCTCAAAGGAAAAGGGCGAGATAGCGCTGATGAAGGCGATAGGCATATCCAATAAGAGCATAATCGGTCAGCACACGCTGAGATTCGCGATCGTAGCATTCATAGCGTACTTGCTCTCGCTGGCGTTCCTGATGCCGGTCGGCAACGCGATGATGAACTGGATATGCCGCATTATAGGCGACGTGCAGGGCGTCAAGTGTTCGATCGCCCCCATAGACATATTCGCAGTATGCCCGATAGCAGTTATCGGTGCGGCAGTCATCGGAGCGTTCCTTACAGCGCTCTACACAAAGACGATAAAGGCTTCCGACGCGGCAAGCATAGAATAAGGAGGATAAATATATGGCAGCAGTATTACAGGCAAAGGGCCTTTGCAAGACTTACATCATAAACAAGAGACAGAACAACGTTCTGAAGAACATCGACCTCACTATCAACGAGGGTGAAATGGTAGCAGTAATGGGACCGTCGGGCTCGGGCAAGAGCACGCTCCTGTACTGCGTATCGGGAATGGACAGGGCAACAGCCGGAGAGGTGCTCTTCGGCGGCAAGGACATCTCGAAGCTCCGCGACAAGGAGCTCTCGAGGCTCCGTCTGGACGAAATGGGCTTCATATTCCAGCAGATGTACATGATGAAGAACCTCACGGTGCTGGACAACATAATCCTCCCAGCAGTACGCTCGAAGAAGACCAGCGAGAGCCGCAAAAAGACCGAGGAGCGCGGACGTGCGCTCATGCACAGACTTGGCATCGGAGAAGTCGGCGGCAACGACATCAACGAGGTCTCCGGCGGACAGCTCCAGAGAGCGGCGATCTGCCGCAGCATGATAAACTCCCCGAAGATACTTTTCGCAGACGAGCCGACCGGCTCCCTCAACCGCTCGAGCTCTGACGAGGTGCTCAGCGAGCTGCTGAAGCTCAACGCAGACGGCACGACAGTGATGTGCGTAACGCACGACCCCAAGGTAGCGGCGAAGTGCAGCCGGGTGCTGTATCTTGTTGACGGCGGCGTAGTGGGCGAGAAGGAACTGGGACATTTTAGCGGTGCTGAGAACGAGCTCCGTGACCGTGAGCGCGCCCTCAACAACTGGCTCATGGAGCAAGGCTGGTAAGGCAGCGTGACGCTGCACCCAGACACGTTCCCGCTTGCTCCGCGCGCTCACTCTTAACAACGCCCATACCCGTACATCGCATACGGAACAGGTGTCAGGTTTCAGGCTTCAGGTATCAGGTTTATGGGACGTCGCCCTCGACTTCGCGCGCTCACTCTCAACAACACCCATACCCGTACATCGCATACGGAACAGGTGTCAGGTTTCAGGGGACGTCGCCCTCGACGTCCAACGATTCACGCAATACTTACACGCCTCTACACAGATCTTCCTGCACCTCACCGTAGGGGACGCCGACCTCGGCGTCCCGCTTTTCGTTTTCCCCTTGCAAAACCCCCGGCTTTATGTTAGAATAACAACAGGAGGCGAGACCATGACAGACATACTGATAGTTGAAGACAATCCCGAGCTCTCGGCACTGCTGACCGACTTCCTGCGTGCGGAGGGCTACACTGTCTCCGCAGTGGACACCGGCGAGCGCGCGGTGCAGCTCTATGAGCGCTACGGCGCGAAGCTCGTCGTGCTCGATATAAATCTGCCGGACATGAGCGGCTTTGCGGTCTGCTCGAAGCTCCGTGAGGACACCGACACCCCGATACTTATCGTAAGCTGCCGCACCGACAAGGAGGACAAGCTGAACGGCTTCGACCTCGGCGCGGACGACTACATAGAAAAGCCCTTCGACATCGACCTTCTCATCGCCAAGATCAGGGGGATATTCAAGCGCCGCTATCAGCGGGAGACCATCTCCGCGGACGGCGTGACGCTTAACCTTGCCGACCGCACCGCAGACCTTGAAGGGATCCCGCTCGAGCTTACCGCAAAGGAATTCGACCTCCTTGTGCTGCTCGTCGAGAACTGCGGCAAGGCAATGAAGAAGGAGTACCTGTTCAGCACGGTCTGGGGCAGCGACTCCGACTCCGAGCTGCAAACGCTCCATGTACATATAAACCGGCTCCGCGCGAAGCTCGGCGACGACCCCAAGAACGCCAAGCGCCTGCTGACCGTCTGGGGAGTGGGGTATAAGTTCGTATGAAGGCTTTCAGGAGGATATGCATAGCGGTCGTGCTCGTTTTTGCAGCACTCGCCGCAGGCCTTAACATCAGTCTTGCCATGCACGCGAAAAGCGCGGCTGGACAGTACCGCGTGGAGGCGAAGCGCCTCGCTGACTCGATAAACGAGACCGGCACCTACGACCTCGCGGACTACCCGCAGCTCACGGGCGTGTTCAGCGCGGACGGCAGCGACCTCTACAAGTCCGAGGAGCCCTACGTCATCATTGAAGCCGGCGGGCAGCTCTACCGCGTGGAGTACTCCGCCGACACCGACAACTGGTACGCGCTCCCCGTGAACATCGCCCTCGCAGTGCTGTTCCTGCTGACCGCATGGCTGCTCTGGTACTTCTGGCGGCACATCATCAGACCGTTCGGACGTATCAACAAGGTCCCGCAGGAGCTCGCAAAGGGCAACCTCGCAGTCCCGATACCGGAGGAGAAAAGCCGGTTTTTCGGGAGATTCACATGGGGAGTCAACCTCCTGCGCGAGAGCATAGAGGACAGCCGCAAAAAGGAGGTCTCCATGCAGCGCGACAAGAAGCTGCTGCTGCTCTCGCTCTCCCACGACGTCAAGACCCCGCTCTCCGCGATAAAACTGAATGCGAAGGCGCTCTCCAAGGGGCTCTACACCGATCCAGATAAGCGCCGCGAGGTCGCCGACAGCATAAGCGCACGCGCGGACGAGATAGAGCATTTCATCACGCAGATAACACAGGCAGCGAGCGAGGACTTCATGAACTTCGATGTCACCGAGGGCGAGGAGTTCCTGAGCCGCATCATCACCCGCATTACCGAGCGTTACGCAGCCCAGCTCGCTATGTCAGGAACTGACTTCGCAGTGGACACCTACAGCGACTGTCTGCTCGCGTGCGACCCCGACCGTCTCGCGGAGTGCCTGCAAAACCTCATCGAGAACGCGATGAAGTACGGTGACGGAGTCCGTATCAGGCTGAGCTTTGACCGCATGGACGGCTGCCAGCTCATCACCGTCACGAACACCGGCTGCACGCTCGAAGCCAAGGAGCTACCGCAGATATTCAGCAGCTTCCAGCGCGGAAAGAACGCCGACGGAGTCCCCGGCAACGGCCTGGGACTGTTCATCTGCCGCAGGCTGATGAACCTCATGAACGGCGAGGTCTACGCAGACGTCCGTGACGGCTGCTTCAGTGCAACGCTGGTCGTGCGTCTCGCTTGACAGACAATAAAAGGCTCCCGGAGAGTTAAATTTCCGGGAGCCTTTTCCAATTGTTATTCCGCGACAATACTGCCTATCTCCGCAGCTATGTCCATGATAGACCTCATCTCGCCGTCCCTGACGCATTCCACGACTCTCCAGCCGAGCTTTTCAGCGCAGTGGTCAGCCGCGAGCCGCGAGCGCCGCAGGAAGTCCATATCGTGCTCGTGGATATCCTTTTTCTCCTCATGACCCTGATAGCGCTTGGTCATGAGCTCCTGACTGACATCTGGGTCCACGCGCAGGTAGATGACGGTATCGGGCGCGGGAATGCCGATGTGACCGTATTCGAGGTCGAACAGCCACTTCAGGAAATCGTCCCACTGCTCCGGCGGGAGCTTTGCGCACTGGTGTATGGCATTGGACGTCGTGTAGCGGTCGGCAATAACTATCCCGCCGCCCTCGAGGTGGGACTGCCAGATAGTCTTGAAGCTGGCGAAGCGGTCAACAGCGTAGAAGCATGAAGCCGCGTAGGGATTGACGGAGTCAGCCTCCGTTCCGAATTCTCCCGCGAGGTACATCTTGACGAGCGCCGACGAAGGGCTGTCATAGTTCGGGAACGATACCGCCATGACGTTCTTTCCGTTTTTTTTCATAGCCTCGCAGAGCAGCTTGGTCTGAGTTGCCTTGCCGCTGCCGTCGAGACCCTCGACAACGATGAGCTTTCCGTTCATACTTATCCTCCCAACAGATCATTTGCCTATAATTATACCACACACTCCGGCAAAAAGCAAGAGGACGGCACCCATGCCGTCCTCTTTTTATACCATCTTTCTTTTATTCCGCATACATCCAGTCGCCGTAATTTGTGCTGTACTCAAATTCTATCCTGTCCGAGGTCTCAAAGCTCTCCATGTCAGCCGAAATGAACTCCCGCTCGCTGAGGGCGTAGACATAGTTCCCGATATAGAGTGCTCTGTCGAACTCTCCGCTCCAGTAGTAGTCTTCACTTCCTGTCGCGGCTATCTCGCCGACGAGCCTGAAATCTCCGTCCTCGTAGGAGAAGAACTTCACGGAGCTAGTGAACTTATAGGAATCATCGTCCCACTCCTCGCCGTACACCGGTACGCCGATGAGGTTTTTCTCGGGAGCGACGAGCAGAGCCTTTCTGTCCCAGATGGCAGGGGAGTAGGTCCAGCTGCCGTCTGTGTAGTTCATGGTGTAGACACCGGACTCCCTGAGGTCGTTCGGGTCGGAGTTATCATACATCGCGAGCTTTATGCCGGTCTGTCTGCCATTATCGTCAGCGTCAGCGCCGAATCCGAAGAGCAGGCCGTCGCTCCACTTCTGCATATAGGAGCTGTAGCCGTTCATGTGGAGCTCGCTGAGGATAGCGGGCGAAGTGGGGTCGCTGAGGTCTATAGCGAACAGCGGGTCAGTCTGACGGAAGGTGACCACATACGCGAGGTCGCCGCTGAAGTTGACGGACTTGACGCTCTCGCCCTCACCGAAGTCGCCTATCATACCGACCTCATTGAGTTCCATGTCGAGAACGTAAACGCGGTTGTCCTGCTTGATGAGCTCATAGCTGTAGTAGCCGTCATCGGGGTCGAGGTCATCGTAGTAATCGGCGTCGAACCACTCCAGATCGCGGTACTTGTGGAATACCTCCTCGTACTCTCTTGCAGTAGTTGCGATGCGGAAGTACCCGTTGTACTCGCTCATTGAGAACTGATCGTTGACGTAGCCCTCAACGGTGCCGGAGGCAGCGGGAGTGATATTTCCGCCGGAGATAGACAGACGTGTGATGTCGGTATCTTCCCAGCCGACAGTGACGTAGAGGTTCTCCGCGGAGCAGTAGAGCGTGCCGCTGTAGCCCGCGAGAGCCTTGGTATCGGCACTCTTGGGTGTACCCGACTCATTGAGGTCTATGCTGCCGATAACAGTGTAGGAGAGCGAGCCGCCGTCCTCGAAGCCGTCCTTCGGGAGGAGGATATCGTCGGCGGGTATGCACTCAACGTTCTCCTGCATACCTGCGGCAGGAATGAACTTCTCGATCTCGCTGCCGTTCTTGATAGTGCTGAACGAGCACGAGTTGTAGTTGGTTATGAGGTAGAGGTAGCCGTCGGGGGAGATACGCGCATCGTTGTACCAGCCCTCCTGATAGTATACATTTATGAGCTGTGGGTCAGTACCAGTCGTGAAGAAAGCGACGAAGGTCTGCTGCTTGCTGTTGCAGCCCCAGTAGTAGACATCGTCATCGGTATCCTCGTAAACCGTATGCGAGCCGATGAGCATGAGCATATCGTTGTAGAGGTACATCTCCGTGACCGAGCAGTATGAGCTCGTGCTGTTCTCCTCGGAGAATACCATATCAGACACATCGAGCGAAGCAGAGGACACGAACTTCCCGTCCTCAGCCTCAGCGATATTGACTACGTCTGAGCCGTATGAAGCGGGGAGGTAGTAGATGTATCTGCCGTCGGTCTTGAACTTGTCAGCCTCGAGGACGCCATCCTCCTGATTGAAGGTATCGGAGTGCTCATTGCTCTCGCTGCCGCCGGTGCGTGCTTCTTCGGATTTTGCCGAGGGTGAAAGCTCTGCCTCGCCGTCTGCCTCCTCTGCAATGACTTCGTCAGTGAAGTACATACCGTTATATGAGTTGATCCCGGAATCCTTGTAGTTTCTGGCAGCCCTGCTGAACATCTTGTAGACGGTGTGGTAGCTGCCCGCACCGTTCATGTATGGAGCGCTGAATGTAGGTGTCTCGCTGTCCTCGGCGGTGCCGGGGACCTCAGCGATAGCATTGGAGGACTCCTCCGCCGCGATATCGAGAGTATCGGAGGAGCCGTTCTCCCGTGAGAGCTCGCCCGCACGTCCTGCATAGTAAATAGCGCTGCCGCCGATGACCGCGCAGGCAGCCGCGCCCGCCGCGATACGTCCCGCGACCTTGATGCCGCTGCGCTTTTTCCTGGGAGCCTTCTCCTCGAGCATGATCTTTATGTTCTCGGGCTCGAGCTCGCTGGGCACCTCAGCCTGCGAGAACTCTTCCCTGAGCCTGTCTTCGTAGTTTTTCATAGCCATTCTCCTTTCGGTGGTCAGGTGAGCTCCGTCCGGAGCCTTTCCTTTATGGCAGCGAGCCTTGAACGCACAGTGCTCGCCTTTACGCCGCATATCCTGGATATTTCAGTGCTTGAGTAACCTCCGAGTGCCGACATCGACAGCAGCAGCCGCTCCTCGCCGGAGAGCCGCCCCACGGCTTCCCTCAGCTCGACCGACATGAAGTCGAAATCTCCCGAGCTCAGCTCCGTCCCGTCGATATCCTCCGGCACATCGAAGTAATCCCTTTGTTTTCGCTTTATCTTTGCGGAGAGAATTTTCAGTATCCACCCGCGGAAGCTCTCCGCATCGCGGAGCTTCCCGATAGTGCAGAAAGCGTCGAGCACAGCCTCGCTGACCGCGTCACTGGCGTCATGGCTGCTGCGCAGGCTGCACAGCGCGATGTGGTACATATCCTTATAAACGGCAGAATAAAGTCTTGCGAAAGCCTCTGCGCTGCCCTGCCGGGCGAGCTTCACGTCCGCTGAGAAGTCATTCATAGCGTTCCCTCCTGTCATTGAACCGATTCACTCATTAAGTGTCAGAAAATGGCGTAACTGTCCATGAAAAACTAAAAGTTCAGCCATATGCACAAAAACCGCTGTAAGGATTTGTGCATATGGCTGTAGAACTTATTTGCTTCGATACTTACTTCTGGTTAGCTCTTCCGAGGAATGCAGCGCCGATGATACCGGCGTCGTTGCCGAGCTTAGCGATGACTATCTCGCAGTTCTTCTCGGAATTTCGTGTGTATACCTCCTCCTTGACGAGCGCCTTTACCGGCAGGAGGAGCGGGTCGCCTTCGTTGCACACGCCGCCGCCGATACAGAGAACGTCCGGCTGGAAGATATTGATAGTGTTCGTGATACCTGCCGCGAGGTACTTTATGTACTTATCAACGACGTCCTTGGCGTGCTTGTCTCCGGCTCTCATGCAGTCGAAGGAGGTGCGTGCAGTGACCTTTCCGCGCTCCTGAGCCATCTTGCTCATCTCGCTGTCAGGGAAGAGCTCGATAGCCTCCCTGGTCATTCTGATGAGACCGGTAGCGGAGGAATAAGCCTCGAAGCAGCCCTTTCTGCCGCACGAGCACTGTGCTCCGTCCACCTCGATAACGGTATGACCGATCTCCGCGCCCGCGAAATTGGAGCCCGCGTAGATCTTGCCGTCGATGATGATACCGCCGCCCACGCCTGTTCCGAGGGTTATGCAGACCGCGTTCTTGGCGCCCTTAGCCGCACCGGCAACATACTCGCCGTAAGCCGCAGCGTTTGCATCGTTCTCGATGAACACGGGAGTGTCGTCCCTGCCGATAGCCTCAGTGATGTACTTCACCATAGGCGTGTCCTTGAAGCCGAGGTTGTTGGAGTACTCGATGATACCCGTTGAGCTGTTTGCGATACCGGGTGTACCGATACCTATCCACTCGATGTCGTCGAGGGTGAGGTTCGCGTTCTCCACAGCCTGAACAGCCATTTTAGCCATATCGTCCGCGATCTCCTTTTCGGGGCGCGGGCAGTTGGTCTTGGTGCTTGCCTTAGCGATGATGTTGTACTCCTCGTCAACGACACCTGCGACGATGTTTGTTCCTCCGAGGTCGATACCTACATAGTATTTCATTTACTTTTCCTCCTTGATATCCGGTATTGTAGTGATTATCATACTGCAATTTCCTTTTATTCTGAACGTTTCGCTCCCAGCGGGGACGAATACGCTTGAACCTTTTTTCAGCGGGAGAGCTTCAGCCCCTCCCCCGAGCTCAGCCTCACCGTCTATGACGAGGATATGCGTGAACGTGTCAGCCGAGCCGACGTCCGTCCCGCGGAAAATGTCCAGCCTCTCCGCGCGGAAGTACCTGCATTCCGCAAGGGGAGTCCTCCAGCCGCCCGCGAGGTTTATCCTCTCCGGCTGACCGTACTTATGCTCCGGCTGAGCGAGCTTGGTGACCTCTATCGCCTTTTCGACGTGGAGCTCGCGGGGCTTGCCGTCCGCACCGAGCCTGCCGTAGTCATAAACGCGGTAGGTGACGTTTGAATTCTGCTGTATCTCCGCGATGAGTATGCCCTTGCCGATAGCGTGCAGAGTGCCGGGCGTGATGAAGAAGACATCGCCCTTTTTCACGGGCACGCGGTTGACCTTCTCCATGAGTGAATTAGTCTCTATCGCTCCGCGGAACTCCTCCTGCGTGAGCTCACCGCGGAAGCCGTAAACGAGCTCCGCGCCGTCATCCGCATCGAGGACGTACCACATCTCGGTCTTGCCGTTGTCGTTTTCGTTTTTGCGCGCGTAGGCGTCATCGGGGTGTACCTGTACGGAGAGATCGTTCCTTGCGTCGATGAGCTTCACCAGCACAGGGAAGCGGTCGAATCGTGTGCAGTTCCTGCCGAGAGCCTCGGGGTGCCCGTTCAGGAACTCCGTGAGGGGCGTGCCTTTGAGCTCGCCCGAAGCGATAATGCTCGTGCCGTCGGGGTGACAGCTGAGCTCCCAGCTTTCCGCGAGGCGCTCGAGCGTGCTCTCCTTGCCGAATTCCTCGCGCAGGCGTGTGCCGCCCCAGATATAGTCTTTTATAGGTGCTTCCAAAAGAAATGGTGTCATTATTGCCTCCTGTCATTTTTTCGGATATTCAGCCAGAAAATCCTCTTTGCTGCCGCAGTATACGTTCAGGTCGATGTACTTTTCATCGCCGCTGAAGCCGTACAGCTCCCCTGTGTCGCAGTACTGCCAGAACTTCCAGTCGACGATATCCGGCTCGAAGTTCACGCTGCGTATCCACAGCGGATAGTCCGCGAAGTCCGCCCGAACATACCTGTAATACACAGGCAGGGTGGTATAGATGATCGGTTTGGTGCCGTAATATGCCTCAAGCTCCGCCAGCAGAGGACGCAGGATAGCCTCCGTCTCCGCTTGTGAGGGCTTGTTTGAGCGCTTGTCTCCGTAGTATTCGATGTCCACGACCGGCGGCATATCTATCTCGTCGGGGGACACCGCAGCGATATAGTTCGCAGCCTGAGTCTCGCCGGCGCTGTCGAAGCTGAAGAAGTGATATGCCGAAACGCGGATATCAGTGGTGCGGATATTTACAAGGTTGCGCCGCGCGGACTCATCGGTATGTCCGCTGCCCTCGGTCGCTTTCACAAAGGCGAACTGCACACCCTGTTCCTCAAGAGCCTGCCAGTCAACGTCTCCCTGATAGTTGGAAACGTCCACGCCGAACACGGGGAATCTGCCCGTATCCGGAGCTGCGGTCGAGAAGTAGCACGCCCCGAGCACTGCTGCCCCGGTCATGACTGCCCCTGCGAGACAGCAGGCGATCATTCGTTTAGCTCTCATTGGTCTGCGATATCCCCCATAACGATCCCGCGGCCGTTCGTCGCGAAGTACACCCGCCCGAAGACGTTCGGGTCGCCGGTGATACTCGGAGTGATGTTGCCGAAGAGGTGCATATCATCGTTGAGCCGCACCCACGACTTACCGTTGTCGGTCGAGCGGTATATGCCCACCTGATAGTCGTCCGCATTCGACGGCTCTGCCCCTATGACGTACACAGTCTCGCAGCCGCCCTCCTTCTCGGGAGCGCCGAAGCCGACGGCCTTTGCGGTGATATTATCCAGCATAGTGAATGTCTGCCCGCTGTCCTCGGTGAAGAACACGGACGTCCCGTTGCAGACCCATACGCAGCCCTCGCGGGTGCCGCTGGGAATGAGCTCGCAGCTGTCCGTGAGAATCGCGCCGGTGGACTCAAAGGTATGCCCGCCGTCCCTTGACACATAGAAATTGTTGTTGCACGAAGCGTAGAAGACCTTGGGGTTCACGCGGTCAGCGGCGATCCTTGCGCCGTAGCTCAGACCGTCGCAGTTGTACCATGTCTCCCCGAAGTCGTAGGTGACATATGGCTTGCCGGTCAGGGATGAGGGCTTCCAGATGACAGCCGAGCCGTCCGCCGCCATCGCGACACAGCCTCCCATAGCCTTCTCAGGGAGCTTCTTTATGGAGCCCCATGTCACTCCGCCGTCGGTGGTATAGTTTATAGGCGCAGCACCGTCCTCGGTGGTGTAAACGGCGTAATTTCCGTTCTGCCACGCACAGTCAACAGACACCGGCTTGCCGTTTTTCATGAAGTGCGCGTCGTCGGGTATCACATTGACGTCCATGTGCGCGAAGCCCGTGAGATCGCCCATTATCGAGTACATCTGCGGGGTTGAGCCGTCCGTCAGGGGAGTGCGCATATCGAACACAGCTGTTTCCTCGATGCCCTGCGCGTGGAACTTTATCGTTACAGGCTTGCCCGAGCCGAGGTCGGTGAGGTTCTCGGTCGCGAAGAGCGTAGCGCCTGTGCCGTAGCTGACCTCGTCGGAATTGTGCGGGTCGATCGCGACAGCGGCAGTCCACCAGCCGGTCTTGGCTTCGCTCCTGCCCCAGTCGAGCCACTGCGCCCCCGAGGTATCCATGACGTAATTCTTTTCAGTTGAAGTATAGAGCGAGCTCCACGTCGCGCCGCCGTCGGTGGTGCGGTAGAGGTTGTCGCCGTTGTCGTGCCAGAAGCTGAGCGAGGTCACGACGAGTGTATCGGGGTCCTGTCCGTCGAGCGAGATACCGCCGTATCCGCCGTAGTGACCGTCCCCGGTATCGGGAGTGATATCCTCGATATCTCCGGTCGCGAGGTCGATAGCGTAGACCGCGCCGTTCTTGGGGTCGGCGTTGGGACCGCAGTTATCCGAGCAGGCCGTGTAGAGCTTCCCGTTGGTGGATATCTCAGCCTGCAGCGGGTACATACCCGCCGGCAGTGCCGGGAGCGCCTCCCACGAAGCCCCTCCGTCTGCGGACCTGTAAATGCACTTGCCGTCGGTCATCGCCGCGCCGGCGTAGATGTCGCCGGTGGAGGGGTCAGAGATGACCCACATGATACCGACAGCGGTAGCCTCCTGCGTGAAATCGCCCTTCACTGGGAAGGACTCGACCTTCTCCCACGTCTCTCCGTAGTCGGAGGACTTCCACAGCCCCTCGCTTCGCGAGCCGAAGTATACGTTTTTATTGTCAGTCGGGTCCACCATGAGACGCTCGCCCACGCCTCGCCCGGAGAGATTTCCTCCGCAGCCGAAGCTGAGGTCGAAGCGCTTCCATGTCTTCCCGTAGTCGTCGGACGCGATTATAGCGCCGTTCTCCATGGTGTAGGTGCCGCACGCCGCATACACGCGGTTGGGCTCGACGGGGTCTGTGGCGATGCTCTCGATACCGATGAGGTTCCATTCGTCGCCGCCGAACTGATCGGTGATAGGCACCCATCTCTCCGCGGACTTATCGTAGCGGTACGCGCCGCCGATATCGGTGCGGACGTAAGCCAGCCCCTCCTCCTTCGGATTGTAGACTATACCAGTGATATAGCCTCCGCCGCCTATCGCGACGTTGCTCCATGTGTAGGACACCCCGGTGCTGTCTGCGTCCTTCTTTTTTGAACAGCCCGCGGACGCCGAGGTGAGGGTAGCTGCGGCGGCGAGGACTGAAACTGCCTTCCTGATATTCATCGTGCTCCTCCTGTTGCTGCGTTGGTGTGCCTGTGAACACATATACACTTATATAATAAACCAAAACGGCGAAATAGTCAATGATTTTTTTGAACAAAACGATTTTCCCGCCGCCGGACGCCTCCCCCGACCGCAGCTGCCGCGGGGGTATTTGTGCAGAATCATCTAAATCCTGCTGCTGCGGGGACTCCTATTTGGAATTGACATTTTTTGTGTCAATTGATATAATGTATAGTGGGTCATAAGCGTTATGCCCTGTTTTTTAAAGTATTATTCACTACCCGGGAGGGCGATGGATTGAAGGACAACACTAACATAAACGCCGAGATACGCCGTATCATAGGCGAAAGCAAGCCTGTTGCATACGTCCGGAGCTTTGGCTGCCAGCTGAACGTATCCGACGGCGAGAAGATAAAGGGAGTGCTCGCTCAGCTCGGCTACGGCTTCACGGACTCCGAGCAGGACGCCGACCTCGTGATCCTCAACACCTGTGCGGTGCGCGAGTCGGCCGAGGACAGAGTTTTCGGCATAGTCGGCAGCATGAAGAAGCTCAAGGAGCAGAAGCCGGGACTGATGATCGGCATAGCGGGCTGCATGACCGCGCAGAGCCACATCGCCGAGAAGATAAAGACCTCCTACCCGCAGGTTGACTTCGTAGTGGGCACTTCAGCGATAAACGCGCTGCCGGAGCTTCTGCTCGGAGCGCTTCAGGGGAGGGGCTTCTCCGCTGACATCACCGAGTACGACGACTTCTCCGAGGCAGCGGTGCAGGTGCGCGAGAGCAGCTTCAAGGCGTCGGTGCCGATAATGTTCGGCTGCAACAATTTCTGCACCTACTGCATCGTGCCCTACGTCCGCGGACGTGAGCGCAGCCGCCGCCCGGAGGACATCATTTCCGAGGTGCGCGGGCTCGTCGGGGAGGGCTACAAGGAGATAATGCTCCTCGGGCAGAACGTCAACTCCTACGGAAAGGATCTCGGCGGAGAGATGAGCTTCCCGCAGCTCCTGCGCGAGCTGAACGCGATAGACGGCGACTTCGTGATACGCTTCATGTCGTCCCACCCGAAGGATGCCTCCCCGGAGCTGATAGACGCGATATTTGACTGCGAAAAGGTCGCGAAGCACCTGCACCTTCCCGTGCAGAGCGGCAGCAGCGAGGTGCTCCGCCGCATGAACCGCAACTACACCGCAGAGAAATACCTCGGCATAGTCGATGAGATACGCCGCCGCGACCCCGGCTTCTCGCTTACGACCGACATAATAGTCGGCTTCCCGAACGAGACCGACGAGGAATTCGCCGCGACGCTCGACCTCATCAGGCGGGTCGGCTATGACAACATCTACTCGTTCATCTACTCAAAGCGCTCCGGCACGAAGGCAGCGGAGATCGAGGACAAGACCCCGGAGGACGTCAAGAGTCGCCGTATGCGCGAGCTGCTCGAGGTCCAGCGGGAGGTCTCGACGGAGGGCTACAAGCGCTTCCTCGGGAAGACACTGAGGGTGCTCGCAGACGGCGAGTCGCGTAAGCACCCGGGATATTTAACAGGCAAAAGCGATGAGTTCATCATCGTTGAATTTGAGGGAGACGCCTCCCTCATAGGAAAGTTCGTCCGTGTTCATGTTACAGAGACCATGAACTGGGCGGTAAAAGGAAAGGTAATATTGGAGGACAACTTATGAAAAAGCTGGTATGCTTAGCACTCGCGCTCGGAATGATGACAGCCGCATTCTCATGCGGACAGGACGAAGACGCAGATACGTCCGCGAAGACCTCAGTGTCCGAGAAGGACGAAACTGAGGACACCTCTGCGGAGGAGACCAAGGAAGTGTCCGAGGAGGAAACTGAGCCCGAGACCGAAGAGGAGACGGAGAAGGAGACCGAAAAGGAACCCGAGGAGACCACCGGGGCTGCCGGAAGTGACGGCATCGACGTCCTGCCCGTATACGCTCAGGCTATGAGCCACATCTACTACGCGGCAGAGGAGCCCCTCAGCGGCTACGACCTCTCCGACCCCGACTACATGATCTCGGACGACGAGTTCGCTGTATTCGACGTTGACAAGGACGGCACCGACGAGCTCATCTTCCTGCACACAGCTACCTGCATGGCAGGTATGGTGGGATATGTCTACGGCGTTGACGAGAACGGCGAGCTCTATGAAAAGCTGGGCAGCGCACCATTCATGCACTTCTATTCAAACGGCCTCATAACTGTCGATGATTCGCACAATCAGGGCGTTTCGGGCAGCTTCTGGCCTCATTCTGTCTGCCAGTACAACGCTGAGACAGGCGTCTACGAATGGATATACTACGTTTCCGCATGGGACAAGGAAGAATTCCCGGAGAATTACTACACCAACGAGAAATTCCCCGATGAAGCCGATACGAGCGGCTCTGGCTTCGTGTACTACATTTACGAAACAAAGCCGGAAGACGACGGCAGAGGTGAGCCCGACCCCGTAGACGTCACTGTCTATGACGAGTGGTACGACACCCTCTTCGGCAGCGCCAAGGAGGAAAAGCCTATCTTCTACAACGTCACTGAGGACAATATCCAGAGCGTTTTAGAAGATGGCTATGTAGGCTGAGGTGAGTGACGAATGAAAAAACTTATATGTCTGCTGCTTGCGCTCGGAATGATGACAGCAGCGTTCTCCTGCGGAGATGACGACGAGGACGCAGGAGAGAAGAAGTCCTCAAAGTCCTCCGTCTCCGACGACGAAAACGAGGGCGAAGAGGAGGAGACCACCAAGCGCTCCCGCAAAAAGAAGGACGATGAAGAGTCCGAGCCGGAAACAGAGCCCGAGACCGAGGAGACCACCGAGCCCCCGACTGAGCCCGCAGTCGTTATCGAAAACTGGCAGGACGTCTACTACAACAAGCTCATGGCGGTCATAGCCTCGCCAGACTATAGCTCGGACTGGGACGGCGGAACGTGCTTCTCCCTCGAGGACCTTGACGCCGACGGCACTCCCGAGCTGTTCCTCTCCTATAATTACGAGCAGCCTGTTGAAGTGTATACCTGCGAGGGCGACGACATCACCTACATCGGTGAGGCAGGCGAATACGGCTACATCAACTATATCCCGGAGAAGAAGCTGCTCGTCAACAGCGATTACAACACCACGGTAAGGATAACGACTGATTCCTACATGGGTCTGAACGACGGCGAGCTCGTGACAGTCATCACCACCGGCACCGAGTACAACGAGCTCGGTGAGCTCTTCAACGTCTACGTCAACGACGAGTGCGTGGATCAGAAGACCTACGACGAAATGGTCGCGATGTACGACGGCGGCAGGGAAACCCTCGGACGCGAGTTCCGCGCGAACATCACGGAGATAGAGCTTGCCCTGTACGGCGGCTCATCGTGGGAGAAGGTCTACAGCGAGTACCTTACCGAGATAGCTGATAAACGCACCTATGAGGAGATGTACCCGACGTTCTCGCTCTGCGACATCACCGGCGACGATGTACCGGAGCTGTTCATCTCTGAGGGCTGGGCGCACGTTGCCCGCGTCCTTGTCTACACATTCGACGGCAGACTGCGCAGCATAGGCACTATCGGCACCTACGGCGGAACGACCTACAACGTCGAGCCGCAGACCATAGTGAACTACGATATGCACATGGGCTACGAATACGGCGGAGACTACGAGATCCGCGACTGCCGCTTCGTCCGGGTGTTCCAGTACTACAACAACTGCGGCGCAGTCGAGAACGAAGCTGACTACGAGTACAAGATAAACGACAAGCCCGTCACGAAGGACGAATACGACGCAGCCCTCGCAGAGCACAGCACCGAGCACTATGTATGGCTCGGCGGCGACAACGAGCTCGACAGCGGCACTGCAGCGAACGTCGCAGACGGCATATACACTGAGTCCGAGGTACGCGCTGTCTCGGCACAGTGACCATTCAGGAGGATAAATATGGATATAATGGAAATGACGAGAGCCCTCGGAAAGGCTCTTCAGCAGGACGACCGCTACATCGCATACAACCTTGCAAAGCAGGTCAACGACGAGGACAAGGAGCTCCAGGCAGACATCGAGAAGTTCACGAAGCTGCGTGAGGAGTTGACAGCCGAGATAACCAAGGAGGACAAGGACGCAGACCGCCTCAAGGAGATCGACGAGGGGATAAAGTCCACCTACGCGAAGATCATGGCCAACAAGAACATGGTCGTGTTCAACGCCGCACAGAACGCTCTCGAGAGCCTTGTGAACAACATCAACCAGATAATCTCGATGTGCGCGAACGGCGAGGATCCCGACACCTGCGAGCCGACCACCGGCTGCACGGGAAGCTGCGCTACCTGCGGCGGCTGCCACTGATATTCCGGAAACCACGATGTAGGGGACGCCGCCTTCGTCGTCCCGCAAAAAAGCAAAAGGAGCAAAGCATATGGAGATCGACAGAAGCAAAATATCCCCGATGATGCAGCAGTATTTCGAGGTCAAGGACAAATACCCCGGCTGCGTGCTGTTCTTCCGTCTGGGAGACTTCTATGAGATGTTCTTCGACGACGCAGTGACGGTGTCGAAGGCGCTCGAACTCACGCTCACAGGCAGGGACTGCGGTCTCGAGGAGCGTGCGCCCATGTGCGGAGTCCCGTACCACGCCGCGGATATGTACATCAAGCGGCTCATCGACCTCGGCTTCAGGGTCGCAGTGTGCGAGCAGCTCACTGACCCCGCCGAGACTAAGGGTATCGTCGTCCGCGACGTTATCCGCGTAGTCACGCCCGGAACGCTCACAGAGAGCTCCATGCTCGACGACGGGCGCAACAACTACATCTGCAGCATTTTTTACGACGAAACTGACAAGACCTGCGCGGTCGCATCTGCCGATATTTCGACCGGCGAGGCAGCTCTGTGCGCCTTTGAGGGCAAGGACCTCGAGGCAGGCGTGATAAACGAGCTCTCCCGCTGCCAGCCGGCGGAGGTGATCTTCCCGGAGAGCTTTCTCTCACTGAAAAATGTCGCAGACTTCATCAAGACCCGCCTGAACTGCGCGGTCACACTGCGCGACGCAGACAGATTCTCCCCGGAGCAGAAAAGAGGGGAGACCGCATCAGTGTTCGGCGCGGAGGATATCCGCGTGCTCGGCGTATCTGAGAGCGGAGCGGACTGCGCCGCCCTTTGCGGGCTTTTCGACTACATCACCGACACGCAGAAGACCTCGGTCTCGCGCTTCACGGAGCTGACCCTCCTCAACGGCGAGCAGTTCATGGGGCTCGATCTCAACGCAAGGAGAAATCTTGAGCTCACCGAGACCCTGCGCAGCAAGGAGAAGAAGGGCTCACTGCTGTGGGTGCTCGACTCGACCAAGACCTCAATGGGCAGGCGAATGCTGAAAAACTGGATCGAGCAGCCCCTGAAGAGCCCCGCAAGGATAATCGAAAGGCTCGACGCAGTTGAATCCCTCACGCGCAAAAGCGTGGTGCTGTCCGACATCTCAGCGCTGCTCGAGCGTGTCTACGACCTCGAGCGCCTGATGACGAAGGTCATGTACAAGAGCGCCAACCCGCGCGACCTGAAGTCTCTTTCCGCGACGGCGATGCAGCTCCCGATGATAAAGGAGGAGCTTGCCAAGCTGGGCGACTCAAAGCTCCTTGCGAAGCTGAACGCCGATATCTCGACGCTTGAGGACATCGTCCGCCTTGTTGAGAACGCGATAATGGACGAGCCGCCCATCTCCGTGAAGGACGGCGGCGTGATAAAGGAGGGCTTCAACGAGGAGCTCGACGGACTGCGCCACATCATGAACCACGGGCGCGACATCATCACTGAGATAGAGCAGCGCGAGAAGGACTCGACCGGCATAAAGAACCTGAAAATAGGCTATAACCGCGTGTTCGGCTACTACCTCGAGGTCACCCGCTCCTACTACGACCTTATCCCCGAGGGCTGGATACGCAAGCAGACCCTTGCCAACGCCGAGCGCTTCATCACCGAGGAACTGAAAAACGCCGAAAATTCGATACTCGGCGCCAAGGACAAGGCACTCATGCTCGAAGCTGACATCTTCGCGGAGGTCAGGGACTTCCTCGCTACCAAGCTTGAGAGCGTGCAGAAGACCGCCTCGTCGGTCGCGGCAGTGGACGTGCTGTGCTCGTTCGCGGAGGTCGCGCTGCGCAACCAGTATGTAAAGCCCGATATATCGCTCGACGGCTCAATCGACATCAAGGCGGGCAGACACCCCGTAGTCGAGCTCATGCTGACCGAGGAGATGTTCGTCCCGAACGACGTCTACATGGACATGAAGTCGAACCGGATGTCGATAATCACAGGACCGAATATGTCCGGTAAATCGACGTATATGCGCCAGACCGCGCTCATCGTGCTCATGGCGCAGATCGGCTCGTTCGTGCCGGCTGACTCAGCAAAAATATCCGTTGTTGACAAGATATTCACCCGCGTCGGCGCGTCCGACGACCTCACTGCGGGACAGTCCACGTTCATGGTGGAGATGAGCGAGGTCTCGGATATCCTCAAAAACGCCACCCCCGACAGTCTCGTGATACTCGACGAGGTCGGACGCGGCACGTCCACCTTTGACGGCGTGAGCATAGCACGCGCGGTCGCGGAGCACATCTGCTCGTCGCGGAAGCTCGGCTGCAAGACGCTCTTCGCGACGCATTATCACGAGCTCATCGGGCTTGAAAACGAGCTTGAGGGCGTAAAGAACTACAGCATCGCCGTGAACAAGCACGGCGGCACGATACGCTTCCTGCGCAAGATAGTGCGGGGCGGCGTGGACGAGAGCTACGGCGTTGACGTCGCGAAGCTGGCGGGACTCCCGCCCAAGGTAGTCTCCCGCGCGAAGGAGCTCCTCGAAGAAATGGAGCGCTCCCACGCATCCGAGAGGGTGACGGTCACGGTGGACACCGACCAGATGAGCTTCACGGGACAGGGACGCGAGGCAGCGCTGAATATGCTCGAAAAGACCAACATCGACGAGCTCTCGGACGGCGAATGCCGCGAGCTGCTGAGGGATATGCTCTCGGCAATGGAAGGCGGTGCGTGACATGAGATATTTCTGCACAAAGGACCAGATAGAAGGCAAGGGCACGCTCTGGCACGAATTCGTGAGCGGAGAGTGGGACGAGCGCTTCTGGGGCGAGGATTCGCTTTATCTGAGCGACGACCTGCTGACCGGCTCGGGGCTGAAAAAGCTCCTGCGCGGCAGCGTCGATGACTATGACTATTACGGCGAGACGGACGTCTACCCGGAGGAATGGGAGCGTGTCACGCAGAACGCACAGGGCGAAGCCGCGGAGATAGCCGCAGAGCTCGCAGAATGGGCAGCCGACGCCTTTGAAAAGGCAGACTGCTTCAAGATACTTGGCATCTGAACGGAGGAAGAAAATGCCGCAGATAAACGTACTGAGCAAGGAGATATCCGAGCTCATAGCCGCCGGAGAGGTCATCGAGCGACCCTCCTCGGTCATCAAGGAGCTCGTGGAAAATTCCATAGATTCGGGCGCGGAGCACATCACCGTCGAGATAAAGAACGGCGGCTCCACCTATATGCGCGTGACTGACGACGGCTGCGGGATGGCGTTTGACGACGTCCCAACGGCATTTCTGCGCCATGCGACGAGCAAGATAGTCACGAAGGACGACCTTGACAACATCTGCACGCTCGGCTTCCGCGGCGAGGCGCTCGCGTCTGTCGCAGCGGTATCGCGCGTGGAGGTCATGACGAAGCTCCGCGGCGAGACCTACGGCACCCTCTACAACATCGAGGGCAGCGTGGAGACCCTGCACGAGCAGGGCGGCTGTCCGGACGGCACGACCATAATTATCCGCGACCTCTTCTACAACGTTCCCGCGCGCCAGAAGTTCATGAAAAAGGACGTCACCGAGGCGAACGCGGTCAGCCAGATAATGCAGAAGATCACGATGTCGCACCCCGCGGTGTCGTTCAGGCTCATCAGGGACAACCGCACCGAATTCACCTCGAGCGGCGACGGCGAGCTGTTCTCAGCCGTTTACGCCGTCTACGGACGCGACTTCGCCCGCGACCTTATCCCCGTGGATTATGAGTTTCACGGCGTGAAGGTGAGCGGATTCACGGTCAAGCCGCTCTACTCGAAGACCAACCGCTCATTCCAGAACTTCTTCGTGAACGGGCGCTACGTCCGCTCGCGGCTGTGCTCGGTCGCGCTGGAGAGCGCCTACACGAACATGATAATGACGGGAAAATTCCCCGCGTGCGTCCTGATGATAGACCTCCCGCCCGCCGCAATGGACGTCAATATCCACCCGACGAAGGCGGAGGTGCGCTTCACGGAGGAGAAAACGGTCTCCGACGCCATATATTTCGCGATAAAGGACGCCCTGATGAAGGACGGCCTGATATACGAATTCGAGCTCAAGCCCAGGACCGACTGGACTAAGCCCGTCCCGGAGGTGACCGAGCTCCCGCAGCAGGAGTTCATCTTCACGCCCGTGAACGAGATAGAGAAGACTGAGCTCGCCATGAACGCCGGACAACAGCCGGAAGCACCCGCTGCTCCTGCTCCCGCGCCGACCGTCACACAGACCGTCCCGGACGTTCAGCCTGTACACGTTCCCGAGCCTGAAAAGCCCGCTCCTGCGGCGTTCACAGCTCCCGCACCGCCCCCGGAGCCGGTCAGACCTGCCCCGGAGCCCGTCAGGGAGGAAGCTCCCGCCCCGATAAAGGGCTTCAGCTACATCAGCGAGAAGTCCTTCGCGAAGACGCCCGAGCCCGCAAAGGAGCCCGAAAAGCCGCAGTCCGTGTGGACGGAGAAGCCGAAGATAAAGGTCATCGGCGAGGCATTCGGACTGTACGTCATCGCGGAGATAGGCGACACCGTCGTCATGGTGGACAAGCACGCCGCCCACGAGCGCATCATCTTCGAGAGACTGAAGAGCCGAAACTGCCGGCAGTACAGCCAGTCGCTGCTGACGGGAGTGAAGGTGCTGCTCACCGCGGACGAGTTCAGCGCGATAGAGGACAACCTCGAGCTGCTGAGCGACCTCGGCTTCACGTTCGATCTCACCGCCCGTCCCTGCGTGACCGCGACCGCCGTGCCGACCTTCGTGACGGACCTCGACCTCGAGGACATAGTTTCGGAGATAGCGGCGAACCTGCGCAGCTACCGCCACGACCCGCAGTCGCATATTTTAGACGATATGCTGCATACTGTAGCTTGTAAGTCCGCGATAAAGGCGAACGACAAAAACAGCCTGCCCGAGCTGCAATCGCTCGTGGAGCAGGTCTATAACGACGAGCGTATCAGGCACTGTCCCCACGGCAGACCTGTTATGTTCACGATGACGAAGAACAACATCGCCCACCAGTTCGGGCGTACCTGATACTAATCTCTGACCGAACCAATAAAAAACTAAACCGCTATCCACTCGCTGCTCGTCGTCAAACGCCCTTGTAGGGCGACAGCCCGCCTGCGGGCGTTTTCCTAAATCAGCGAGCGCCTATCGGCTTATCTTTTTATCGAACCGGTCAGAGATTAGTATGACATAATACACACACGGAGGATATCATGGACTCAGAGATGAGGGGGATACTGATAAGGTTCCTCATAGGATTTGTACTGACATTCGTGCTGGTGATGATCCTGTTCATCAGGAAGCCGCACATCGCGAAGAGCCGCAACCGCTGCGTCAGAGCGGCAGTGCTGTTCGCACTCATCTTCGTGCCGGGAGTGCTGGCAGCGTCCCTCTGCGCGAAGAGCATAACCTCGCTGTACGGCTGGATCAGCGGTGAGGAGACCGGCGTGACGGAGGAGATAGAGGAAGACGCAGAGCTGCGCGAAGAAGACGATGACCGCGGCGTATGAGGGCTGCCTGTCGCACTACAGCGGCTTTTTCGAGATGATCGAAGCGGCGTATGTGATACTTGCGGTCGTTCTGATCGTCGGAGCGGCGGTGTGCATAGCGATAGCGGCAGTGTCTTGCCGGCACCTGAAAAAGCGTCTGGACAGGCTGGAACAGGAGAAAAAGGATGAAAAACAGTAAGCTGCGCGTGCTGGCAGTCGTCGGACCGACGGCGTCCGGGAAGACCGGGCTCGGCATAGAGCTTTGCAAAAGGTACGGCGGGGAGGTCATCTCCGCCGATTCCATGCAGATATACAAAGGGCTGGACATCGCGTCCGCGAAGCCGTCGGAGGAGGAGATGCAGGGCATACCGCACCACCTCATCGGCGTTCTGGAAATGGACACAGCTTTCAGCGTCGCGGACTATGTAGCCCTCGCGGGGGAGAAGATACGCGAGATCAGCTCCCGCGGGAAGCTGCCGGTGGTGGTCGGCGGCACGGGGCTGTATGTGGACTCCCTCCTCGGCAACGTCCGGTTCGCCGCAGAGGGCGGCAGCGACGAAGAGTACCGCGCAAAAATGTACAAGCTTGCCGAAACGCAGGGCTGCGAGGCACTCCACGCAATGCTCGCGGAGACCGACCCCGAGGCAGCTGCGTCGATACACCCTAACAACGTTATCCGCGTGGTACGTGCGCTCGAGGTCAGCCATGTGACGGGCAGGACGTTCAGCGAGCTGAAGGCGGAGAGCCGGCTCGGGGAATGCCCATACGAGCCTCTGATAATAGGCATAAACTTCGAGGACAGAGCGGAGCTCTACGCCCGCACTGACCGTAGAGTGGACATAATGGCGGAGCGCGGGCTCGTCGCGGAGGCGGAGGAGCTCTGGCGCAGGAGCGGCATGGCAACGGCAGCGAACGCCATCGGCTACAAGGAGCTCATACCCTATTTTGAGGGCACAGCTCCCCTTGAAGAGTGCATAGACCGCATAAAACAGAGCACCCGCCGCTACGCCAAGCGCCAGCTGACATGGCTCCGCCGCAACGAGGCGATACACTGGCTGACCGTCCCCGCGGGCGGAGATACAGCATTTCTGCCGGAAAAAGCGGCTGAGACAGTGTCTCAGGCATGGGGCATATGACAAAAAACGACCCTTTCCGTGGCAAAATTTGCCGTAAGCAAAATTTTTTGCCCCCGGACTGTTGCATTATCGGTAAATGTGTGTTATAATGTTTTGTGTGTAACTTTTTTCTGTTCACACGGACAACAAAATCAATATAGAATGGAGTAATGTGTATGAACAAGGCTATCAATTTGCAGGACGTGTTCCTCAACCAGTGCAGAAAGGACAGGATCATGGTAACGATCATCCTTACCAACGGCTTCCAGTTCAAGGGCATGGTAAGAGGATTTGACAGCTACGTCGCTATTTTTGACTGCGACGGCAAGCAGCAGCTCGTATATAAGCACGCTATCTCAACGATAATCCCCGCGAGAGCGGTATCTATCCTCGACGCTTCCGAGAAGAACGACTGAGCGGTGATATAAATGCGCCTGATCAGATCTGAAGCGAGCCTGCCCGTCAGGATACTGCGCGATACCGTGCTGATACTCTTCATAGTCATCTTCGTGAGTATCGTGTACAATTTCCGCAACAGGGACAGCTCCACAGAGGTCGCGCTCATGGCAGAAGCAACGCTGTCAAAGGAGGTCAAGGGAATCTTCGTCCGCGACGAGGAGGTCGTCACCTTCAGCGGCAGCGGCGTCCTGAGCTACTGTGTCGCCGACGGCGGCAAGCTCGGCAGCGGGACGGTCATCGCGGAGGTCTATTCCTCCGACAGCCAGATCGCCCTTAACCGCCAGATAGAAGCTCTTGAGAAGCGGCTCGCACTGCTGAAGAAGATACAGAACCCCGGCACGCTCGAGTCCGCCCAGCCCACGTCTCTCTCGGAGAGCATACGCGACGGCTACCGCAGCCTGATAGCCTGCCGCGACCGCAGGGATTACAGCTCCATCGCCTCAGAGGCGGAGGGACTCGTCGTCCAGCTCAGCACCTACCAGATAGTCACCGACGAGGTCAGCGACTTCAACTCCCAGATCGCTGATATAGAAGCGGAGCTCGCAAAGCTCAGGATGAGCTCGGCACAGCCCGTAGAGGTCAAGAAGTCCCCGCGCTCAGCCTACTTCGTAAGCTACAGCGACGGCTACGAGAAGGTCCTCACGAGCGCCTCGCTCCCCAACCTGACCGCAGAGCAGATAAACAGCGTAAAGGACAGCCGTCAGGAGAGCAGCACCGTCGTCGGGAAGCTCATAGATGGCTACGGCTGGTACTTTGCCGGCATAGTGGACAACTCCGGACTGGAGTATTCCGTAGGCGAGGAGGTCAAGCTGAGGTTTGAATCGTCCGCCGAGACCTTCGATGCGGAGGTCACAGAGATACGCGATGAGGGCGACCAGAAGCAGAGCATAATCGTGCTCTGGTGCAGCCAGTTCAACTACGACCTCGTGCAGCACCGCGCAGCGACTGTCGAGATCATAAAGGGAGATTACAGCGGACTCAGGGTCCCGCGCGAGGCGATACGCTTTGCGGAGGTGCAGACCGGCTCCCCCAAGGAAGCGGGCGGAGTGACCACCGTCACCCAGAAGGGCGTCTACGTCCAGAAGGGCGAGCAGGTGGAGTTCAAGAAAATAGACGTCATCTACGAGGGCGGTGACTACGTCCTCTCGGCGGTGCACGATGCCGACCCCGGATATCTTGCGCTGTATGACGACATAATGATCGAAGGTGCTGATTGATATGGAGCTTAGCCGTGTAGACGAAAACCTGCGTGTGATACGCGCGAACGTCGCGGACGCAGTGGCTAAATACCGCAGAGAAGACGAAACAGTGAGGATAATGGCAGTCACCAAGACCGTCGCTCCTGAGCTCGTCAACCGCGCGGTGGAGCTCGGGATAGACCTTCTCGGTGAGAACCGCGTGCAGGAGTACCTCTCCAAGGCGGAAAGCTACGACAAGCGCGCTGAGGTGCACTTCATCGGCCACCTCCAGACCAACAAGGTCAAATACATCATAAACGACATGACGATGATACAGTCTGTAGACAGCCTGAAGCTCGGGCAGGAGATAAGCCGTCTCGCCGTGAAGAACGGCAGGGTCATGGATATCCTGTGCGAGGTGAACATCGGCGGAGAGGAGTCCAAGAGCGGCATAGCGCCTGAAGGACTCAGCGGACTGCTCACCCAGCTCAGCGAGCTCCCGGGCGTGCGGATAAGGGGACTCATGACCATACCGCCGCCGGCGCAGGGGGACATCTTCCTCGGGCGCATGGAGGAGCTCTACAACAAAGTCAGAGAAACATCGGGCATAGCGATGGACGTGCTCTCCATGGGCATGACCCACGACTACGCCGACGCCGTAAGGCATGGCTCGAACCTCGTAAGGATAGGCTCGGGGCTCTTCGGCGAGAGGGTGTATAAGTGAGCACCCGTATCCACTAAGTCCCAAACGGGGAGGTCCCCGTTTAATGCAGCGCAGCGCGGTCCGTACACGAGCTGCGTCAAGATAAATAAATAAAAACGTGCGGAGAACGGAGTAAAAAATGAAACTTTTTGAGAACATCAAGGAATACTTTTTTCCGGCAGAGGACGACGACATGGACCAGGACGACGTTCCGGTACGCCACAGTGAGCGTGCCTCCTTCGACGGCGACGAGCCCTCGGGCAGCGAGAACGTAAGCGGCGGCAGAAGGAACAAGGTAGTGAATATCCAGACCACTGCCCAGCTCCAGGTAGTACTTGTAAAGCCTTCGGCTTTCACGGACGCAAAGCAGATCGCTGACCACCTTATCGCAAAGAAGACAGTAGTTCTCAACCTTGAGACCGCTTCCCCCGAGAACAAGCGCCGCATCATCGACTTCCTCGTGGGTGTTGCATACGCTAACGGCGGCAGCCTCAAGCCTGTTGCGAACCTGACATACATCATCACTCCCTACAACGTCGGCTTCATCGGCGAGGACCTCGTAGGCGAGCTTGAGAACAACGGCGTGTTCATCTGATGGACCCGTCAGAGGAAAAGCTATTTTACGCGAGACTGGGAGACCTGCTCGACCGCGCCGAACGCAGCGGCTGCGCAGCGTTCTCCCGTTTCCTCGATGAAAGGCAGTCCGCGCTCGCGGAGCAGTACCTGCGCAGGAGTGCAGGGGACAAGCTGTTCACGCTCTGGGGCGGCTTCCCGGAGGCGAGGAGAAAGATGCTCGCGGTCTACCCCGAATATCTCCGTGACAGCGTCATGGAGGACTTCCCTATGGAGTGCGTGACGTTCACGTTCCGCAGGGAGGATAAGCTCACCCACAGGGACTTCCTTGGCTCGCTCATGGCTCTCGGGCTGAAGCGCGAAGCCGTAGGGGATATCGTCACCGACGAAGGCATTGCGCAGGTCTTTGTCACTGAAACTGCCGCGAAGGCGATACTCTCGTCAGTATCGAAGGTAGGCAGGGTCGGCGTGGAGGTATCCGGCGGCAGAGAGTTCTGCCTCGACGCGGAGCAGGAGTACATGGAGATCAGCGGAACGGTCGCATCGCTGCGGCTCGACTGCGTGGTAGGGCTTGCCTGCGGTCTCAGCCGCGACAAGTCGGCAGCGCTTATCCGCTCGGAACGGGTCGATGTAGACCATTTCACCGTCACATCAGTGTCCCGCGAGCTCCGCGAGGGAGATACCCTGTCCGTAAGAGGATACGGGAGATTCATTTTATCCGGTATCAACGGTCTTACCAAGAAAGGCCGCATACACATAGAAATGCGTAAATATATTTAGAGGTGAAGAAACATGATAACTTCAAAGGACGTCAGAAATAAGAGATTCGAGAAGGCTGCATTCGGCTACAAGCAGGAGGAGATCGACGAATTTCTCAGCCAGCTCGAGGCAGAGCTCGACGAAATGGAGCGCGAGCGCGTAGAGACAAACAACAAGATCCAGATCCTTGCCGACAAGGTACGCGAGTACATGAAGGACGAGGAAGCCCTCAAGGACGCCCTCCTCGGCGCTCAGAAGCAGGGACATCAGGTCATCGCAGAAGCCAACGAGAAGGCAGAGCAGATCCTCGCAGAGGCTCAGGAAAAGGCAGCAGCCCTCGAGGACGAGGCAGTGCGCCAGCACGCTGAGAGCATGGAGAAGAACCGCCTTGAGATCGCCAAGGAGAAGGAAGCTCTCATCGAGGCTCAGCAGCAGGTAGCTGACTTCAAGAAGAGCCTGTTCGATATGTACAAGACCCACCTTGAGCTCATTTCCTCCATGCCCGAGACAGTTGACGACGCAGAGGAATACGCTGAGGCTGAGACAGCCGAGGAGATCGCTGCGGCTGTAGCTGCCGAGGAAGAATGAGCAACGGTGACAGAGCCGTCTGAATTACGTTGAAAGGAGGATTTCCGGCGAGCCGCCGGAGATCGAAGTATATGGCACAGGATTACAACAGCACTCTTAACCTACCGCAGACAGAATTCCCGATGAGAGGAAATCTCCCCAAGAGAGAGCCCGAAACGCTCGCAAAGTGGGAGAGCGAGAGACTTTACTACAAAATGATCGAGAAGAACAAGGGCAAGCCGTCCTATATTCTCCACGACGGACCTCCCTACGCCAACGGCGAGATACACCTTGGTCATGCCCTTAACAAGTCCCTCAAGGATTTCATCGTCAAGTACAAGAATATGAGCGGATTCTGTGCTCCATACGTCCCCGGCTGGGACACCCACGGACTGCCTATCGAGCTCAAGGCGATGAAGGCTATCGGCGTCGAGAACGGCGCTATCCCGCCCACTGAGCTCCGTAAGCACTGCCGCGAATATGCCCTCACGCAGGTCGCGAACCAGATGAAGGGCTTCAAGAGAATGGGCTCCCTCGGCGACTACGATGACCCCTACCTCACCCTGAAGCCTGAGTTCGAGGCGCGTCAGGTCGAGGTATTCGGCGAAATGGCGAAGAAGGGCTATATGTACAAGGGACTCAAGCCCGTATACTGGTGCCCCGACTGCAATACCGCCCTCGCGGAGGCTGAGATAGAGTACTCCAACGACCCGTGCCACTCTATCTATGTAAAGTTCAACGTGACCGACGACAAGGGCATCTTCACAGCCCTCGGTCTCGACCTTTCCAGGATATACTTCGTTATCTGGACGACTACAACATGGACTATCCCCGGAAACCTTGCTATCTGCCTCGGACCTGAGTACAACTACACCCTCGTCCATGTAGGCGACGAGTACTACGTCATGGCAGAGGAGCTCGTGCGCACCACAATGGAGACTGCCGGTATCACCGACTACACCACAGACCACATCTTCACCGGCGCAGAGCTCGAGGGAATGAAGACCAAGCACCCCCTGTATGACCGTCCGTCCCCGATAATCGTCGGAGACCACGTCACGCTCGAATCCGGTACCGGCTGCGTTCATACCGCTCCCGGCTACGGTGTCGAGGACTTTGAGGTGTGCAAGAACTACGACGACATCGGCATACTCGTATGCGTTGACGCAAAGGGCAGACAGACCGCCGAAGCAGGCGAGTTCGAGGGTATGGACACAGATACCGCGAACAAGGCTATCGCCGCGAAGCTCGAGGAGCTCGGCGCACTGCTCGCGATACAGAAGATCGTCCACCAGTACCCGCACTGCTGGCGCTGCAACAGCCCCATCATCTACCGCGCAACTGAGCAGTGGTTCTGCTCGGTGAACGGCTTCAAGGACGAGGCAATAAAGGCTATCGAGGACGTGCAGTGGATCCCCGAGTGGGGTGAGGACCGTATCAAGGGCATGGTCCGCGACCGCAGCGACTGGTGCATCTCCCGTCAGAGAACATGGGGCGTACCGATCCCGATCGTCTACTGCAAGGACTGCGGCAAGCCGATCGTGAACGACGTGACGATCAAGGCCATCGCCGACCTCTTCCGTAAGGAAGGCAGCGACTCATGGTGGACCCGCGAGGTATCCGAGTTCATTCCTGCCTCCGTGAAGTGTGAGTGCGGCTGCGGCGAATTCACCAAGGAATTCGACATCATGGACGTATGGTTCGACAGCGGCGTGTCGCACACTTCCGTAATGGATCAGTACGACTGCCTGTCATGGCCGGCTGACCTCTACCTCGAGGGCGCAGACCAGTACAGAGGCTGGTTCCAGTCGTCGCTTCTCACGTCGGTAGTATACAAGGGCACCGCTCCCTACAAGGCTGTCTGCACCCACGGCTGGGTAGTTGACGGCGAGGGCAAGACCATGCATAAGTCCCTCGGAAACGGTATCGACCCGAGCGAGATAACCGACCAGTACGGCGCGGATATCCTGCGTCTGTGGGTGGCTTCCTCCGACTATCACAGCGATATCAGAGTGTCAAAGCCTATCCTCAGCCAGCTCTCCGACGCCTACAAGAAGATACGCAATACCGCGCGCTTCATTCTCGGAAACCTCGGCAACGGCGCAGGCTTCGACCCCGACAGGGACTCCGTATCAGACGATCAGCTCACAGAGCTCGATAAATGGGCGCTCATGCGCCTCGACGCCCTCATCGACAAGGTAAAAGAGGGCTACGAGACCTTCGACTTCCACATCGCATTCCACGCGATACATAATTTCTGCGTAATAGATATGTCCAACTTCTACCTCGACATCATCAAGGACAGACTCTACTGCGAGAAGGAGACATCAGTCCTCCGCCGCGCAGCTCAGACGGCTATGTACCGCATACTGAGCGCACTTGCAAGGCTTGCTGCGCCTATCATCTCGTTCACAGCCGAGGAGATATGGAGCTTCATGCCTCACACCTCCGGGGACGACACAGAGAGCGTCTTCCTCAACCAGATGCCCGAGAAGAGCGGCATGACCTTCTCCCCTGAGTATGTGGACAAGTGGAGCTTCATCTACTCCGCCCGCGAGTCAGCGAACAAGGCACTCGAGGAAGCGAGAAATGCCAAGCTCATCGGCAAGTCGCTCGAGGCAAAGATAACCGTCAAGGCTTCCGCAGACGACTACGACCGTTACTGCGCGATCTCCGACCACCTTGCAGAGATACTCATCGTATCGGCAGTCGATGTCGTAAAGGGCGAGGGCGAGACCTCGTTCGAGGTCGCAAAGGCAGAGGGCGAGAAGTGTGAGCGCTGCTGGTGCTACTCCAAGTACGTCGGCACGAACCACACCCACTCCACGCTCTGCGAGCGCTGTGCGATCGCGATAGAGGCGTAACTTCGGACAATATTGCCTGCTGCCGGGAGTGGCGGCAGGCGTATTTATTGAAAGGAAAAACTGTGGCTGTACTAATACTTTTACTGATATTCACAGCAGTGCTCGTCGGCGCGGACCAGCTCATAAAGTACTGGGCAGTGCATACGCTCCAGCCGAAGGGCAGCATGGAGTTCATACATTTCGGGAAATTCAAGATACTCGACCTCACCTACCTCGAGAACGACGGTGCCCTTTTCGGGAGCATGTCCGGACAGCGCTGGTTCCTCGTAGGCTTCACGACGATCGCCATGATCGCGCTCGCGGTGTTCATCGTAATGACGAGAAAACGCTCAAAACTGCTCACCATATCGGCCACGCTGGTCTTTGCGGGCGGTATCGGGAACATCATCGACCGTTACCGTCAGGGCTACGTCGTGGATATGTTCGAGATAAAGCTGTTCAGATTCGCGATATTCAACTTCGCCGACATCTGCGTGACGGTAGGAATGGCGCTGCTGGTGATCTACTGCTTCTTCATTGAGCCGAAGATCCAGAAGGCGAAGGAAGCAGAGACTGCAAAGGCGGTTTCCGATGAGTGAGACCGTTACCCTGACCGCCGCCCCGGAGGATTCTGGGACACGTCTGGATAAATATATTTCGGACAATATTGCGGAGCTGACCCGCTCGGCAGTGCAGAACCTCATCGAGAGGGGAGCGGTGCTGGTGAACGGCACGGCAGCCGCGAAGAACTACAAGCTCCGCGCACACGACGAGGTGCAGACCGAGATACCCGACCCCGAGCCCATGGACGCGCTCCCGGAGGATATCCCGCTCGACATCGTCTACGAGGACGCCGACCTTCTCGTCGTGAACAAGCCGAAGGGCATGGTCGTCCACCCGGCGCACGGCAACCGCACGGGCACCCTCGTGAACGCGCTCCTGCACCACTGTGAGGGCGGATTATCGGGGATTAATGGTGTCATCAGACCCGGTATCGTCCACCGTATCGACAAGAACACGAGCGGGCTGCTCATCGTCGCGAAGAACGACGCAGCGCACCTCCGCCTTGCCGAGCAGATAAAGGCGCACAGCTTCACGCGCGAGTACGAGGCTGTCGCGGTGGGAGCCTTCAAGGAGCCGTCCGGCACTATCGACGCGCCCATCGGACGCCACAAGACCGACCGCAAGAAAATGTGCGTAACGTCCGAAAATTCGCGGAATGCCGTCACCCACTACGAGGTGCTGCGGCAGTACGGCGGCTACGCCCACGTCCGGCTGCGGCTCGAAACGGGGCGCACCCACCAGATCCGCGTCCACCTCGCCTACATCGGGCACCCCGTCCTCGGGGACGACGTCTACGGAAAGCCGTACAAGGGACTGGAGGGACAGTGCCTCCACGCCCGAAAGATCGGCTTTATCCACCCCTCGACGGGCGAGTACATGGAGTTCACCAGTGACCTGCCGGAGTACTTTCAGGCGGTCCTGCGGCGGCTCGGAAAGATGTGAGGTGACAGTGTGTTTGAAGATATAACAAAAGTAATGCTGCTGAGCGATATGGACGGCACTCTGCTCAACTCGAAGAAGCAGATAACCGACCGCGACATGGCGGCGATACGCCGTTTCCGGGAGCTCGGCGGACATTTCTCCGTCGCGACCGGCAGAACGATACAGTCCTTTGCGCAATTTTGTCCTATCATCGGACTGCCCGACCCCGTCATCATGTACAACGGTGCAGCGATACACGACTACGCAAGGGGAGAGACGCTCTTCACGCAGCCGCTCCCGCCCGAAGCGAAGCCAGTAGCTATGCAGATCATGGAGGCTATGCCGGAGCTCGGCGGCGAGGTGCTGCGCGCTGACGGCACCTACGTTTTCAGCAATACCGATTACCAGCAGCTCCACACAAAGCTGTGCAATATAGTACCGGATTACGCCGACCTCCCCGACATACCCGAGGGCGGCTGGCTGAAGGTACTGTTCTCAATGGCGCCGGAGGATATCCCGCACGCCGAACTGCTCGTGCAGCAGCTTGGGATCGACAGCGTGAGCTTCGTGAAGTCCGCGGACATTTTCTACGAGATGCTGCCGATAGGCGTGAGCAAGGGCTCGGCGCTGGCGGAATACCGCAGGCTGCCCGGTTTCAGTGACTTCACCTTCGCAGCGATAGGCGACTTCGACAACGACCTCGAGATGATAGTCGAGGCAGACCTCGGAGCCTGCCCGGCGAACGGCGAGGAGCCCGTAAAAAACCGCTCGGACATCGTCCTCTCGCGCACGAATGACGAGGGTGCGGTGGCTGAGTTCATCGACCTCATCATCGAGCGGTGCGGAGCGGAGGCTGGTGCAAAATGAGGTGTCCGCACTGCCGCGGCAGAGTGAGCGAGGATGACGAATTCTGCCCGCACTGCAAAAAGCGTCTGAAGCTCGAGCTCACCCCTGAGCTGAGGTCAGTGAACAAACGTCTGATACTCACCGCGGTGCTGACCATGTGCTTGATACTTTTCGGCAGCGGAGTGATGTTTTCCGGCACATCGCCCGGCGACGTCGCCCACACAGACGCCGGAAGACGCGCGATAGAGCTGATAGCAGCCGCGCGTGTCATTGCGGGACTGGCTGCTGCGGTGAACATCGTGCTCGCCCGCGAGGAGCTGACCGACAAAAAAGATATGCTCGTGGGACGCGCAGCGGGCTGGGTGCTGCTGACGCTCATAGGCGTCGTGATATACGACATCGCCTGCACGAGCCCCGAGGACGGCATCATGCCGTTCACGAGATTCCCGCTGGTGTATGTGTCGCTCGCACTTCACATCGTCCTGCTGGCGCTGCTGCTGAGGCTCCGTGAGAGAACTCGCCGCGCGACAGGCAAGGAATCCGGCGAGGAAGAAGAACCAACGTCTGAGAGCGGCGAATGACCGCTTAATATAATTACCGGAGGGACCATTATGAGCAAGTTTTTCATGATATTCGCATTTTTGTTCGTACTTCTCGTACCTGCGATGCTGGGCTATGTGAAGAAGTCCAAGGCAGCGTCTGAGGCTGCTTCACAGCATTATCAGCAGTATTACGACTACGATGAAGATTACTATGATTTCTGATAACGGAGGTAAATATGGAACAGAACACTAAAAAGCGTCTTCAGAGAACAGCCTGCAAGGTAAGGATGGGCGTCATCGAGGGAACCTACAACGCCAAGTCCGGCCACCCGGGCGGCTCGCTCTCGATAGCAGACACGCTCACATACCTTTACTTCAACAAGATGAACGTTGACCCCAAGTCTCCCGACAGCGCCGACAGGGACCGCCTTGTGCTCTCCAAAGGACACACAGCCCCTGCACTGTACGCAGTCCTCGCGCAGAAGGGCTATTTCCCGGAGGAGGAGCTCAAGTCCCTCCGCCACATCGGAGCAATGCTCCAGGGTCACCCCTGCATACACATTCCCGGCGTAGATATGTCGAGCGGCTCGCTCGGACAGGGCATATCCGCAGCGTGCGGAATGGCTCTCGCAGGCAAGCTCGACGGCAAGTCCTACAAGGTCTACGCAGTCCTCGGCGACGGCGAGATAGAGGAGGGTCAGGTCTGGGAGGCAGCGATGTTCGCTTCTCACAAGGATCTGACAAACCTTGTTGCGATAGTTGACAACAACGGTCTCCAGATAGACGGACCGATCAGCGAGGTCTGCTCACCCGAGCCCATCACCGATAAATTCGCAGCATTCGGCTGGCACGTCATCACAATGGACGCCCACGACTTCGACGACATCGACCGCGCGTTCACCGAGGCTGACTCCGTAAAGGACAAGCCTGTAGTGATCATACAGAAGTCCGTAAAGGGCAAGGGCGTATCGTTCATGGAGAACCAGGTCGGCTGGCACGGAACAGCCCCCAACAAGGAGCAGTACGATCAGGCAATGGCGGAGCTTACCGCGCAGTTAAAGGGATTGGAGGACTAATACAATGGCAGACGTTATCAAAAAGGCTACCAGAGAGAGCTACGGCGAGGCGCTCAGAGACCTTGCAGAGGAGTATCCGCAGCTCGTTGTCCTCGACGCAGACCTTGCAGCTGCGACCAAGACAGGCATCTTCAAGAAGGCTTACCCCGACCGCTTCTTCGACTGCGGTATCGCCGAGGCAAACATGATGGGCGTAGCAGCCGGACTTGCAGCCTGCGGAAAGATCCCCTTCGCGAGCACCTTCGCTATGTTCGCGGCAGGACGCGCATATGAGATAGTCCGCAACTCTATCGGCTATCCGCACCTCAACGTCAAGATCGGCGCAACTCATGCTGGTATATCCGTCGGTGAGGACGGCGCTACCCACCAGTGCAACGAGGACATCGCCCTCATGCGTACTATCCCCGGCATGACCATCATCAATCCCTGCGACGACGTCGAGGCGCGTGCTGCCGTAAAGGCTGCCCTCGACTTCAACGGACCGGTGTATATGCGCTTCGGACGCCTTGCAGTTCCGGTGATAAACGACCCCGCCACCTACAAGTTCGAGCTCGGCAAGGGCGTGACCATGCGTGACGGCACTGACCTCACCATAGTTGCAACAGGACTCATGGTCAACGAGGCAGTACAGGCAGCGGAGACGCTCGCAGCAGAGGGCATTTCCGCAAGAGTGGTGAATATCCACACTATCAAGCCGCTCGACAAGGAGCTCATCGTGAAGTGTGCGAAGGAGACCGGCGTTATCGTAACAGCCGAGGAGCACAGCGTGATCGGCGGACTCGGCTCAGCAGTAGCGGAAGCAGTAACAGAGGGCTGCCCGGTACCGGTAGTGAAGGTCGGCGTGAACGACGAGTTCGGACACTCCGGACCCGCAGTTGACCTCCTCAAAGAATTCGGACTTTCCGCAGAGAACATCGCTGCGAAGGCAAAGGAAGCACTCAAGCTCAAGAAATAACAGCAGCAAAAAAGCGCACCGGATACCCTCTGGTGCGCTTTTTGATATCTTATTCTACCGGCAGTACAGTAACGATACCCGCCTCATACTTCTGGATAGTGAGAGCGTCCTCGTTGGTAACGCCGTCATTGCCGACAACATCCGCATTCTTCCTGCCCTGTGCAGTGAGCGCGAATTCATCGGGGTCAGCCTGCGAGCGCATGATCGCGACCGCATCAGCCATATTGACTTCGCTGTCCTCGTTTGCGTCGCCGGCCTTATAGCCGCCGACCTCGCCGGAGGATACCGCCGAAGTGGTAGTCGTAGTCACGGAAGACGTGGTGACCTTAGACGTAGTAGTACCGGGCTCGGAGCCGCCGCCGGAGTAGAGGTCAGCGGGGAGCTCATCGAGAGTAATGCAGTAGTCGCTCTGATAAACCGCCTTTACGGTGTCCGCATTCTGGTATTCCTCGCCGGAAATGAACTTATCCCCGTCGTCGTACCATGTGCAGAAGTAGAGCCACATCGCCTTCTCCACGAGCATATTGTCCATGCTGGGGATAGAGCTGTTCTCGGGCATGGATACCATTTTCTTATTGCTCACAAAGTCCACGAGCGTCCAGAAGATCTTGCTCTCGGCGTCCTCGTTAGGACCGGAAGTCTTTCCGTCGTGGCGGTTGTAAACAGTATTGTACTTATCGAAGCCCACGATGTCCACCCACTCGTCGCCGGTGTACCAGAGCGCAGACTCACTCGACCATGCGTAGAGGTTCTGCTCCCAGATGATGTTGTGGAGGCCGTAGTCCTGAGTGAGCTTGGTGTAGAGCGTCTTCCAGAGCTGATTGTAGACCTGATAGCCCTCCTTGGACCACCAGAACCACGCACCGCTGCCGTCGCCGTTCTTGCCGGGGTTGCCTTCAGCCTCATGGAACGGACGGAAGATTATCGGCACATTCGCGTCCTGGAGCTTGGTGAGCTCAGCCGCAAGGAGCTCAACAGCTGCATTGAAGAAAGCGTATTCCTTAGTGCCTTCGACCATGCAGTTCGCGGTCACGAAGTCGGTCTGGGGAGTATAGGTGAACTGCTGCCAGTCGTTGGAGATAGCAGTGATATTGCCCTCATCGTCGATCTCGAGGGTGCTCATGTCCTTGGGGACAGTGACGTGCCAGCTCGCAGTGACGATACCGTTTTTGTCCTTAGCCCAGGAGATCATGCGGTCCGCAACTCCGTCCTCCCACGCGAAGCCGGGGTTGTGGCAGTTGAAGTCGAAGCCGCGTATCGCGGGATAGTGACCCGTGAGGTCGTAGAGGTAATTACACTCAACGTTGTAGTCATTGTAGCCGTAGTTGTGGTTCTGGGTGCTGTAGGTATAGACCTGACCGTTCGCATCGGAGCAGTGCCAGTAGAAGATGTTGCCGCCTTCGTCGGTGTCTTTGGAGTCGCGGTCGATCTCGTACTCGTTGCCTTTCTCGTCAACGCACTTGTCAGCCTGTGCGTCGTAGCGGATAGAAGTGCTGACGGAGTGACCGCCGCCGTATATCTCCTGCTGACCCGAGAGGACATACTCCCCGTAAACGGAATTCAGGTACTTCATGAGCGCCTTGGCTTCGGGAGTGGCGTCGGGGTCACAGGTCTCACCGGTGCCGGTGAGCTCAGGCAGCTGAGCCTTCGTGACTGTAACGGTGTCGTACTCGGCGTAGCCGTACTGCGGTTTGATCTCGATAGTGTTCACACCTTTCTTGAGACGGAATACACCGAAGCTCACATCCTTCCACTCGTCGAGGTAGGGGAGATTGTAGGTGTAGTCGGTGCCGTTTATCGAGATAGTCTGCATTCTGCCCTCAGTGCTGAGGATCTGAGCGCAGCGGAAGGAGATGTCGTACATGGTCTCCTCCTCGACCTCGAACTCGAAGCTGATAGTGTTGGCAGACTGGTAGGCAAAGCCCTCGCCGGAGTAACCGGGGAGCTGTGTCTCGTAGACCGAAGTCCAGCAGTCTGCGCCTTCGAGGGTCTCGCATTCAGCCTGGAAAACGACTGCGCCTTCATCTACGGCAGTTACCGCCGCAGGGACTACAGATGTGAGGGACATCGCAGTGAGGGCGGCAGCCGAAGAGAGAGCGGCTGTTCTTTTAAGTATGTTTCTCATGTTTTAATATCCTCCTTTAATCGTGAGAGACGTTACTATACACCAGTATTATACAATTAAAGCGGGGATTTGTCAAGGTCTGGGCGTTCGGCATAATGCATAAATCCAGCGATAATTTAATTAAATTATGGCAGGCAGCGCTCTGCACGCCTGCACGCTGCCGCTTGCAAGCTCGCTCACTCTTAACAGCGACCACACCCGAACATCGCATACGGTACAGGTGTAGGGGACGCCTCCCCCCCAAAAAACATCGCCCCCAAATTGACTTGACACCGCATAATAATAGTAGTATAATATATAATGACCAAATATGTTCCCGAAAGAGGAGAGATACTATGTCATTTATAAAGAAAATAGCGGCAGCACTGTTCGCCTGTGCTGTGACGCTCCCGATCGCCGGGCAGTACGGCACGCTCCCCGCGAATCAGGCGGCAGCGGCTCCCGACGAGTACCACGACGACTGGCTGCACGTCAACGAGAACGCAGAGATAGTCGATATGTACGGCAACCCCGTGTGGCTCACCGGCTGTAACTGGTTCGGCTATAACGTAGGAAGTCAGGTCTTCGACGGCGAGAGGAGCATAAATATGCATCAGGCGCTCAACGAGATAGCAGACCACGGCTTCAACCTCCTGCGCGTGCCGATGTCCACGGAGATAATACTCCAGTGGAAGGACGGCAAGCCCGATCCGATCATAAAGATCAATGAGTGGAAGAACCCCGAGCTCACCGAAGAGGGTATCGTTGGAGGCACGCCGAAATACAGCTTTGAGATCTGGAACATGGCTGTAAACTGGTGCAGGGAGAACGGCATCAAGATAATGATGGATATCCACAGCGCTTCAACGAATGCTGCCGGTCATCAATATCCGCTCTGGTACGATAGCAACTTCAGTGAGCAGGACTGGCTCGACGCTCTCGCGTGGTTCGCGGACTACTACAAGGACGACGATACAATTATCGCTATCGACCTCAAAAACGAGCCCCACGGCAAGAAGGACGACGGTACCTTCGCCAAGTGGGACGGCTCGAGCGACGATAACAACTGGCGTTATGCCGCAGAAAAGGGCGCTAAAGCCTGCCTCGACCAGAACCCGAACCTCCTCATCATGGTCGAGGGTATCGAGGTGTATCCGAAGTTTGAAAAGGGCTTCGACTGGAATTCAAATTCCACAGATTACGGTCATTACGGTGACCCCGAGTACCAGCCGTACCACGGCGCATGGTGGGGCGGTAACTTCCGCGGCGCGAGGGACTACCCCGTTGACCTCGGACAGTATCAGTCACAGCTCGTTTACTCCCCCCACGACTACGGCCCGCTCGTACATCCTCAGTCGTGGTTCCACCTTGAAGGTGAAGCCCCTGCCTTTACGAGCTACGATTTCGACAGAGAATCGCTGCTGAAAGAATACTGGTACGACACATGGGCTTACCTCGTTGAGGAGAATATTTCCCCGCTGCTCATGGGCGAGTGGGGAGGACGCATTGATTCTGAGAATGATCCGTCAGGTGCGAACCGGCACTGGATGGAGGTCCTCCGCGACTACATGATAGAGAAGCGTATCCACCACACCTTCTGGTGCTTCAACGAGAATTCGAGCGACACCGGCGGACTTATCGCGAGTGATTGCAACTGGGATCACTGGGACGAGGAGAAGTACGAGTTCGTGGAGCCGGCTCTCTGGCAGGACGAATACGGCAGGTTCATCAGCCTCGACCACACTATCCCGCTCGGACAGTCCGGCAACGGCATCTCCCTGAGCGATTACTACTCGGGAACTGTCATTCCTCCGACTTCCACGACCAAGACCACCACAGTCACTATCACCACCACCTCCTCCGCTGACACGACCACCACGACCACAGCTGCCGCGACCTCCTCAGAGATCGGCAAGTACAAGGCTGGCGATGCGAACGAGGACGGCGACGTCAACATGGCTGACTCCGTAGCGATAATGCGTTCTCAGGCGGACCCTGATGAGTATGCGCTCAGCGATCAGGGCAGGAAGAACGGCGACGTTACCGGCGGCGGGGACGGTATCACCAACAACGACGCGCTGGTGATCCAGAAATACGAAGCCGGCATAGTCACGACTCTCCCGGTAGACTAAGCAAATACAAATACCTCCCGGTCCACTGACTGCCGGGAGGTATTGTTTATCGGAGCGCCGCAGGCACCGCTAACGATACAGAGCATACCCGTCAGCGCTGGAGCTCTCCACCATTTCTATCTCGCGGCTGAGGACGGTACTGTCCTCGATCCATTCGAGCCTGCCCGACTCGCCCGCCCACTGATCCTCTCTTCCGACCTTATACGCCGCGAGCCCGACAACCAGCGAGACCCCGGGCGCGGAGACGAGCTCCTCCCATTGCGCGAGGGTCGAGTCGAAGGGGAGGGACTCATTGCGGAAGCCGTAGTATATCTGCGGGAGGAGGTAGTCGCAGTAGCCGGGCGACGAGCCCCAGAGCCGGACGTCCGCGAACTGCGTGGAATAGTCGGCGGAGATGTTCCCCTGCGGACTTATCCCGAAGAGGAAACGGCTCCCGTGGGACTTCACGGTGTCGTACAGCAGCTTCACGAGACTGTTTATGTTGCCGAGCCGCCACTGCGCGAGGTCTGAGCAGCCGGAGGCAGCGAACTCCGCCGCGTCGAAAGCGGGGTCGGAGGTCGGGTAGAAATAATCGTCGATGTGGACGCCGTCCACGTCATATCGGGAGAGTATCTCGTCCGCGCACTCCGCGACCAGCTCCCGCACCTCCGGGTAGGACGGGTCGAGGTACCATCGCTCCCCGAGGAGCTTCGCGCGTCCGTCGGCAGTCCACTGCCTGACGATGAACGTCTCCGGCAGCGCGGACATCTGCTCCTGTGTCTGACAGCGCAGGGGATTCAGCCACGCATGGACAGATATCGCCAGAGCGTGCGCCTCCTCGAGAGCTATCGCGAGCGGGTCGTAGTCACCGTCCCAGCATACTCCCCGCGGGAAGATATCGGACTGGTAGTAAGCGTCCCCGCAGGGGTGGACGTGAAAATAGACCGTATTTATGCCGTCTGCCTGTGCCTGTACGAGTATCTCACGCAGCCCCGCACGGAACTCCTCCTCGGACCTGCCCAGCATATAGTCCTCGAAGTGCATATACGGCAGCCACAGTCCGTGCTGACAGCTGTAATTCAGCGGGACATACCCCTTCGGCACCTCGATATCGAGCTGCGCTCCGTCCTGGACGTACATAGTTGGCGGCTCGGCAGACATCTCATGGACGTCCTGTGCAGAGCACGAAAAAAGCGACAAGGCAGCGGCAGCAGCGAAAAAAATCCGTTTCATTTTAAAAGTCTCCCGATTTAAGATTATTTAAAGCAACGCTATATATAATATACAGTACATAATGCGGGAGTATACCCAAAAGGGGGAAAAATATGAGTATCATAAAAAGAGCAGTAACAGCGGCAGCGGCGGCAGTATGCATGATCGCGGGCTTTTCGTGCGGAAAGAAGGCGGAGGAGAAGCAGACCTACCCCGACCTCACCGTGACCTTCCTCGACGCCGGCAAGGCAGACGCGATGATCCTCACGACCGCGAACAGCGCGGTGGTGATCGACTGCGGAAAGAAGGGCGACGGCAAGGACATTGTTGCATACCTTGAGGAAAAGGGCGTTACGACGCTGGACTACCTCATAATCACCCACTACGATCAGGATCACGTCGGCGGCGCGTCGAAGGTGCTGAAGAACTTCGACGTAAAGAACGTCCTCGCGCCTGACTACCCCGAGGTCAGCGAGGAAATGGACAAATACTACAGCGCCCTCAACGAGAAGGAGATCATACCGCAGAAGCTGACGAGCGACCTTTCGTTCACGCTCGACGGCGCGGAGTACACCGTTTACGCGCCCCGGCAGAACGATTACGGCAAGGACAACGACAATGACTTCTCCCTCGTGACCAAGGTAGTCTACCACGACACCTCGTTCCTGTTCACCGGCGACGCCATGGAGACCCGCCTCGACGAGATAATGGGCATCGGTGAATGCACGCTCCTGAAGGTCCCGTACCACGGACGCAAGCTCGACAACCTCGGGCAGTTCCTCGACGCCGTGAAGCCGAAGTGCGCAGTGGTCTGCACCTCCGACGACGAGTTCTCCGGCAAGGTAAAGGACGCGCTCGAGTCGCGCAAGATAACCACATACGCCACCTGCTACAACGGCAGGATAACCGCCGTTAGCAACGGCGCTCAGCTGACCGTCAGCTGCGAGAAACAGTCCAGATAAAACTTAAAGGAAGTCCGCCCCGCCTGATACCGGGACGGACTTTTTTCATGCCGCTTAAAATGTTTGACCGCCTCAAAACCGCGCTATACCGCCAAAAACTCAGCACACACAAAATATGTACAAATTCTTAAAATGATCTTTAAGGTAACTTTAAGATTATTTTAAGAATGCCCGGATATAATCAAGCCATAGAAACCGCGAAACATATTTATGCGAAATATAAAAATCACAAAAAAGGAGTATGATCTATTATGAAGAAATCGACCCTCAGAAAGCTGATCACAAGCACTTCAGCAGTTTGTGCAGCAGCTGCTGCGATCACGTTCTCGTCCCTCTCAGCGTCAGCAGCGGCTCCCAAGTACGGCGACGCGAACGGTGACGGCGAAGTCAACATGGCTGATGCAGTAGCGATAATGCGTTTTCAGGCTGACCCCGACGACTACCAGCTCTCTGCGGAGGGCAAGGACCTTGCCGACGTATTCCTGCGCGGAGACGGCGTCACCAACATGGACGCGCTCTCTATCCAGAAGTTCGAGGCAGGCATCGTAACTGAGCTCCCCGAGTCCTATCAGGAGGGCGGAGACACCACCACCACTACCACCTCGAAGCAGACCCAGACCACAACCAGCACAACAGCTGCAACAACGACAACTACCACTACTACCACCCCGCAGGATCCCGTTACGGATACAGTATATATCCACCTCAACGGCACATCTATCGCGGTAGATGGCGATAATTCCGGATATACAGCAGTTTCCGGCTCAAAGGTAACTATCAGTCACTCCGGCACATACTACATCGACGGCACTCTCGACGACGGCCAGATCGAGGTAAACGTAGCCGACGAAGCAGCTGACCCCGAGACCGTAAAGCTCTTCCTCAACGGCGCATCTATCACAGGAAAGAGCGACTCCGCTATCCTTATCACGAACGCAGAGAACACCTCTATCAATCTCGTTGACGGCACCGAGAACACCGTAACAGACGGCGACACAGCATACGTCAGCGGCGCAGCAGTTATCGAGGCAAAGGACGACCTCACCATCAAGGGCGGCGACCTCGGCACAGGTATCCTCAACGTTACAGCGAACACCCAGAACGGTATCGTCTGCAACAACGACATCAAGGTAACAGGCGGCGTGCTCAACGTAACGGCTCTCAACGCTACCGACGAGACCAACGGTATCAACGGCAAGACTTCCCTCACAGTAAAAGGCGGCACAGTGAACGTTGAAGCAGAGGGCGACGGAATCAAGTCCTCCAAGGGCAACGTAGACATCACCGACGGCACCGTATACATCAAGGCAGGCAACGACGCTGTCCAGTCCGAGACAGAGATCAACATCTCCGGCGGTACAGTATACGCAGGCGGCGACAGAGGTCTCACAGCTGTTACAAATGTAAATATCACCGGCGGTACAGTAGTTGCAACAGCCACAGACGCTCAGATAACCAACCTCACTTCCGCAAATCAGGCAGCAATGCTCCTCAACTGCATAGCCTGCCCCGACTCCACAGACGGCACATGGAAGAAGGCTAACTCCATAACAGTAGGAAATCTCTCCACGACCTTCATGAAGAAGTATTCGTATGTGCTTATCAGCGATGCTTCTATCAGGGCAGGTCAGAGCTACACCCTCAAGAACGCTTCTACAGGCGCAACAGTAACATATAATAACGACGCTAACGATTCGTTCAGCGTAACTAATTCCGTGACCACCTTCGACGCGGTCAACCCCGCAGGCAAGGACGGCTCCTCCGTTGTAGTCACAGACCCCGTGACTGACGGCTACACGATCACCCTTAACGGAACGACTATCGCAACGAATGCTCCTTCCGACGTAGCAAGCATCAGCAACGGCGTGCTCACTATCACAAAGGAAGGCACATTCACCGTAACAGGTCAGGGCACAGGCACACAGATCAACGTAAACGTTGACAAGAATGCATACCCGAACTCAGTAGTTGAGCTCGACCTCGCAGGCATGAGCCTCACGAACGAGCAGAACTCCCCGGTCTACGTCACATCTATCGGCGACGAGGTAGTGATCGTAGCAAAGAACGGGACCGAGAACACCATCACAGACGGTTCTAACTACACCAACGCAGACGCTGCACAGGGCGCGATCTACTCCTGCGACGACCTCAAGATCAAGGGCAAGGGCAAGCTCACAGTAAACGGCAAGGCAGCTGACGGTATCGTCTGCAAGAACGACCTCAAGATCTACAACGGCGAGATCGTGGTAAACGCAGTTGACGACGCTATCCGCGGCAAGGACAGCGTAACAATCGGCGACACGACTAAGTCCGACGGCACAGCAGCCGATAACAGCGGACTTTCCGTAACAGTAAAGACCACAGCAGGCGACGGCATCAAGTCCACTGCAACAGATACAGCGACCGACAAGGCATACGGCGTAGTAACGATCAACGGCGGTACTGTCAACGTAACCTCCTTCGGTGACGGCATTCAGGGCGAGCAGGACGTAGTCATCAACGACGGCACTATCAACATCACGACCACCGGCACAGGCAACGACTCCTCAAAGGGTATCAAGTCTGTAGGACTGTACGACGCAGCAGGTACGACCTACCAGAGCGCAGGTACACTCACAGTTAACGGCGGTATGATAACAGTTGACTCCAAGGACGATTCCCTCCACTGCTCAGGCACACTTGTCCTCAACGCTGGAAAGCTGAAGCTCACCTCCGGCGACGACGCTGTACACTCCGATTCCAAGCTCTATGTCGGCGGCATGACAGCCGGCACCGACTACACGAGCCTTGAGGTATATGTAACAGCCTGCTACGAGGGCTTCGAGGCAGCATACATCTACCAGAACAACGGCAACATCTACATCATTTCCAAGGATGACGGCTTCAACGCAGCAGGCGGCGCAGACGGCTCCGGCAACACCAGCACAGGCGGCTGGAGTCAGGGCGGCGGATTCCCCGGACAGGGCGGCGGAATGGGCGGCGGCGCATACGGCGAGATGCACCTCAACGGCGGTATCGTATCCGTAAACACCTCCTTCCAGGACGCTGACGGCTTCGACTCCAACGGCCCGGTCTACTTCAACGGCGGCTACTACTTCGGCAACGGCGGCGACTCCTTCGACTGCGGCGACGGCTACTCCATCACATACAACGGCGGCTACGCATTCGGCGGACTCGGCATGAACGGTGGCAGCGGCTACGACATGACCACACAGATGGTATTCACCACAAGTGACGGCACAGTCCTCGCCACCAGCATGACAGGCTCGAGAGTGACCTACGCATACGGTGATTCGAGTGTGCTCGCATACTCCGGCGCACAGGTATCCGGCGGCACGAACATCTCGACGCTCGGCCAGCCTGCAACATACATCTCCGGCAAGGCTTCCGGCGGCACAGCGATGACGCTCGGCTCCGGTTCAAGCTCCGGTGGACAGAACCCGTGGAACCCCTGGGGCTGATAACAAAGTGATCAACGCTTAGCACTATAGACCAGAACTCCCGGCGGACTGGAAACAGTCTGCCGGGAGTTCTTTTCCGCAAAAAAACAGGGGCGATGTCCGCATCGCCCCGCATTGATCCTTATTTTATTGTACCGCAATGAAATCCGCAGGAACATATCCGAATCCGCCGTCGAACTCTATCTGGTACCAAACATCGTCTCCCGAGCCGGTCGACCCGACAATGGAAACATAGCTCCCGTTATCGACGTAACCAATGATATCGGAGTCCATCGAAGCACTCCTTCTCACGATGAGGTCAGGCACGTCACCGGTGATGACCATGCCGGTATCCACGCCCTCCACAGTAGTCTCGGCGCTGCTTCCGGAGGAAACAGACAGCGTAACGGAGGAGCCCTTCTGCACCTCAGTGTTGGGAGAAATGCTCTGCGCGATTACGTTCATCGCAGCCTCCTCGCTCTCGACGAAGCTGACACTTACGCTGAAGCCGAGCGCCCTGAGCTGCTCCTGCGCGAGCTCATAGTGTATCCCGATGACATTGGGGATCTCGACCACATTCGGGTCGATCTCCTTGCCGAGCGATATCGTGAGAGTGATATCGGAGTCCTTCGGGACCTTTGAATCGGACTTCACGCTCTGCTCGATGACGGTATCCTCAGCGTACTCGTTGCTGTACTTACCGTCGATGATGACATTGAGCCCGAGCTCGCCGAGCTTATCGACAGCCTCCTGCTTCTTCATACCGACCACGTTCGGGACAGTCACCCTGTCGTCCTCCGTAGTGGGAGCGGACACATCACCGAGGTACGCCGAAAGGCTTGCGATCATCTCGCTGAGCGTCGAGCCGCTCATGTCGGCACCCTCAGCGTATGTACCTATTTTTGTGGAAGTGAGCGCATCTGAGACTGCCGCTCCCGTACACGACCCGTTCTCGATTATGAGAACGTAGTCGAGGTTCCCGAGCGCCGGGTAGTACTCCCTGAGCTTCTCGCGGAAGTCCTCGGCAGTGCCCTCGCCGTCGTACTTTTCTGAGCCCGAGTCTGAGGTGATGAGCGCCTTGCGGACGTCCTTGCCATCGGCCTGCCATGAAGCGAGCGCGCTCGAAGCCGCCTTCCAGAGCGAATTTGCCTCTTTCTTGTACTCAACGTCCTCCGTGGCAGCGACAGACACCTGACTGCTGCCCGCATTCTCCTCGTCCTTCTTCCCGAGCAGCACTATCAGCCCCACGACCAGAGCCGCGACTACAGCCACAGCCGCTGCGATAAGGAGCGCGGCAGGCACCCCTTTTTTCTTCTTGGGAGCCTCGCCGAATATCTGCTGATCCTTGTACTGCGGCGCAGGCTGCTGGAACTGCGGCTGCTGCGCGAACTGCTCCTGCTGCTGTGCGTTGGGCGGCGCGAATATCTGCGTCCCGTCATTCACAGGCTGTGCAGGACGTGCGTACTGACCCTGCTGCTGTGCGCTGGGCGGCGCGAATATCTGCGTCCCGTCACTCACAGGCTGTGCAGGACGTGCGTACTGACTCTGCTGCTGTGCATTCGGCGGGACGAACATCTGCGTCCTGTCGTTCTGCTGGACGTCCCCGGAATTAAAGACTACGGTATTTTCGTTATCTGTGTTGTCTCTCAAGTCTTGACACCTCTTTCTCTATCTCTATTCTGTGATTGTGACTTTTCTGCTGTAGATTATCTCCCCGTCGTAGACGATATTCACCAGAGCCTCGCCCGTGCCGCGGAGGAAGTACTCGTCCTCGGTGAACTCGATGACCCTGTCGTCGCTGGAGGTGAACTTCACACCCTCGTCGGAGAAGGGACCCACGAGCTCGACCTTGACCTCGACGTCCTCCTGTATGCTCTCGTCGGAGTTGGTGAAGACTATCCTGTAATCGCTGCTGTCGCCCTTTTCAAGCTCATCGCAGGCTTCGGCGACGTCAATGGAGATATTGTACTCCCCGTCCTCGAGCACCGCCGAGACGTCCACGCCCTTGGGCGCGTCGCACTTCAGGTTCTCGGTAGCGTCATCGTTCACGGTGATGACGAGCTCGTCGTTTCTCGCGTAAAGAGTGGGACGGTACGAATAGCTGAACAGATCATCGGGGAGCTCCGCACTCATGCTCAGCTCGTCCGGGCAGTTCAGCTCAGTTATGTCCAGCGCCTCATAGACGCCGATGTAGATATCCCTTGTACTCAGCTCCATCTCAGTAATGGGAACGAGCTTCTCAGCCGCGGGAGCGTTCCCGCCGTCATCGTCACCGTCCCCGCCGGAGAGGAAAAGATAAGCCGCAACGCCGCCCACAACAGCGAGGATAACGAGTATCACCGCGATGATGACGGCAGGGTTCTTCTTCTGCACCGGATAAGCGGCAGGGTCGAGGTATGGATCCTGCGGAGCCGGCTGCTTCGGCGCATACGCCTGAGCGGTGTTGACCGGCTGAGCGGCTTCAGGCTCATGCTTTTCGTACATACCCGCAAGGTCAGCGAGGAATTCGTCGATGTTCCCGTAGCGGTCCTCGGTGCTGAACGCGCAGGCTTTGAGAATGACCCTCGCGAACTCCGGGGAAGCGTTTTTCGGCGCAGGCAGCGCCTCGCCGGACATTCTCCGGCTGATAGCCTCCTTGAGGGGCATAGTGTCCTCGAAGGGCAGATACAGCCCGTTCATCAGCTGATAGAGGCAGATCCCCAGCGAGTAGATGTCCGCCTGACAGGTATAGCTGTCGCCGGACTTTGCAAAGCGCACCTCAGGCGCGATGTAGCTGTTTGTCCCCGCGAAGGTATCGCAGGAGACGGTCTGCTTGGAGATATTGAAGTCACCGAGTTTGTAGACGCCCTTTGCGTTCACGAAGAAATTCGCGGGCTTTACGTCCCGGTGAATGACTCCTATGTCGTGTGCAGCCTTTATGCCGCTGCCGATGTCATGCGCGAGAGCAGCGATGTTCTGCTCGGTCACGTCGAATTTTTTAGCTTTCAGGAGATCAGTCAGGCAGTCGAGGTACTCCATTCGTATGAGGAAGTAATACCCCTCGAACTTCCCGTCCACGACGAGCTCCCTTATGTCCTCGTCCTCGTAGGCGACGATATACGGACAGTTCCGCAGCTCGTACATGATAGTGGACTCGTTCACGCAGAGCTCACGCTTCTCCTCGACTGAGCGCCTCATGCGCTCCTCGTCGCCGAGGGTATTCTCTCCGGGCACGAGCGGTTCTATCTTCAGCGCAGAGACATCGGTGCGCTGTATACGTTCCGCAGTGACCCTGTACACCGCGCTGTAGGCGCCCGAGCCGATCTTCTCCTGGATATACCAGTTTTCCCAGAGCGGCTGCCTTATCTGGCTGAGTATCTGTTCAATAAGTTCAGTATTGTTCACGTTGGTGCTCCGGCTCACGCCTGATACTTAGGCTCGCAGGTGAGATTTATGCCGAGGCGCTTGAATATGCGCTCGTCCACGGGCGAGAGTATAACAGTGGAATGGACCTCACAGCCGCGCAGCTTGGAGATCTGCTCCATAGCCTTCTTTGCGTTCTCGTCGGTGTTTGCGCAGATAGAGAGCGCAAGGAGGGTCTCGTCGGTATGTATGCGGGGATTGTTGTTGCCGAGGTGCTGCACCTTGAGGTTCTGGATAGGCTCGATGACGTGCGGGGACATGAGCAGCACGTCGTCCGCAATGCCGCCGAAGTACTTGAGCGCATTGAGCAGCAGCGCCGAGACCGCACCGAGCAGATTGGAGGTCTTGCCGGTGATGACAGTGCCGTCGGGGAGCTCCATAGCCGCAGCGGGAGCACCAGTCTCCTCCTCCTTGGCGAGAGCCGCCGCAACGCACTTCCTGTCGTCGGTGGTGACGTTCGCCTGATTCATGAGGAGCTCGAGCTTATACACCTCGTCCTCGGTGATCTGACCCTTGCGGAAGTCGCACATACCTATGTAATAGCGGCGGATTATCTCATCGCGCGCCGCCTTGCAAACGACATCATCGTCGATTATGCAGTTTCCCGCCATATTCACGCCCATATCGGTAGGCGACTTATACGGCGACTCCCCGATGATCTTCTCGAACATCGCGTTGAGCACGGGGAATATCTCCACGTCGCGGTTGTAGTTGACTGTAGTCTTGCCGTAGGCCTCGAGGTGGAAGGGGTCGATCATATTCACGTCATTGAGGTCGGAGGTCGCAGCCTCATAGGCGATATTCACGGGGTGACGCAGCGGGAGGTTCCATATCGGGAAGGTCTCGAACTTCGCGTAGCCGGCATTGACGCCGCGCTTGTGCTCATGGTAGAGCTGGGAGAGGCAGGTAGCCATCTTGCCGCTTCCTGGACCGGGAGCCGTCACGACTACCAGTCTGCGTGAGGTCTCGATATAGTCGTTCCTGCCGTAGCCCTCGTCGCTGATTATCTTCTGGAGATTGGACGGATAGCCCTTGATGTTGAAGTGGTGGTACACCTTCACCCCGAGCGACTCGAGCCTGTTCTGGAAAGCAACAGCCGCAGGCTGCTCCTCGTATCTTGTGAGCACGACGCTGCTGACATACAGTCCTATCTTCGTGAAGACGTTGATAAGGCGGATAACGTCCACGTCGTAGGTTATGCCGAGGTCGCCGCGGACCTTGTTTTTCTCGATATCACCGGCGTTGATGACGATGACGATCTCAGCCTCGTCCTTGAGCTGGAGCAGCATCTGGAGCTTACTGTCGGGCTTGAAGCCGGGCAGCACACGGGAGGCGTGATAGTCGTCGAAGAGCTTCCCTCCGAACTCGAGGTAGAGCTTGTCACCGAACTGCGCGATACGCTGTCTGATGTGCTCGGACTGCATTTTCAGGTATTTTTCGTTGTCGAAACCGACATGGCTTTCAATATTCATAGCATAGACCTCCTAAACAAATCACTATATATTATATAACAAATGTGTCCGGATTGCAAGTGTTTTGTTGCTTTTTCTCGCATGATGTAGTATAATAGTGATATAAGAGAAGCAACAAGAACATAAGGAGCAGATAAATGCTGAAATATACGACCAGAGACGGACTGAGCCCCGGAGCTCTGCCGCGTATAGTGCTGATATGCAGCCCTGAGGACGGCAGCCCGCTCCCCGGCAGACTGACAGACCGGCTCCTGTCCGCGGGAGAGTGCGCAGTCTGTGCCTGCACGGAGCTGCCCGACCGCGCCGACCTCGAAAACGCGCAGCTCATAGCCTTTGCCGCGACGGAGCACCTCCTCGCGGAGGATACAGCAGCCGCAGCGGTAAGACTTGCAGGAGAGCTGCATATCCCGGTCATGCCTATAGTACCGGAGCGCCTCAGCAGCGCCGCAGAGAACGCCCTGAGGCAGCTTTTCGGGGACATTCTCCCCGTCACACTCCTCCCGGACGAGCCCTGCCCGGAGCTTGCCGCATACATATCCGACAGAACGCTCACGGCAAGCCAGCGGTCGCTGATATGCCGGTTCATCGTGAAATACGGCTTCGTGCCGCGCCTGCGCACGCCTTTGTCCGACCATATCCTCGGCATGGCGTACCTCAACGGCATAATGACCGCGCCCGACCGCAAAAAGGCGCTCGCCCTCCTGAGGAGCTCCGCGGAGGTCGGCTACGTCCCCGCAATGGAGCAGCTCGCGAATATGTACGAGCTCGGCATAGCAGTCCCGGAGGACCTCGACCGTGCCGCAGCCCTGCAAAAGCAGGTCGCAGACTCAGCCTGTGCCGCGCTCGGTGCAGGTGACTCCCCGGAGCGGATAATGTGCGCAGTACAGGCGCTCGACCGCTACTGCGGGATATGCTCGCGGACCGGCGCCCGCTGGGACGGCGTCCCGGCAGCGGAGCGGATACTGGCTATCTGCCGCCGCGCAGACCTTCCCCAGCTCGACCGCTTTCGCCTCGAAGCCCTCTGCGACATCTGCACGTTCTGGGCGGGCAAGGGCGACGACGTCAGGTACCTCGAATACGCCCCCGAATACACCGCCCTCTGCGGAAAAATATACGAGAACGAGCACACCGGCGGCTTCCGCTATGCAGACGCCCTGACTGCGCTCATCGACGCCTGCCAGAGGGTATCGTCGCTCGGCACAGCGGATTATTCCGCGGAGATACGAGCCGGCGCGCATAAGCTCCACAAGCTGCTCGGCGAGATATCCGCAGCTGAAACGGCCCGCGACGAGACCGCCTTCCTGCGCATCGCGATGCGCTCGGAGATATACCTTTCCCAGCTCGACCCGCCCGAGCTGCACACGCAGTACCACGAAGCCGCAGTGAAGCACTGGCAGGAGCTGTTCGCAGCGGGAGACCGCACCGCGGGAGACTGCTGGGAGTGCGGGCTGGTCTGCGAGGACACAGCCGACCTTTTCTTCGGCAAACTCTTCGACTACGGCAGGTCGCGCGAGCTCTACCTTGCAGCGGAGCGCATATTCGCACAGGCGGAGCGCGACGACGAGTTCACGCAGCTCAACTTTTACCTTGAGCGGGCGCGGTGCCTGCGGAGAGCGGGGGAGGGCTGCTTCGCGCAGGGCGAGCCCTTCATGGGACAGCAGTATTTCAGCGAAGCACTGTTCTGCTGCCGCACTTACATCGAAAACGCCGCCGGCCTCATCTCAGAGAGCGAGCGCAGCGAGCTCGACCTCTGCCTGTGGGACGTCTTCGATGCCGCCTATGATATGTGCAGTAGGCTTGCCGGCTACGGCGGCGAGGCAGCCGGGTACGGCACAAAGACCGCAGAGAGCTTTGATACGCTCCTCTGCACCATGCCGGAGAGGCACGGACTTGTGCTGGGCTGGCGGCTCATCATCTCATTCGGACAGATGTTCAGCGGCTATACGTCCGAAGACGCTGTGGTCACCTCCGATGAGCAGCGTCTCCGCGAGGGCATATCGCGCCTGAGCCGGATGGCGGAAATCATTCAGGAGCGTCTGCGCGGCGCGGTCTTTGACGAGATACTCACGCTGTACTTTTTCCTGTTCGACGCATACATGGACGCCTCAGACCCCGAGAGCGCGGTGAGCTGTGCGGAGTCATCGGACGAGGTCTACCGCGCCCACAGGAACGAGCTCCACGACAAGGGCTTCGACTACCACCTTGCCCTGCTGCAGAAGACCGCCGACGTCCTTGTCGGTGAGAGCCTGACGGAGGAAGCGGAGCGGCTGCTGGTCTACCTCACGGAGGAGTGCAGCTCCTTCATTGAGCACGGAGTCATCGCCCCGGACGAGGTGTACTACCTCGACGTCGTGCGGACATTGGCGAGGGTGTGGCAGACTCTGGGGATAGTCCATACCGGCGAAGACCGCCCCGACGAGGCAGCAGAGGACCACATGGAATCCATAAGGCTGAGCCGTTCACTCATGGAGCGCCCGGAGCATATCCCCGACGACGAATTCTGGTTCGCGGCGGCGTGCTTCGAGCTTGCGATGGCAGATCCCGACGAGCGGCAGGAGGAACTGATGAGCGAGGCACGCGCGATAGCGGACAGACTCGCGGAGGAGTTCCCGGACAACGAGGAGTACGCAGGGCTGAAGAACGACTTCGACAGCTTTTTCCCTGCATATTACTGATAAAAACGAAGAAACGGAGGTAAAACACAATGGGACTTAATTTCAGGAAGAGCTTCAAGATTGGCAATCTTTTCAGATTCAACAAGAACAAGAAGGGCGGGAGCGTGTCCGTCGGCGGAAAGAAGTTCCGCCTGACGCTGAACAACAAGAAGAAGCTGACCGCGAGCCTGCCCGGAACTGGCATCTCATACGACACGAACCTCGACGGAAAAAAGAATACCGGCAAGAAGACGAAGAAGGATTGACTTTTCGGCAGACCGGGGTTATAATTGAGGAAGAGGATATCAATAAAGGAGGGCTTATGATATGAAGCTCAGAAAGATAATAGCGGCAGTGCTTGCCGCCGCTGTCACGGGGGGGACAATACCCGCAGGAGCGCCCGTATCCACCGCAGTTGCTGCGGACTACACAAAAGCAGTGAGCGGAAAGCTCATCTTTGATGTGTATTCGGACCACGCCGAGCTTGCGGCGTGTCTCGCATCGGCATCGGGCGAGATAGTCATACCGGAGGAGATAAACGGGGTGCCTGTTACGAGCATAAAGGGCAATCAGCTCGGCGGAGCGTTCATGGACTGCGCGAACGTGACATCGGTAGTGATACCGGATTCCGTCACGAGTATCGGCGTCTACGCGTTCGAGAACTGCACGAGCCTTGCCTCGGTGACGCTTTCCGAGTCAGTATCGTCGGTCGGTACTGCCGCATTTGCGGGCTGCACGAGTCTTGCAGCGATAAAAGTTGATGGCAGCAACCCCTATTTCACCGAACTTGACGGCGTGCTCCTGAACAAGGACATGACCTCGATAGTGTGCTATCCTACGGGAAATCCAACCAGCTCATACACCGTCCCCGATACGGTAACGAGCATCGGCTGGAACACCTTTGAGAGCTGCACGAACCTCGTTTCCGTCACGATACCCGATTCCGTAACGAGCATAGGCGGAATGGCATTTTACGGCTGCGAGAACCTTGCTTCGGTGCAGATATCTGACAGCGTTACGAGTATCGGCGAGGATGCCTTCAACAAGTGCGTGAGCCTGAAAACGATAGACCTGCCCGACAATCTCACGAAGATAGGGAAGTATCTTTTCCGCGGCTGCTCGGGACTTGAGCAGCTGGATATCCCGGACTCCGTGACGAGCATAGAGTTCGGCGCATTCTACGACTGCGAGATGCTCACGAAAGTGACCATACCCGATTCAGTGACTACAATGGGCAAGTTCGTATTCGCGAACTGCTCGAGTCTTGCCTCAGTGACGATACCCGCCTCCGTTTCGACCACGGGAGAGGGCGTGCTGTGCTGGTGCAAGGGACTGACATCAGTCACCTTCCTCAACCCGAAATGCGAGATATACCAATCAGCTCAGACCATCTGCAGCATAGACGACGAATCCGGACTGATAACCTATTACGGCACAATCTACGGCTACGACGATTCCACGGCGCAGGCATACGCGAAGAAGTACGGCTATGCATTCGTATCGCTGGGACCCGCACCGAGCGGTGACCTCACTACCACGAGGACTACAACAGCCACAACAACCACCACAACAACGACTACTACTTCCTCCACCGCCACTACTACCACCACCTCAACCACATCGACTTCAGAGACCACAACGACCGCAACAACATCTCTGACCACAACTACCTCAACGACCACTTCCACCACTACTTCCACCACTTCATCGACGACCACCTCGACCTCGACACAGACCACCACAACGTCCGCGTCCACGACCAAGGTGTACGACGGCGACTACACCCTTGAGCTGACGGTCGCGACGCCACCGAATGTCACGGACTACATACAGTACCGCTCGTCGCTGGATACCACGGGTCTGACCTTTGATCTGTGGTCAGTGGGCTCCGACGGCGGCAGACAGCAGATCCTTGCAGGACAGCCGCTCACGGCGCTCCCGCAGGGCTACTGGTACAGCATCGGACAGATCGACCAGAACCGCCTCGGCGAGCAGGAGATATCGGTCTCCGTCTCGAACTACAACAGCGTGCTGAACAAGGTCGTCACAGCCGGGACCACGTTCACGATAAACCTGAGCGATCCCTCTGCATCGACCACCTCCACGACCACGACTACATCTACCACCACAACGACCACTTCCACCACTACCACGTCGACCCAAACTACCTCCTCGACTACTTCATCCACCACATCATCAACCACCTCCACAACGACCACTGCTACCGACCCGGACGAGTTCGGCGACGTCAACGCTGACGGACTTGTCGATCCTGCGGACGCTTCGCTGATACTCTACGCCAACGCGAACGGAGTTGACGCAGTTCTGGACGATAGACAGAAGCGTGCAGCCGACGTCAACGGCGACGGACTTGTAGACGGCATAGACGCCTCCCTGATACTCGCGTACAATGCATACAAGGTCGATAAAGGAACACTTAAGATCGGCGACTGGATAAAATACTTAGTATGAGCAAAGCCCCGGGAGCAATTACTTCCGGGGCTTTTTTATCTCTCACGCTTTACGCAAATGTAATCAATTATTCATTATTTCGCGGTTGACAACGCGCCGCAAATGCTGTATAATCATATTCGGACACTTTGCAGAGGAGGTGAAGATATGCGTTCAAAGGGCACAAAGACCATAGCGGAGAACCGCAAGGCACGGCACGATTATTTCGTCCTCGAGACATACGAGGCGGGGATAGAGCTTGTCGGTACTGAGGTAAAGTCGATACGTCTGGGCGGAGTGAACCTGAAGGACAGCTGGTGCTCGATAGACCACGGCGAGCTGTACGTCCGTGGAATGCACATCTCGCCTTACGAAAAGGGCAATATCTTCAACCGCGACCCGCTCCGGCTGCGCAGACTGCTCATGCACAAGCGTGAGATAAACAAGCTGTACGGCACTCTGAAGCAGGAAGGACTGTCGCTGATACCGCTGAGCCTTTATTTCAAGGACTCAAAGGTGAAGGTGCAGCTTGGGCTCTGCAAGGGCAAGAAGCTCTACGACAAGCGCGACGACGCCGCGAAGCGTGACGCGAAGCGCGAGATCGACAGGAGCATGAAGACAAGGCAGCAGTGACACTGTTGAGCCTACCCTGAAAATGGGGGCGTAAAGGTTTCGACGGGGGACCTGAAGCGTGATAAGCGAGCGGAGAATGGCGTGATCTCCATAACCTGCGCCACGTTTAAATATAAACGCAAGAAATAACATTACAGTTTCTAGAAATAGCGAACTGGTAGCTGCTTAAGTCAGCTTCCGTCCACCGGCAGAGTACCGCGGCTGCCGCTTGGGCGTTGATGAGCGGTGAACGTCCGCCGGGAGTGTCCGTGCCCGGCGGTCGGATACGGACTACCTTGCCATACAGCCCGATTACCGGCGGTAAGGCGAGGGAAGCATAGTAGGTAAGATACGCTCGTAGAAAGTTGCGTGAATGGTCTTTCGGACGCGGGTTCAATTCCCGCCGCCTCCACCAGCGGGAGCCCCCGCAGCCAAGTTAGCGCCTCACTTTAAGTGGGGCGTTAGTTTTTCCGCGTTCCATACCGCATCTGAATTGTAACATATACACAGAAACGCCCGTCCCTGACGTGACGGGCTCAAATCATAATGAATAGTGGATAATGAATAAATCAAAATGCTGTTTATGGCGTTTCTGTATTATTCATTATTCTTTATTCTTCAAAGTATGGGCGTCCTTTGAGCGCCCTCGCATCACGGAAAATGCTGCGGATCGATGCAGGCATTGACTCCTGCACACCCTCCGGTTTATGCAAAAGCTCCTCGCTCACAAACAAAAAACCGCCGCACCCCACTTAAAAGCAGGGCGCGGCGCATTTTATTTGCAGAAGTCCTCATTGAATTCCCCGATATACGGCAGATTGCGGAAGAGCTCGCCATAGTCGAGCCCGTAACCGATGACGAACTTATCGGGAATAGTGAACAGCGAATAGTCAGCATTGAGCTCAGTGATGCGGCGGCTCGGCTTGTCGAGGAGGGTAACGATGTGCAGCGACTTCGGTGAACGCGCACGCAGGAGCTTGACGATCTCGCTGAGCGTCCGACCGGTGTCGATGATGTCCTCGACGATAACGACGTCCCGACCGGCGATGTCCTGTCTGAGGTCGCGTGTCACCGCAACGCTGCCCGAGGACTGCGTGGCGTCGAAGTAGCTTTTCGCCTCCATGAAATCGACCTCACACGGAACGCTGACCGCACGGACGAGGTCGGCGAGGAAGACGAACGCGCCCTTGAGCACGCTCACGAGTAGGACAGGGGAGCCGTCGTAGAACGAATCTATGAGCTTTCCGGCCTTAGCTATCTCAGCGCGTATCTCGTCCTCACTGATGAGTACGCCCTTGATCATATTGTTGAATTCTTCCTGACTGCTGACGTTCATACTGCAAACCTCCCGGAGCATTATAGGAATATTATACACTATCCCGCTCAGATTTGCAAGACCTGCCCGAACGCCATAGCTGCTTTCCAATAATGGGATTCCAAAGGGTCGACTGACCCTTTGGCGGAGTCCAGAGGCAGCGCCTCTG
>JAEEGL016605709.1_pt1 | contig 67460 bp, 48 predicted proteins | sample 9134231 | NCBI WGS metagenome assembly JAEEGL01 (sample SAMN16246548, study PRJNA631951) | gut metagenome | biome: gut microbiome; feature: rumen; material: fiber-attached | host: Bos | place: Iran: Karaj | collected 2018-10 | reverse complement strand
TCCCCCAGCTCCACGACCCTGTCGGATAAGCCTTCGGGAAGCGTCCCGCTGCCGGTGGCAAAGCACAGGGCGCAGGTCTTTTTCCCGAAGGAAATAAGGGAGTATCTGACGCCTTTGTCGCCCTTTGCATAGAGATAATAAGTACCGGCTCCGGCGATCTCAAAGGTCTCCGTTACAAGAGTCTTACCGAGGGTGATGCTCCGGACTTCCGTTTCGGACATCCCGGTGTCGGTCTTCTTCGCCAGAGCGAGGTCGTAGGACTTCCCCTCCTCCGGATTTCCGGAGAGGGAGAAGGTGACGCTCAGCACCCCGGCGTCCTCAGCGTCAAACTCGATGGACTTGAGGAGACCGTCCTCATTTCCGGGAATGGAGGTGTCCGTCAGGAGCACGCCGTTTGTGTAGAGCATGTTCTCCTTTGCTGTCATGAAAAGCTTTGTATCCCCCAGCATCCCGGATGAAGCATGGATGGTGTAGCCGTTCACGGTCTTGTCCGCGGTTATGTCCTCCTGATCAAGGGCAGCGCAGTCCAGCACCATACGCTCCGCAGTATCGGTGATCCAGCGGGCGTAGACCGTGATATCGGAACCGACATCATCTGCATTTATTGACCTTACGGGGTAACCCCCTTCCGGGGAGTCAAACCATCCGGCAAACACGTAGCCTTCCCTGGCCGAACCCTGAATGATGTCGTAAACGCCCTCGACAGGGAGCCGGACCCTGCCCACGGCAGAGCCCCCGCCCGTATCGAAGTTCAGGTAAAAGCGCTTCTTCCAGCCGGCGTACAGGGTGGTATTCGTTTCCACGGTATACGGAAATGAGACCGCCTTCGTGAGGCCACGGTCCGTGTAGAGACCTTTCAGGTCGTAACCGTCCCGGGAAAAGCCGGCGGGTATAAAGGAGTTCAGGTCAGGGATCACAGCCCCGGGAATGAACCTGACAGAAACAGGCTTGGGGGAGCCGTCGTAATTGTAATCAAAGGTTATGCGGCGGTTGGTCTGGGATGAGGTGATGTTCAGGCTGACGATACTTATATTCCCGTAAGAAAAGATCCCCTCGTCCGTGTCTTCATAGGTCCGGGGACTGAACTGAACAGGCCGGATCATATATTTCCCTTCGGGGATATCCACCGCGGTACCATCCCCCTCCAGCAGGTTTTCGCCGGCCGCATTTACGAGAACGCCCTTTTCTTCACCGTAGGAAAGGGTCACGTTCGCGGGGTCCTCGATCTCAAAAGCCCATACGCCGCCGCCAAGGTCGCCGGGAGCCGAGGTGTAAGGAAGGGCTGTGATCTTATTTACATTGTCTCCTACGGTCCTCAGGATCTTTGAATAGCTGTCCTCCTCAACGTATCCGGGCTGAACGGGGTTCTCCTTCATGGCTCCGCAATACGCGGCGAGGGTCTTACGGAGTTCGGTGAAATCCTCCTGGATGACGTAGTTCTTCTCCGGGATATAGGAGAGTGCGCTGTCGGTCTCAAAGGAAGAATAATCAACATTCCCCTGAGCGTATCTGCAGGAGTTGGGAACGTCTTCCGAACGCGAGGAGACTATGTACAGCTCATCAATGGCTCTGGTCTGGTTGCGGCCGGAGACAGAATCGTGATAACTCTTTATGACAGCGCCGCTCTGTGTGGAGTAGGGATTTTTGCTGTCATAGAACAGGTTGTATTCGGAGAAATTAAAACCGTTGGCGCGGGCGTCCTGACACACATTGGTCTGCATGTCAAAGAGATTATTGTAAATGTGGATGTTCCCCCGGCGGGAGAAGGGACTGCGGGACTGGCACCAGAACCAGTGGTTGTGGTGGAAGGTGAGATTGAACTGTAGATTGCCGTCGTCTCCTCCTATGAGATTGGTCTTATGGCAGCCCTCGAAGAAATTGTAGGAACAGGTGAGATACTGACCCCGCTTAAAGTCCATGGAGCCGTCACCTTCGAACTTGTCTCCCTCGGGGTCCGCGGAGTACATGAGCCTGGGGCAGTAGAACTCATTATTGTGGATCCAGCAGCGTTCAACGGGAGACGTGAGGACGCCCTCGTCTCCGCTGCCGCTCTGGCTTCCGTCCATTCCCACCGCATCCTCCGGAGTGTTCATGAAGGTAAGGTTGCGGACCTCGAAACCCTTCCCCTGAGAAAAGCCGAAGCCCCAGCCGTCTATCACCGCGTCATTCCCTATGCCTTCGAGAGTGATGCTTTTGCCGCCTTTCATGTTCGCGGAGTGGCCGTTGTCGTCCTGACCTCCGCCGCCGTAATCCCTGGAGCTGAAGGCGGTGAGGCCGTTGATCAGAGAGGCCTGAGACTGGTCATAGGGTTCGGCCTTGGTGGCCCTCCTGTACAGACCGGAGTCGGACACGGTCCCGATGAACCGCACCAGGAGAGGGATATTGTTTTTGGAAAGGAGCTGGATGATGCCCTGGTTTGTATTTGCCTTGGCCCCGCCTCCGGGATTCTGCCCTGCGGAGTTCAGGATATTGCCGATGCCGGTGACGGTCTTGCCGCCGTAGGTGAGAGTCACCTCGTTCTTATTTTCATCCGTGACGTACAGGACTATGGCATCGCTCTTAAGGGTCCCGTCGTCATTGTAGGCACCGACTCCCTCCGTGTAATTGAAGTGGGCGTAGCCGGAGCGATCGTAGGGATAGACAGTAATGCCGGTCTTCTCGATGGTCTGACCGGCGGCTGTGACTGACAATGTGTAGGTGCCGGGGCAGAGACCCGGGATATCGATGCGGACAAAGCTCTGTTCCGTCCCGGGGTTCATTTCCCTGACAAGATATCCCAGGGCTTCCTGATCGAGAGAGCCGGAGATCTCTGCGGTGCCCGGATCGTCTATGCCGGACCCCTCCACGGAATACGGGCCGGAGGGATCAGGGCCGGCAGGGAATTCCGAAGCATCAGGGGAGTCGGCGGCTGGTTCACAGCCGCCTGACCTGAGGTTGGCTCCGTCCGCGGTTCCCGTCCATGACACTGCTGTCACATCGGATGCGCTGACTCCGGTGAGTTCCGCGTACATGCTCTCAAACCAGCCGCCTGCGGAAGCGAAGGCGGCCGCGCCTGCGCTGTCCATGCCGGCAAAAACTCTGCTGTCGGCTGTGATCCCTGCATCCTTCGCTTGACCGGTGCCCGCGGAGGAAACAGCACTATCCTCCTCCCGGGATAACGCGGCCTCTGAGGGTCCGGACGCCGGAACAAAACCATCCTCCAAAGCGAAGGAAGTCAGCGGAGAAAACCCCGCTGACATAAGTGACACTGCCAGTATTCCGGCGGTCAGAGCCGCCGGAACCCTCTTCTTAAATATATTCATACACCGTTCACTCCGTGGCATAATTTGTAAAATAGTTCTGGATCAGCACGACCGGCGTTCCGCGGTCACCGCTGCCGCTGGTGAGATCGCAGAGACTTCCCAGAAGATCCGTGAGCTGCCTGGGAGTGGTCCCCTGGGAGCTCATATTTCCCTTAAGGTCCGCGTCCTTGCCGCGGATCTTTTCCTTCATGGCGTCCGCAAGTTCGGCGCCGCTCAGATCCTTCAGATCATTGTCAGCGAAATACTTCATCTTCAGCTCGTTCGGAGTCCCCTTAAGCCCGTCGGTAAATGCCGGGGATACCACCGGGTCCGCCAGTTCCCAGATGCCGCCGACAGGATCCTTGAACCCGCCGTCGCCGTAGATCATGATCTCGAGAGTCTTCCCCGAGGCGTCGCGGATGGACTGCTGAAGCCTGTCCACAAAGGCCCTGCAGTCCCTGGGGAAGAGCTTCACCCTCTCCTCGGTGGCCTTATTTGCGCCAAGGAGTCCGTAGTTCTCATTGTACCCGCTGCCATCCACGGATGCGGTCATGATGTCTTCCATGCCGAAGACTCTCTCCGCCCCGCCGGCCTTCAGTTTCGCCTTTGTGCGCTTCCTTGTGTGGATATCGCAGTTCAGGACATTCTTCGTGTACTTCAGGATGTGGCAGGGGTCATTGGAAAAGATGATCTCGATATTGTCGCCGAGACTCTTGTAATACTCGATATAATCAACTCCCGTGAAGGGATGGACGGTATTGAAACCGAAGGTGTCGCGGAAGCCTTTCTCGTCGAAGCTGTCGGTGTAGGGATTTACGTTTTTATCATCAACATCATCCTCGCTCACCAGATGGTTCCCCACCTCATCCGAAGGATAGGAGAGCTGGACGTAGAGCTTTTTGCAGGACATGCTGAAGGCGCGGAGCATTATCGCAAAGCGGTTACGGCTCAGGATGGGGAACACGATGCCCATATCCTCGCCGCCCAGCTTTGAACTCACGTCCTTTGCTATCTGCTGGATGGTGGCGTAATTACCCTGGGTCCTGGCCACCACGGCCTCGGTCACCCCCAGGACATCCCTGTCGTGGAGCTCAAAGCCTTCCTTTTCGGCGGCAGTGAGCAGGTTCTCCGTGACAAGTTTCACCAGGTCGTCGCCCTCCTTGAAGATGGGCATAATGATCCCTCTGGCTGTTACTCCCGTATAACGCATTTATTCTTTCCTCCTCATGCTTATGTAGTCATACCCGCTTTGTGTCCCGGGTCCGGAACAGGGGTACGCTGCCTGCGACGCTTTTGCTGCTGCAGAAGCAGTCCACAGGAAGTATATCATACATTTGTCATTCGCACATCATCTGCCCGGGTCTTCACTTTCAGCCGGCGACGGCGCTTTCGTATGTTGTGTCCTGAGCTTACGGACCGAAGGTCATTTGACTATCCTCTCAAAATCACTGGCAGGGTGCTTGCAGAGCGGGCAGATGAAATCCGCGGGAAGCTCTTCACCCACATACTCGTAGCCGCAGATACGGCAGCGCCATACGACCTGTCCCTCAGGGGTCTTTCCCACCGCCTCAGGCTTGGGCTTGATGTGATCCTGATAATACGCGTAGGTGGCAGAAGGCGAATCCGACAGCACGTCCATGTCCGTCACATCGGCTATGAAGAGGGTGTGGCTGCCCAGATCAACCGTGTCATAAAGCTTTCCGGAAATAAAGGCGTTGGTCCCCCGGGTGATGATCAGGGAGCCGTCGTCCAGCCTTCTGCAGTCCCTGAAATCCGCAAACTTATCCACGTCCCGTCCCGACTGGAATCCGAAATGCTTAAAGAGCTCAAAGTCCGCCTCCTCGCTCAAAACGGACACATTGAAGTGTTTAGCGCCCATAATCATGTCGTGAGTGAAATTGCTCTTATTTACGGCAAGGGCGATCCTGTTGGGCTCGGACGTGACCTGTATGGCAGTATTCGTGATACAGCCGTTGTCCCTGCCGTCAACATTTGCGGTCACCACAAAGAGACCGTAGGACAGCTTATACATTGCGATCTTGTTCATACTGCACCTCCTCGTTTCAGAAACGCACATAGCTTTTGGCCTGCGTTTTTTCTGCCGGCACCGTGAGAACGGCGCTTCAAAGCCGTGCACACCTTTGACACGATCATAGCAGAATTTCCGGGACTTTCGCAAGAGTTGTAATACCCTGCCCGGCTCCTTTTGTTTGGAGCCGGACATCACCTATCACCTGACATCACCGGAACGTATGGTCATTTACAGCTGACTCTGGCTTTTATAATCCTGCCGCCGAAATACACCTGAATGGTGGCGCTTCCCTTTCTCCCCGAATGATTAACGGTAAAATCGCCAAGTGTAGTCACTTTATCTGCCCCTTTGCCTGTCGCAGGGAAGGATGCTTCCTGAATGAAGAGGGATCCGTTTTTGTCATCGATAATGACGGCATAATCCTCAGGACTCATTACCTGTGTGTCCGGGAGGAGCTCATAAGCTTCTCCAAAGAGATCGGAAAGGGTACAGCTCATTCCGTGCTTGAGTTTTACGCTCTTTTTCTTCACGGACACAAGATTTATGAGTATAACCTTTTCTTTTCCGTCCTTTGTGAGCTTCACCGGAGCTTCTTTCGCAAAGGAGAGAGTTCTCACGCCGGTCTTCCGGTTTTCTTTTACCTTCAGGGCCTTGCTGTATTCCGCGCCTACAGGCTCTATGCCGAGGCCTGATTCCAGGGCATATTTTCCTTTCCTGAGCAGAAGGAGAGTGTCCCCGTTCTCCACGGAATCAAAGGTCAGCACCCTGTTTCCGGCATTATCGCATTCCTTAAGGTTCTGCACCAGATTTCGTGAGACAGTGGATTCGGGAAGCAAAGGATAGCCCGTGCACTTAATGGCAGCCTTGAATGTCTTCCCCCCAAAGGTCGCCATAATCACAGCGCTCCCTTTCTTTCCGGTGGTTCCCACGGTAAATTCGTCAAGGGTCACATATTTTCCATCTTCTGCCTTCGGTATGTTCACATCCTTGAGAATGCCGTTTTTGTCCTTTACGACCGACACAAGGAACTTCCCGTTTTCCACATCAGGAAGTAATTCACCCGCATTTGTAAAGAGCTCCGACAGTTTGACGCTCTTTCTCCTGCTGTTCAGGGTGACATTCTTTTTCTTAAGCTTCACCGCGTACATCAGCACGGTCTTTGACTCATTCCCTTTGGTCAGCGTGATGAGAGAGTCCTTTTTGACCGTGAGCCTGCGGCTCTTCGCATTGACCTTTACGGCGCCTTTGGCGGTGGAAGTAACCGAAAGACCCTCTTCACAGTAATATTTCCCTCCCTTTAAGAGGAAGACAGCTGATCCGCTCTCAAACGAGGCAAACTTGAGCTGCCGTCCGGGAAGATACTGCTTAACAGTTACGGGAAGCCCCCAGGAATCCGCGGTTTCGCCATTAAAATGAACGACTCCAACATTGCGGTAGATCACATCCTCCGCGTTGTATTCTTCGATCCTGCCGTCATTCCTGCGGATCCAGTAATCCAGATCGTCGTTCGTGCCTCGGGACTCTATGCCTTCCGCCATAACCACGTGAATGCCCTGGCCTCCCTCCTTTTTCAGGAAATTCCCCTCGCCGCCCTTGCTGATCTCGATACTGTCATATTCCCCGTTGAGACTAAGCGTATCAAGATAAGACAGATGATCTATCAAATGAATCTTGAAGGAATCAACAGGAGCATTGTCCGCAATCTTCACTTCAATCTTGTCTTCATTGAGGGATGAAGTCAGCCAGCTGTCACGAATTACTTCCGGAGCCTGTGAACCGGTTGAGGGTACCGTGTCCGCCTTAAAAATATCAGGATATTTCTTCTCATAATACGGGCGGACAGGGCTGTTTTTAGAACTGCTCCCCTCGCCATCAGCCTTCCACCAGTCGGCATAAATGACAGATAAGCTGGCACCATCGGTCATCAGAGTGTTGTTCGCGTTTTTCAACACTGTCTTGCCGTTTCCCGAAAACCGGATCTTCCAGGTGTAATGTCTGGGAGAGGTCTGTTCAAGAGACAGCGTTTTCGCATTACCGCCCTGCACAGACCAGTCGTCGCTGTTGGTGAAAAGCCTGTCAAAGCCGATGCTGTTCACGGACAATGTATTATTGTCGATGACATATGCTGTCGCATCATACACCTGACCCGGATCAAGGCTTTCGGGAGCAGGGAAGCTGGAGCCCCATACGAGAGATATGCCGCTGTCATCATGCGAACGGCTCATATCCACCCTGTCGCCGTGATAAAAGAAATCCAGTCTGTCGAAGTCGGCGTAATTGCCGCCTGTACCCGTTCCGGTCACCGTCACCCTGACGGTATGCTTCAGGTTTGACGGATTGGAACCGAAAGAGATCCGCTTCGGGCTGCCGTCACTTGTCTGCCTCAGCTGCTTAAAGCCCTCTAAATCACTGTTGATATTGACTTCCCCATCGAAATAGAGATTTATGGTCTCAGCATCTGTCTCAAAGCTGAAGCTCATTCCCGGCTTTCCCTTGACAAGAGTTTTTCTGTAGGGTTCGCTCTGTGACTTGCCCCAGGCATTCACTCCATTTTGGAACTGCCAGCTCTTCCCGTTGGCCTGCGCGGTATTTCCGTTCTCATCCTGAAACCGGAAGAGCCCGGAGCCGCTCTCAATGTCAAGTCCATCCCCGGGAGCCGTAAAGATAACGGCGATGTCCTTGAAGGAATTGGTGCTCATATCCTGGATTCGAATGTAGCTGTTGCCCTCCTTTGCCCCGCGTATCACTACCGTTCCATAGCCGTATCCGTTTTTGTAGGAACCTTCTTCATAGGATACCACCTCTGCAGTCTGATCCATGTTTGGACTACCATCACCGGAACCCGGGGTTCTCCGAGCCTCGCAGTCAGTGAGCTCCATCACTGAGATATCCGGCTCTGTGCTGCCAAGAGTGCTTGAATAGCTCAAAGGCAATCTCAGCCTGAGGCCGGCAGGAATTTCAAGCTTCGTCGGGATTATGAAGGATGTTGTGTGTTCGATCAAGGTCTCACTTCGATTATTTATCTCGTCATACTCCTTGCGATTTGCGTGCCGCACATTAAAATTATCCTTCTTAACCTCTTCGCCGGAGTCAAAGATCTCTGCCGCAAGCTTAAGGGCACCTGAGGGATCACCTGCCGCTTCTTCGTCAAAGTATGCAAATGCATCAGCTTTCACAGCGACAGTGCCTCTCACATGCCGTCCGTAACCTGCGCGTATTCCTCCAAGGGAAAGAACGCCTTCTTTGGCGTCTTCTTCCGGGCTTCCCACCGCATTAAGCACGGGGAGCTCTTCCTCCTCGCCCACTTTAAGAGAGTGGCCGGTGATATCCAGAGCGCTGAAAATGGTATCATTCCAATCGGATTCGCCGCCCTTTACTTCCTCCACCTTTGCTGCGAGCACAGGGTCATGCGCCCCGTAGGAGAACTGCAGGTATGCGTTTTCCACGTCCTTTAACCCTCTGTTCCCCACAAAGAGATCCACATTGAGGATTGCATTGCCATTTTTGTCCAGTGTAAGCTTTCCGTTATCCTGACGTGAAAGCTCAATACTGCTGCTCTCAAAGCCAAGCTCCGCCTTTTCCTCTATCGTATAAATGCCTTTAAGGGTCGCTGAGAAAGGAGAGTCCGTATATGTGGCATCCTCACTCACGGTTATTGAGAATTCGGCTCCCTTGGGCAGAGTCGCGGGCAGAGTGAATACTCCGTGCAGCTGTACCTTCTGTCCGGATTTGATATTTTGCCCTATCTTCCAGGTGGCCAGAATCTTGGATATCAATCTATCACCCGTGGCATTCAGGGTGACGGTTACAGGGTTGTCTTCAGAACCCCTTATGCTCACATCCCCGGTGTTGACAAAGGTGATGCCGGCATTTAATTCCGATCCGGCAGAGAAGTTCTCGCTGGTAAAGGTGATATTCCCATGCCCGATGCTGTGATGCCCTACTCCGTAGCAGACGGCATAGATCCCCATTCCTTCTTTGAAGGACGCATTTGCCGGAGGCGTCCCGGGAGTGACCACCTCTTCCCCACCGGGACCGGCCTGAGTAGTCAGATAGCGCATCATTCCTCCGGTAAGTATGACGAGGGATGTGCCTGTTTTGTCAAAGCCTGTATCCTTTCCGCTGTCTTCTGCGCTCTTCACCCCCAGAGCTATCTGCGGGTTACTGAACTGGAGCTGATCCATGCCGCCCCGCTTATAGCCGGAACGCTTCCCGAGGTACGCCTTTTCGGTATCCTCATGTGACCATCCGTTTTTCACAGAATCCTCGTACACGTCCATGTGCCGCATCGCAAGGATCACGCCTTTGCCCCATGCTTTGTTTTTCCCATCATAAGTGCTCAGGAACAGTGCGGTATTTGTGGTATCCGGCACACTGCTCACGTAGACCGTCACCAGATTCCCATCCGCGTCCTCGCCGAAGGTGAAACCTGTCCTCTTGTCATTTCCGATCTCTCCTCCGTAAAATGTGGTGCCGGTCAGTGGCTCTGCCCCCATATCGCCCTTCCCCTCAAGGCACAGCCTCAGATTTTCATAGTCCATGGTGTAGAGATGCTCACCCTGTCCCACGATCAGGACATTGTCGTCCAATACCTTGTGGATATCCTGAAAACTCTTCTTTCTGAAGAAATCAAGTGTGTCGATCATTAAGTGTTCGCCGGCCCCATCTGTTCCCATGAGGCTGTCTGAAACGACCTTGCGCTGCCCGTAATGGCTGACGACAGCAGATGAACTCTGTTCAAAATCCGCAAGGAAAAGCGCGGAATTATGCTGTCCGTCCTTTTTCTTGTCCTCATTTGCAAGGTCCTCATCCCATACGGTATAAGCCATGTAAAAGGCGGAGTCTTCCCCCAGGGCAGGTATTCCCTCGAGCTTGTCGATGACCGGCGTCTTTTCCCCTGACGAATATCCGGATTTGCTGCCGCCTCTGTTTATGAACTCGGTAAGCCCGGTATCTGAAGAATAAACACAGAGAACGCTGCTCTCGCCCTTGTAATCTATAATGTTTTCATAATTCTCCATACGGAAGTTGAAGATGTTCCTGGTGGATTCGTTCTGGCTGTCTTTGGAATACCCAAAACTGTTCAGCTTTTTTTCGTACTCATCCAAAAGCTTTTTGCGTCTGGCCTCATCCACATGGTTTGCCTTTACGAAAGCAGTATGGGTATCGTCTATGATAGTGGGATTATAGACCGCAGCTCCCGCTTCATTAAGAGTTACAGCCTTTGAAAAGCCTGACTTTTTATCGGTATCATAGCTTGCCTGCTTTACAACAGTGTTTTTCGCCGCAGTCCTGAAAGATTCCCTTCCGTTTGATGAGGGAGAGGGATTTTCCTTTGCATAGCTCACCCAGGCGACGTTTATGACATTTCCGGAAACCGTGACATCAAATTCCAGATCTCCGGTGCCATCGTCCACAAGCTTGCCCCCATTTTCCTTCAGATCAACGAGGATGTAGGGCGTTTCGCTTCTCTCACCCGGCGCCTTTACAGCCTTGTAGCTGTAGGACGTCTTCCCGGTAGCTTCGTCCTTCACCTCCACTTTTTCCCAGTCCAGAGGGTTTACGAGGCCCAGACCGTCATCATTTGCGCTCTCGCCGGCTTTCCCGGCTTCTTTTTTCAGGTTCCGCCCGTCCCCCTCGTCGGTGGTAACCAGACGGGACAGAGCCAGCATTGACTTATCCATGCCCTTCCCGCCGGGGCGTCCTATCATGTATGCCACATAATTTTCATTATTCACCGTCACGACCCTGTAGTCATAATTGATATCCAGTCCGTCCGCAAGACGAAGGGCATCAGACTGGCTGTTGTAGCCCGAAAGCTGGAAAGGCACGTTTTTATCACCGGGATCATAGGCCTCGGCAGGCAGAAGGTCTCCTTCGCCGTCTTTTAAGGTCTCCGTCTGGGACGAATAGATTGTCTGGGTTTTACTCACGTCATGAGGCAGCTCGAGCAGGGAATTCGTGTCGCTGCCGCTTGATGATGCCGCACCGATGGGACGATCCTTCCCAAATACGGTATAAGCCCATTTCCACTTGCCATCACTTGCCGCGTAGCTTCCCTTTATGGCAACGGCATCCATTTCAAAGGTAAAGAGCAGGAATGTGGCTCTTATGGCCACGCCCACGCAGAAGCTCGCGCTCTCCACCATGACGTCCTTAAGTTTTCCGTCACCCAGCGCCTTTCCAAAAACGAAATTCGCGGAGGCATTGATCTTTATGAAGGCTTCGATCTTTGCAAGCTCGACGCCTGCGCCCAGTCCGATCTCCAGATTGATCAAAGGCTTTATGCTTACGCCGCTCCAGAGGAATTTGCTTGTTATGTTCTCTACGGTATTCAGATAGTACACCGTGGTGTCTTCAAGAGCCACAACACGGACAAATTTCTGACTGTCGAACTTAAGGCCCTTTGATCCGCTTCTGAACTGAACCTGGATCTTTCCTCCACCATTGGAATTGATGTAGCCCTTCCTTGTACCTTCGGACGGCGCTTTATCGCCCTGCTTGTCCAGGGCCTCCACATAGACCTTGCCCTTGAACCTTATATTCATGTTCACGCAGTTCGTGTAGAATTCTATGGCTTCATTCTTTTTAAGCGCGTGATCCTTACCCTCGGCGACGACGGCAGTGCTGCCCTCGACGACATTATGAGATATGGTGCCGCCGGAACCGATGGTAATCCCCGCGGAAATGGAGACATAACCATAGAGTATGGGGCATGCAGCCAGACGAACCGTGTACTTAAAGGAGAATGTCCCTGCTATTCCTGCCGCGAACTCCTGGAAATACCAGTTGTTTGTGTTGGTGTCATATTTTATATTGAAGCTCATGGAGAAGCTTAAAGTGAAGGACACGTTCATGCAGTTTACGGTTTTCTTGCTCTGGCTGTCCTTATAACCGGCCTTTTCCCACTGCTCCGCAAGCTTGTCGTACTCCCCGGTCTTCATCTTGTCATAGAGACCCGCGAGCTCATTTTTGTGTTTGTTCATGGGATCCGAAATAGTCTTGGGGAATCTCGTTTTATCCTTGCCCCTTGTTTTGTTGAAAAAAGGGACCGAGACCAGCACGGTAAACATATTTTTGCCTTCAATGAGGGTTACGAGGCCCTGTGGAAGCGAACCCTTCCAACTGCGCAGATCCGCGTTGTAATTCAGGTCAAATTCCGAAAAATCATGGCTGTCTCCCTTGCCGGTGTCAAATCCGGCTCCGCCCATATCCCCATCACTGGTCTCGCTTGCCCAATTGCCGTTTGGCGAAGCTGAACGCTCGATGAGAGAAGAGCTTTCAGGCTTAAGAGATGCCGCGGTACTCTGATCGGCATGCAGCTCGTCCGCCGTATGCTCCTGCTTTGTAATACACAAAGCTATGGTAGTGTCGCCCGTAAAGGAGCCCAGATAGCCGTTCAGCTTATCTTTTGCGTCCTCCCCTGTTGTGACTCCGTCTGCGGAATTATAATCAAATCCCACCACGGGGAAATTGTCTCCCATGAGGGTGTGTTCTATGAAGACGGGCTCGGGATTTGTGAAGGGATATATCAGATTCCCTTCATAATCCGGATTCCATTCATAGGTATTGTGATATTCCGTCTTGGTGTAGTCGATATGCTCATCGGGGGGTACAGATACATCCTTTATGGGGCTGTGATCCCCGCCCAGAGGGACATCCACGTACTGCATGGCTGTCGCTTCCGCGCCGTACATAATGTGTCCGTCCGATGTCCTTGCCTTGCCGTCATTGTATGTCCCCGGCATGATATACCGATAGCTGTTCTGCTCCTCCGTCAGGCGGCTGATCATCTCCTCCTCTGTACGGCTGGTGGTAAAGGCGGGCAGCACCTGTGCCACCTCGTTTTCCTTACCGTCCGTTGGCTTTTCCAGATACCTGGGGGTCATGGTATAGAATATCTTTGAGAAATACTGGCCGTATCCCCCGCCTTCAAGCTGAACCGGCTGGAACAAGTGCTCATCGTAGGTCCCGTCCTTGTCCATGTAGAATTCAAAGGTATCCTTTGTCCCTTTCTCCAGCTCGAAATATCCGGTGCCCCTGTTGTAGGTACCGTTGATCCTTCCGTCGCCGTTTCCGTCCAGATATATTTCCACACGGCTGATGGAAGCCTCCATGACGCTTGGCATGTTCAGGTATTCTTCCCTGTAATAACTGAAGCTCACCTTTGCAAAGGCAAGATCGGACACGGTCAGATAGATCCTGTCATTTCCCTTGTATTTTTTCCCGTTTACAACGATCACGTCATTTTTGCTGCGGTTGAAATTGATATACTGGACATTTTCATATGTCCCAAGATTCTTGAGAGGATTTTTGTCTCCGGAGACCCAGTCGGTCTTACGAATCTCCGTTTCGCTTAAATTATTGCCGGCGAAGTGGGGCGCATCCTTCATGGCATTGCTGACGCCGAGGGTAATGCAATCCGAACCGCTCCTCCAGAAATCGTTCCAGGCTTCTCCCACCTTGTCTTTGTCTATTTCAGGCGTGATGTTCCCTTTTTCGTCGGTCTTCCTCGGCACAGAGGGAGTCAGGTTCAGTTCTATCTCCTGGCTTCGTGTCATGACCGCGTTTATAGTATAAGTGTCCTTCAGATCCGCCTCGTTCATGCCGTCCCAGATCATGGTCACATAATAGGTCCCGTTGCTTCCGGGCTCTACACGCGCATTAACGATGCTTCCGTTGCTCCGGGTCACGTATACGGCAGTATTAAGGGCGCTTCCCGAATAAGGCTTGTAGCTGTCGGTGTACTTGAGAGTAAATTTCAATTTGCTCCCCACGTAGATTTTATTCTGCCCGTCAACGCCGCCGTTCCCTTCATCTATCAGAACCTCGGGCTTCATACTGGTGTAAACACCGCTGTCCTTCTTAAGCGCGGCTCCGCCCTCAGGCGCTGTGACCACATCTCCGTCTTTGCTTTCGCCGTCATTTGCGGTATGGATACGGAGATTCAGGTCATTTTCAAAGGTCCTTCTCACCAGGTAGCCGTTCGTAATGCGGCTGAAAGCATTATTATCGCCGATCTCATGATCCTTGTTCTTATTCAGCCAGAGCTTAAATTCTTTTACATTATCCGTCATTCCCCAATTAGTGTTCAGGGTGCCGCTCTTGCTATAGGTGACCTCATATGTGGTACCGTGGGAAGTATTACGGGGGTTACAGTCCTTACTCGCTTTTCCGGGGATTTCCGCCCCTCCATAGACAATGCAGTACCCGTACCAGAAAAGCGTCCAGCTTCTCGCCACCTTCGCGGAATACTCAAGGCTTCCGTTAAAGCCTGAATACATTGTATTCATGTTGGGGATATTGATAGTCGCGTTTTTATAGGTGTTCCCCTCTATCTGCCAGCCGGTTCCGCTGGCTGAACCTCCGGACCAGCCGGTTATGTCGTTATGTGACTGCCCGGCGAGATAGGCATTGTCACCCCAGTAATTCCCGCCGTGCTTCCCGTCAAATGAGATCCTGCCGTAATTAAACGTGCCTGCGGGATTCAGGCCGTCATCTCCGGAGGACGTTAATCCCCCGTCATAGCCTTCGATCGTACCGTGGAGCAGATCCTCATCGGGAGTAATGATCTGAGTACCGTTTACAGGTTCATCATCGTCATCAGCCACTGCTCCCTCGGGGGAGATTGTGAGGAAATTCCCGAACTTCGACCTTCCTTCACCGGAATTTGTAAGTGTCACCTCTATGCTGTCATCCGTAAGGGTGCAGAGACCGGATGCATCGCCCTTAAGCTCTCCCAGCTCAATACTGAATGTCTTTTCTTCCTCATCCTTTACGCCGTCGTCTATAAGAGGGATCTCGATTGTGACCTCATCAATATCCGCGTAAAAGAAAGCCGTGCCGGTCTTGCTCTCATAGTCCTTTCCGGCAACAGCAGTACCGTCCACGGTCTTCCAGTCCAGAGTGATAATGTCCTGTCCCCCGCCTTTACGCTTCAGATGGACGACAGCCCCTCCCGAGGCTTTGTCGGCGGAGACCTTCTCTTCTTCAAAGCCCAGCGTGTAGGGGGCCCCTTTGTCATTGTCCATTACGCTCAGGGTCACGGTGCTTGCCTTTTCAAAGATCGCACCTCCGTTATTGTCAAGGATCGTAAAGGTGCCGATCCTCACGGGGTTCGCGGTCTCATTGTCCGGAGCGCTGACCCTGATCTCCTTCATCCACTCTCCGTCAGCAAAGGTTACGGAGAACATAGTGGGACCGTAGGGATTCTCCTGAGAAAGATCGAGTTCGGAAAAGGTCTGATCAGGCTTAAGGTCAATCTCCTCCGGCATTTCCTCAAGCTTCTCAGGCTCAGGCTTTACATAGGTCTCTCCCTTATATGACTTTGAACAGAACCTTTGTCCGTCCTTTTCAAACACGCAGCGGTAGTCCGCATCCTCCAGCAGATCCGGAGGCACCACAAAGTCTTTTTGTACCGCATCCTCTACTGCCTTCCATATTCCCTCATAGAGGATGTACCATTGCCAGCTGTCACCTTCAGTATCTATCGTCAGCACCCGGTCTCCCGGTTCAGCGTCATCTCCGACATATTCCGATTCTTTTATGGCGATCTCCGAGGGTTCAGGATCGGGGTCCTTTCCGACCTCCTGATATTCGGCCACAGGGAGGGTGTCCTCCACCCGTACAGCCACATCCTCGCCTCCGGCCGCGAGACCGTAGGCAGGAGTCCCGTCTCCCATGACAGCCACCGCAGGACCGTATGCGATATATGCGGTAGCGCGACCCGCGGTTCCTCCCAGTCGGTACAGGGGTATCGTGACCTCATCTCCTCCCTCTGTCACGGATGCTTCGCTGTTCTCAAAGAGGAACGCCCCGTAAGGGTAGACCTCTTCCCAGCTGTCTTCCACGCTGACAGTTCCGTCCTCCCTGGTAGAAATGCGTTGGGGTTTTGTCTTATCCGCATTGTCCCAATGAGCCTCACCGCTCATGGGGACAGATGAGATAAGCATTGAGGCGCATAAAGCAATGCTTACGATACGTTTCAATTCTTTGATCATGACCATTCCCCTTTAAAGTTTCAGCCGGCGCAAAAAATGTCACTATAATATATGTTACGATAACAATTATATCAAAAATGAGGAATATCCGTAAGAATTCTTTTCCGCAGGAGACTTGTGAACTTCCTATTTTTTAACTCTCAATCGCTGATTTCGTTCAAATATCAGCCTTTCCTTTTAGAAAATCGATAACTTCCGCATAGCTTCTGTGACTCTTTTCATAAGCCTCGAAGAGCTCCGTTTTCTCCTGTTCCTTCAGTTCTTCCTTCAACTTTTCATACTCTTCCTGGGCGTGGGGTCTGTCACGGTATTCGTCGGGACGGATGAGATCTTATATCCGGACGGAGAGAAGATGTTCCATATGCCGGACGAGGATGTGACAAATGAACTGATCGTGACGGGCGGGATGAACCACGTCTATCCGCTGTATCCGATCGAAGAGGCCAGATCCGCCTGCAATAAGGTGTTTCATATCGTTATGAGGCAGAGAGACAGAGACCGGTCCGGAATATCGGGCTACGATAGCGCAAAAGTTCATTGACCACTAAAGCCTTCCGTCAGGAATCGTTTGAGGGGTTCCAGTTCCCTGCTTTCCCAATCAAAGGCTCCTGCGCTTGAGGCCAATCCAAGTGGTTTAGTAACGTATTCGTCGCTGGAGGAAAGGTAAGTGTACAGCTTATTCTTATGCTTTCGGTGGTACTTTCTTCCATAAGTTGTTTCCATATCTTCCAGAAAAACATCTATCGAAGATAAAATATTTTCTCTGTTTTTTTCAGACAGAATTCGAAGACACAAATCCTCCAGTGTTCCGCTGCTATTGTTTAGCGGAAAGAGCATGAACCCAACCCTGAGAACCTTATCGTCGCTAACCCATGCACCACATTTATCAACAGAAACAAATCCGCTTTTCTTTAATGATCTTTTTACTTCATTGCAAGCTTTGGTAAATTCTTTTTCCGCATCACGTAAAATAGCCATGCTTGTGACCCGTTCAAATCCATCCATGTTCCTGAGATTCATCAAAAAATCACAGATATCATCATTACCTCCGAAATTAAGAACCTGAATATCATTTGAAAACCTCTTGTCCTGCTCCAAGGCTTTGCTATTCAGATAGTTTATCAAGAACGCTTCTGCATCCCTGCCTTCACACAGTACCAGATATGATTTTAGGATTTTTGTTCTCTCAATGGGCATCAACGCACCTCCATATCAGAATGAAGTGCGCTTTTAAGAAGATCATAACTTGATCGGTATGATCTGAGTCCGTCCTTGTCATACCCGATACGATAAAAGGAAAAATCTTCAGGATGTTCTTTAACCCCTTCTATAGCGCCCATGATAAATTCATAACTGTGCGTCGTTGCAATTACCTGACAGTTATATTCACGACTTACGTCAGATACTATCTTCCACAAATCACTATACATAGAGTAGTGAAAACCCGTGTCTACCTCATCGATAAGTACAATGCCATTTTTAGCATCCATGATACTGAGAACGATGTACAACAGTTTATTTATTCCATCCCCGGAAAACTGAATCGGAAGAAGCTTTTTATTAGTATTGATATACAGTTGGGGGACACCATTTACAGACAGAGTGACAATATCACTGATAGATGGATCAATCTTGTTCAAAAAACCTATCAGTCTCTCTTTTTCACCGTTAATTTCCGCTTTTCCCATACGATCGAGAATCGCTCGGTCTGTCCGGACAAAATTATTATTAACATACGATGTATATGTGAGCTGCATAAACTGTTTATCTCCATTATCATCAGCTATCTCACGAAGCGTCCCGTTTTCACTGGTAGAATAATGTCCGATCTCAGAGTAATCAACGGTTCCTTTTACCAAGAATTCAAACCGCAGAGTATAATTTCTCTTCGCAGAAGACTGAAAACTCCCGGCCACGTTTTTGGGAATCCCTCCATTCAAAGCAGGTATATAACTCTCATCCTTCATATATGACATAGTAATAATATCCCCTCCGCGTATAGCCTTAATCCTGATCGTATTATCAGGGTTCATCTGGAAAAAGAGCGGTTCCCAAAGCCCGGTTCCATTTACAGAAAAATTTAAACCTCTGATTCCATTCATCCGATTAAATGATTCCGGAGAAAGGTGGTCCATCATAAAAAAAACCGCTTCCAATACAGAGCTTTTCCCGACATTATTATTTCCGGACAAAAGGACTATACGACGCATATCTAAAATATCAAGCTTACGGATACCTCTGAAATTCTCGATACTCAGTTCATTTAGCATATTGTTCATCCCTCTGTTTTTCATCTCTTTTTCTTCCCCATCTATACCAAAGATATCAAAATACTTTTTGTTTGGATGCATCATACCAGGCTGCTCAGGGATCATCTTACCAATGGATACTCTATTATCTATACTCCTCTTTTTTTCCTTATCCCACTTTGAAGCGTTGGACCAATATACATATCCGTTTTTCTGAATGTGCAATTTACCACAATCCGGAATCCTGACAGGTTTATATTGACCCACATACATAGATTTACCCTCTCTTTTCAGAAAATTCCCAACCCACGGTCAAAATTATACTCGGTTTTTACACATAGTCAATATAGTCCGAGTGCAATTTGCGCTTGTCAATCATGGAGAATCCCCACTCCCAAGGACTCTGCCTGCCCAATACACTCCCATCAGATACAACCCCCACTTCCTCATACCTGCTGTCCTTGCTCTCGATTACGTTACGATATATCCGAGAAGCTGTTCACCGCCGATAAGTCCTTTCTGGGCTCGAAGAGCATGCGGACACAGATGGCTGAATCCTTGTCCGCGAAGGTGTTCATTGAGTTCATTGCCCTGATAGTCAGGAACAGGATATACAACATCCTAAAGGAACTGATGCTCCGCATGGAGACGCGTCATAAGTACATGACTGTTCCTGCCGCGATACGTGAACTCGAAAAAATCGAGATGGTCAAACGCAGCAACAGCCGTTATCGTCTGGATCACGCAGTTTCAAAGAGACAAAAGATCATATTCAGCGCGTTTGGCATGAGTGATGAGGATATCAGGCATCTGTCCGTTAAGATCGGCAACCTGCTCACATCCGGTGATGCCCTGCCGATAGAGACGGACTCAGATGAAGAGGAGAATGACGATGGCACGTATGAGATCGATATCATCGATTGAAACCGAGATCACCAAGGTGGAGGCTGATCTTGTCAAGGTACAGCAAAAGTATGACAGCCTGGCTGCCAGACTCCTTGAACTGCAACAGCTCAAGAAGGACTACGAGGCGAAGCAGATCATGGACGCATTCCATAAGAGTTGCAAGAGTCTGCAGGAGCTCATGACGTTCCTTGAGGTCAGACACTCTTAATGCGGGGTTGTGAATTTAGTGTAACTTTTTTGCAAAGTTCGCAATAATACTGATGGGCGATTCGGCCGGAGATCTCTTAATACAATCCATTGATGTATTCCGTCAGTGCTTTTCTGTCGTAGAAATCAGAGATCTTATCGATGTAGAGATCGGGCTCTGCTCCGCGGTCTATATCATAAAACGATCCGTTCTTGAACACACTCATCCTCCTGTAACCGGATATCTGATAGGTAGCGCCGCCGGCGGTTGCCAGGTTTATGTAGGAGCAGGACCCGCCGCCGGAGGTCTTCCCCAGGAGAGTTATATGCGGATATGACTTAAACTCGTTCGGAACCAGATTTCCGCAGGAGAAACTGACAGGCGATATCAGGCAGTACAGGTTCAGCCCTTTATCTGCGAGAGAATCCTTTTCATCGAATTTGCCGTCCCGGTTTGCATCGATCAGATACTGGGAAGTGGTGGCAGCTCCGGTCATGGTATTCTTGATGTTAATATCCCCTCTACCGAGATACATGCCCAGGACATAGCATGCAGAAATAATGGCGCCGCCTGTGTTAACAGACAGATCCATCACCACATTTTTCACGGGACTGTCAGGGCGCATTATCCTGTCATACGAGTATTGCATGAGCCGGATGGTATCTTCCAGTTCCTCTTCTTTAGGTTCCGACAGATAATCAAAGTCTTCCATAGGGTTGGTAAAACTGTCGAAGGTAATAAATGCCGTATTTCCCACTTCCTCATAAGGCTTAATGCCATCGGGGTAAGCCTTGCTCCTCTCATCCCCAAACAGATCCATCCATCCTTTAAACCTTTCGGTCCACGGGCCTGAAATGTCCTCGCAAAGGCTCAGGAACTCTTCGGAATCGCTCCTGTTGGATGCAATGCGGAATCTGCTGTGGAGGTCATCCAGATAGCATGTTATGAATTTATACAGCGCCGCATCCGCTTTGGCCTGATCAGTTCCCATTAATCTCTTCCTGAGACCCACCTCGAAGAAATAATCGTCAAAGCTTGTGATGTCATGTATCTCCTTCAGGCCGTACAGATGATCAAAAGTAAAACATAATTCGTGATAATCAAATGCGGCAAACTCTTCCGTTCTCTCCGGGGCTGCCGAATAATAAATATCTCCAAGGGGCTCATCAAGTCCGCCGGTCAGGATCACCGCTTCCCCATTGTACAGGAAAAAAGCATTGTAGTATGAGAAAAGGAGATCGCCAGCAGTGTGAAGGGGAATGAAATTCCCCTTTTCGCTTTTCACCAGATCTATCTCATAGGGTTTCAGATCAAAGGTAATCACCTTCCCGTACCTGTCATTTGAAAGAGGCTCCACTCTCCGGAAAAGGTAGGAAAACGGACCGCTTATGGCGCCGACGGACACAAGGTCATCTTCACTCTGCCTCAGGAAGGCGTCATAGTCGAAAAAAGTGACGGTATCATTGTCAAAATCAAAGTCTGCAGTAAAAGCGGTATCATCCTTTCTTGTAATGATGACATGGGGATCTGTCCCGTCAGGTGAGATCTCATACGCATGATCCTCAAAGCACACCTTCTCAAGCATGTGGGGCAGATCGTCTATAGAGATATAGGGAATATCCACATCATTGACATAGAAAACCGACAGATCCTCCCTGTCCTCAATCTCACCATAATACAAAGGCAGCTTCTTTTCCGTTATGCTGTAGGAACCCGTCTGCATGGCAGCGTCCTTTGAGGTCCCTGACACAGTCTCTGTACCGGCCTGTTCCGCAGAGTCTTTTGTTCTCTCTGTCGTCGCCCCGATCCCCTCATTCACTGCAGCATCTGTCCCCGTACCCGCTGTTTCCGGTACGCCGCTTCCGCATCCCACCAACAGCGCGGACATGAGCATAATCGAGAACATCTTTTTAAATTTCTTTTTCATACCTTCCCTCCTGACCTTCACCTGTATCCCTTTTGGCAGATTTCCATCAGAACTGCTCATCACCTGATCATCCCGTATCCTGCTGAAGCACCGCAGCGCTCTGAATCGTTGTATCTGTCAGTATATCACATTTCCTGCCGATCCGGTATGATCGAAGGAACCGGTACTTTCACAGCACATGAGCGCTGCTGCCCTGCCCTTTGGATTGTTTGACTTACACTCAGCATACATATAGAATTGATTTCGAAAGCTTACATCATTGGGATCGACGGAAGAATACGATGGAGTGGGGCCTGTCACAGGCCCGGTTTTCAAAGGAGGAAATCACCATGATCAAAAGTATCAGCGCAACGATCCTTTCCAGTCTGCTTCAGTTCTGGCCCAAGCTCTCCCTGGAAGAAAGCGAGAAGAAATTACAGAGTGCTCTGGCGGAAGGAGAAAAACAGACAGCTCCGCCGACCAATCTCGTGACAAGATATGAAGATAATGAAAACGGCGGGATCTTCTACGCCAATGAAAAGAGCGTCTCCCCCTATACCGTTTTCTACATTCACGGCGGAGCCTACCGCTATGATTTCATCCCTTTCCACTGGCAGTTCATCGAAAAACTGGTAAAAGAAACAAATGCTCTGGCGATAGTGCCGGCATACCGGCTGGCTCCCTTTGCCACCTGGAAGGAAGCCTTCGACCTGATCGTACCGGTGTACAAACAGTACTGTGAAGAGCATCCGGAAAAGAAGATAATACTGATGGGCGATTCTGCCGGAGGCGGGATGTCGCTTGCGCTGACGGAGCATTTCAAGGCTCTTGGCATCCGTCTGCCTGATGAGCTGATCCTGTTCTCACCCTGGGTGGATGTCTCCATGGAAAATGAAACCATCAGGGAATACCAGGACAAGGATCCGTTCTTATTTGCGGATTCTTTGATCGCGCCGGGCAAGCGCTGGGCGGGAGACCTGGATGTCCACGATCCGCATGTGAGCCCTATCTACGGAGATCTGAAGGGCCTCCGCAATGTCACGGTATTCGTTGGGACGGATGAGATATTATATCCGGACGGAGAGAAGATGTTCCATATGCTGGACAAGGATGTGACAAATGAACTGATCGTGGCGGACGGGATGAACCACGTCTATCCGCTGTATCCGATCGAAGAGGCCAGATCCGCCTGCAATAAGGTGTTTCATATCGTTATGAGGTAGAGAAACGGAGACCGGTCCGGAATACCGGAATACGATAGCGCAAAAGGCAGGGCAGGATAAGGGTCAAATGCAAAGGGTTACGTGCTTTCAACATGATCCGGATCCTGCCCGATTTCCCGGCTCCCGGCATTTTAAGTTTATGTGTGGTAACTTAATCTTACCGAGTGGTGATAGACCATGTCTATCTTATTATTGAATTTGCGAAACTTATTTTACGTTATCTAATCATAAAACTCTATAAATACTAAAAGTCCCATCACTATATAAGCATTCCAGATCGTCTTTATATTGACTTAGATCTTCCATACTAAAAATGTAATTTACTCCAAGTTCTTTAAGTTTATCAGTGGTTAAGTGTACAATCAATAAAAGAACCCGTTCAACTTCCGCATCATTTTTGTCTGATATTCTGATATCCAGATGTGCATATCTATTCCAAACATCTTCTTTCCCTTCTAAACCGATATCTTCCCATAGCTGTTTGTCCGGATATAAAGCTACCGCACTTATAGTATCTGCACCGATAACAGCAGGGATTCCTGAGATCCCATAGGATCCGCTGGCGATCCATGATCCACTGTTTTCTTCCTCTATTTCATTTATAATCTTTACCAGTTTTGAATGATATACGGAATCCAACCCTGTATTTATTGGATTCACAAACCCTCCGCCTATAACACTTATCAAAACAACTCCGATCAGGAACAATTTCCTTCTATAGCTGTTTATATAGAATATTATGCTGATCGCAAATAATATCGAAACACAAACCACGACAGTTCTGATAGCCGGAGTTAGGTATTCATTACATACATAAAATCCCAAAGCGGTCCCAAACAAGGATCCGGTCATGATCATTACAGAAATAAACTTCTTATACACTACTTTTTTAATGGATCTTAATAGTATGATCAGATTCAGAAACCCCACCGCACTGGCAATCCTTGCAGTTGAACGATTTAGAAAAGTAATGGCTCCAATAAAGGAAGGCAGTTTCATTATTAAATATATAACAAGAAAAGCATTCAATATATTCAATGAAATAAGCCAGTTATCTTTCTTTTTCTTCAAGACAGCTATTGACAGAATTATTCCTACAGGAAAGAAATTTATAAAATCAACAGTTTCACATGGATTTTCATTTTCAATAAATGTCCAAAGATAACTTGTATAACACATGAAAAGTTTCATTAAATTATCTATGGGTCCTCCGTAATAAACCCTTTGGCCGGGATAAACAGTTCCCATAACTGTTTCTATGGTATCACCCGACTTTCCCAATATATAAACCAGCGGGATTGTTATAGCGATAATACTTACCGGAATAAGAAAGATATCACTCCTGCATAATTTAAAATCTCTATAATTATCAATTATGACGTTTATTCCGCAGACCAAAAATACATAAAAGAACGGCACCATCCACGGAGGATAAAAAGCCAGTATATAGCCATCACAACACAGCACAATCCCTAAAACATAAACAATCTTTCGTGAAAGCTTATCTTCATGTAAATATAGATACAGGATCACTGTAGCGAGTTGTCCGAAAATAAGCATTTCAACCAGTTCATTTATAGAAAACCACCATTGTACAAGCGGCGAGAACGAAACAAGAATTGCATAAATTAAAGAAAGCATTCTGTCATCATCAGTAAATATACGTGCGAATTCAAAAGATATCAGGAAAAGAACAACAAGCCTTGCGGACCAATAAAATGCAAGTCCATACTCAGCACCACCTATTATATATCCAACCGAGAAAGGTCTGAACAGTGTAACAAGGTTTCGGACAGGTTGACCGTATATTATATACATATCTGAGGGCGAATACCCCCATATGTCAGAAAACCACTTAAACCCTGACCTCACCTGAGACAATGCCATTTCTGTAAAAATCAGATATTCATCTGATCTGATCGGTCTGGGAGTCCCAAATATTCTCGAAACATCGTCTCCTTCTATTGTATTAACAAGACATCCTATCGAGGAACCATGCAGTTTAAGTATCGTTGCATAAGTTATAATGGCTGCTCCTATATACCACCGATATGAAAAAAGGAAAGATATTGTATTGCCAGAATCTTCCAGAAACAAGAATACAAGAAGGATTATCGGAATATAAACCGCTATCCTGACCCATGATATATTGAGTACTGCAGACAAAAAATAGTCTGCTGCTGACGGATTTACAACTATTTCATCTAAATTGTAAACATCATAAGAATCCGTTCCAATATCTAATCGCAACACTGATACATTGCTATCTATTTCAATGATCAGCGATTTCTGATTTTCCAAATAGCATGAGGTTGTACACTCCTCCAGTCCTTCTCCCCTATCATAATAAACCTGAACCGGTAATCCGTTTGAGGCTAAACTGTTCAGTTTTACTTCAACGCTGTAAACATAATCATTGATATCATTTATAATTATCTGAGGATCAAAACTACTGATTATCTGTCCGTGCTCTCCTGCTTCCGCATTATTATATTCAAGTTTATCCGTCGAATAGACTCTCCTGTCAAAATCACTTCTGACATTCAAAATAAAGCCTTCATAGTTAAGCCCTGAAATGATTTCCAACAAAACCGCAAATATAAATGATGACAGAACATACTTAAGCCATCTATATTTCACCGTTCAATCCGCCTTTTCTCAATATTTCTTCACCAACTAATTCTCAACAAACAGCCCTGTATCCACATCCAGAACATCCTGTTCATCGAACACATTTTTCAATCTTATCAATACTTTGTATTTTGTTCCCTTCCACAAAACATCATCAAAAACATAACATAAGAACCCGGTGTAATACAGAAAATGATGGTCAGGAAAAGTAAAAGCCACTTCAATCCGTTGTTCCAATTGTACCTCAAACTCAATAGCATTTCCCCGTTCATCATCCAACACTAAGCTCTTTTGATATTTATAATGATCCCTGCTGTTCTTAAATGCAGATCCACGTATGATATGATAAGAATCGTCTTTATAGTACTTACATTCATCTATATACCACCATACCAAATCATTATTAAGATGCCGTTCAAATGTATCGGAAACCCATTTAGATGGCCGGGCAAAAGGCCGTGGCTTTCCCCTCCTGACAATATTAGAATCCTGACACCACTTCAAATACTTATTTCCATCCCGGCCGACTGTGAGCACCCCTATATGATATCTCATCATATCAAACCGAAGTTCTTCTAATCTGCAAACCGCTTCAAAGCCACCGTACTTATATTTTATATCGCTAAGACTCTCTGCCAAATCCAGGCGGCACATTGAAAGCACCTTCGCAGCTAAAGTTTCACCATAAGGGTCTTCAAATACGATATATCTGTCCAGTTCTTCAATGTGGTCTTCATTTTCCAAAACAGACCAGCCTAAAATCTGAACCCGATCGCCAATGTTAATTGCATCAATATTTGCTGCTTCAGCAGGCTTCGCACCGGACAGATCGATCGGAATGGTTTCATCATAAAACATCTTAAGATCCAGACCGTTCGTATAATTATGCAGATTTTCATTTAAATATGGATCCCGTCCCTGCAATTCCGGGAAGTCTGAATACGTCTTTACCCTTTCCCGAGACGATCTTATAAGCTTTTCATCATCCAGGCTGTCGTCCCCTCTGCTCAATGATTCATAGTGATAGGCTACGACGTCGTTTCGTATTATGTTGCGGTATCCGCGTTTGTGCAGGGCAAAACACAACTTAACATCGTTATAAGCCACAGCCACAGACGTGTCAAATCCACCTATTTCTCTGAATTTTGAGGTTTTTACCATCAGGCAGGCACCTGTAACAGCGATACAGTCATAATCCACTCGATTCCATCCAAAATAGTACACATTACTATCATCCAACTTCACGAAATTATGTGATGGGCCTTCGAAGAGATTTGCAACTCCTGCATGTTGTATGATCGTAGTTTCAGGATAATAGAGTTTTGCGCCCACGGCCCCGGTTTTTTCCTGCTGAGCCTGTCCAAGCATGCGGCTCAACCAGTCTGCCTGAAAAAACTCCACATCGTCGTTTACGAAAAGCAGATACTCTCCATTTGAGCAACCTGCCCCCTTATTGCACATCTTTGAATAATTAAAAGGCTCCTTATGGTAAATATATTTTGCATTTCTTTTTTCTAAATAATCTGCAATCTGTCTCCTGTTTTCTTCGCCGCTTCCGTTATCTAAAACTATTATTTCATAATTCCTGTATTCTGTATAATCTTCAATAGAATCAATACACTGCCTTAATATCTCCGGATGATCTTTTGACGGTATGATTATGCTCACCAATGGCTCCCCAACAATTTCATAAACAAACCGATACTGTGATATTTCATTATCAAGCTCCAGGTGGGCTTTTATTCCTGTTCTCCTGATATAATCTTCCTTAGCCAGTGCGGCTGCCTTCACGGCATTATTTTTCGATGTGATCTCATATTCCGTTGACTCCCGCCTTTCCCTCTTATGATATAACACTTTTGGCACATGTCCTATCCTGGAATCATCAGAGCGTTCCATCATTCTCAACACAAGATCATAATCCCGACTGCCTTCATATCCGGTCCGCATTCCTCCCAGTTCTTTTACAATAGAACTGCGATACGCAGCCAAATGATTTGTATACATCATATTTAAGAACAGATCGGGAGACCAATCCGGCTTGAAAAAAGGCTTATGTCTTATTTTACCATCCTCGGTGATCCTATCCTCATCACTGTATATAAAATCCAACTCTCTGTTTTCGTTCAGTTTTTTCGCAAATTCGTAGAGGGCGTCAGGATCAATAACATCACAACAATCCATAAAGACAATAAACTCACCATCCGCGTTCTCAATTCCATCATTAGCAGCGGCGGAAATATTACCGTATGTGTCTCTATATATTACAAGCACCTTTTCGTTTTCTTCATATTTTTTTAATACAGGAACGACATTCTCCCATGAAGAATGGTCATCGATCAATATCAGCCGGTAGTTATCATAACGTTGCGCAAGCACTGACGAAATGCATTCTTCAAGCTGTTCCGTCGGAGTATTATACACCGGAATTACAACTGAAAAACGGGGATAATATTCAAGCATCCCCGGCGTTTCCCTATGATTTTCATTATAACGGATCCAGCGCTGGTAATTTCTTATGCTCTGTTCGTCTTCGAGATCATATTTTTCCTTAGGGTTTCTTACTTTGAAATGATCAGCAAATGTTTCTTTTCTGCTCTCCGGAATATCCTGCCTGGAAAAAAAGCCGGCCCACCAAAACGATATTCCCTTTATTTCGTCTTCCCATTTTTTATCACCGGGAGAAGCAATATGCCACCTCTCGTTCTTCCCGGAATCAGTTATTTTAAAATACTCTAAATCCCCTATCATCTTTGCTTCTTCACCCGTTGGGTGCGAAAGCAGACGTCTTAATTCTGTGACAGAATCAGCAGGGGGCAGAATCAATTTCTGTTCAACAAGCAGGTTAACTCCGGAATTTAAATAGTCTGAACACCCGGTTTCAATACTTTGTTTGTCTTTTTCAGAAATCCCCACATAATACTCACTTCCGTCCGCGTCATTTGCTCTGAATGATGACGAGTTTGAAAACAGCAATCCAATAATACACTGATTAGATAATAGTTCTCTCTGAATAGACTGATTCCGATAAAAGTCGAACAAGTAAGTATCATAATGCATTTTATGGATGTTTTTTCTTGCTGTTTCACTATTCATGATCCCCAAATAGCAATATTCATGTTTTATTTTTATTCCGAATTCCCTTTTCAGATTTTCTAGTTCATACTGAAAGGCTCCTTCCATGGCCGGGTCAAAGACTATGCTCTCACATTCAAAGAACCCGATTGATTTCAATCTTTCAAATTCATTTTTCAGGATTTCTTTCTTCCCTTTACCGTTGAAGTGATTAAAATGAGCCGGGTCAAGACAGCGGACCCCATTATACCCATTCTCAACAAATGTCCTGAACAGCCTGTTATCGTTTCCCGCAAAAATCCAGATGTTTTTGCTGTTGTTTTCCGTCTTTTTCTCCAACCAGTTATACAGTCCCAGATATAAAGGTCCCGCAACCATTGATCCCAACCGATACCAGAAATCACGTTTGGGATCAGATAACTGCTCCAAAATCTCTTTGTTTAATTCATCAAACTGAATGGATTTTGTTTTGCTGCTAACATCAGTCATTCTGCTGTTCCTCTTAACATCAATTTAATGCCAACATTCGTTTGGCGATTCTTTTAATCTTTCGAAGAATTCTCTTTATGATTTCCCATATCCGAACCCCAATCATGTTTCTATATCGCTCTATTTCATTATCTTTTTCTATCAACAACTGCTCTTTTTCTATCAATAACTTATCTTTTTCTATCAACAGCTTATCCTTACTATCAGAAAGAACAGCATAAGCGCCAAGATCGATCTGACAGGCCTGGTATAAATCACTTAATTCATTTATTTTATGATTCATTTTTTGGGTCTCATTTAATAGCATTTCGTTATTATTCTTTAATTCCTGTATGAGTTTCTGCATATCACTCTTTTCGGTCAGTAATTCATTTATTCTGCTGCCTTTTTCTTTTTGCTTATACAGAAATTCTCTTTCCAGTTTATTAACATATTCTGTTCCTGCCAAAAGAATATCAGCATGAATTTCTACCGGGTCTTCCCGGCCTGTACAGCCCAAAATCACCATGGGGTCATCTCCCAAAAGGAGCACTCCATCACTTAATTCTACATGATCAGAATACATTGGAACCAATTCATTGTTTCCCTGCAGAAAAGACATATTATTTATAATACAACCTTGCAATTCAACAGGATCGATTCTGATACGCTTTATTCCGGCTGTACTATTCACCACATAATGAAAGACATATCTTCCCTCATCATTTAACACTGCCGAAGTCTTAATCATCTCGGTTTCATTAAAGTCATTCCCCGAATCATAGTAAATACTTGATTTTATTTCGGGTTTTTTAAATTCGATACCAGTTTCTGTTCCGCTTGTTTTGACCAACGAAAAGACAAACTGATAAATCTCTCCGTAAACTCTTTCCTTCAGGAAGTTGAGCAAAACTCTATCCGCATTATAATCTGTTCCGTAATACTGCTCGGTTATTCCGGAAGGACAAGTGGTACCCGTAATCCATCCAAGTTTCAATCCACATTGCTCCGCCAAAATATCTATATTATGTCTGCCCCAAAAATGAACATGAGTGTTATCAAGCAGTCCTATTTCGGTATAATCAAAACGTTCCTCAACTGCTTTAGTCAGAATATCATTATGTGTGATATTGGGGATCGAAACGTATATCATTCCATCCTCGCCAAGCAATTGTGCCGCCTTACTTAGCGCTTCTTCAGGACGTGTTAAGTGCTCCAGAACATCAGCGAAAATAATGGCATCAAATCTGATCGATGCGAATTTCTCCCTCCATTCATATTTCAGAATATCACCACAGACGCCATCCACCGCATAGTTTATCGCCACATCATATGCTTCTTTATCAATTTCAACAATATAAACCTCACAAGCCAACTTCTCTTTCATATATTTTGTCATTCGGCCTGTTGCACATCCGAACTCCAAAACAACAGAGGCTGGCTTTAACCGATTTAATATTAACCCGGTAGAAGAATTATCAGACAGATCCACATCAAAATCATACTTTGACATGCATTACTCACCTTACCCTTAAACAGATCCGTTAACCTGAGCTACTTTCGCGTCTGCTCAACATAAGACCATTTAGTTTACGTTGTATAAAGAAGAAAGTCAAATTCCGCTAGTACTACCATAATCATTTGCTCCGTTTTTCAACCGATAAGTCCTGTTACGGTTACTCCCAATCGGTTCAACCTCCTCCATATTGGACAGAATCTCTCTTGTTCTGGCCGGGCTGAGACCGATTTCTTCTGAAATGGCCGCTGTACCGGCCTCCCCGACTCTTTCAAGATATCCGATAATAAGTTCCCTATTCTTCACGGTTTTTTTTGCTTGTTTTTTATCGCTTGTTTTTATCGCTTGTTTTTTATCGCTTGTTTTTATCGCTTGTTTTTTCATAAACGACAACACAAGCTTCGTTCTATCAGGATCATACTCTTCTATGATCTGAGGGGTTTCAAATCCTTCGTCTTCCCAGGTATTCAATATATCCGGCACTCCACTGCCAGCACGCTCTCCAATATCGATCAGGTTAAACATCTTCATCAGGCCTTTGTTACGCGGGTCAGACACGCCGCCAAGAAGGATCTGTCTTTTGCCTACGCGAATATACCCGGGGTTTTCCAGAGTAAGCTTATGATCCTCAAGTTTGATCACAACACCACGAGGCTCAAAGAAATCGGCATTCATAAGGCAGTTCGCAAGCGCCTCCCTGAGAGACCTGTGAACAGGCGTGTCATCTATCCTCGTACCACCTTCCATCCTAAAAGGAACCTTCACCTCTTTTATAATCTTGTTATACACTCTGAAATAGAAATCACAGACATTTCCCGACCATTCCCCCGAACCTGACTGAAGCCTGTCAGTCCAACGAATCGTGGGATCAAGCATTTCCCTGTAATCGAGGAAATAATCCGGATAATGCCTGACGATGTTGTACTCATCGCCAAACATCAAAAGTCCGGCACCGGTCGGATGATACTTCCCATCTTTATCAGATATTGCAGCAGCCCCAATGCTCCTCAGATATTCTTCATCAGAAAGCCTTTCAAAAGGATGACCACTCTTTAACGATTTGTGTCGGTTTCTATATCCGTGAACCGTCTCCAGATTCAAGTAATCCATCGAAATATTGTCAAGGATCTCCATGTCCATAGTACTTTCCGGCTGATCCCTGAGCATAGCTTTTACTTGCGCCCTTGAGCAGTGATAGTCCCCCTCGCTGTTTCTGCGATACGTATGCCCAAACAAATCATTGTTCAGATACACAGGTTTATCCTGTCTTGCAGCCATCGGTACAGTAATTGCCAATATCAAATCCTCTTCGACTTCGAATGTCTCCAGATTAGCGTCCGTGAGAAGGTTTATACTGACTTTCCTGCGGTCATTGACTGTATCCCAAAAGCTTTTGGTAAGTTTTCTGGCATCTTCATTTTTCAGGCCAGTCGTGTACCAGGACCCATCCTTTCTTTCCTGAACGCCAAGAAGGATTACTCCTCCATTAGTGTTAGCAAAAGCAGAGTAGGATTCCCACAGACTCATGGGAAGACCACCAGATGCTTTCTTCACCTCACGTCGGTTATCTTCTTTATACGAATCAAATCTCTTAATGTCAAAGATTTCTTTCAAGGCTGAACCCCCGCTATTGCAACTGCTTTTGTTGATTGGACAAACTTAAGCGTCTTTCCTTCTCCCCTCCAGGGGATGTTCTTCGGTATTTGAGGATCAAACGATATTCTAATACTCTTTTTTGATGTATTCTTTTATAAAATAAATTACTACAGGAATAGATCCAATTATGCCAACAAATAGACTGACTGCGGTAGTAATAGAAGAATCAATCCTGCCACAAATATATACTGTAGCAACTAGTATTATCGCAATTACGAATAACCTCAATGTAATTCCCATAATCATCCGTAAAGACTTTTTCATTCTTCGTCTTCTTGCTTCCTTTTCTTCATCCCTTCTATGATATTCAGCCAGTTCAGCTTCAAGTATAGCTGTCTTTGTTTGTTGTTCTTGTATTTGCCGTTCCTTTTCTGCCAATACATTATCCTTCTGAAGACGTATCATTTCATTTTCTTCATGCAATGCTTTTAGCAATCTGTCTTTTTCCTGTAAAACCTCTTTACTACGGCCAACTTCTTCCTCATAACGAGCAAGATACTCTATAGAAAAATTTAAGGACTCATCTATAGTATCATGAGATAATTCATCGGGCGTTGTTGGTTTCTTACGAAGAGTAATAATCCTTGAAACCAACTGTTCCTCTGTTATTTCCCCCGCTATAAATTGAGATTTTGTGTCTGTATACAGTTTTGAAATCTCTTGAGATATTTTTGAGGCTAACAGTAACCTTGCTTTTAATACAGCATTTACATTAGTAGGGTACTCTTTTCCACCTAAACCGTTCCCCATCTTATACCATAGTATATTCGTTAATCTTTCAACAGAAATAGCATATTCACTGCCTTCTTCGAAAACATTATTCTTTTTAACACATTTGACCTGTTCCCTCGAAGCACGCAGTGTATTTCCAGAATTTGTAACAATTAAATACTCTGAATCCAGTATATCTGCAAATGATTTTCCTTTACGCAATTTATTAATATGACTTATGAGTTTTATACTACTATGCATCTGTGGATCAGCAGACAGATCTTCAAGATTATACATTTCATCATCCGTATTATAATAGTCATTTTTTTCATCTTCTATGATCCCATACTGATATTGTAAAGTATGAAAAAAATCCGATTTTCTTACTTTTACATCACCCGACGTTGAACAACCATTGATAATAGCCCTCATAGCAACAGTGTCGAACAGTTTTTCTTTTCCGTCAACTATTTGTTCAGCACTGCCAAAAAAACCATCTATCTCCTTCCTTATATCCGAAAAAAAGCGAAGATGAACTCTCTTTTTTTCACCATTTGCGACTTCAATCTGTTTATATAGATCTAATGCCAAATCCTTATATATTTCCCCATTAAAACCATACAAACTAAAAAGCACTTCAGTTCCAAGAAAAAGTGTCAGTGATTTTTTTAGACTGCCTGTTTCATTAATATTATGGTTTAGTCCAATATATAGAATACTCCCTTCTCTTATGGCCATTAATGCTGACTGTATTTTTTCGTCTGTCTCATATTTTAGAATAAAACGACCTATTAAATCTGTGTATATTCCTGATGATGTTGTTTGTTGATCATCAAGAAGGTAAGCAATAAATTCCTTTGTTAAAACATCCGTCAATATTATATTTGATGAACCTGTTTCATTTGCAAATTCAATCAATTGACTTATAATTTCATCACTCTGTGATTCTGAAAGAGTTTTCTTTTCTTCAAAAAAATCACCATTCCCTAACACTTGGCCTTCAACATGGTGAATGCCATTCTCTGTCTTTATGAAATTCAAGCCGCGAACTGCAGTTCGAACAACAGCCTCTGGTACATCAAATCCAAACACCTCGTGCAACCGATTTTTCATCTCAACAGCGGTAAATGAATGAAGACTATTTTGAACTATAACATACTGAATAAACTCAGCAAGTATCTGATATTGGTTCTGATATTGCTTTGCATCCACCATGCTTTTCATTGTTGAAAATGATGCAAGTATGGATGTCGGATTATTGCCCATGTGCTTTCTCCTTTAATACGCCACCCCAATCACAAATGAATATAATGTTACATTAGTCTCGTATACATAATAATTCTCTGCTTGATAACTTATCCGAATCATCTATATACAATTCTTCGATGTGATTAATGCCCGCAATCTTTGATGCAGCAACAACCATCATTCGTTCATATTCTGGCATTCTAAGCCCCAAAATGACTTTTTGGGGTCTCATTTTTATGCATGTTCGTTCTCGTTTTATTGATGGACGAATCATTCGCCATTCTTCGTCATATTCGTGGCACTTCTTTTTTATCAAGGAAACTCGCTCTGCCTCCCACAGTGTTATCTTATCACATAGTTCAATTATACCGTGTTGGGGTATTTCCTTTCTGTCCAACAAAAGACACGCAAGAGCATAAATCGTTGCGTTATAAGCCTCCTCTGTGTAGTATACGGGATATATAAATGGTTTCTCTTCCAACGACGTACAGTTTTGGCACATTTTCTCTTTTCCGCATAAGAAAGTGTCTTGAATTTTGACATTATACACCAAAGCGAATCCCCGGTAATTACTTGCGTATTTTAACCACAATGTCTCATTCAACGAATCCTCACAAAAACAAATGGAAAACAGAGTTTTTTGAATATTAATCCTAAGTTGCTTTACCCACTCAAACAAAGCTGTCAATTCCAACGGATTTGATTTAAGAACAAGCATAAATTGTTCCGCACTCATTCCGATAAGCGGTTCAATTGACCTTAAACCTTCAATAATAATTGGATTATCGACGTCTAGATTATTGTTAAGAAACTCATAACATGTTTTTATATATCCATAATCAAAATGAAGGTACGTATCAAACGGATCATCATAGTAATCTGCAGAAGAATAGTATAACTTGTTCTCTTGTAATTGCAACAAAGAACTCTCACTCACAGATCGAAATCTACACAAACATTCTGGCAACTTTATTGTTGCTTGTAATGACTGAATGTGCTCCATCTTAACATCATGCATATTGTAAAGAACATCCCAAAAAGCTTTTCTATCAGTATTATCCATAGTATTTCTTCCTTCTAATTATTATATATGCTCAAAGAAATACTTATCTGAGGCTATTTCAGTATTTCCATCATCATTTACAATTAGTTTAAACTCGGGATTAGTCTCGCTCAAAAAAATCCCATAAATCGGAATACTCTCACACCTACAGATCTTTATTAATTTCTTTCTATCTTTACCCTGGCATTGACTCCCAATAATAACGGCCAAGGGGCGACATACAATATATGATAGATCAGATTCTATTTCAATACTAGGGCTATCGGGGATCAATCGCCATTCCTTTTCGTAGCTCCACTCTTTAGCCTTCTCACTAATCACGATTTTTATCATTTCAGTTGGAATGGATGCATCTATCGTTTCAACATCTCCCATATTGGCAAGCATATTATGTCTAATGTACTCTTTTGCCCACTCTGTCATATCCGTTTGTCTATCCACATATTGAACCGGCAATAATTGGGTTTTACTTTTGATTTCACAATCATCGCAATCATATTTTCTTGCTTTTTCCAAATCATTCTTATCATACACAAGTTCAAATCCACTATGATTTCCCGCATAATGGGACCACATAAGCATAGAATCATAGCATTCGGAAAAACATATAATCCTAGCATTCTTTTTCAGGTTTAACCTTATAGCGTCCAAAGCGGAAAGAATAATGTTAATGTGTTCGTTGAGAATTGCTTCTCTTGACTTATTATCATTCCATATCTTTTCTACTAAATCCGGCCCTGGAATCAATCCTTTTCGTGTTCTCAAATAGTCATTCATCCCAAGAACAATACTGCCAATAATCTCATTTATAATCATTGATGTATTAGCAAAAAGCAAGTTATCATATGGATCATTAAATTTCAAGGGATTAGAAAAATACAAACGATTATTAGTAATGGCATTTAGATTCAATTCATCATAACACCTATACCTATATAGTATCCTTCTATCTTTAATTAAAGTAGAAAATTTTATCATATGACTTTGATGTTTACTTTGCTCAACAAGAGGCCATTTGTGGCACCTCACTAAAGATATATTAGGCAGATAAATCTACCATTTGAATCTTGAAAAACTCGTACACCCTCTTTTCACCTCTATCCGATCATTGTGATCATTGTATGATTGTATCCTCTCACCAATTGATACCTGTTTTTGCCTTTCAAGCGTAGGTACTGAGATGCGGATTCCATATTCTTTGCAGTAAGCTCGGTTTTTGCGGTTGAGATGAATCTAATCGCCCATGAATCTCTCTGGATAATGACCAGTTAGTTTGCGATATCCCTCGAACGTTCCTTTCAGATCATCTCCTTCGTTGAAAGCATCTAAGAAAAGTCACTCCAGCCTAATAAATCCGGTCTAGTCAACGCTCATATCAGATTTGTGCCAAATTCTGTAGGCGACTTTGTCTTCCCTCGGACTACCTGGTGACAACAAACCGTAAATATAATACTCTACCCACACTCGAACCATAGTACACCAACTAACAACATATAACAATAGCAGAGGATTGACATCCCAAACACTAAAACCATTAAAACAGCTTTGTCCTCCCACATTGACTTCATCCCCCACTCCCAAGGACTCTGCCCAACACACTCCCCTCAGATACAAACCCCACTTCCTCATACCTGCTGTCCTTGCTCTCGATGACGTTGTCACCGATAACGGCATAGTTCCCTGTCGGCAGCTTTACTTCCTGCGCCAGGAGACCAGCATAATCAAAAACCTCTTCTACGTAGCAAGGGCTCACCTTCCCATCCACATACAGTGTCCCTTCACGGATCACCACCGTCTGCCCGGGGAGCGCCACGACCCGTTTAACAAGAACGGAATCCAGTCCCTCGCATCTGAAGGCGATCACATCGCCTGCAGAGATCGCGCCGTAATTCTTTTCAAGAAAAACCAGCTGCATGTCATGATAGGACGGTTCCATGGAACCGCCCCGTATGAGCATGAGCTGGTAAAAATTTTTAGAGATCAGCGCTGCCGCAATGACGGCGGCAACAACGCAGATTAAGCAGAGCCGGAAGCCGGAACCGTCAGTCCTTTTTTTCCTCTGTTTCTGTTTTGACAAGAATATCATCACTCTCGACTTCTTTATTCCTGTTTTCGTCTATGTTCAGGGTCTCGTTTATCTTTTTCTTTGCCCGGCGGAAATAAATACCGATAGCCGCACCTGCTGCTATGACGATACCTGCGATGGCCTGTATCATATAGGTCATAACAGACGGATCGATGTAAGCATTTCCGTTCTCGCCGAACAACAGCATTGCTGATATTCCGGCAAATAAAACTACACCAACAGTTCTGATTCCTTTTTTCATTTTCCCCTCCGTATCATGTATATATTTAAGCCAATCATACCGTCTTATTATACCCGTTAATCCCGAAGATAGTCCATAAAGTTTTTCTTATTATCAAGTGCGGTAGTCGTAGGCCTGCCAAGGTCAGCCCGTGCGCCAAGCGCGCACTTCACTTCTATGAGCGACAGCTCATCCATGTCCTTTGCCGTTTTAAGCGCTTCATCCAGCGAATCGTGATCATTCACCGAAACTGCCCGGGGATAGCCACAGGCAAGGGCAATCTTCACCAGATCGACAGAACCGGCCACAGTAGGCATTCCCCCTACTGTTTCGTGCGCCTCATTATTTATGACGACATGTATCAGATTTTTCGGCTTGTTGGCTCCGATAACCGCCATAGCTCCCATATGCATGAGCGCAGCGCCATCCCCGTCAATGCACCAAACTTTCCTGTCCGGCTTTTGAAGCGCAACTCCGAGTGCGATCGAACTGCTATGCCCCATGGAACCAACAGTGAGAAAATCTCTCCCATGATCCTGAACATTCGCCTCCCTTATCTCAAACAGTTCCCTGCTGGCCTTACCCGTAGTGGAAATAACGGGATCATCCCCGGAAGCGCGTACAATATGCCTTATCACATCCTCACGGATGAGTGTATTCCTGTTTCGGTACGCTGTATTTCCGTCATAGGAAAGCGCGCCTTTTCTGACGACAAAAGCAACATCACGCCCCCGGGAAAGCTGCGTCCCGAAACCATCCATCGCCAGAGATACTTCCTCGTCCGTGGTTTCTTTTCCGATCACAAAGGAAAACACACCCATATCCTCAAGGAGTTTCAGGGTCACCTCTCCCTGATAAATATGCTGTGGCTCGTCATGCACTCCGGGCTCTCCTCGCCATCCTATCACAAAGATCATGGGGATGGCATAAACCTTTTCATTCAATAGGCTGGCCAAGGGATTAATTATATTCCCTTCCCCGGAGTTCTGCATGTAAACCACGGGGATCTTTCCGGTGGCAAGGTGGTATCCTGCAGCAAGAGCCACTGCATTGCCCTCGTTTGCAGCTATGATGTGATGGCGCGGGTCCAGGCCATATGAATCCATGAGATAATTGCACAGGGATTTTAACTGTGAGTCAGGAACGCCCGTAAAGAAATCTGCGCCTGTTATATCTGCTAACCGATCTGCATTCAAATGTTCTATTCTCCCCTCTTGTGACTATAACTCATCTATCAATGTGATTATATCTTTAATGGACATCAATCTCTTGTCAACTTCTAATGCGCGGTGATATTTTAGAATATCCCTTGCTGTCTGCTCCATAGCAGGAAACGCACTTCTTGTGAGCTGATTTGCGTAAATGACTATATTTACACCATGTTCTGCCAGCTCCGCCTCCGTAATATATGCATAGGAAGAAGGAACCACAACAATAGGAGTGTCTTTATTCTCGGATCTGAATCGATCGCAAAACTCAAGTATTTCCGATGCATCTTTTTTTCTACTATGAATCATTATTCCATCTGCACCGGCCTTCACATAAGAATGTGCTCTGGAAATTGCATCTTCCATCCCCTTTTCCAGTATCAAACTCTCTATACGGGCAATTATCATAAAGTCCTCGGTAAGTTGTACCTGCTTGCCGGCCTTAATCTTCTCACAGAAATGTTCAATGGAATCCTGAGTCTGTTCTACTTCAGTCCCAAAAAGAGAGTTCTTCTTAAGTCCAATCTTGTCTTCAATTATTACTGCAGACACACCAATGCGTTCAAGGGTTCTCACATTGTACACAAAGTGTTCTATCTGTCCACCCGTGTCACCGTCAAAAATAATAGGCTTAGTAGTTACCTCCATTACATCATTGATAGTTCTGAGACGAGAAGTCATATCTATGAGTTCTATATCAGGTTTTCCTTTAGCAGTAGAATCACAAAGTGAACTGATCCACATGGCATCAAACTGATCCAGCTCCCCTTCATTTTCAACAATAGTTTTTTCAGCAATGAGACCGGTAATACCACTATGAACCTCTATAGTTTTAACTATAGGACACAATCTTATTAAACTCTTCAATCTCTTTCTTCTATATTCAGGCATCGCAAGTTTTTCACGGACTTTGGCATCCTCACGCCTGACATTATCATTGCGGGTATATGGCACCTCAATAATCTGACCACCATATTCCGACAGACGGCTGATAACATGCTCACGGATAGCCTGCATAGGTCCCGTCTTCCAGTTATCTCCATGTATGACATAATCCGGATGAAGTGAATCTATAACAGAGTCATACATGATATCTTCCTGAATTATGACATCTTTAACATGAAGTTTTTTCAGCAGTTTGACCCGTTTATCCTGTTCCAATAACGGAAACCGATTAAAGCGCACCATAACTCTGTCCGCAAGGACACCGATCACAACATCCCCATATTTGCGAGCTTCTTCTATGATATTCTTGTGGCCTTCATGTATGATATCTGTCGTAAAACAAGTGTAAACAAGACTCATTTGTTCGTTCCCCTTACGTATTTGTTTTCCCGACGTCTACGCATTTTTTTCAATGATCTCCCTCGTATATCATCTTCTCCAGAACAATACTACTTGATGAAAGCAACACTCATCTCGTCTGCTATAGGCATAAAAGAGAGTTCCATCTCATCTGCAAATTCCGATACAGCCGCCTTTATTCCGAGGTATCTTTCTTCCTCTATAATACCCGGCGCATTAAAATAATCATGAATCAATATCACTCCACCCTTTACAAGCTTCGGCCAAAAGAATCTCAGACCATCAAGAGTAGGCTTGTACAGGTCAAAGTCCAGATTAACAAAAACAAACTCGTCATCTACACCCTCAGCACTTTCCGGAAAATAGCCTTTTTTTACAATCACATTTTCGGGATGCGCCAATGAATTAACGATCTCATCTATAGTTTTTGCAGGCGAATACATTCCACTTCTAATATTTGTAGAATAATTATTCCCCTGATCTGCTTTTACATCTCTTTCGTCAAATCCTTCAAATGTGTCAAAAAGATATAGCTTTCTGTCAGGGAATGTCCTTGAAAGCACCTTTGAAAACCTGCCTTCAAATACGCCTCCTTCACCAATATTCCCCTTAAGTCCCCTATATTCTACAATCTCTGCATATTGTCTCATGAAATTTGCTCGATTCTCGTAGCACTTGAAATAACTCTCCACATAAGGATTGTTTCTTTCAATATTGGAAGGTTCTATTCCGAGTTCTTCAGTCAAGTATGAGAATATATCTTCTTTGCCCATTGCTGCGCCAATTATTATTTTTTCATACCCAATAGATTTAATACGTTCCGGAGGAATAACCTCTACTCCCCCGTAACGCGTGTTCCATAATTTAGAATCGGAGTCAGCAAAAATAATTTCATCCGCTGATTTTCCTTTTTCAAGCAAATCTTTCAATATACTTTTTCCTGTCATACCCGCGCCGTAAATGATAATCATAGTGTTTTCCCTCCTTAAAGTTAATCTAAAAATGAAATGATACCTGTCGTAAAACAAGTGTAAACAAGACTCATTTGTTCGTTCCCCTTACGTATTTTTTTCAATGATCTCCTTGATAATAAAAGACGCCGTTTCTTCAATGTCGCTGTAATGAACTTCTTTCATCAAAGTAACACCAAAAGCTTTTTTTACCTTTGCAATAAGTTCGTCTGTATAATATAGTGTCCCTTTTTCTACATTTTCTATTCCATCAAGGTAAATTGACTCTCTGTTTTTCTTTCGCATATCCTCCAGAGAATAATACTGCTCAAAAATATATGTTTTCACCTCGCTTCCGGTCCCATCAATAATAACCGGATATCCACCGATTTCACCGAACACGCCGGGACAATGAAGTTTAGTGATTCGATTCTCTCTAGTCGCACCAAGGACAGCCTTTATAATCTCATAATTGCTGGAGGCATTCATTTGATTCCGCTTTGCATCCACAGGCATCGGAATATTGCAATTAGAAAGGATTCGGTCAATATCAACATCCAGCTTTTCATTCTGATAACGAATGTCAATAAGCATATCAACGTTTTCACTATGTCCTTCCTTGCTGATAACAACATCGTGGAAATGAGCCACTGCAAAGGTAACATCAATATTCCAATAGTCCGGAATATTGTATTCAGAGGCTACTGCGAACTTGATCCGAGGCAACAGATGGTTTATATTACCACTGCCAAAATCAGGATATGCCTTCCCGGCAGTTTTCAACCAGGGGATGACCGCATCGGAATACGATGTGTTAATAACAACAGCATCAGAACCCGCCTCTTCATATGCATCCATAATATTTTTTGTAAATCTGATCGCAAGAGGAGACCATATCCCATAAGCCCTAATATTAGACCATGAGATACTGCCATATTTCAGACCGGGATATGCGCGGCTGCTGTTAACAATAATATCCGGATTGTATTCCCTTATCGCTCTCGTGATAGAGGGTACATCTGTCAGGTCAACGTTACTGATAATCCTTATATCTGATCGATTCTGTCCCCTGATCATAGATGCCACACGGACAATATTCACGTCCGATTTAAGTTTCTCCTCGTTTCTTCCAACCACACATATTTCTATCTGTTCGTCAGAGGCCGACATAAGATAATCCAAAAGATAGTTTCCTACACTTCCGAGACCAATGATCATTATCCTCGCTTTTCTTTCTTTGAGAGATTTTCTCATGATATTTAGTTTTTCATTCGTTGTCCTCATTAGATTCCTCCAGCTCTGTTATTTTTCTGTAATCGATTATCGTATTGCAGTTAATCCAGTCCATGAATGGGATGATGTAATAATCTCCAGTTTTAATACTATTATAGTATTTCTCCACATATACCAGATTAGTTCCCTGCCATTGCAAATCATCCAAACTCAAAAATGTCCTTTTTATGGCTTCTTTGTCGGCAAATTTCCACACTTGCCCGGAGTTATATATTGCTGTAAATGGCTCCGGCACTTCCAACGCCACGTGTTTCGTATCATAAATGTAATGTATCTTGTCATTAAGACCTTTATACATGGCAACGGCTGTATTTGCAAGAATAGGTTCAGGATTGACCGTAATCACACTTTTTGAAGCCTTAAACACCTTTTCACAACTTTCCCGGTCAATATAAAGGTCTCCCTCCGCAAAAATAATTTCATCAAAGTCATATTTTAACGATTCCTCTAGCCCCTTGTACAAACTATATCCGGAACCGTATTCCTCATATTTGGGATTATTTACCAGTACAATTCTATCCCTGAATTTTTCAAAACAGTCTTCATTTTCCAATGCTGACTTTAGAGTTTCAAAATTACAGCCACCTACGATAATATAGTTGTCTATCTCTTCAAAATCATGCAGCAATCTGCAGAGAAGGCTTCCCCTCATATCTCCCACGCTGTAGAGGCATTTTAGAACGTATGTACCCCCCCGAGAGATTTTTCTGGAATCTTGCTGCCGTGTCGGCTACTGTTATAATCAATATCTTCATTTTCATTTCCATTCTCAGGTAATGTCTGAACAAATTTCACCATTGATGTGGCATCAAAAACAGGAAGATTGGTTGCCGCCTGTATAGCTGCAGCATATGGTGGAAGATCTGTACATTCTAAAAGGATTGCCCCGGCATCTCCATGTTCCGAAACCGCTCTTTGTGTAATGGACACGACTTCCTTTTTCCCTTTTTCTATGTCGTAGCTGCCACAGTCAGTTATTATTTTCCCAAGCTCCGGCTCACCTATGACATCATAAACATTTATCCGCTCCATCATTTCCTTTGACACTCCACACGACTCAAACAATCCACCCGTAAGCTTTTCCTTGTTGTAACATACAAGTATGAGTGTTTTTTTCTTACCCATGAGCCTGAAGATGAATGGAACCATACATACCGCCGAAAGATATGTCGGCATGATCCCCTCATCAGCAATTACGCGTTGGAAATGACCAAAATACCCACAGGATGTAACTAAAGACCGGCAGCCAAAATTCCTTAATTCCTTAGCAGATGATAAAAGCTGAGGAATGATCTCACGGCTTCCTCCATGCACTGTCTCATTGTTTGTATTCTCCACGGGATAATAATATATGGGGAAGGCATAATTCCCCGCGCATGAAATATGTCCCGGCGGCTTTGGAACCCACGATTTCATTACGAGGACACCCACATCGTATCCATCTATGTATTTCCCCATCATATCGCCCCCTGGTATGGTATCTGTCTCACAGCAAAGGTCATCAGTGACGCCAGCTTCAAGGAGTCATATACAGGGATATCATATGGCAGATGCAAACCACCGTCATATCCATATGGTTTGTCCCATATAACCGCTGTAATGTCACCTAAAGCCAGCCGCTCCGCATCAGGACTAAAAATACATCGTTCTGTTTTGGCTTTGTCAAACCCGATTTCCCTGAGAACCCGCTCATTTTCCTCAGTGCCAAGATTATTAAAAACTGCGACTTTAGAATTCCCGGATATACTTGTAAAAATAAAATCGAGTGCAGCCAACGGCGTTGACAGAGCCATCATCGAACCGGAATGAAACTCCCCATCAAACCAGCCCAACCTCCCTCCGGAGGAAATAACTGCCCGGCATCCTTCCTGTTCAAATATCCTTATACACTCTCTGATCTGTCTACTAACTATATCAACGTTATAGTCTGTAACCACATCAACTGCCCTTATCCGGACGGGAATCTTGTATGAGCCGGCATCTGCCATATTACTCACCCCGGCAGTCAGCGGTTTCTTTTCAACAATCACCCCAAAAATATTTCCAGTCATGAATTGTCCCCTTGTAATGGACAACTCCCCAATGGTGTCTCCCGCCATATTGTATTTCCAGTTTCTAACAACCAATGTCATATTCCCTTTCCATAAGAGGAATCCATCGCAATCAAATCCTCCAGTGTATCAATCTCTATAACATCTTCCGGTGCGCATTCCCTTATATATGAGTTATAATGCTCCTTGTATATTTCAAAGGAAACATTACTCCAATACCTGTCCCATCCTTCTTTAGAAGAACAGACTTTCATGATATCTTTTGCCAGAATGTATCCATCTTCTTCATTCCAATAGAATATCCCTGTATCCTTGTATGCTTCCGTACCGCCAGGTGACAACCGAACAATTCTGCCTGTTTCATCCGTCTCTATACACCAATCATCCGTGTGATCAATTCGGTATCCTAAGACATTGGATGCAAACTGATACTTTGGAAAAATGGACGGGTTATTTATATAAATGTCCGCCGGCATAACATATGCCCCTGCCATTAGATTGCCGGCAAGACACGCTGACAGTATATTATTCCCTTCCGTGTAGGAAAGGTTATTTAGCATGTGCAGACCCGGATACTTTTCAAGCAGTTCATCAAATTGCTCTCCCAAATATCCCCGTATGACATAGATTTCCCCAATGCCGTTTTCATAAAGAGCATTAATTATGGTATCTATAATCCTTGTACCATTTACGGTAAGAAGCGGCTTGGGTCTGTCATAGGTAAGAGGTCTCAGCCTGCTTCCAAGCCCTGCAGCCATGATAATTGCACGTTTTACCCTATATGGTTCAACGATAGCCATTTCTTCATCATTCATTTTTTCTTTTTTTACCAGTTCATCAAATTCTTTCTTGGTCATGTGCTACCTGCAATTACTTGTACATATACACATTAAATATATATTCGTTATTCCAATATCCATTGAGGTTAGTTTCTGTTATTATTATTTCTCTCATATATTTATCCGACTCAAAATATGAAAACACGCCCTTTGAAAATACCACATCATACTTTGGCACAGTCTTAATACTGTTTGCCTCGGCCATTTCAATATCGTATTCTTTTTCTATCAGTTTTTTTGCATCATTTACCAGTGATAAAGAGTAATCACACCCACCAACAGCCATACCGTCCCTTTTTGCCAGTAAAAGATTTGGTCCGCATCCGCATCTTCTATAATCCCGTGAAATATCCATGTCCTCAATGCAATCGACGCAGCTCCCCCACATTTCATGCCAACGGTTCTTTATTTTTCTAATTACCTCCTACATTTTTTAAATTTTCCCGGTATTCTTTGTCTCTATTTTGACCGTAAATCTTCTGCTGTTTCTTTTCATAGTGTTTTTAGTTGATGACACCTACTTCCTTATTGACCGCTCACGAATGCCATACTAACCTAGCGTCTAGAATTATATCAGAATTTGGTTATTTATTACAAATTCAATAATCATCACCAAATTGTTATGCCGCTTTGATTATACCCATTTCATTTTTTGAGAGAGTTAAACCCCATAATACAATCTATCTCTATAAAATGGATCAATCTCGTCAGTAAACAAACTTTGTTCTAACGCTATGTCATACTCGGCACCGCATAAACTAATACCATGATCACTGTCTAATACTGCATACTGCGCCTTGTTGTCGTGATTTCTTGGCTGTCCCACGCTTCCAGGATTAATAAATAAAGTCCTTTTCTTATTTCTGTAGTCTACATTAACAGAATTATAAAAAATGGGAAATGCATGTGCCAAGTGGGTGTGCCCGGATAAAACATAATCATATTTTTCATATCCTGAAAAATCTGATTCTGGTGTCAACTTACCCCAAAATGGATCATTAATATCTCCATGAATTGCCAACAGAGTCTTTTCTTTTATCGTAATCTCCTGAAACCCACTCTTACCCGGTATTTCGTTTAAGTATTGTACAGATGAATCACTTAATACTTTCCTGGTTCTTTGAGCCGATACAACTCCTCTTTCCGAAGAAAAACTCTTGTAGTTCTCTGTCATAATTGCATGTTCATGATTCCCCCAAATAGAGCAACAAACAGGAATATCCAATCGTTTTAATCGGTCAATTACTTCATTTGACCGCATCCCATAGTCTATAATATCCCCCAAGATAATCAATTCATCCGGAGAAAATCGTCCATTTACATCTTTTATCACACTCTCTAGTGCGTTTAAATTTCCGTGAATATCAGAAATGATTAACAACTGCATAAGGTATCATCCTTTTCAAACCGGTCTTGTTGTGCATGACCCGACTTTTTTCGCTCTATTATTAACAACACATATAAATTGAATACAATTTGACATCATGCAGCTTCCCTTTAACCTTGTCCCCGTTTTTTTGATATTTTTTTCTGAATTGTTGATATAATATAGTCACCACCCACTTGAGCTGATCCGTCGAGATTATAGATATACTCATGGGCAAGTTTATCTATCGTTTCGCGATATTCTTGGGATTTCTGAAGAAGAAAATCAACAGTCTCTCCCACTTTATCCAATTCATCTACCCCTAAACTTTTCCCCAACTTGTCCCTGAGCCGTATATTCAAAGGAACCGTTTCTATTCTCTGATATTCTGGATTCATCACCTTCATAGGAGTATTAATAAACAAAATTGGCCGTAATGTAGTGAATGCATACTCCCAACTTATACCGGACCAGTCTGTAATCAATACATCTGCTTCCAGCACAGGATTGTTCGAAGAAAAATCTGTCTGAATCTCAATACCATAAGATTTGTATTTTGCTTTCAACGCGTTCATATACTCATTTTTCAAACGAACCTCCTGCGGATGAGGCCTCACTATTATTTCATAGCCCTTTCCGCTCAAACCGTCCAGTATTTCTTCAAGGCACAAATCTATAATATTGTCATTCTGCCAGGATGGAGCAATCAATACTTTCTTTTTTTCATTTGGCAAGTGTTCTGCGCTATTGTATTCCTTGCGCATTTCATCTATCAATGGATATCCCACATCCACCAGAGTTCGATCCTTCAGATTATATAATGCTCCGATCTGCTCCTCTTCCTCCCTTTGGTGCACGCCCGAGAGAAAGATTGTGTCGAAATGGTCGGTGCATCCACGTCTCATTCCCATATTGTTGCTCCCCATGCCATGCTGTACAAAAATATATTCCACATCATCCCTGACATAACTTCTTTTGATGTGAAAATTATCCAAGTCAGGCATGGTCATACAGACAACATCAGCGTCCATTTTCATCATTAAGGTTATCAACTTGTTTTCGCCAATGTAGTACCCTCTAATTTGAGAATTCGTTTTTTCCATTTCGAAAATCTTATCGTTCGGATCACTGGTAATATAGTGAATAGTCAGATTCGTGTGTTCTAGCAAATGCTCTATAACTCCTTTATAGTACTTATAAAATCCGTTGTTTTCCGAATAGAAAACCAAATGTTTATTCACCACTGAAAAGAAACGTTTATAATCCGCTCTCTCCTTTCTTTTATTCTCCGAAAAGAATGACTCACGTTTCTTTTTCCCCACACTTTGAAGTTCCCGTAATTGCCTTCGACTTTCCTCCAGGCGATCATAATCAACATATTGTCTGGGTTTAATGATCCAGTTACAGATATACAATTGGATCACAGCAAAAAGGTTACTGCACACCCAATAGAATGCCGTGCCAACCGCCACGAACCATCCCAGATACAAAGACAAGCCAACTGAAAGAATGGTCATACCGTATTTGTTGAACTTCGTCTGCTCGGCTTGAAGCACACTGCTCTTGTTCTGGGCAATACATAAAACGAATGCCGCCAAGCCTGCAATGATCGGAGACCATATAAGTGAAAGACCCTCCTCTGCGGGGACAGCGCCGAGATTCACAGGCCCAAAGCTCATATCTATGTTTGGGTTTTCTATTCCCAACTTTATAACACCTACAACTCCCATCAATAGAAACAATTGAACAACTGTAGGAATTACGGAGGCCATCGGACTATACTTCTTCTCCTTAAAGAGCCTTGCCTGCTCCTCAGCAATCTGATCCCTCTGTCCGTAATATTTTACCTTTATGAAATTAATATCCGGCTGGATCTTCACCATCGTGATTCCCTGAAAATAAGTCCACAAGGACAACGGCAGAAGTATTATCTTCGTTATGAACGTGAAAAGCACGATCGCCCAACCATAGTTGCCAAGCAAACCGTAACACCATTCCATTATTCTGCTCAAAAATAAATATACGTAACTCATTTGTCTCTTTTTTCACCAATCATTCATGCAGGTCAATAAACTCGGTGTCGTATCGAATTCGCTAACTTCATCTTTTTAGATATAGAACAACTTAGGAAGGCAACATCGTTCAGAAACATGTTTAGCACCTGCTAAATATGACCTTTATATTGTCAGCTTAAATCACCTTTTCTCACATTAATCCAACGCATCTTCCTCATACGGACTTGCGCTATGCAAAGCATCGTAGTCTCCAGCATTCCCTATAATAACGTAACGGTCAAAAGCATGTCCTGTCCTTTCTCCTCTTCCCGATTGCTCTCTCAACACACCACCTGCTGTATGATACCTCCCGGACTCATACTCAGGATGTTCGGAAAACAAACCCTTACCATATTTTGCATTCTTACTATCCAACAAGGCCAAGGCAATACTGTCTCGAACATCTGAAAACGTCTGGGCAGATGAGTTCATCTCCATCCCATTATTGTTATGTCTGCCAAAAGGTTTTATTAACACAGCTGGGTTTTGATATACATCTAAAGCACCATGATCCCCCATAATCACAATAGTGCTTGTATCATAAAGCCCAATTTTCTCTAAAGCCGTCAAGTATTCAGATAGAATTTTGCACACTCCATCCATTTGTTGGTCTCTTGATGTATCATCAGGTCTGTCAAGTGCCTCTGCTTTTTCATTCATTAGATAAGGACCATGTAATCCACACAAATGGTATAAAATAAAAGCTTTTCGCTCACTACCGACTTTTAGTCCGGAAGAGCAATAGTCTCTATAGAATTGTGGATCATTAATCGTGTAAGGGACATTACCATCGACGCTCAAATATGGTGAAAAATCGGTGTGATAAAGCACCAGGTGCTTTTTGAACACGTACGGCGAGATAACATATAAAGTCAATCGATATAACTGTTTCATAAACGAAATTCCGGATTTTAACTCATATCTCCCCTTCGAAGTATTATCAATTAGCGACAGATCTGCATGATTCAAACAATCCAAACTAGTGTATAGTTTTATACTCACATCTTCATCAACAAGATCAGAAAACAACGACGAGTTAGAATAGGCATTGTTATAGTATTCATCAAGTGAAACATTATAAGGGTCGTCCCAAGTCATTCCCGTAAGCAATGCCGGCATACCCAGAATTGTCGGTGCACCACCACTTACAACATTATCAAAAAAGACAAAATCCGAGAATGTTTTATTCCATTTTTCATTCTCTACTATATACTCTTTTGCCCATTTTGAATCAAGCGTGTCAACGATGAACACTATAACATTTTTATCACTCGCAAGTTCAAACTCTCCATTCTTTGTTACAACACTATCATTAGTCACAGAATGCATTGTCATAAGACACAATATTATTAGTGTTACTGCCTGCACCAAAAAAAAGAACGAACAAATATAAGATCTTATCGTTTCCCATCTGAGCCCTTTTTTCTTATCTAGAACTATCGGAATAGCAATGCATAACAGCCATATCAAAGTGCTCATAATTGAACTAATTCCCAAATAATTCCAATTAATCACCAGATTTCCATTCAGTTCCAAAAGGTTTTTATTCAAAAAATTAGTTTGAATGTATATTCCCATTGTAATACCAAATATAAGATTACATGCCCATTTACTGGCGCGAGAGGGCAAAAATGTAAGTATCAAAATCAATATAACCGCCAGAATAACTGCGGGAAAAAAGATATATGGAAACAACTGTATATAATCAATCCTAAATTCATCTATATTCCCAAGAAACAAAGAACTAGGAACAAAAATCATTGCCGTTTCCACGAAAAAAAGACTTACAATCCAGTCCTTATATTTACCAGTCCAAAAACTCATAGTTTATTCCTCGTTTCTGACAAAAGTCATCCTGTTTACACGCTTAATCTAACGTTTCTCAACATAAAGCTCAATCTTCGGGTATCAACTTTTTTCCGTTTTAGTACATCTGAAATGCTTTTTCTTCCCGATGGTATCCAAGTTCTATCAGATGTAAATGAGATCGATCTTGTATTATGACTAATTCTGAATCCATATTCAAAATAGTCTTCATTTTCATTTGAATGAGCGATTTCTTCTCCTTTACAATCCTTTATAATTAACAACAGCGGTCTAGGCTTTAGTATTGTTAACACAACCTGATAGCCGCCCCATTTTTCTAAATGTAATATACTGTTATTACCCGCCCATCTATAATACCCATTCTCGTCCTTCTCACATCCGTACCAGTTCTCAAATAAAGAATCATCCAAATAATCAAAAATCGGCTCACTCAAAATCACGTTCCCAAAAATCATATCCCAATGTCTATCGTAACCCTGCCACCTCTGTCCTGTATTTTCATTCTCGTCATATATTTCATAAATGCTCAGATTATCGTCATTATATGTATTAGTAATTTCAAAATCCTTTGTATGATTTAAAACCAACAAATAAACGTCACACGGTCTAAATTTTCTCATCAAAACATCTCTTAAATTACATGCCTCATCAGAAGTCATATTTGTTCTGATAAAAAGAACGCGTGAGTATGATTTCAGGGCCCAAAATCTTTCTATTCTACGATTAACAATTCTCATTACATCATTATAGGCTTCTTTTACAGACCTGTTCTGTGGAAAAATGTGCTGATGGACAAATCCATATTTGGCATCAGTTATGTTTCTATTTGGAGGAGTAACACTTTTCTTTTCCACTAAATTCTCTAACAAAAGCCACTCATTTAAATCATCTTCAATAGCATTAATTAGCGCCGAATTACTTGTGGTAAACAACCAATCAAATGGATATGATTCCTGTCTTAAATGAAGCCTTCGTAGTTGATATGCTACTTGACATGACCCTCCAAGTGACACCACACGGTCAAACACACTTGGTTTTATATTTATATTTAGAAAGCTGTCGTTCATTTATTATATTGTCGTCCTTTTATAATCCACATTTCTCAGCAAAGCGCAAATAGTTCTCGGCTATCTTTGAACCCTCAAAATGGGAAAGGACATATTTGCATCCATTTTCCCCCATTCTTTTTGCTACAGCCTTATGCGTCAACAAATACTCGAGACACGCAGAAAACTCTTGCCTATTATTATACCACAGTCCACCGTTTGTTTCCTCCGCAAAATTTCTTGTCACCGCACAATGATCTGATACGATAACCGGGCGCTTCGCAAGCCAAGCCTCCATAATTACTATTGAAAAGCTCTCATTCCAAGAAGGATTACAAAACACTTCACAGGCAAAAAAGGCATCATGTTTATCTTGAGAGGACACAAAACCAAGATCGATTATGTCCCTTTGATATTCTATTGGAATCTCACAAGGCAAATCTCCGCCACCCAAAAGGACAAGTCTTAAGCGCGATCCAGAAGTTTTACTTTTGTAATACACAAAATTATGAATCAATTCGTCTGTCTTCTTTCCGAAATCCTTTCTTCCTGCGTAAAGCACAAACGGGTCATAAATCTGATACTTTTTTCGAAAGCGTTCCGCATTACAGTCACTCATCCATTCTGTCTCTACACCGCCGCCCAAGACTACTGTTTGTACCGAGTTTAAGTCAAATAATCTGTCGGCAAGTTCCTGTTCGGGTTTCGACAGGAACACCATACCTTTCAGGCATTCAACCTTTTTCCTGAGCAACTTCATGTAGGCATAACTCTCATCATGAAGGCAGGGAATCATTATGCTTTTCTCAGGCCATATTCCACATCCGTTATAAGTTATTCCATACATATACGGCATATAGATAAAGGCTCGATAATCATCTCTATGCTCCCGGATGAAATCATACAAGGGCTCACTGTTTATGTCCTCCCGAAAATAGACTTCTTCATCTTCCAACGTGTAGTCAGAATCGTGGAATATCCTTGCATTAGAAGCATTATACCTTTCAAGATCCCTATTTTCTCTGACTGGAAACCGTCTGACTGTGATTCCGCTTTCAATATAAGACCCAGGTTTGATAGTATTCTTCCCTCTATCGCTGGAAGCTTCTTTTACGCAGCTGGTAAAAACTTCCACAGATTGCCCAGCCTTTTGAAGACAATGAGCCAAAAAATTGCACTCCGATTCAGCTCCCCCGCGAATATCGTCACCATACCAAGGGATAACCAAAGCTATGGGCTTTACATTGTTTACTCTGGTTGCTTCCATAATCATCTCATTTATATGCAATTAATGCATAATCCAAACTACCAAAAAGCTTCTCCTCGACTTGTTTCATTGCGAAATTGAATTCGCTCGTTTGCTCTGCATCAGGCAAAGTGATATCAGGAATATGTGGACCCAACTTGCTACTATCAGTATACAAAATCTCTGTCTTTCGAAAACCTGCTTTCTCAGCAAGATACTGGATAAGAAGAGGATGCACCGGTTTATTATGAGTAGGATCCAGATAAAACGTATGAGCGTATATCGCAAGACACATAGGATTCGGTGTCTCCATGATCATTACTCCACCTGCATCAAGTTTATTAAAAGCGACATTTATCAATTCCACAAGATACGGAAATTCAATATGTTCAACAACTTGCCCCATAAAGATTCCATCTACGCTTTTGACAGATTTTAGATAGTTTAATGCATCGTTGTGAAATACTATTAAGCCTCGATCATTACACAGAGTTACATATTCATCATATTGGTCAACACCTTCAGCATTTATTCCATTTTTCTTCATCACCTCAAGGAACTCACCCCGGCCACATCCCAAATCAACTACGTGGTTTTTATCCCTAAAATAAGGTAAATACATTGTCTGACGTTCTACTATTAGTTCGCGAGTCCCTCGAAAATGGTTCTCCATATCGAAATAATCGACCCCCGAATAGATGCTCTGAGACGTCTGGGATTGTTTTTCAACAGGCTTTTGCTCTCCTGCACTTGTTGAAATACCTAAAACCCTTTTTTCTAGTGTCCTCAGTTTGACATCCGTCCGATAGAGTGAATCTCCCAAATTCTTTAATCTTTCAATGACTGCATTATAATCGTGTAAATTTTTCTCAATCAGGTTAAGTCTGTTTTCTATCCTCTCAGCTCTTCTCTCCAATCTGTCTGAAATCTCTTTAATTTCGGTATCAATATACTGGATATGCTCATTGTTACCCTGCATATTATCACAGATCTTTGAGAAACTCTCATTATAATCCTGTATTATCTTTGTTCGTTCCTGACAAAGCGTTATATTAAGCTCGTCATTTTCCTGTTGTGCTTTTTCAACGCTCTTTATCAAGTCCTCATTAAGATTTGATATCTCGCTATTAATATCATCCAAAAAGGGTTTTCCCAACCTATAAAAAATGCCATTAAAAAACTTCCTGAAAATGCTCATTCTTCTTTACTCAACCTTTCTATTTCAAACCGACTCCAGCACCTCATAGTATCGCTCAGCTATCAGTTTCGGATTCAACATCTCTATTGCATATCTCTTTGCATTATCCCCAAGTCTTGACCTAACCGCTTTGCTGTCATAAAGGTATCTTAGATACCCGCTCAAAACCTCTGTTTCGTATTTATTCACAGGTACCTTCCAACATACGTCATCAGGATACTCCCTGTATTGACCGATATCGCTCACTATCACAGGTTTCCCATACTGAAACGCCTCGCAAAGAGTGCCGGATGACTCCCCCATGGATGGATAACGAAGATTCACAACAATATCCGTAACCCTTAGAGCCTCTATGTATTCCTCTTTGTCAAGATATCCCGATATCGCTACACTGTCCTCTTTTGCCTTGTCTTTGATTGCCAGCGCAATATCATCGGAGGCTTTTCCCCAAAAGCAGAGTTTAATCTTATATCCCTCATCTAAAAGCATTTCAACGGCATCCACCAACACATGAGGCCTCTTATTATTGTTCACAAACCCGAAGCAGCCTATAATAATCTCATCATTACTGATAGAATACTTTTCTTTAAATACTCGTATTTCATCCTCCCCATATATTTCCTCATCATAGGAAAAAGAGGGATGAGGGATCACAAATGCATCCTCATTCATTGCATCAGCAGACCACATATTATGTAGTATCACTTTTTGAGATAATGCTGATACTGTATGTGTCATGGGATATTCATACATATCAGGTTGTAAACCGGTGGATTTCACATAATCACATACCTTTTTGGAATCTTCTCTGTATCCTAAATTTAAGTATCCTAAAAACAGTTCCCTTTTGTTTTTCATATAATACCCTTGATAAAAGAACGGAGTTAAGATGAAATCATGAATTTCAGCTATCCCTCCATTTTTTTCAAGAAGTTCAAATATTTTTAAATGATAATTAACACTATTGCCTATTTCGTAAACCAGATGATCATACCTATGCTTCTTACCTTCCAATTCTTTAAGATCATAAATACTCACGCCCTCCATTTCTTTGGGAGTCAAAGCTTCAGTAAACACATCTATGTCATAATACCGTCTGAGAAAAAGGGCAATGTTGTACTCATAATTTGCTACCCCGCTCTCCTGAGGTGGCCATGGGGTAATAAGGGCTAATTTCTTTTTAGAGGTAACGCTAATCGCTTTCTTCTCTTCCCACAACCCCAGAGTGTTCAAGGCTGTTTTTTTCCAGGTAAATCCTCTTGCGTATTGTTGTCTTTCTTTCTTTTTCTCTATTCCTTCCCTTCTGGATTCCAACCAGCCGGCATACAAGGCTTGAGCCATATCGTTTATATCATCCGCATTACAAAGACGAGCATACCCTCCGCACACTTCCGGCAAAGAGGAATTATCAGCGCTCACAATATAACACCCTCCAAGCATGGCCTCCAAAATGGGCAACCCGAAGCCTTCATACTTCGATGGGAAGAAAAAGACAGAAGCTGAATTGTATATTTGAGCGAGTTCTTTATCTGATACAAATCCTGCAAACTCCACCAGGTTTTCAAGACCTTTCTTTTTCAAAATCGTATCATATTTTTTCAGAGTGACATCATCCGCCGCACCTACTATGGTAAGCTTTGCCGAAAGAAATTCCCTGTCCTTATCGTAAAAGTTACGAGCCGTTTCAAATGCATCTATGGCACCGTCAATGTTTTTTCTATAATCGAACCCCCCCGTAAAAATAATATTGTTCGTTCGCTCTACGACGGACTGCCCCTTATAAAACAAATGACTATCAGCAGCTTCATAAGTCAGTGAACAATCGTTAACCTTGCCTATTAATCTTTCAAAGTCATTCAGTGACGACTTTGAAACAAACAACAGTTTTGCATCATTCTCTACGAGATAAAACAGTCTTCTTTTATATTCCTGGGTAATTTGAGGCTTCCAATCTTTTATTGGAAACAGATACGGTATAATATCATGGACAGTCACACTCATCCTGCAAGACAATTTCCTGTCCGGTGCCAGCACATTTACCATCAAAAAGTTAGGACTCCAAAACAGGTCTATATTATTATCCTTTATTACTCTTTCCAGTTCATTTGTATATTCTTCATTCCGTTCAAAATCGGAACCCGGGCGGAAACAGGGATTTTTGATCACACAGAGCCTTTCCTTTACCCACGGATCCAGTTCTTTAAGATTACGATTATCAGGCACCATAATGAACCATCTATGAACGAAACTGTTCTTCACCAGTTCGTTGATGACATTCTTCGTATATACGCCTATTCCCCTGTGAATCTCAGGAGTCTCAAAGGTTTGTCCGTCTATAAGTATATTCAATGATGTCCCCCTATCCGCTCTCTCTTAAGGGATTCCACCTCTCTCCTCAGCCGTTCCACCTCATTTCGAAGTTCATTTATCTGACGGCTACTTTCTATGTATATGGCTTCATCTTTCTCGGATAAAGCTTTAACACAGGCATATCCGCCTTCATTTACGATAATCTGCTCTCCGATAAGGAATTTACATAGCTTTCTGACAACCTTTCTGGCAAATACGATAAGTTTCCTCATGACAGGGTTGTGTCTGTTCGATACGGGAGGGAGTGTCATTCCGACAGACAGATGCTCGGACATATCATGGCGGGTATTCTCGAGGAACTGATTAATTCTGTCCACTTCATCTGAAATGAACAGTCCTTCTTCCTCCGGCACTATGCTATCCCTTATCTCCCGCATTATAGCGGCGACATCGATATCTTCTTCGTATAGTTCTGTTCCCTGTTCGTTCATTTCAGACACTCACACCGTTTCTTTCTTTAATCATTTGTTGTGACACTACAAAACCACTTAATCTCATTTATATTTTGCAACTCATTTCTTCGTAAATTGTTATTCTATATCTTTTCACCTGAGAAGTCAATTTCCATGCGAGCTACGGCAATTACTTGTGCGTTAAGACCATAACGGTTTCTTTTTGTATTACAACACTTCTTTTCTCCACCTCAGATTCTCTTTCTGCATAACCGTAAAATCATCCTATCTCTAAATTACGGATTATAAGATTTTTACTTCGGGGAAATACTGAAAAAAGAGAGCCGACTCTACGGAACCCTCAGCCAGAGTCAGATTTTTACTGCACCACCATGAGCTTCCACGTTTAGATTCTGAGATTCCAAACATCTATATTGCCTATATCTCCGTCGGCTGTTTTTTCACCATTATAGTTTTACAAAAAAGGGCCCTGCAAGATTCTCAAGATTTCTTCTCCAACCCTCTCGCAGGAAAAATATTCCAACCTCTTTGCTTCGCCTTCTACGATCTCATTTCTGTATTCCTTATCGGAGAATATCCTGTTCATGGCTTTTGCAGCCTCTACGGGATCCGGACTGTTGAGCAGCACTCCGGCTCCGCCCAGCGTTCCGGGGATCGCGGTGCTGTTATAAGCAACTATGGGAATCCCGTATTCCATAGATTCTATCAAAGGCACACAGAACCCCTCATGCTCGGACATCGTGATATACATACCTGCTTTTCTGAAATACCACACAAGGCGGCGATCGCTCACATGACCGGCAAAAGTCGGGGGAGTAAGGTTTTTATTATCCTCCGACCATATCTTCTCACATAATTCCTTCAGTTCCAAACTGCATTTTTCAAGAGCGTAGTCCGAGCCCACTATAATAAGATACGCTTTGGGATCGAAATTTTTTTGGTATTCAGCGAATACCTTTATCACATTGTCCACTCTCTTATTCGGAGCCAGCCGTCCCACTGAAAGGATCATATGCGGATCCGGAGAGATACGTCCCGTTTTGACAGGTTTTTTCAAGATCGGGATCACTTCTATGGGGCACGTGAATCCGCACGATATAAGGTCGCTCTTGTTATATTCGGAATCCGCAAGTACGTATTCCGTCTTTCCCGCCATCTCCTTCAGCTGGTTACGACCCCATTCGCAGGACTCCATGATCGTGTCATTGTATCCTTTGAAAAACTCGGGGGGCGTGATGTTATGATATCTCAAAATGACGCGGCAGCTGTACTCATATATCTTCAGGTTCAAGTCAGAGCCCGAGGTAACGTGATACAGGATGGTGTCTCCGGGATCCGGGAAAAAGTTTTCCCTGAGTTTTTTTACCCGGAGGTTGAGCCGCATACGGCGGCTGATCCGCGGGATCCTGATCTCAGCAGCAATCCCGTTCTTTCTGAGCAGCCCGTCTATGGCAACGATCTCATTGCCCACGGCATCGCCGTATGAAATTGCCGGTGAGATCTGGTAGAGCATGGTTTATTATTTCCTTTCGAATTCTTATGACGCGCCGGCAGCGGCTTTCATGCGGTTTATCTGCGCCCGAAGTTCGCTGACCTCTTTTAGGGCCTGATCCCTCTGGGCTTCAGCCTCTTCTGCGCGCCTGCGCTCAGCCTCGGTGTTCACTCGTTCTTCCTCGCGGCCTTCCTCACGACCTTCCTCGCGGCCTTCCTCTTTGAACTGCTCCATGGTTTTCTTTTCATCATATTCTGTCAGGCACATATGCACTACCTCCGCTTTGTTTGCTACAAGATATTGTTTGATCTCAAAATCATTTGGCATCTCTTCTATTGCCTTATTTATCGCTTTCTCAATGCCCAGCCTTTTCCCCTTTTCATCAGGACGGTTATTATCTCTGACCTTTTCCACAAACCAAGAGTATTCTTTGAGCGGCTTACAGTTTTCCAATAGTTCCCTGTTTCTCCCATAGTTTATGTTGATCATCCGCACTCTTACCGATATATCGGGATCTGCTTTCCGATAAAGCCGCTCCACCTCGGACTCCGGCCATTCTTTATCCTTTATGTTTTCTATTCTCCTCCTGATCTCCTCTTTGAATGCATCGGAAAGATTCACGATCACCTGATCCTCCGTTTCCATCTCGCCATTATAGAATACCACAAGTTTCGGGATGGGGAGAGGCATCAGCTTACTGCCGTACCTACGGAGTCCCTCCGTATATATGTACTTGTCATAAAGCATTCCGGCATACATGAATTCTCTTGCCGGCATGTTCGGATTGTATGTCGACTGATGCTCGTATATCTGCACCGAACTGTACATGGTGACCGTGTCCGTCACGAGAAATGAAAGATCGTTCTTCATCCCCATATACACGGTTTCCTCTATGGTATTGATCTTTATATCATTCGGATCTGTGTGGGAGGATCCGCTGATCGCATTGTATAACTGCAAAGTCCACTCCTTATGCTCCTCCCTGCCGAATATAAAGCTGAAAAGTCTGGACTTATACTTGATATTACCATTGCCGGTCCTGCTTTCAAACTCCTTTAGACGCTTGTCCTGCTCTTTGAGCAACGCCTCCTGTCTTCTGTAGGCTGTCAGAAGTTCCTCATAAGAGAGACTCCCGGGTTCTTCTCTGAATTCCTGTCCATTTTCAGTTGTCAATTTACCCATGCGCTTTCCTCCTTTGGGTTTCTCGGTCCGGAAATAAGACACCTCGCGGATGTCTATATCTTTCCGAAACCGGCTCTGTCAGTGTTCCGGAAAGAGATCCGGACTGACCTCGGCGGAAAGCAATGGCTCTTATTCCTTTTTCCGGCTATCCGCCATCAACAAGTATGAAATCTATGGCAGATACTGCCGGATGAACGGAGTGGAGCCCGTTCAACAGATTTGTTTCAGATTATCATATTTTGAGTGTTTCTGCAAGAGAGGAGGAAGCATCAGAAAAGCGACAGGCATATCCCTCCCGGCCATTATTCTTAAATATATTATTGTTTGTTTTGTCTATTTGTATTGTATTATGTGTAAAAACAATAGTCAGTAGGATTTATAACGCGCTGGCAGCGGCCTTCATGCGGTTTATCTGCGCCCGAAGTTCGCTGACCTCTTTCAGGGCCTGATCCCTTTGGGCTTCAGCCTGATCTGCGCGCTTGCGCTCAGCCTCTGTGTTCACGCGTTCTTCCTCGCGCCCTTCCTCTTTGAACTGCTCCATGGTTTCTTTTTCATCATATTCTGTCAGGCACATATGCACTACCTCCGCTTTATTTGCTACAAGATATTGTTTGATCTCAAAATCATTCGGCATCTCGTCTATCGCCGTGTCAAAGGCCTTCTCAGATTCTATGCGGTTGTCGTCCTCGTTGAAAAAATAATTCTCCCTCTCCCATAAATTTGGCAGATCACCGTTTCGAAACCCTCGTCAAATACTTGTCAAGCACGGTGATCAGGTTGCTTTTCTTTCTTGCTATCGTATCGGCCGTCAGGTTGTCTATTTTCACATCCTTAATACCACCCCTGATCTTAAAACGTTTTGCTGAGTCTGTCTTTTCGCTTTTCGAAACTATGTTTCCCAAAAAAACATCTTCTATGGTTTGACAAAACCAAACGAATTCATATCCATGTTCCTCGCAATACTCTTTTTCGCATTGAAACATTATCTTTTCGGCAGGGATACTATCATATTTATCTGTATCAAAGCAATATATTACATGTGTTTCCCCCGTCATTCGATAGTATCCGGCTTTAGACTGTATGCTATTCACGACCTTTTTTTTGTTATAATTTCCCTTCCCTCCCATAAACACTTCTGAAATCTTTACATCATTACGTGAGCGAAAGTCATACCACTTATCCAACACACTTCTGATGTAAAAATAGTCTGACCTGGATTTCTCATCAGCTTCCATGACAAAGATGATCTGAAACGCCATATCTATTCTCTCCCAAAAATACTGACAAAATCCGAGGAATCTATATTAAATGGCATTCCCTCGATCATCCCGTTCCTGTAACTGTTCTCGGGCGTGTAGTGGCCATTTTTCACCCATGGTACTATCCTATTGTCTCGCGTGAGAAAATCTATAGATTTATTGTTCTCTCTCAGGACAATCATCGGATCTGTATTATGCGATGTAAAGCATAACTGTCCTGCTCCATATAGTTTATAATACTCTATTATTTTACACAGGTAGATATCATTTATATTTGAATCCATCTCATCAATAAAAACAACAAAACCATTTGCTGCCATCCGAAATGCGTCAAACAGCTCCATGATCTTTTTTATCCCTGTGCTTTCAAACTCCCTGTTGATCACGTATTTTCCATAATCCATCAACAGTTCGCATTCGTAATGATCCTTATTGATCCTCTTTTCAATAATTATCTTTCTTAATTCCGGTTTGAATAGTTTCACAAATAACTCAAGCTTTCGTATTCCGTTTTCGTACACATTGAACATTTTAAGCGGAATCCTTTTCTCATTTGTTGGTATTCCATTAAGCAATTCTCGGATCGATCCATCGGCTGACAATCGTTCCCTCAGTTCCTTTAGTCTTATCTTTTGATAATAGTCTGTATGTATATCTTCTTTGTCACAATGCGCATACATTACAAGGAAAAACACAACGGCAAAAGCAATATAGGAGGATGTTATGTTTCTTTTTTCTGTGTTTACGCAAAAACTATACACTGTGTACAGAGCCGATTGTCTGTCCAGAAGATTCTTCGACTTTTCTACTACTTCTTTTTTTATCATCTCGTCAATGTTCAGGCATGAAAACTCACCATTCGCACAAATGAAAAGCGTCTTTTGCTTATTTTTGCTGCTATTACATTTATACTTCAAGGATTCGTATGACACAAAGATTTCTTCATTCTCATCAAAAGAGAAATGAACCTCATATTCAAATATCAGGAAGGATTCGATATTCGTAACGAATGAGCAGCGAAATACAAACTCTCTTGTATCTTTATTTATAAGTTCGCTTAATATCAATTGATTCTTCGGGTCTCTCAAATAATTGTTGTCGAATATAAACTCTCTCACTATTCTGACAGCACTTATAATAGCTGTTTTTCCGGTACCATTCTCACCATAGATCCCCTTTACCCTGTTCTTTTCAGGATTGAATTTCTTGTCGATGTTCTTTCCAAAAAAATCAATGCATATTTCTTTTTCAATATTTTTTATTCCCGAAATCCATACGCTCAACAGATAGACCATCGTTTTCATATACCCCTCCAATGTGTCCAAAAATATTCAATATGTATATTTTGCATTTATAAGATGGCCTTGTCAAGTTTTTCATCATATTCGTTTAAGCGCCTCCAGCATTTTCTTTCCGACTCTTCTGCAGGACAGTTCATCCGCCCGGCGGTACTGGCCATCGAGGATGCTGTTTCTGTAGTCAGGGTCGGAGATCAGCCGGTGCATGGCCTCTGACACGGTTTCGGGATCCTGATCGGTGAGCAGGACGCCTGCCCCGCCAAGGGTCTCGGGTATCGCAGAGGTTGAAGCGGCCATCACGGGAATTCCGTATTCCATGGCCTCGACCAGAGGCACACAATAGCCCTCGTGGTCGGACATGGTCATGTAGAGACCTGCCCTTCCGAACAGCATGGATAATCCGGCGTTTGTGATGTGCCCCGTAAAGACGACGGCAGAGGATCCGCCGCAGAGATCGTCGAGTTCCTGTTTATATTTCTCAAGCCCCTTGTATGAACCCGCGATAGTGAGCCGGGCCTGGGGATCGAAGCGTTTCCTGTATTCGAAAAATGCTTTGATCACCATATCCACGCGTTTGTTTGGCGCGATGCGGCCCACCGCCAGTATCCGGTGGGGATCCGGAGCCCTGAAGGCTGTCTTCATGGGTTTTTTCAGGATGGGGATCACCCGGATGGGGCAGGAAAAGCCCGCCTCTGTGAGATCGGTCTTATTGAACCCGGAATCGGCGAGAGCCAGCGCCGGCTTACCTGCCATTTCCTTAAGCTGGGCTCTTCCCAATTCGCAGGACCTTACAAGGTCGTCATTATAGCCTTCGAAATAATGCGGAGGAGTGATATTGTGATACCTGACGATGACCCTGCAGCCGTATTCGAAGATCCTCCTGTTCAGGTCGCAGCCGCAGGTTATGTGATACAGGATGACGTCGCTTTCGGCAGGCCTGAAACTGCCGTCAAGCCTTCGTATCTCCGGACGAAAGCTCATTACACGGCTCACCTGTTCAGCCAGAATGCCCGTCCTGAACCCGCTCTTTTTTAAAAGCCGGTGGATGGCCAGGATCTCATTTCCCACCGCGTCCCCGTATGAAATGCCATATGAGATCTGATAGATCATTGAGACGATCAGCCTCCCTGCAGGCTCTCCACGAATACCTTCAGTCTCCCGATGGCCTCGCGTAGGTCTTCGAGAGCGTAAGCGTAGGAGATCCTGAGATACCCTTCGCCACAATCGCCGAAAGCAGTGCCGGGCACCACAGCCACCTTCTGCTCCTTGAGAAAACGGGTGGCGAATTCATCGCTGGTCATTCCGTACTTCTTCACGGAGGGAAACACATAGAAAGCCCCGTAAGGCGTGAAACAGGCCATGTCCATCTCCCTGAAGGCGTTCATCAGGTAGCGCCTGCGCTCATTATACTGCTCACGCATCATGGCCACGTCATTGTCGCCGTTCCTTATGGCCTCCACCGCGGCGTACTGGCTTGCGGTGGGAGCGCACATGATGGCGTACTGGTGGATCTTTCGCATCTCGTTTATTATCTCCGAAGGTCCGCAGGCGTAGCCGAGGCGCCATCCGGTCATGGCGTAGGCCTTGGAGAAACCGTTGATATATACCGTGCGCTCCTTCATCCCAGGAAGCTGGATGATGGAGCAGGGCTCCCCCTTGTACGTAAGGGCCGAATATATCTCATCCGTCAGCACCAGAAGGTCGTGCCGCTCGATCACGGGGGCGATGGCCTCCAGATCCTTCATTTCCATTATGGCGCCTGTAGGATTGTTGGGGAATGGCAGCACCAGCACCTTCGTGCGTTCGGTGCAGGCGTTCTCCAGTTCCTCCGCGGTCAGTCTGAATTCATTTTCCTCTTTGAGAGGAATGATGACGGGCCTGCCATCCGCAAGAATGGTGCAGGGCTCGTAGGACACATAAGAGGGCTGGGGTATCAGCACCTCGTCTCCGGGCTCAAGGACGGAGCGGAGAGCCAGATCTATGGCCTCCGATCCCCCGACGGTGATGAGGACCTCTTCCGCGGGATCGTATCTCTGACCCAGGGTCCTGTTTATGTATGCCGATATCTCCTGCCGGAGCTCCATGAGGCCGGAATTTGACGTATAAAAAGTGCGGCCCTTTTCGAGGGAGTAGATGCCCTCGTCCCTCACGTGCCAGGGAGTGTCGAAATCGGGTTCACCCACGCCGAGAGAAATGGCGTCGGGCATTTCCGACACTATATCGAAGAACTTCCGTATTCCCGATGGTTTGAGGCCGGTGACTTTAGAAGACAGAAAATTTCTCACGGCGTGACCTTCTCTCTCTTATCCTCGTACTTTTTCGTGAGGATGGTTCCATGATCCTTGTACTTCTTCAGGATGAACTGAGTGGTGCAGCTCACCACCTCTTCCTGTGTGGATAATTTGTCCGACACGAAAAGGGCTATCTCCTTAAGGGATCTGCCGTCGATAGTGACCAGGAGATCGAAGCCGCCGGATATCAGATAGACGCTTGTGACCTCGGGATATTTGTAGATCCTTTCCGCAATGTCATCGAAGCCTTTTCCGCGCTGGGGCGTGACTCTGACTTCGATCAGGGCGGACACCCGGGAGTTGCTGGTCTTCTCCCAGTCAATGATGGTGGCGTAACCGCAGATCACGCCGTCCTTCTCCATCCCGGACAGTTCGTTCGCGACCTCCACTTCCGTTGATCCCACAAGCACCGCAAGCTCATCCAGACCGATGCGGCTGTTCTTTTCAAGGATCCTGAGCAGTTCTTCTCTTGCGTCCATTCGTACTGTTCCTCCATATCTGTCCCGCGGAATAAGTCCGGGGGCTATAATCCTGCCCCGGGCGCTGCCCGGGGTATCCTTTCGCTGTCCGATCTGCCGATGTTTTTCCCGGGATCGCACATGGCCGGCTCTGGGCCAAGGCTCGCCGGGACTCTATCCGAGAGGCTCGTCGTCCGCGGTTCCGCCGTCGCCCTGGTTCTGGGCGCCGGAATCCTGACCGCCGCCGGAGTTCGATGATGCTTCGGCCGGCGCTCCCCCTCCATCTCCTTCGGACGGGGATGCTCCGCCGTCTCCGCTTCCGGAAGAATTTCCGCCCTCACTCTGAGGCGCCGCCGGGACGGGAAGCACGATGCCTGCTGCCACGCTCTGAGCGGCGGCTATGGCTGTATTCGGATCGTTTGTGGATGCGGCGGCGGAAAGCATGTTGTACACGCTCGGATCAGCAGTCATTCCGCCTATGGTCACCGTGGCGGGCACCGGTTTGTAGGAAGAACTGTTGACCCGGGTCCGCTCCGTATTTCCGTTTTCCGTCACTACCTTCCAGAGTTCGGCCTTGTACCCGCGGTGGGCGCTGTGGCGCTCGTATTTCCCGGCAGGCATATTGTTGTCCACGACTATCTTTGTCCCCGGATCCGTCTCTTCAAGGACCACGCTCTCGAAATTCACGGTGCGGGAAGGATCCCGAGTCTCGCACCCGTAGATCGTGAAGGTAATGCTCTTGTCCGCGGTATAGCCGTCTATGTAGACGGGATACTCGAGATTATTTACGAACTTGAAGTCTTTCCCCGAAGACTCGGCAATGGCAGCGTCATCCGAAGGATCGACGTAATTCACTATCATCGAGTGATTGTGACGCTCGGTTACCTGCAGTTCCGATCTGAGCACTGCGTTGTAGAGAGTCGTCGACACCTGGCAGATGCCGCCTCCCAGGGAGTCCACAACCTCTCCGTTCAGATAGGAACCTGCGAGTTCGTAGCCGTTCTCCTCCGAAAAAGGTATCAGGTGCTGCAGCACGGAGAATTCCTCCCCCGGATACACCGTGCTTCCGGAGACCAGTCTGCAGCCGTTGGCGATATTGGAACACCGGGCCGCCCCGGACGAATAGTACCTGGTAGTGAAGGTCCCCAGCACGGAGGTGACCTTCTGAAGGTCCTCAGTCTTTCCCAGAGGCTCCACGGTATCGATGATCAGAGGCACCGTCAGCTCGCCTCCGGCCCACTCGGGGGCGGTGACAGCCGCATACACCTCGTCTGCCGTCTTTTCGACGTTCACGGAGTATCCGTCCGATCCGGGGGTCACGGTGAACCCGCCGTCCTTTCTGGTGAGTCCGGCGTTCACGGCAGGCACATCCACCGTTTCAGCGCCGGCAGTGACTTTATTTACTATGCTGTCCCTGTCAAAGCTCCAGCCCAGATCAAAGACCTTTCCGCCGTTCAGGAGGTCTGCGGAGGCTTTATACCGGGTGACGATATTCCCTCCGTGTCCGTAGCGCGCAGCCTCATCGCCTATCCCGTAGTTCTCCGCCCTGAAGCCCAGTTCCCATCCAGTTGCTTCTATATTTCCGTGTTCAGAGGTCATATTTATGCGGGAATCACCGATAGAGTTCATATAGTTCGTGATGCTCTGATTTGCCTCAGCTGCGGTCATTCCGGAAAGGTCGATGGAGCCGGCGTAGATCCCGTTGGGTATGCGTCTTTCGGTCTTTTCGATGTCTGACGAAGACTCTGCCGCCAGGACCCGGGGAATACCGGCTCCCAGCGCGAACGCTGCGACTGCTGCCGCCATTATCATCTTTTTGAAGTTGAACCTCACTCTCAATCTTCTCCGTTCACTATCCGCACAATACGGTCTTTCGATGAGGAATTCAGGCATTCCGCCGCAGTCCTCAGCTCGTCAAGTCCCGCCCTGTCGCCTGTCCTCCTGTACTGAGACACCAGATACCGCCAGGTGGCCGCTATATCCGTTCCTGTCGACACAGCAAAAAGCGCATACTTACGCGCCTCTTCATCCATCCTCTCATGAGCGTAGCCCTGCACCAGCCTGTCCAGCGCTCTGACCAGGGCGGTATAATTTGCATCGCATCTGGTGAGCTTGGGAAGGTTGGCGGCGCCGTACATGAGCTTCAGGTCGGTGTTCGTGTACCCCGTCATGTTGGCGATCTCCTGCTCCGACAGATATTTTAGTTCATCAATAGCTTCCCTCATGCGGGAATCTCCGAGATCGTCCGCGCCTTCGTACAGGTCTTCGCTTATGGTGATAAAAGCCACGTCGTCAAGGCTCTTTTTCTCGGTCCTGTCGGCCTCACGCTCCCGATCCCAGAACTCATGATCATCCTGACCCGTGTTCCTGCGGAGCATGATATTAATAATAATCACCAAAAAACATATTGTAAACAATATCGGCAATTTCATGCGGGAAATTATACCATATTTAGTGTATTTGTGTAAAACAGAATCTTTGATAGGGACTTGTTCACGGAGGATTTTTTTATTATCATATGGATGCGGCGGATCGGATCCGGTCCGTCTGCGACGGAATGTGACGGTTTTCAGGGCCTCCGGCCCGGAAAGGATGGAAAAATGACTTGGGTATGTGTGGTATGCGGATATGAACATGAGGGAGATGAGCCCCCTGAAACCTGCCCTGTATGCGGGGTAGGCAGCGACCAGTTCGAGAAGAAGGAAGACTGAAGCACCCCGGGATTCTTAATTACCCGGAACTGCAGGATAAGACGGACCGATCTGCCCGTCTTATCCTGTTTTTTCGGTTTCAGTTGCCGCTCTTTTTTCCCAAAATCCGGGATTTTAGGATAAGATCGCTATTTTTGTCTGTTTT